>Ga0247780_1000335_pt1 | contig 46557 bp, 56 predicted proteins | sample UWRJL079202R5_FD_179927 | JGI IMG/M metagenome (GOLD analysis project Ga0247780, IMG submission 179927) | Plant litter microbial communities from Arlington Agricultural Research Station in Wisconsin, United States - UWRJ-L079-202R-5 | ecosystem: Environmental > Terrestrial > Plant litter >...
GCCGTCCTGCTTGGATACAATGAGCTGCTGTATCGCGCTGTCGGCCGTAACAAAGGGCGAAAAGTTGCCGCCCGTCACGCCTTAGAGCAGAGGGATGGCCTCGAGGGGTAGTTTGAAATTCAGGCTCGTCGTGGTCGCGTAGCTGACGGATGTGTCCTGGGACGAGGCGAAGACGGAGATCTGTTCCTAGCGCTGGTCGACACCGCTAAAGGTGACGTTATCCGAGACACGGCGGCCATTCCCTGGAAGTGGGTCTGGGCGGCCTCGATCGCTACTAGCCTGCTAACGTTGAGAACGTACCGCCCGAGTTCGTGGAGAGCCTCGAGAAGCTCTAAGACGCCTGGAGGGTCTTTGCCCGCGACAGAAACCACCACGTACGTCCTCGACTATGCGATGGTAAGCACCGTCTCCGATGAGAAACACCTGGGCACGTTTCCGCCGACCGTCGTCACGTTTCGGAACAGAACTATCCCTACCTCACTGACGAAAACCCCAAACCCGACCTCGTTGGCCGGTAAGCACGGGGAGAGCAATATGCTGTAGATTCTACACAAGACGAGTCAACAGTCTTTCCTCGAAAACCCGGCGCCGCCGTGGACGGGTAACTCGACCAACCCCACGCTTAGCGGCGACGACAGCACCCTGGGGCTCCATGGCCATTTCAAACAAGCTTTTCTCGACCGCTTTGTCGAGATATGTTGATGAATTCAGGATTGAACAACAGAAGGAGTGTTTGTGGGAGGTGTAAGCGCGAGGCTTCGAGAACAGAAAGCTCCAGCGCTCAGGTAAAGTAATACGAATACACAAAGACTGTTAGTTAAAAAATGGTACGTATTGTAGTCATCTTTATATATGGGACCAATTCTGGGCCCCCTCGGCTAGAGTTGAAGCGATGTGACAGGCTTGCGCCGCTGTCTGCTGAAAATCGCAAATAGGGTGAGCAAAGGTGAGCCAGCCTGAGCGAATCCTGAGCAGGGACTGAGCCGAGCCTATGCCAAGGTGAGTAACGTTACGTGCTTGAGGTACGAAAAAGGAAATTTCGTCTGCCTAGATTCGTCACATACAACAAATAGACCGCTCCCATCCGTAAGCCTGAAAATCCTGAACCCATGGGAAAACTTGACCCTTGCCCCATCACCCACCCCTCCTTTTGCTTTTCTTTTTTCCTCATTTTTTTTTTCTTCAACGCCGGCCGCAACGCCCCTCCAGATCGACAACAAGCAATTTCTGGTGTAGGCATGTGTTGCACGAGATGGCGTGCTCGCCCCGATATTTTTGGCGTCCCGTCCATACATGCACTGCCAAAAAACCCGCAACCAGACCGTCTCACTCCAACTCTCCAGCCGGAAAACAAACAAAGAACCACTCCCAAAAGATATCCCACCAAGATGCCATTCTGAAACTGCATCCCCCCTCGCCGGTCAGAGCCTGCTCCAAACAGGCCAAGACAAAGGGCTCAGTAGATGCGACGTGCAGGCGACATGGTGGACTTGATCACCAAGCTTCCGACATTTTGCCATCCCTTCTTCAGGAGGGACACCAGGTAGTTGATGGCCAGCATCAAGTTGGCGATAAGCGCGTCCGTAGTCATCTGGACGTTTCCCACCGCGACCGACAGACACAGCACCTTCTTCAGTTGGAATTTGATCGTTGAGGAAACCTCGCCGAGTTTCGCAGCCAAGTCATCAGTGTGTGAGATGGGGGTGGGGAATTTTCCGACTATTTGGGGGTGTGGTCAGCGTGTATCGAAAGAGAGAGGGAGGGTGGGAATGGATGTAGTTACCTCTGGACAGTCCCGGACCAAGCAGTCTCGGGATCTGCCGGAGTACCGACTCGGAGGCGACAAAGGCGTCGTACTTGCGACCAAGTTTTTTGATGAGCTTCTTGTTTCGGTTGAGTCTCTTGAGATTATCGACGGACATGGCGTCGGTGCCATGATGCTTTGCACGGTCGATATCGTGCTGGTCCCCCAGAAGGCAGACGAGCTGAGCGCGCGGTGCGACAGGAAGGCGCACGGCGCCCGAGAACCGCTTGTCCCGTTGCACGTCGTAGCCCTTGAGGGAGACCTGTAGCTCGACCGTCTCGACGAAGTTGCGTTTGCGCTCGACGTTGGCGTAATGTAGGACCTCCTCGACCGAGGCACGAACACCGGCGACAGTGATCTTGTTCCGACGACATGACCACTGTCTTCCTAGGATCTCAGTTGCGAAATCTTTTGGTGAGGCTTCTTCGTGCTACCAGATGGCTTCTCGGATGTGATGATGAAGGTGAGGAGGGAAGGGAAATGGCAAGAAGAGCGAGCAGGGAATCGTGTTTTATAGAGATTTATTCCGTCTCAAACTCTGTCTCGATCACATTTGACTTTTTCGGTGCTTGGTGAGTCAAGACCGCCGTCGTGATCAACGGCAAGCCAATTTTCCGCCCTCTTTCAGATTTTCCACCCAAAATGAGCCGAAAAACGCCTCAAGTTGTTGATCCCGAACTTCCCATGCTTTTTCACGGCTCGTATTTACTTTTGAGTTTGTTTCGGTGACCTGCAAGGTGCTCAATGCACCCGCAAAGGTGCTTGATGTCCCAGAATACCCTCGACGGGTCCACAAGAACCCCCTTATCTTGATGAGCATGACAAGTCCAAGCTTCTCCTTGCTAAAGTTGGATGGGGATGTTGGATGCCCGGGCCCACCTTCAATCCCATGCAAGTGAAGTGACATCCCGCAGCACCGCGCAAAAAAACTCTCGGATTTGAGCTAGGTTTCAGAGAGTAAGGCCGTGCCGAACGGGTGTCGGTGAGATTCGGTCGTCGACGCCGAGTTTAGTCCGGGGCACACCAAGATTGGTTCGGAGGACGACCATCATCCAATCCATTGGCCAATTGGTTTTATTTCCGATCCTACAAGTTTTTTTCTTCCCCGAGCAAGCATGCATGAAGACGAGAGAGGGGCCACGGGGGCAGCATGCTTTCAGTGACCCCATATTTCATCCTCGTACCCGTTCCCCAACAACTTAGAATATGATCCAATGACAGCCATTACTTGCTGCCTGGAGCACACGAGGCAAAGCGCCGCCATATCCCCGCCCTCCTCGTACACCCACATGCCGCAACTCCGACTGCTTGCGTGCCCGTGTTCCCCTGGTTTTGCGTAAGATTTCCGGCTCGCTGTTTTCAAACGTTGAAGTTCCTTGTGATCACGCTCAGTCTTCCTCGGCCGACACGGGGTCCGCTGGCCAAACCAGCCAAACTCCGACCACAATAGCTTTCAGGGCTGCTGCTGTCCACAGTGAGACAGCAACCCCGAGTGTCGAGTGAGCAGAAAGCCTGCCACCAGCCAACGCCCCCAAGAGTAGGAAGACCGGGGCGCCAACCCTCCGATTCCGCTCCGCGTTCTTCGCGTAAAATAGTTCGGCATCAGAGAAGAGATCGCAGTAGATGCTCGTCAACACAACGCTCGTCAACGCGTTGTACTTTAATGCCCTGCTCGTTACCGCTTGCCCACAGCTTTGGAAAGCCACCATAGCAATGGGCACCAGCACCTGCCATCCGATATCCTCCTTGTCCTTAGGTGGCCCTGACGAGGTGGCGATCGAGGCGGCCCCGGCGGTGAGGAGCAGCTGCGCAAAGAACGAACCGCACAACACCCAGCGGCGCTTCGGTGAGAAGAAGCGGTGAAATCGGCTAAAGACGAAGGATCCGGCGCAGAATGAAATGAGGGATGTTCCCGACTTGATCCAGCGGGTCGATTCGTGCGGGTGCGCCAGGCCGAGACCGATGTAAACCGTATTTCCTGGCTCCTGCGTCAGTCATACAATTCCCATCCTGCTCTCCCCGGATTCGGCGCAGGCCTTACCTGTCTGCATCGACACAAAGGAGCCCCAGACTGAGATCGAGGAGCTATCCAAGAGACCAGTGATGAAGTAACACAGGATGAGGATCACATCGGCCCAGTCCCGGTTCACATCGGCGACGAGATATTTGCGCCATCGCGAGGCCAGCGAGCGCGGTTTGCTCGTGCCCAGCAGAGGCCTCTCTTCATCGGGCTGTCTGTCGTCTCTGAGAGGCATGACTGAGATGTGTGCAGGTCTCAAGGTCGGCGGACGCGGTTGTTCCACAACCACGAGCGATCAGTGACCTGATGCTTGGGTATAAATAATCCCTGGAAGCAGTCGCCGTTTAACGTTATACGCGCTTCCACTCACCGCTCGTCGGATCCAGAGCACAGCTGCAGGCTCGCCGGATACAGGACGGATGCAAAGTCGGTCAGGTCATGGGAGTTACTAAGGCATGTTCAGGGAGGGTGCTTTGCAGCTAGTCATGTGGTGACTAAGATACACTCTTGATATTGTGCTTGTCTGCGACAGGCGGCGGGTGCCGATGCGGGCAGCTTTATGCCCCTTCTCGCCGATGCGGAAGGAGGGACCCAATCAATCCCCGGTCAGGGCGGTGATGTCATTGGCTTCCGCTTCGTTCGCCTCTTGGCTAGCCATTCGCCGAGACAGCTTGCTGCAGACAAAGCAGCCAACAGCATCAATTGTCACCAGTGTCACCGCAGATTCCGCAATTACTCAGCACCTCGCTGTCGTGGGCCAGGGGGTCACTTTGGGTGCGGCATAGCTCCCCAGCCGGGACGGACAGGGGCCGGGCCCTTCTCCTCACCAAACCCCCGCAGCGAGGAAGGCCGGGAATCCTGCGGGGGAAGCTAGGAAATATTCGGGCATTGCTCGGCATGGAGCTTCCTCGAATAGCAAAAGCGGATTGGGATCGCGATCCGGGGAGAGCATGTCGCCAGCATGCCACCAGCAATGGTTGCTTCGTCATAGCGACGTTTGGCGGTGGGCGCGCACTCGTCGGGCGCTGCCCGCATGGATGAGGTGTGTATAAGTACGGCAAGCCATTCCCCCTGCCCTCGCAGATATGCCACAGGCTTTATCTCCCTTCCAAACCGCAATAAAGCCCAGGCTCCAATTGGAAGCTTTTCCGATAAACAGAAAGGACAAAGCCAAGATGCACATCACAGGCGGAGCTCTTCTGCTCGCGGCCGCTGCTGGCCAGCTCGCGAGCGCCGTGCCCGTCCAAGACAGCCCCCGCCAGCGCCTGCTGGACGGCAAGGGGCTGCCCAACAAGTTCTGGAAGAATCTGAAGCCCGTCAACCCCTATAAGCCGGGGTTCCGGGACCCCTTGGACAAAGCCGTCGATTCGGTCGGCGAGGGCCTTGACCCGCTGCCGTTCCGCAACGGCCTGGGCGCCTCAGTGCTCGGCCCCTGGAACCCCGACCGCGCCCGCCAAAACCCCGATCTCGTCCGGCCGCCGAGCACCGACCACGGTGATGTGGCAAACATGAGGTGGAGTTTTGCCGATTCGCACATCAGAATTGAGGTTCGTACCCGCGAGGCCCGGCTGCGGGAAGTTTTGGGAATATTTTGTAGTGTGTGGTGCTGACATGGGCGACGCAACAGGAGGGCGGATGGACACGGCAGACGACAATCCGCGAAATGGGCACCAGCAGCCAGCTCGCAGGCGTCAACATGCGCCTCGACAAGGGCGTGATCCGCGAGCTTCACTGGCACAAGGAGGCTGAGTGGGCCTACGTTCTGGACGGCCAGGTGCGCGTGACGGCCCTCGACTACGAGGGCGGCAGCTTTATCGATGATCTCAGCAAGGGTGATCTCTGGTACTTCCCCAGCGGCGTACCACACTCGCTTCAGGGGCTCGGCGAAAACGGCACCGAATTTCTGCTCGTTTTTGATGACGGACACTTCTCCGAGGAGTCGACCTTCCTGCTGACTGACTGGCTCATGCACACCCCAAAGTCGGTGCTCGCCGAGAACTTCCATGTGGCGCCTGAGGTCTTCGACCACATCCCCGAGAAGGAGAAATACATCTTCCAGGGCTCGTTGCCCGGCTCCATTAGCAAGGAAAGGCCCACGGGCAAGCATGTGAAGCAGTCCAAGTACCAGTTCACGCACAGGATGTTGGCACAGGAACCCCATGTTACGTCGGGTGGTGAGGTGCGCATCACCGACTCGCGCAACTTTCCCCTGTCCAAGACCGTCGCTGCCGCCCATGTCCTCATCCAGCCCGGAGCGCTGCGTGAGATGCACTGGCACCCCGGTGGCGCCGATGAATGGTCCTTCTTCCTGCGCGGCCGCGCCCGTGTCACCGTCTTCGCCTCGTCAGGCACCGCCCGTACCTTCAACTACCAGCCCGGTGACGTCGGCATCGTACCTGCCAATATGGGTCACTTCGTCGAGAACATCGGTGATGAGCCCCTCGAGATGCTCGAGATCTTCCGCACGGACGAGTTCCACGATTTCTCTCTGTTCCAGTGGCTAGGCGAGACGCCGCAGCGCCAGGTCGTCGATACCCTGTTCTCCGACGACAAGGAGGCTGGCGAGGCGTTCTTGCAAAAGATAAAGGACGCGAAGAAGGACGAGGTCAGGAAGTTCGCCGGCGAGACTGAGGAGGAAGAGGAGAACTCGGATCTATAAGCTTGATACTATCTCCGTCCGTTTTGTATCTCTTCATGTCCTTGAGTACTTCGGCTCGAGAGGTCAGTCACACATGTCAGGTTTCACTGCGTTCACGGGAAGGGATTTCTCAAAACTAGAAACTTGGCAGTTACATGAGGTTCGTATGGCATATATCTTGAATAAATCGTATCACACTCTTAAGACACCCTCGCTTGTGTTTATAACCCTGAGAGAAGAAAATGCTTGCAACCGATTCCCAAACTCCCAGCTAAGAACAGGAGAACTCTAGGTTCTAAAACAATATCTGCCCCTTTTATAGATAGTGCGTCAACGTGGAAGGGGCGCCGGGGCGTCGCTTCTCGATTGACAGGACGGTGTCAATGAACTTCTTCTCCAGGGTCGGGCTCTTCCGGCGAGCTGCCAAGAGCTGCGCCGTCTTGAGAATGTTCTTGATCTGGCGGCCGTTGAGCTTCAGCTCGGACAGCTGCTCGATCTCGGCATCGGTGATTCCGCTCGTGATGGTGGCGCCACGCAAAAAGTTCTTCCAGATGACGCGGCGAGACGCCGAGGTCAGGTCTGGGTACTCCAAGCTGACGTGGATTCGCGACTGGAAAGCCGGGTCAATGTTCTCGACTCGGTTTGTCGTCATAAACATGATTCCCTCATAGTACTCTAATGTCCGAAGGAAGATTGACACCACCTTGTTGCGCTCCAGGTCGTGTGTGGCGCGCGCCTCGAGGAAGACGTCGCACTCGTCCAGAAGTAGGATGGCGTTCCATCGGGCTACCAGCTCGAGGATGGATTGCAGTCCCCTCTCGACCTCCCAGGGATCAGACCCGAGGTCTCCCGAAGACAGGGTGTGCAGCGGCACCCGCAGGTTCTCGGCGACTGCTTCCGCCGTGAGCGTCTTGCCCACCCCGGGCGGGCCCGAAAGCAAGCAGATGATCCCTTTACCCTTGCCCGAGATAACATCGTCGAAGCTGGTTCCCTCCAACTGTGATTCAGAGAAGGCAAGGATGAGCTCCTTCTGGTCCTCGGGCAGCACAAGCTTCTCGAAGGCGTTGTTGTTCCATGTAATCTCGTCGACTTGCTCGACGTAGAAGTCAAGCCATTTCTTCAATTTGAGACTGTAGCCGCGAGTACGGCACCGAGCGAGCAGGTGGTGGTAAGGCGTCAGCCGAAGCTCTCCCTTGTCATCCAGGCCATGCTCCTCCTTATGCGTGCCGAGTCGCTCGAGATCCTTGGCATTCCAGTCATTGAGATAGCGAGTCGAGTAGGGCGAGAACCGGTTAAAGGAGTCGATGTCGACGATAATACGACCCGAAACCTGGATGGGCACTTCATTGCCCTCCCTATCCCACGTGATGGCTTTGCCGGAGTAAGACTTGTAGTGATGGCCGGCAAGTGACTCGAACACCTCGCCGCGTTTCGTGAGCTTTTGGACCAGCTCTTCCTTGTCGGCGTGGAAGGCAAGCGGGTAGACGTTCAAACCGGTGATCTTCTTGGTGCCGATGAACTCGGGTATGTCGATGGACTCTTGGTACCGCCCAAAGTTCTTGCCACTATAGTCGACACAATCGCACCGAAGGCGCAAGAAGTTGCCGCAGTTGTTGGTCATGTACTCGGTCTCCATCAGCTCGAAGGCACTGTGAGGTCCCTTGTAGGACGAAATAACGGGTTTGCCGGGCTGCATGACCATCCAAAGATGCTTGAATGACACAACTCCGTTCCGGACATAATCTTCGAAAGACTTGATGCTCTCGCCGATCTCGTACTTGAGGATGTCGTACAGGAGAGTCAGGTGCTCCTTTGTTTTCTCGTCGAGGTCCTCTCGCTCGCGATACTTGACGAGCTCTGTCCAACGGTGGACAAAGGGTTGAAAAGGGGCCTCAAATTCGAGGCGCTTGAGCTCGCAAGCCACGCCGGGGTACTCAGCCAGAATTTCGCCCAGAGCCTTCTTCAACCATGGGGACTGGACGACAATGCTGTGCGCCTCGAGCTTCTTGCGGCTGTCGTTGCTCTTGATGTTTCGTACGAGAACGGCGAAGGTTTCGGTCTCCTCATTCTCGGCGGCATCTTCGACATCTTCTGGATACTTGTCCACCCAGGTCCAGTTGCCATCATCGTCTTTCGACGACCGGTAAATGTTCTTGGTCTCGCTGACGGAGCCGACAGGGGCTAGGACCTTCTTCTCGCCCTCCTCCTTGTCTTCGTCCTCCGAGTCGCTATCGCTATCGCTGCTACTGCTGCTGCTGCTGCTGCTGTCGCTGTCGCTGTCGCTGCTCTCATCCTTCTTGTTCTTTTTCTTGCCCTTGCCCTTCTTTGACTTGGACTTGGACTTGGACTTGGACTTGGATTTGGCGTTCTTTTTTGTCTTGGTTTTCGTAGCCTTCGTCTCTGTGGTCTTGGTGTGATCGGCGCTGTCGCAGGGGCACCGGCAGCGGCAGGCGAGAGTTTGGGTTTGGGCCGCTTCGTCGGTCGTGGTCGCCGTGGTTTCGGCGACAACGGCGACAGGTTCAACAACCTTGACGTCTGAATTGGCCGTCATGGTGCACGTCGGTGGGGTCAGGTTGGGGAAATTTCCAGGTGTGGGGAATGAGGAAATTGTGGAGTTGCCCCAAGCTTTTGATGGACCGACTGCCTAAAGATACTGAATGATAGCTATGAACTCAGCTTTTTCTTCGGGGGCGGATTTGGAACGAGTTATGTACCCAAAAGTCCCGACCACACACGAGATGACAATCTGTAGGAGGACTCCAAGAGGCTTGCCTGACTCCTCAAAGATCAGAGTTTCGGCGGTGACTCACAGGGTGCGAGGACGTTATCGTCAGGGGCAAATGTGGGGATGGATGGTTGCCTTTAGGCACGCATCCGGTTCTGTCCTCACACAACGGCAAGGGCCACGTTCCTCCAGGCAGATTGCTCGACAGGCAGACTATTACGCCTCTTTCCCCATCGCTCTGCGTTCACATTGTCCGATAGGTGTGTCACGGTTCGCATTTGCATTTGCGGGGCGGAGGGGCTGTGTTGCCGGTCCGAAGCCGCACAGGCCAACGGCGCCCGGCTTGGGTGAGGCCTCACTTCCTTCCTGCGCAGCATCCTCGCATCCACATCCACCTCCAGTCAATCAGTGACACCAGCAATGCAACTGCAAAGAACAGAGGCTTGGTTCTTTGACCACTAGTGGCAGTTGGCGGACACACGAAGGAATGCTTGCTAGATGCAGGAGAGCGCAACCACGTTTCGGGCGCGGAGGCAACCCTCGCTAGGGTTGAGGCTTGCCGATGAGCAATATCCATGCAGCCCGGGAAGGAAGGCGGCAGACGAAAGTGACACCACAACAAGCGTGCACTCCCTACTTCCAAAAGTCGGAAGCATGCCTCGGAATTGACAGGCGTTGCTAGATTCCCAAAGGGCACATTGCAAGATAATAACATTTATCTGCTTTGATGCAAGCAAGGCCCTGCGGCGCAATAGGCGCAAGAGATGTACGGCTACCCCTGGTCAGTAACGGCAGATATCTAGTCTCTGGGCGTCGAGAGGTGCGGCAGTGGAGTTCTGACGGTTGCATCCCAAGACCATCTGCGTGCCAGCACGATCTAGAGAGATCTGAAAGCCAGCAGCAAGGAAAGACAAGGACAGCCTGAGGTGGAGTACGAAGTCATCATGGTCAAGACGGCACACAAATTATATCAGCAACACGGTCCCCTGTCCCGAAGGAAACTCGGACGGGACATGAGCCATCTGCCAACTGAACTTCGACAGCCAGACTGCCTCATATTCGAGGGCAGGGTCCAACGCTAGGTGGAGCAGATGCTTAAGCCACTCCTCTTCGCTGTTATACTTGATGGCTCCTTTGGGTTTCTCAACCGTCCCTTGGGGCGTTTTCGGGCGTCATGTGTAGTTCATGTTGACCGAGGGCGACCGAGCTTATCCGCTGAAGTGTAACTCAGACAGCAGAGCCGTTTTAAAACGGCCGGCAGCTTCTCGCTCGCGGGGACAAGCTATGCGTCTTCCAACAACCTTCCTGTGTTCCAGTTGAGTTTCTGGCGTGGCAAAAGGGCCCGTAGCACGTATTAAATCCTCTTCAGCACAAGCAACCCTCCCCCCGTTCTCCTTTCTCCCCATTTCGTCTATCTACAACGGTCGAGCCACACAAGTTCACCTCCAACATGAGGCTTCTCGCTGCCATTAACCTCCTCGTCTCGGCGGTCCCAGCCACTCTGGCCGCCGTTGCTGGGCAAGCCGCCTCGGCCAATATTGCTGGCAAGCAACTCACCGCCAATGTTGCCGGCAAGCAGCTCAGCATAAGGCCTTACAGCCACGTAAGACGGCTCTCCCTGCCCCTGGCTGGCCAAGACCGATCGACTAACTGAAGCCTCAAACACACAGATCAGATGCCGTACCTCCGAAGCAGAGAACAACATCGCAACGGAGCTCTATGTGACCAACCGGTGGAACATCCCCTACCTGAACGAGCCGGACAAGATCTGCGATCTGCGTCCTGGGCCAAATGGCTGCGGGCGTATCAGCTGCTCCTGGAACGCCGGCATCCACATCTGCCAGAAGAACATCACCATGGCCGTCCCCTTCATGTGCTACGAGGCCGCCCACTGGGCACAGGCGATTGTCAACAAGTGCGGTAGCAGCGATCTAGTCGCGGGTGCCGCCTACGACGCAGAGGAGAACTTTTCGGTTGAGATTTTCCATAGCGAGTGCTGATAGGCCATGCCTGTAGCGCTCTGGTTATCTTTTGGATCGGTTGTTCTCCGCCAGACGGTTTGTTTGCCACACAGAGGGAACGTTGGGGTATCATGGGTCGAGGGGGAAGGAGGCGTTGGGCGTTAGCAATATGTCATACCCACTCAATGTCTAGACGTAGACGAATGCACCGTGGTCAACAATGATAATTTTGGCCGTCGGCTTAATCTACCTCTTTCTCAAAACGTCGTTTGTAACTTGGGGTAATCCTTTGCGTGAACCTCGAGGTCAGAGAAGATGCGGCCCGAATCGTCTTCACTCAAGGCTTTCATCCGTTCAAAGTCCTCCGCCTCAAGCTTCTCCATCTCCTCTGCTGGATCCTTCACACCATCCTTCCGGTCCTCTTTCTGTGGCTCCAGAGCTTTCTCGATTCCCGAAGACTCGCCGACAAGCAACACTTGCGAGTTGACGTAGTCAAGGTGCTTAGGTTGAGTAGGCATCCAGCGTAGGGATCGAAATTCATTCAGCAGACTGCAGTGATATCAGGACAAATTCTGACGAAAGATCAGGGCAACGATACTTACTCTTTTGGGTACTCGGGCCCCTTGGGCAGATTGGTACCAGCCGGTCCTGGAAACTCCGGATTCTTTGTGCTGAGGATGAAGCTCCCTTTCCCCTTCAGTCCGAGCTCCTTTTGTACCTCGCCGAGCTCCTCGGGCAACGTCAAAATATAAGCCAAATGACTCTCCCTGCCGGTGCTCGTGATCGCGTACACTCCCTCCGCCACGGGCGTCACACCAGGCTTGTGCCTCGTGCCCACCGTCTTGGTCTCGTACTCAGTCGATGACAGAAACTCTTCCCGAAGCTGGGGAAAGGACGCGCCGGCCTTCTCTACAAATGAGATCCACCTCTCGCGACCGCTTGTGGGGAGAACTTTCTTGGGGACTGCCAAAAGTCTGCTATTCCCAGCATCGCCAATGGAACCGCTCCCGAGCTTGGCGTCTTTGGCGATAGGACGGAGGAGGATGAAGCTACGAGCGATGTCGTCTACGCTCGATGGCTCCTTGCCAACACTGACCCTTCCCCGGATGAAGAAGTAGATGATGCCCTTCTCGAGGATGCTCGAGGGCACCGTTTCGCTGTCTTTCTCGCGGCCGTGTTCTTCGACGGTATTGCCCTCATCTGGCTTCTTTTTGGTGCGCTTCGGCCCAGGCTCGGGCTTTTCTGACTCTGCAGGCTTGTGCTTGGATCCGGGCTGGGCCTTGGGAGCGGGAGGCGCTTTAGCGTTTGCGTCAGCGGGCTCTTCTTGCTCTGATTTTTTGCCCTTTGATCTCGTCGACGCTGTCATTTTGAGTGGTGGTTTCAGTGACGATGGTCTACGCAAAATTGCATGAATCATGTGAGACGTCGCAGAAAGGGTTTTAGGTGTTCGTCGGATCTTTAGAGGCAAGAGCGTCGGGTGTGATGTCATACTTTACTGGCGCCACGCGAATACTAGTCCTACATCGTCCCAAGTCGTCACGTCAATCGCTCCGCCCCACAAAATGACGGAATCGGAAGGCATCTTGCGCCCCTTTTGGGTTGATGAGATGGGCTAACAACGCGTGGGGTTGTTCGTGCTAACATCGTCCGAGTCAGGGGTTCGAACTGCAGTCTGTAAGCCAGACGCAACTGGCAGCCAAGCGTGTATAAGATCCTAGCCCCCAAACAATTCCCACACGGACGGCAAAAGACGTCGAATTACAAAAGTTCATGTCTTGGCAATGTCACCGTGAAATCGAGCGAGCTGTACTGTACAGTCTGCGGCGCTACCACAATGCAGGCCTGCCGTGTGACTTTGAACAATCTAACAGATAAGAGAAATTGCGACAGAAGTGTCGTGACTTGGTGCTCGCCGGGCCTAAAAATGGGCCTGAGTCAGTTGAAGAAGAACGGGAAGAAGTTGCATGGATGCTGCGTTTCGCGCATCGCGGGTCGACGGAATGCCGAACTCACTGATATTAGGGGGAGCAAACCCCCTCGGTAACTAGTCATGTCCAGAGTCACGATGCAGTTGAAATACCGGCAGCGAAACCGGGTACACCCGGCTTGGCGTACATATCTCACGTCCCGTTTCAAACACAAGGTTGTTATTGAATCTCGGCTGCGGCTCGATAGTAGGTCAGTACCCTGTCCATGCTTCGCTACGATGTAAGGACGACGACGACCAAAACACACTCTCTTTTGGAACAATACCCTCCTAGGTCTGGCCAAGTTTCGTCAAATCATGTCCTCCCTCCCCCCGTAATCCCCACCCGTCGAGCAAGGACATGAGATTGACCTCACTCAGCATGGAGGGCCAACAAGTGACATCTCATTTTCGTCACGTAATCGCAAATAGACCAGCCCAGTACGCGTATTCCGAACGCCCCGTGACGATAGCAAGCCCAATGAATCCTAAATACTGGCTTGCTCTCAATATGCTAATCTATCCACGTCGCTATGTTTGCTGAAATAGATATAGTGCCGCCCATATACCATGCAACCCCCTCTTTCGCAGACTAGCGGCCCCGGAAGCGGCACCCTTCAGTGCTCCCGGATGACCTTCTCCTCAAATCCAGCATACACAGCTCTCGGTATTCCCAGTTCCTGCATGAGACCACTAAACTCACGCCCCAATCGGCGGCCCTTCGGCTCGGACTCGTGGTCTAGCTCGCAGATGACCTTGTTTTCAGCAGCTCCGCGCTGCAGCACATACCGCAGGGCGGCGGCGAAACGGTTGTCGTCAGGGGCCACTGCCGCCTCGGCAATGCTGGCGCAGATTGAGACCCAGTTGATTATCAAATCAGTGCGGACGGTGCCCTCCATCATGCGGAACTCGACGGTCCTGGGGCTCCGCCTTGCTCGCTCGTCCTCGAGACCGAAGGCACTGAAGTTGAATCCTAGTCGACGGTGCTGCTTGATAGGCCCTGAGAGCAAAAGACCCAGCTCGCGGCGCGAGCTCGTTTGCCAGATTCCACGGAGTGCAGCGCCGTCCGTGCTTTGATTGTCTTCGAGGGGAAGGGCTCGAAGCGCGTCCCGGACATGGCGATCCTCGATCTGGTGATGGTACCCATCATTTTGAAGGGGGTTGGAAATGGACTGAGCGAGTCGGCTGAAGAGGCGTAGCTCAGATCCCCACGTGTAGAGATTCTTGTAATTGGGCGAGTTGGGGTCGCGGATGCTGCGCAGTGTCGGCTCGGCCGACCAAAGCAATGATGCAAGTCGCTTGAGCACGGGAAGCTCAAAGGGTCGGCCATCGAGGCGCCCGAGGTGGACGTGCACCTCGCATGTGTAGTTAGCAGCGAGGCGATGGCGCGCCGTGAGGGCATGCAACACACGCTGTATGTGTCGGCGTGTCTGAGGATCGCCTGCCGCCATCTTGGGCGAGCTTATCTCAACTGGCACCCACGCATACCGGGCACCTCCTGAACGCGCTCGCTTTTCGTCCGGCCCCGGCTCGGCCGAGTTGGCCTTCTTGACGATCCAGTGCGATTCCCAAAAGTTGTTCTCGGCATAGCCACCAGTCGATATTGCCTGGATTGTTGTCGCCTTTGACCCAGCTGTCTTGATGGTATCGGCAACCAGCCAGTATGCATATTCCTGGCAAGCGTTTTCATCGTCCTTGAACCGGGCGTCAATTGCCTGTATTGGCCGGGGGTCGCTGGGTTCAGGGTCTACACCCCCCTCAATGCGGAAGGGGAGCAAAAACTTCAGCTCGACGGCGACAGCAATATCCTCGGCTCGATCCACGCTGGTTTTCTCCTGCTTTATCGTCGCCGTGGTGTTGTTGCAGAAATCATCATCGCCGTTGGTGAAGAAGGGGGCCATAATGCTCTGCCCAATGAGTGTCTTCGCCGCTGATCCGCAAAGGTTGGTGATGGATTCCCAAGTGCCAGAAGCCCGCTCTCTAATCATCTTTGCATCGATGGCCAAAGACAGAAACGAGCGCCACCGCTGGTCGGAGTAAGACAACATCCTCAGCTTCAAAATTTGCCGCGAGGCGCATTAGAGGTCGACGATGGCCTCACTGCTGGATGTTGCAACCATTCACTGTTCAGCGAACACTTAGGTTACTGATCAGTGCATCCAGCAGCCTGATAGCAGGGCAAGGGGGAAAGTATAAAGAGTTGAGAAGCCGATTATGTGAATGTGAATGCAAACCCTAGTCTATGGCCGGACGGGACGCTAACGATCGGCGCATCTAGATGCTACCTTAACGGATGATTGTCCCCGCGCAAGGACTAGACGCCGGGCTGACACCACCACACAGATATGTGGCTAACAGTGCGAGACAGACTTGACAGACCGGCAACGACGAGGGTTGGGTACACCCGGCAGTTGACAGTCAGCGGCCCCTTCACTAGAGAGATCCTACCAACGTCGTCTGAATTTGTTAGCCCAGTTCGCTGAGCATCAAATGCGCCAGATGGGTGCAGGTCGTCTTACCTGTTGAGAAATCGGGTGCAGCTAGGCGTTGGAGGTGGCCCAGTGCTGGAGGTGGTCGTCTGGGTAAGGGGAAATGATGGCGGGAATCATTGTCGCCGATTCGAGCAGACGGCGGGGGATTTTTAGGGACGGGCGAGGCCTGGCGGAGTAACCGCAAACGACCTAGCAAATTGGCCTAGTCCCACCACGGCCTCAACCCACGGAACCACAATTGCGCCTACATAATACATTGCTCAGTACTTCGTAATCTGTATGTAGGTAGGTCGGGGGAAGGGAGTGGTGCTAATGAGCGATTTAACGCTGACTTCTTGGGTCCCAGGCTCCTCCAGGTTGGCTCTGGCCATTGGTGCCATGCCGCTTTAGGGTCCAGCCAGCCAGAACGTGCAGTAGAGGCTAGTGGGCCGTACTTGCAGCAGGCGGGTTGACAGCGCGTGGTGCCATGCATGCTGGCCCGAGGCCATCACCTCCCTACACCTGCTGGTCGCGACTGCCAAGGTACGGGTCCATGGATATTCATGGTTGAGCGGCGAGTGCGCACTCCCTATGATGAGATTTGCTGTTCACCCGGGGGCCCTTCTCCCGCTACGTCGGTGTCAAACGGCTATTTCGCACCCTCGTTTATTACCCTGGCCCGCGCAGATCCTGTTACCTGCCGAGAACCGCTCGGGCGGTGCGGGCGGCACCTGTTCTGAGCCATGAGGTCCGCAGCATCACCTCATCACGCTCCGTCGATCCCCGATGCCCTGCCTCCGCCCTACCTCCGTTCCTGAGTCCATGGATCTCCAACTTCGGTTGACCGCTGCACGTCGCCCAATAGCCAATTGGTATTCGCCAGCCTTCTTCATCTTATCTTGAACCCGATGCTCTTATCTCCCGCTTCCCTATCTTCGTGCTGAGCAAGGGAAGGGAAGGCACCTGGACGACCCAGACCGGGGGCCACAGCGACAAGAGGGGGCATACTCCGTACTCGCCGTTCTTGGCATCCATATGTCCGCTCCGGGCGCATCTACCCAGCATGCCAACTTTAAGTTTTACTAGAAATCTATTGGTATGGGTGGGAATAATTGCCACCACGGTTCCGAGCCTCCCCAGTTGCTACGTGATTGCTGGCGGACTCGCTCGCTCCAGGTCTTGCTTTCTACACATCAGTGTCCAGCAAAGCCTCCCCCTCTCCCCATACCCATGTCCGCCCCCACCCCCAATGCGCAAAGCGCCTCATCCCCACGCCCATCTACTGGTCGGACACAACATGTGAGTTGGGTGCCAGGGCCTCCCTTCTGTCTCTAACGTTGAAGCCACCCGAGATCACGAGACGAGCAGCCTAAATAAAGGTCGAATATGTGCCGCCCGAGCGACCGAACCCGGCCAGGAGGAGTGTCCTATCTCGGATTCAGGCAGAACCCAACCACTGTGGGTTGGAGCGAGACCAAATCTAGCGTTCTCGATTCAGGCCTGCACTAGGCCCAAGCAATCCCGCGGCGCATGCATGCTGCCAATATTTACGTACCGGCGCGCGACCAGATCCGGCTAATGGATTGAGATCGAGATCCCAGAGTAGGTGCGCAACCTTCGAAAACCGCCCCTCACGATAAGCAAACTAAAAGCACACCACCTAGGAGGTTGCTTGATGATTGCAGGGCGAACGACATGGTATGATCGTCTCCAACTTGTCAGTGATTCCGGCAAACGGGACAGCCGGGATTTCGGGGCATCTGATATGCGCGTATGAGTTGTCAGAGCATATCGATCGTGGAATAGCGTCACTTCTGGGCATGAAAGTTACACAACCGCACGTAGGCTGCAGGACTCGAGCGGCAAATACGGAGGGGGGAAAGAGGAACACAGCAATGATGGAGATACGAGTCCGAATCCCCGAGCATAACCGCGGCCGAAACCCTAAGAGGCAGCGTGGTTGGTAGTCACATTCCCCTCCTTAAGATCAAACACAAGCAACCCAGTCGTATGGGATAATATGAGTGGATGCTGACGCCCTCTGCAACACCAACTCGGGCTGGAAGGACTTTGCATACTGCGTAGGTACGCATCGATCACGTCTCCTCGGCTGCACTTACCACTCTCAGCTAATCGTGGACCTTAGCTGCATCCTAGCAACAAGCCGCATCGGCATGTAGCATTGCCCTACTACCCTTCACCAACCCATGTAATAGAGGTGTTTTTTTTGGGCGGCGTCTGACCCGCACGCCCTGCTAAACCCTTACAGAACCGATATGTCTGTGGCTCCGACTTACATCTCGGGCCGCAACAACATCGACCGCCTCCTGTCACGGCGCGGCGCAGGGCTTAACCCCGCCCCCACCATTGTGACACGTGACTACTGGAGTGGCCCCTGCGCTCTGTGCGGAACCACTCTTCTGGCCTCGGGGCCTCGCAGCCTCCGGCCACCCTTGTTCTTTTTTCTTCAGGTTAGAATTCCACCATTACAATAGTTCCTTGTCTCACTCGCACTACGTGGCCGTGACACCGCCCAAACCAAGCAACCTCACAATTCCAACCAAAGGATCTAGGCCGCTACTGAAGCTAATGCTCCTTCCCCGTCTAATTATATTCCCCCATTCTGTTAGCAGTATCCAAACTTAATCAATAGTGCCTAGGATACCACTAGAACCCCGTAGAAGAAAAACGCCAGAACGGCCGTTGGTGTCCCACGTCCTTCTTCCCTGCCTGTGTTCCAGACCAATGGTGGAATCCAGGTAGATCCTCAAGGATGTGCATTGTGTGACGGGGGCAACCACCAACAAACCAAGCCTGCCTAATTTCGGGCTGGCGATGATAGCTAAGAATAACGTGATACATAACACTGCAGTCGGTCACGTGTAGACCACTCATCTGCAAACACACCGGATGATTGAAGAACACGAGGAACTGGAAAGTAGGACGGTGAGAATCAGTGACATCAACCTTGCAGTGGTTCAACAAATCCCCATGTGTCTGTACCTAGGTCTTACATCGCATGAATAGTACATACTTTCAACTACAGCTCAACGGTTAAACCAAGCTCTTTTTCAAACACAGCATACGGGACAGTATGTGCGACGATACGTCAAGAAAATTTTTCATCGTCACACCCGACGTTATACGGGAACAACATGACATTGATCAAACGGAAGTCTTCCATCACAATTAGGCATTTGAACCCAGTTTCATATCCAACACACAACAACACTATCTACATGTATACCGGGCGACCAGAAATGATTCCGTGATATTCCGTCTCGCGATACCACAGCTACTAACTCGAGGCCACATGAAATCTGCGATACGTCCCCCAAAACCACAGGTGAATAGAAAGCCCCCCCACCACGGTATAGAGTAACTAGTCAAACACAGCCGAAAACTCCGACGCCGTCCGTCACACGTGATATCACCCCTTTCTTCCCGTTTTCCAGGCTTCCTGCCCTCACCCGTCGATCGTCTTGCCTCCACAATCAGGTATTTTGACCCCATTCTTGAGCTTGCGGTTGACGTCCATGAGACCCCATTGATCCTCCCAGTTCCTATCACCAGAGTTGAACGAGATCTTCCACGGTTCATCAAACGACTCAAACCAAAAGTACTGAGTGCCGTTTTTCATTGCATCACACACCCAACCTTCCATGAACTGGTTCATCTGCGGAATCCCGGCCACGGAGGCATCAGGGCACACCGTGACTGTCAACGACCCGCAGTCCGTTCCGCCCTGCGACGGCCAACCCGTCTCACTGATGATGTTCTTCTTGGGGTCCGCCTTGAAGAAACCGGAGTTGTGGTTGTTCCAGAAGCTCCATGTCCACGAGGCAGCATCTTTGGCGTTGATCCCAGCGAAGAAAGGGTGGATATTGGCCATGATGTAGTCGCTCTTCTGTGCCAATGTAGCCGTCCACTTGTCGCCCAAGTCGCTTGTAGCTACAGGAAGCTGGTATCCCAGGGTTGTCAAGTTCTTGCGAACGGTATCTAGAAGGTTACCCAGGGACGTCACGTCCATTTGCTCTCGGAAGAGAATCTCGTTAGCCACCACCACGCCCTTGAAGTGCGTGTCCTTGTGTACTTCCAGTATGTCGTACATCTGCGTCAGTTGGCGTGCGTTGGTGGTCTTGTTGTTATCCTGCCAGACTCCCATCCAAATCTTCATCTTCCCGTCAAGCTTGAGCTGCTGGATGGCATGGATGACCATCTGAGTCTGATTGCAGTCGGTACCGTACATTCGCAGGGTGTTTGTCAGCTGAGAAAGCACTGCGATATCGCGCGTGACGTTGTTCTGCGACGGAGGGAAGTGGACGCATTCCGGATATTGTGTGTTGATCGGTGTGTAGTCGATACCTGGAAATACCTTGTGTAGATTGGGGTTGTTCATAAGCGCCTTAATTTCGGACGAGTTGATGTTGAGGTCTGACTTGTTGTCTTCGGCGGCCGAGGGGCCGCTGTTTGCGCTTCCACCATCCCCCTTGTTTTTGAGGACAACGCCAAACACGATGCCAAGCACCACGCCGACCAGGATGAGAAGAGCAACAATGAGAATAATGATCAGGCGCCACTTCTTCCCCTTGCCTGCACCACTTCTCGATTGCCACGCAGATTTCTCGGCGCTGAGACCAGAGGGGCCGTGTCCCTCGTAGGCGGTGGCATTGCCGTGCACAGGTGCATACTGAGTGCTCAAGCCGCTGGCGCTTGCGTTGCGTCCGGCAAATGCCCCTAAGACACCACCTGCCGCGCCACCTACCGCACCATCTCGACCTCGATGACTTGACCCGAGACTGAGCATGCTCGATCGCTTCCCCTTCAGGTGGTATCCAATGCCATCATCGCCGTCATCCTCGATGGCATGGGGGTCAACTACACCTAACCGAGGATCCTGTGGTCGAGCCAAGTGTTGGTAGGGGTCGTCGGTATATATGTCGGTAGCAAAGCTGTGTTGGGGGCTCCTTGACGGGGTTCTTTGTCCGGGTGTCGCCCGACCTGGACTGCGAGGGACAGCCGCCAAGTTTTGCAGGCTCGAACTCGAGTCTCTTTCGACTCCGATGCTGCCATATGGGGCCTGCGGTTGAGAATAATCCGGGTCTGGGTGTGCTCTTACTCCTGCTTGGCCCTGGCCTTGGTTTACCCACTGGCCCTGTTGTTGGTATGCCTGCTGGGGATAGTCGGGGCCGTGGATTGCGGTGAGGCCGCTTTCTCTGGCGTTGTGGTCCGCAACTGTGAGCGCGATCCCGGCCATGCCCCCAGCAGCCGCCTCACTGAAGTTGTCCGCTCCCGGTGTGACGGTGCTTTGCGTAGGGCGACGCTGCGGCGCAGGAGGGTAACCCGGCTCGCGTCCCCCCCATTGTCTGCCATCGGATTCGCGAGGAATGGGTGGTTGGGGTAGTGCTCTAGGCTCTTGTCTGTATGAAGGTCCCGCAACCCGCCCACCGGCAACGCCGTTTGCTGGCCCCTCTTGGCTAAGACGTCTTTGCGCTCGGAGTCTGCCAAACGCAGAGTCAGGATGCGATCCCGGGCCAGCCCTGGGAGGTGAGCCTCTCGGCGGTGGGGTGATGTAAGGCTCTTCTTGATAATGTTGCTGTGGTTGCGGCGGATATCGTTGGTCGAGTGGCGGTTGGTACTGCTGTTGCGGGTATTGCTGCTGTCGTGGTGGGTATCGGTTGACTTGATCGAGCGGCTGCCGCTCCCCCATATCTTCCTCAAATGAGTATCTGTTGGCCATGGCTGACGCCTTCAGCGATTGTTCTCCAAGATCGGATTAGTTGTCGATGGCCGGGAGCCGACCCTCAAGATGCTAAGGTAGATTTTGTTGCGGTGTTCGCAATGCTCCGGCTCCGTGTCGCATGAATACAAAGCAAATGGCAGAGCGATCGCTGCAGGTTTCCTCAACGGCGACTGCTTGTCATGCAGTCCCTAGCCGGTCGCACAGGTGACACAACGATCGCTTCTCGGCGTCGGGTGGAGGATAGACGTTATCAACTGTCGGCCCGCTGCTGTTGGGATAGTTCTGACTGCAAAACGAACTGAAAGAGGGTCGGATTCGTCGAACACGACTTTGCGTTTGAGCGTCCAGAGATTTTGCGAGTCGCCGCGCGGTCCTGGAGGCTTTTGCAGCAGGCGTTCGTATTTTGGGGCGGGCTGTGTTGCCCCCTGGTTGCCCCGGTCCGGATTGGGCGAGTTGGTTCCAGGTCAATGCGGAGCTCCGCTGACCTTCCGTGTGGTGCTGCTGACTGCGTCGGCCGTCTTGCACCCACGGCGCAAACTCGTTCGTGATCCGGTCGTAATCGGGTTCAAAAACTGGTGGCACTTGTCGTGAAGTTCGAGACAGTATGGAGTTGGGATGAAAGGGGAGGGGAGGGAACTGTCAAACAACAAAACCAGAGGCAGAGTCAGGGCATCCCACTATGGACCCGTCTCTAGATTGGAGACGAGCAAGGCAAGAATGCCAAGGGGAGCCGCTGCCAACCCCATCAGGACCGAACCTCCCTTGATCCCAACGCCCCTGTGCTGGGCGCAGGTCAGCCCCGTGCCAAAGGAGGGTGGGAACCGCGGCGAGGACGGCAAGAGATAGGGGGCAGGGGAGGAGTCTCCGCTACGAGGCGCCAAATTGTGGGGCCCACTGCGCATCTTGACGGTACTGGGCCGTTATGGTTGGCTGGACAGCAGGAGCGTCGCCAGCCACCGCCCACTTTTCTCAAATGCCCCCCGGCATCTGTAAGGTGCCTCTTTCCACCAGCTGTTAGCGCGCCGCCCGGGCAACCGACCAGTGCACACAAAACAAGCATTCGATTCGACAAGCTGTCCATTCCACCTGTGCGGAGGCAAGCCCCACTTGGTCTGTAGTCTCCTGACACTGAGTTCTCTCTTTCTTGTCCTTCCTGTGTGCAATTCAGATACTGGAATACGTAGATGTGTCGCTTTGCAGTGCACAAAACTGCAAAGGCTGAGAATCTGCACCGGCCAGGTTTTTGTTGCAAACCAATGCAGGGCAGGCACGGGAGGCACGGACCCGATGCTCCCGCCTCGACCCTCGCCTTGACGACATCGAGAACGCGGAAGCTTATCCATTAATTGACTTGGCAGGTCTGCCCCGCCATTACATCATGCCGTCTTTCTTGACATGCTGCCGCCACGTGAATCGGTCGAGCTCAATCGCAAGTTCGTTGTTCGTTCCATGATCTCAATGGATCAGGTTCACCCTTTTGGCGCTTGCAGTCCATCGGCGACGCCCTCAGGCCGCTACGCCGCCGCCATTCCCAGATTGTGGAGGGGGTCGCTGTGCCAGGGCCTTCCCTTTCTTTTTCAGGGCTCACACGTGAGGGTCAGGGGCGCCGTTTCATGCAGGGATCCAATTTCTTGTCTCGCCAAAACTCAGACAGAGCCGTAGCACTGTGATTTTCGCTTGACGATCGATCAGGTTGGTTGACCGGGATTTACCTCCGGATTTATCGTTCGGGAGCTACGTATGCCGCTGGGCAGTGCCTGCGTTGTGCTTGCAGTTTACGCTAGACACGAGACGAATCGCGCATCGCAGTCCGGACTGACACGCCGCCATAGATGCTGTCAACGCAGCGATGCAGCGAGACTCGTTCCGGAGGTCTTGAGCCATATGTCTCATTTTTATTAACCCGCTCTTTATTTCCTTCCACAGCACCCTTCTGGCTTGCAGCTTGTCTCGAAAAAATCTTACTAAGTTCGTTTCGTGGTCCAGGCTCGTCCAGTTTCGTTTCTTGGCCGGCATCAATTGCTCAACGGGTGCACATCGGACGCCGTACAGCCAGCAACAGCTGGCAGCAGGTAAATAGCACATGGGGAGCGCCTCTGCAGTTTCTTGTCGGGATCCTAGAATGGCGGGTGACCTCGGTTTACGATGTAACGGCATTCGACGACCATCTCGCCAGTTTGATATCATTGTATGATACGGGCTCACGCTAGCTTTTATGCAACAGACATCGTCCATGTGGTAGCGAGTAACCAGATCTTGGAAGAAGTAATAAGTCCTCACCGGCTTGTCCGTCATCAAACGGTTCGCCTGCATGAGTCTTGAACCATGTCCGCAAATCTTGACTCAGTCGCCGGCCAGGGTGAGTTTCACAACAGCATCTAGCCTTCGAACCCACGGCAACTAAGAGCGGGAGTAATATTTCCCAAGCGATCCGATTCTACTAAAGAGTTAACTTAAGGACGCAGTAAGTTGGTTAACAGAAATATTGGCCAAGATGCATTCCCAAGTCCCATGCTTCGACGTATCCTCCTGGCAGTATGCCGAAGGACCACACCTTCTATTCGAATCCCCTGGTCGAGATCCCTGGCCAGGCTCAAGACCCCCAAAGGCACTTGTCGATGCGGACTGGGGCTCTGGACATGGCTAGTACGACCCGCCAGTTTTTAGACAATCAGACAGCGGTATCTGGTGAAAGGTCAGGAGAGAGGTATATGCAAGGCGATACCTAGTGATGGAGGATAGAAAGGTGGAACGGAGAGCTGAAGGGAGTCCATCCCCCATGGTACGCTTGATGGCAGAAAATAATATATTGCTAATTTTCGACAAAGAAAGCTATGAAGAATGAAGAAAGCCCATGTCCTATATGAGGCTTGATAGCGAGCTGAGCTCTTGAATACGCTTATCTATGTTTGTTGGATTTCTATGCACTTTGGATGTTGTATTGGTTTTCCGCTTTATTCATTGCGTGATATCAAAGCAGATCAAAGTACATGCCTATAATGGTGTCCTCTGTCAGTGTTCATCTTGATCTGGATGTCGGCTCCTAGCACTTGAATCGTAAGCAAAGTGGCTCGGGCAACAAGAATAGGGAGCTATCGGGAGAACCTGATAATTGTACTATTGTAAAATAAGAGTTAGATGACTTGTACAGATCTGTTGCTTTGTATTCTATCTCGTCCACGCCTAGTCCATGAGCTATGACTGCACAAGCAAGATTCTAATCCCGTATCACAAAAGCATCATGAGATAGCCCGAAAATACCCCTGAAATTTATGTTATATTAATGGAATATGAGGTAATATTTATGATCTTAATCTGGAGTAATACTCCTGCCCCTAAACACCCATCTCAGCTTCACGATAGGCTCACTTAGGGGGAAAACAGGAACATCTGCTAATAAGACAATGTGGATACATGTAGATTGCTAAAACAAACAATGGAAGCTATGAACGCTGCCTATCATGGTATCTCTAAGCACGGCTTCATCCCTGAAGAAAACTCCTTACGCCTCCTGGCGTATTTACCGATAATCATCGCTCCCTCCCCTCATATCGGCTACTTTTTTGGCGATGCTGGTGGTGTCAGGGGCGTCTTCCGGTCGCCTGTTTGACGGTACTGACCGAGAGTTGCACCCTCCCATCTCATCGACGGGACGCTGGACGATGAGGAGGAGGTACTGCTGTTGCTGCTTTGGCTCGTGCTGCTGCCGGAGCGGGCGGAGGCGCCATGTGCGGCATTTGGGTCTGTGCAATGCGATCCGGGCATGTGGGCTTTGCATCTCCTGCAATAGGAGAGCTCGTGGGCGGTATTTGACATGATTGAGAATGTATCAGTCCGCTTTGGATTTGTGAGCTGATGGTAGCTGCGGGGATGTTGTTGATAGTGGTCAGAATTTGGAACTCTGTTGCTGGGTGTTGCTGAATTCGGAGAGTAGAATCCTATGCCCATTGGTGAATGCGACGGATCTCTTTTATACAACATGGCGATTGTCAGAGGGTGAGGTGGCTCTCGAGGCAGTTAAATCCTCAAAGGTGAAGTGAAAGGAGCTGAGCAGCAGCAGGGATGCGCTCTTTATGATAAGGGTTGAATGAGCAGAAATCGGTTCCGAGTTGAAGTGCGCTTTGTGTTGTGCTCGTCTCTGGCGTCCGATCGATCCTCTCAATGCGATAGACTCGGGGAGGCCTTTATGCCAGCGGGGATTGTCTCGTCGATTAAATGCTGTCTTGATGGAGGCCCAGACTGGTGGCGGATTGCGACGACCACACGTGGTGGCGTAGTCAAGCGCTGGCAGATAATACAAGAAGCTGATTGGTGCATGTGGCAAACCAAGACCTTTGCCGTCGGTTGCCGAGAGCTGGAGACCTCAGGCACCGCGGCAATGGAACTGGAACTATGAATCACATTGATTCCTGCCTGACAATTGCGGCGCCAGCAAAGGTCGACTTAGCCCGAGCAGAAGTTATGATTTGATATGATCATACTAAAGATTGGATGATAGTTCAAAGATGGTCGGTTTACCATTATGAGTCCGAGAAGGTTCTACTTTATAGAGCCATTGACCAGGCCTGGCAAGCGAGTCCGAGACAGAGTCTTGAGTGCTCATCTTTCCATGGGAATGTCTCTTGAGTGTGACTTTTGCTGAAGAATAAGAGAGGCGGGATGTCATCGCAAGTTAACGTCGACAACAATTCGAGGCGGGAGGCAAAAATGAAAAAGTTTAGGAAAGATAGAGAAACGAAAAATGCATTGCATCAGCCGTGAATCGAACACGGGGCCGATCGATGGCAACGATGGATTTTACCACTAAACCACTGATGCTGGAGCTGTTTTTCGGCGCGAAAAGTTTGGCCCATGCACTTTGCTTGGCTCAGCGAAATATTTGGGATAAACCCTGTCTCAATCACAAGGTCTCGCACGCTGACAACAATTCATTGTGCAGTGGTATCCGTTGAGCCAGCGGACTTGCAGGTTGTCTTTTGGCAGGTGCAGCAATTCGGCTCGAAGGCGAGTGGAACAGCCAAGACTCAACAATCGCTCGAGACAGGTGTGATGCGGATTTTGTCCCAGCTAACTGATCACCTGCAGCGATTGTGGGTAGACCAAAAGATGCTGTCCTCGCTCGTAGCGTCGCTTCGCACGCGCCAAGTTGACTCTCAAGTTGAGAGTCTCGTACACCGTCCTTGTAATGGTCATCGGCCTGCAGGCGGGGATCATGTAACTAATGCACATAATAACTGACATCGGTGGGATATCTGGTTGTGAGGTCGGCTAGACACCTTTCGGCGGCTGTCGTCGCGGAGGGTCAAACGCAGTCTCCTGACAGGGAGGGCCCATTTGTTCGAGAAATTGGGGTGGCTGCGAATTGGTTGCAATTGCCAAAAGTGCGGAGATGTTTGTGATCTCGGGTTGAACAGCGTTCAGTTTGGGCATCATGCCGGTCACGTCCATGCCGACACCCGGAATACGCGGAGCACAGCACACGTCACCGTGATTTGGGCCCGCACCAAGTGCTGGCATGTTGGGAAGCAACGAGTCCCCTTGTCTGTCGGTATCGACCGTTTAGCCGGACAGCGGGCGCCCGGTTTCTGGAAACGCGCCGGCAAAACCTTCAATAACCTAAACGACGCCCCCTGAACAAACAATATATTTTTTCAACGTCACCTCGTCTAACCGTCTCAGCCAGGAACCTTAGAGCTGAGAGCACCCTCCAAGCAATACCTTCGAAAAGAAGACCCAGGAAAAGGGTCGGCAATTCGGCACCACAGGGAGCTCGGCACCTCTGGGCAGGGGCATGCTTGTAGCCAACCAGGTTGCGAGCAGATCCACAGCCCACTGGGTACGCCCCCAAAATGACTCCACTGATTGCTCTGCTTCACCCCCTGCGGCAAGACGGGGATGCCAGCAGAGGGGGGGCCCAGCTGGATATTAGAGATTACCGGTCAGCTTTTGGCATTCGCGCTCTGCAGTCGACGCGGTCAGTCCACAATTGGCCTTTTTCGACCCTCAGCGCCAAGGGCCAAGCTGAATCGTCCTGCTTGACAAAAGCACACTTGTCTGTGTGGCGCTGGGGGATGCCAACTTCGACTTTTTTTTCTCTTCTGATCTTCGAGTTCTCTCTTTCCGTCCGTCATTCCGATCGCCCTTACCTTCGCTTTTGCACCCGCGAGACGTCATGATCCGGGCCATCCTCCCACTAACATGTTAATTCACGGTGCCCACCGCACTAAACCGGCGAAAGCCGTTGGTGTGCTTCTCTTGCTCTGCCTCATTTGGGCCTGGCTCTCGAACGTCCAGGGCGTTCGACTTACCGATGACCTCGTACCTGGCGGCCGCCATCGCGGCACCGACGGGTCCACAAAGCCGGGAAAGACACGCTCTCGCGTTGGCAAAATCACCGTTGCCGCGAACAAGCTCGCCTCAGATGTTATCAACCGCGCCCTCCAGTCCCACCAGCGCCACAATGCCCGCCATGGCTACGTCCACTACATCGCCGAGAACCAGGCCGTGAGCAGCCTGATCGAGAACGATCGTTACCATCGCGCGAAGGGTGCCTGGACCAAACCCGCCTATCTGCTCTCCATTATTGTCGCCGAGCTCGAGAAGCCCGAGAAGGAGCGGCTGGAATGGGTGTAGTGCGTACTCGCCTCTTTCGACCGCGAAAGATTGGTCATTGCTAACGTTGCGTTACTGCAGCTGGTTTGACGCCGACACACTCATCATGAATATCGAGACGCCGCTCGAAGTCTTCCTCCCGCCGGCAAACTCAACCACGCTCAAGGACGTCGACCTCCTTATTACGACCAACTGGGATGGGCTTAACTCGGGCGTTTTCGCTTTGCGGGTTAGCCCCTGGTCCGTCTCCTTTCTCTCGGCTGTCCTGGCATACCCCATCTACGAATCTGCTCGGATGCTGAAGGACCGCTTCCGGGACCAGAGCGCTTTCCAGTACCTGCTCGAGCATGCGGACTCGCCTCTAGCCAAACTCCCGATGAAGGGTAGGGACCATTGGGCGAAGGTGCCGATGCGCTGGTTCAATTCCCTCCCTGTCAACAACGCCTTCTATAAGAATGGAACCTGGATTTTTGGCAAGAATATGACCAACGCCTTGCTCGATAACGGGACCACTGAGGTGTACAATGATGGACACGGTGGTAAGGTTCAGCCGTGGAAGATTATGCAGGGAGACTTGGTCGTTCACTTTGCGGGGTCTTCAAACGTCAGAGATAGCTGGATGGAGCCCTGGATCGCCAGAGCCGAGGCCCAGCTTCCTGAGTGGAACAACGCTACGACAAAGCTGATACTGAAGGACGAGGCAGCGGCGTTTTGGAAAAAGACTGAAGAGCAAATGGTTATCGACAAGGCCAAATCCCGGGTCGAGGAGGACCAGAAAGCAAAAGCGGCCAAGAAGCTGAAAGATGAGAAAGACAAAGAAGAGAAGGAGAGGCTCGAGAAATTGAGGCTGGAGAAAGAGAGGAAGGTGGAAGACAGCGAGAAGAAGAAGTTCGCCGCAGCAGAGAAGAAAAAGTTGGACGCGGAGAACAAAAAGCTACAGAACGACGAAAAGAAGAGGCTGTCCGAGGAGAAGCAGACGGCAAAGCAGGAAGCAAGGAAGAAGAAGGCAGCAGAGTCACAGGCAGCGCATTCGCAGGCAGCGAAGTCACAGGTAGCGGAGACGCTCATCATTGATGTCCCGAAGGCATCGGCGACCAGGACGGCCCAGGCATCAGCACCGATTGCTACAGAGCTTCCGTTAACGATCTTACCATCCCAGTAGGAGACCACAGTTTCACGGTAGCTAAACCTACTGTTTTGTACATATAGAGTTACTGGTACCCAAGATGGTAATGTAGAATCCCATGGATAGACAATACAGGCGTTGTGGCTTTTGCTGGTCGTAGTTCTCGACCTCGGAGTTCGCGTTTTCAGTTTCGAGTTTTTCCCACACTGGCCATGGTGCAACCCCTCAGTCACTGGAGCCCCTGAGCGGAACTCCTGGTCCGGCATGCACGGTGACAGTGACAGACCGCCTCGGCCGTCCAGCCGGGGTTTGTCTTCAGCTGGATATTTGTCGGCGGCGTCGGCTCCATTTACCGGGGGTTGCCTTCAGCTGGATAAATAATTGCTGCCGGGCGTCGGCAAACGACCGGGATTTACCCTCAGCTGGGTTATTCAGCAACGGGTCTAGCCTGTTCCAGCCCGCCCGCTGCCCCCCGCGCAAAACCCGGATTTGGAGTTGTGAAGCGCTCGCCCGGTTGCAGCCCTGTGCATATACCAAGCACCTAAAAAAAGGGGCCTCGAGATTACGCGGCGCACAATTATTGCCCTAGCGAGTCTCTAGTCATGCGAATGGCATGTCCCAGCTTGAGCTGGAAAGCCAGCATTCCCCCACTACAGGCTTGGCGGCCGTCAGAGAACAGGGCACCTTGCATGCGTACCTTTTTGGTTGAGGCTCAGCTGGTGTTCCTTCGTTCGTCTGAATAATCTTTCAACGATTCCCCTCACTCCTGCAGTCTTTGCTGCTGTGTTGCGTTTTCCAGACAAACGACAGTTGCACTAGCTCGGATTTCGCTGCATTAGTTGACGACGGGTAAGCTTATGCGAGCTTGACGAGCGGAATTCTTTTCCTGTCACTCCTTCTCTCATCTTTTTCGTTATTTTTTGTTCACGGTCGCTGCACGATCACCGACCTACACCAAGGACATCGGGTCCCCCTCGATCGCGCGATCCACCTCCTGTCTTTTCCGGTTTCTGAGGGCTCTGAATTGGCCTGTTGTGATGCGATAGGCTCCGCCCGCCTTTTTGTTGGATTAGGATCGATCGCTTCCGCTTCGCGAATCGTTCTGGGGATCGCGGCACAGCGTCAGCAGCTCCGGCTCCGAGGCCGACACCACCACACGCGACAACATGGCTTCCGCCAGCATGCGAAAAGAGAAGGGCGACGATGTAGACGTCGAGTCACAGCTCCTTGATCCCCGCCAATACCCGCAACCTCCTTCCAGTCCCCGAATCGACTCCGAATACCAGGTTTCGAGCTTGACGAAGCTGTCGTACCTGGGGCTCTACTTCATGTGCAATATCTCGTTGACGATATACAATAAGCTGATACTGGGAAAGGTAAATAACTGCCGTCCGTCGTACGGCAAGCCTGTGACATGCGGCGGCTAACTGAAGACGCTCAGTTTGGGTATCCATGGCTGCTGACGGCCCTCCACGCCGGCTCAGCGTCCGTGGGGTGCTATTGCTTGTTGATGCGGGGGCAATTCGTCCTCACCAAGCTCTCGTACCAGCAAAACACAGTACTGGTGCTGTTCTCTATATTATTCACCGTGAATATCGCGACCTCCAATGTGTCTCTGTATGTTGGCCCCGCCCTCTCCCAGCTGCCGAGAAGCTATGTGCTGATGCGCCGCGATGTTCTCCAGTGCCATGGTGTCCATCCCCTTCCACCAGATCATGCGATCAACATGTCCCGTCTTCGCCGTCCTCATCTATCGCCTCCGCTACAAGCGCGTCTATTCGAGCGAGACGTATCTGTCTCTTATCCCTGTCGTCATGGGCGTCGGTCTTGCGACGTATGGTGACTACTACTTCACCACGGCTGGTTTCGTCCTCACCCTGCTCGGGGTGATTCTCGCGGTTATCAAGGTACTTCTTCACCAACTCTCCGGCGCCGACCGCACGTGTATGCTGACATGTGACTCCACCTAGACCGTGGCGACGAACCGTATCATGACGGGCGCGCTCGCCCTGTCCCCACTCGAGACCCTCCTCCGCATGTCGCCCCTCGCTTTCGTGCAGGCCATTGTCTGCGCCATGCTCAGCGGCGAGCTTTCCGAGTTTCGGCGCAACAACCCGGAAGGGCCCTCGCGAATGATGCTCCTCGCTCTGGCTGGCAACGGGTTTCTCGCTTTCATGCTCAACGTCAGCTCCTTCTCGACCAACAAGGTCGCCGGCGCCTTGACCATGACGGTATGCGGCAACATCAAGCAATGCTTGACGGTACTCCTAGGCATTGTGCTATTCGGCGTAAAGGTCGGCTTTCTGAACGGGTTGGGTATGGCAGTGGCGCTGTGCGGCGCCGGGTGGTACAGCATGGTGGAACTAAGATCCAAGGGAGCCAAAAAGGCTTTAGGTGTGGGATCCAGACCACAAGCGAAGAGCTGAGAGGAGAGCATTCTTTTGTAATATTTGTGTCAATTGCATATAAAGCGGTAACAGGGCTCACTAGATTTCATCACCTCCACGGCTCGATCATCAGTTCCATTGCGTAGGTGAAACTTGCGCAGTTGCTATTTCTCAAGCTTGGGCAAGCATCAACTCAACTATCTCGCCCTCAGTATTCTGCGCATAGGTATGGGCTAGAGCTGCGATCGTGTTCAACTAAACTAGCCAAGATACAACGAGCAGCCTCTACACTGCTACCCGACCCAGCAGACCCTCCCAAGGCCGAAGCTTCACCTTCCCATCATCAATCTGCGGCGCAACTTTCTGGCCATCTTCGAAATAGTTCCCCACCACCCACTGCACCTTGCCCAGCGCCTCCTCTCCGGGACTCCAGGCCGCATCTCCTCCCGTGAAGTTCAAGACGGTAAACCACCTCTCCCCCGACTCTGCGGTCCTAACAAACGAGAACACCTCGGTATTTTCCTCATCGACGAGTCCGAACCGGCCGTACACAAACACCTCGGGATGCTGTCTGCGAAGATCCAGCTGTCTCTGCCAGAAGTGGTAGACTGATGGGGCGCCGGGGACGGTTTGCGCTTCCGCGTTGACAGTGATATGGTCGGTATTAACGCGCATCCAGGGGGTGACGTCCGGCGGGCAGAAGCCTGCGTTGGGAGGCGTGGATGTCCATTGGACGGGGGTGCGGCCGTTATCGCGGGCTTTGTGGCGCATGAGGGTTTTGGTGCGGACGAGGTCGGAGGGGGAGGAAGCGTAGAGGGCAGACATGCTGAAGGGGTTGGTTAGGAAAGGTTGGTGGGAGGAGGGAAAGGGGGAGGGGAAGCTTACAGCTTCCAATAGTTGACGGATTCGATGTCCTTGTACTCTTCGGGTTCCCAGTCGTGGGGAACGTTGCGCATGCCTAGTTCTTCGCCCTGGTAGACGAAAAGCGTACCGCAGAGTGTTGTTTCTATGAGGGAGAGGAGCTTCGAGCTGTACTCGCGGTACTCGTCACTGTCGTCACAGAAGTGCGAGACTGAGCGTGGCTGGCTGCGATGGGCGTCAGTTATGAGAGGGAGGAAGGGTGGGAATGGGTGGGTTGAGGTACTCGTGGTTCTCGCAGTATATGGCGTTCCATCCGCCGTTGTCGCCCATCACTGTCTGCCAGCGCGACACGGCCCTACGCAGATCGGGGACACCCCATTTCCCGATAGACATGCGGCCGTCTCCAGGGACCTCGCCGCCGGCAGAATCGATCTCGACGAGTTCAAAATGGAAGATCATGTTGAGGAAGCCGCGCTCGTGGTGGACGATCTTGAGGATCTCGTTCTCGTCCCGCACGCAGGGCATCTCGCCGACGGTGAAGACTTCGTCGTACTTGTCCAGCACCTCGTGCTTCATCTCGCGCAGGAACTCGTGCAGGCGGGGGCCGTTGGCAAAATAGGCGTGGCCCGGCTGGCATGCGAAGCCCGGGTGAACCACCTCGGCATCGGGGAAGGCCTGGTCCTTTGAGATGAAGTTGATGACGTCCATGCGGAAGCCGGCGACGCCGCGGTCGAGCCAGAAACGCAGTATGTCGTGCACAGCCGCCCGTACCTCGGCGTTTTCCCAGTTGAGATCTGGCTGCTCAGGGGTGAACGCGGCGAAGTAGTACTCCTGCGTGGTCGCATCGTAAATCCAGGCCGAGTTGTTTTCGCCGAGGCATTGGCCCCAGTTGTTCGGCGGCTGCGGGTTGCCCGAAGCATTGTACTTGGGCTTTTTCCAGATGTACCAGTCGCGCTTTGGATTATCGAGAGAGGAGCGGGACTCCAGGAACCATGCGTGCTCGTTGGAAGTGTGGTTGACAACGAGGTCCATCACGAGCTTCATGTCGCGAGCCGAGAGCTCGCAGATGAGGCGGTCGACATCTTCGAGGGTGCCGTACGGCGGGTAGATGCTCTTGTAGTCCGACTGCTAGGAGGGAGGAGTTAGCGTTTGCTTGAGGAGGTGGTCCCATCAGGGGTCACGCCTACAATGTCATATCCCATATCCGCCTGCGGGCTATTGTAGACTAAAGAGGGGCTTTGTTAGGGATGGGGTATTCGGGAGGATGGGGGCACCCGTACTTGGAGAAACCCATATCACATCCACTGCGCCGGGGCTGGTTAGCTTTGTGTGCTGCGTCTGAGACAAGGTGACATGCGACTCACCTCCCAGGGCCTTAAGATAGTCCAGCTTCGCCGTGATGCCGTTGACGTCACCCCGGCCGTCTCCGTTGGTGTCGAGAAACGAAGCCGGGTAGACCTGCAAGGGTTAATAGCGGCTCGGTACCGGTCTGGTGGAACCCGGCCGCCCTATGCATGGACATGTGAGGAAGGTGCCCAAGGTAGGGGAGGAATACCTGGTAAACGACCGCCTCCTTCCACCACTTGCGGCGGATGACCTGGTTGTCGCTGCTGCCCATTTTTGACCCCTTTCAAGCTTTGAGCTTTGGCGTAGGGAGAAAGTCGACGATGTACCCCTCACGAACCGCCGTCTAGTGAGCCCACTCCCACTGCGATATCGCCGAGCCCCGCGTTGAAGTGTGTCCACACGATACCGCTGCCAAGACGCTTCCCCTGAACTAGCAGGTGTGAGCTAGAGCAATAGCCTCGATATAAATGTGGACAATGGTGGGCTTTGTTGAGACAATGAAGCCGGCCTTGCTTTTGTAGTTCGCGACCCGGAAAAAAACTCCCTTTTGGGTGCCAATTGAAGAACAGGTTTGTTCCCTCACGGGATGTTGAGCCGTTGAAAGTTTGGCAAGAATGCGGGTACTAAGGTGTCACGTTGAACTTTGCGGTATGGAGCACCTCTCTTTATTTTGTTTGCCACGTCACTAATGGTCGGTCAGCAGAGGACATCGGGTAGCCTAGGTACAAGGAAATTATTTGACTCAATTACCACTCGAAGCCCTCACCTATTGGGCATCACAGGTACATTCCATGTATCATTAAGACAATGCTTTAAACCCCACCTCAACCATTGGTAACATAACACTGGCATTGCAGTCCCCAACAGCAATTTGATTCCCGAGCCCCCGCAAACTGATAGAGTGAATGCAGGTGGCAAGAGCACCTAGGGTGGCCAAGAATCACATGGTCATAAGCATTTGTTCTATTGGGTACCCTATGTAGTACCAATGGACTTGAGTACGACTGAAAGTCATGCCCGAGTAAACTGACCCTAGAGACTGAGAAAAACTACCCAATTGCTGCTTCGGGCGCGACCAGCTCGACGGTTCCTCGTTTCAGTCCCAGTCTACCTAGAACCCTATTTGGTGTGAGTTGAGTCTGACATGACTCTAAATGGGGGGACGAGAGCGGCTGATAATGCCTCCCATATGACAATGATTGCCCTGAACTCTCAGAGTACCAGCCATAGTATCTCATTGCGCATGATCACGTAGTATGTAGATGCTTCACAGCTTCCTTACCCCGACTGACTATGTACCGGCAGCGACTTGCGAGTATGACACCGTTCATTCCAGAGACAGCACAGGCTCTGATTAAAGGGGAGTTAGCCTAAGTATGTTGACAATACACGAAGAGAGGAATCGAAACGTTGGTACTTACCCCTGATAAGGTAGACGAAATGGTCCTCAATAAACTGACTGCCTATTCCTGCGAGAACATGAAGAAGGTCATCATTGGGCTTGAAACCGACTTCGGAATTTTTTAGGCTCTGTGTACTGTGCCAGCTTTGGGTACCCATCTCGTCGCTGGTACTTGGGATAGGGAACAGCTTGTTGTCTGGCATCAAGGCAGTGGATCGTCAATGTTGGGCAAAGACAGCGGAAAATAGAAATGTTTCCATGCCAGGGGTCCTGGGGCGGACGAAGCCCATTACATGTATCCGGCACGGTCTGACTTCATTTCATCTTCCTTTATAATACGTGAAGGGTTTCAATTGTAGGGACGGTTGGAAGGGAACTCTGTAATTGCATCACCGAGTGACGTCCCTTGCGAGCGGTCAGACCTCGGCAGCGACATCGGGTTGAGATTGAAAGCGTGGGAGGGGGGTGACAGTGGGCTGTAAAGGGGGGGTTCGATGCATCGTTCTGTGCCCGCGCACGCCGTTGGCGACGCGGGTTGGTAAACAAGGCCCGATGCCGCTATCCATGTGGCATGGAAGGACACCGACCCCTCTGACCGTGTGTTGGGATCGCCGCCAAGAGCACCTAGTTCTCGGCATCGGGTCTGGCACTAACAGCTGGCCAGGCTATCTTCGTGCCCGGGTGTTAGCCACTCGGCGGCAAGGAACCCTCAGACCTCCGTCCCGTTTGCAGACCCCTGTAAGGCAAGAGAGGGCGGTCCTTCCTGATAGCTGTGCCGCAGGCAGTGCGTGAAAGGGATCTCATTGGTTGAGAGAGGGATCCGGCTCGCAGCTAAACCGAAAAAGGGCTCCCCACCAGCCCTTGCCAGCCTCAAAGGGGCGAAGCCATTGGCGGCCTGCAGAGTTGACGATTCCCGCCCAGGTCTCGTGGTGACCGTTCGCTGCGATGACGGGACCGCAGCTGCCGGTCTGGGTCCTCGACCTCGAACAACGTCCCGACAGCTCACCTGCATCACCTTTCATCTCCATCTTTATTCTCATTGTTTCGAGGCGAAGCAGTCGTGGCCTCGTGGCGACATCTCAAAGGCGACAATTAATTGTTTTTGACTCGGCGGCCAATTGGCAAAGCAGCCACCTTGAGCGGATACCGCCTGCCTCTGGACCCGGTAGGTGCCTAGAGGTGGGTTGCACATCTGCGGTTTGATGGGCGAGACTCCTGCGGGGCCTCTGCCAGCACCTCGGGCTCCGTACTGGGCCTGGAGGTGATCGAATGGGTGAGTGGGTGAGATGTTTCGGTTCGTTATATGATGCTGATCATGTTTGTCAGACTCCTGCAACCCAGACGCAAGTTTCGAGGGGCCGCATCCTCAAGAGGACTCGTTCCACTGGCTCGCCGCTCAAGGCAGCCAGCATGGGGAGGTGGGGTCTCTCGACATGGCCTGTCAGCAACACCATCAAGGACAGCAACTGCGACAGCACCAGTTTCATCAACACCAGCCCGTAGGAGAGCCGATGGATATTGACTTTGACCTGGACTCCCTCTCTTGGACTGATGATCTGGATCACTCCTTCGCTGAGGTTGATCTGGATCTTGGCCTTGACTTTCACGAGCCATCGGCGGCGCAGCACCAGCCAGGATTTGGTGCCGTTCCTCTTGACTTTCTTTTTGCTGAGGACGAGTCCGCCTTTCAGATGTCTGACACCCACATGCACGACATGGGAACAGAGTCTAACAGCGATGCCATGGTCCTGTCCCCTACCAATCACTGGCAGTCACCAGATGTTCTTGTTTCACAGGAGGCGAGCATCGAGGATCCTACACCTGAGCGGCTTCGTAGCCAGCTTTCTCTTCTGTCAGAAGGCTCTTGCGGCGATGAGCTGGTTTTCAAAAACTGCGATGCTTCCAAAGCTGTTCTGCTCCACAGGCTTGCAATAAACTTCGGTCTTCTCTACGCACACGACTCAGCTCATGGGGAGGTCTCCGTTACCCGGTCCACGAACCCAAACCCGGCCGCCATGTCCTTCCATTCAAAGGCACCGTCGATAGTTCTCACGTCTCCGTTCGAGGGCCTCTCGTTCTCGTCGCAGGTCTCGCTAGACACGGATAATCTCCTGGATGGCACCCTGAACATACTGTCTCCCTCCATCGACAGCACTCAGCAGCTCTCGCGGCGGCCGAGCCGGAGCCAGCGTATCAGTGACTCAATAAGCAAGCACGTTTCGACATGGAAGACCTCAATGTCTAAGGGCGGTGGCCGTCGTGGGCCTCTCACTGAAGATGGGCGGCGTGATATGAAGGTCCTGGAAGGAGCTGGAGGCGCCTGCTGGAGGTGTAAGGTGCTCCGCCGAAAGGTGATTTGAGCAAGATATTTCTGTTGATGTACCCCCCAGAAGGCTAACTGCTCGCAGTGCGATCCTGGTAGTCCGTGCCGCTGCTGCTTACAATCCGTCCCGATGCCGCATCTCGGCGATGACGCTCCCCTGTGGCCATTGATCGGCTGCCGTCGAGGCCCTCTTCGTGATGCTTTACCTCTCCAAGTGCTTTGCCCTGCATTGCTCAGAGAACCAAAGATGGAGTCACCAGGAGCGGATGATGACTACCGCCCCCGGCATTCCTTGGACTTTGCAGACCGGTGTTTGCTGTCGGCTGAGGGCCAGAGATTAGCAGACATGAAGGCTATCTTGGAGGGAGCTTCCTACAAGCTCTCAATCTCAGACCCGGCTTCTCGACGATGTTTTGTCTCGTTTGTTGAGACTGGGCGTTACCGCAATCAGCAATCTCTCCACAAGACTCTGATCCTCGAGGATGAGCCCTTAACATACACGGAAATGATTGCGACCATCGGTTGGGAACTGGCCGAAAATCACACAGTCTTGCCCCTTCTCGAAATGAGGTCCTGGGATGAATTCATGAAGATGCTGGAAACGGCTTGCATCTATGAGTCTGAAGTTGGCCAGGTAAGTTCGCCCCAACTTCTGCTGAGAAAGTGCAGAATACTCACCGATCTACAGACCTCGTTGGTGATGATCTCGATGGTGTGTCTCCGACACTGCCTTGAGGCGTTGCGGTTGCACTCGTCGGGCCTTCTCGTAGAGGAGGAGCACATCGACTGCAGGCCCGGATTATGCCAGATTCAATGCATCCAGGACCTCTCATACTACGTCGAGTCATACGTCACTGAGTTGTCATCAGTCGTCTTCAACAAGGAGAACATGCGTGACAGGAGGTGGTGGTTGTCTACATTCTACAGTCTTTATATCCAGAGCTACGTTCGACACGCCTTGATTGCGATCGAGAAGCAATTGCGTTTCGGCTCGGCTGATGATGTCTCTGCGGAGGACCTCACCGGTACCCAGTACCTCCATCTTGCCGCTATCCTCTTCACGGCAGCATCGGCAAAGTACGACCCTTTGCTTGGTGGTAGACTGCAGTATGCTCTGACGGAGAACTCAGTCATTCCGGAGACTTCAGTTCCTGAACTACATCATTCCTCCGCCCGATCCGCGTGCGACGTGGAGAAATGGCCTGAAGCGGGCGTCAAGACCTCGTATCAGTTCCTCCGGCGACTTCTGCAGATTGGCTCCCTTGATTTTGAGGACCAGAATGACACCCAGCCGATCCGCACTTCGATTTCGTCAGGAAGATTGACCCCAGAGACGCTACGGCCTACGACCGCATCGCGATACAGTATCAACTCCAGCAGCGGTAATCTCCAAGCTCCAAGCGATTCAGCTATACTGCAAAGCACCACTGGCGAGTTGCCGAGCGAGATTGTATCTTCTCCCAGGAAACAAGCCGGAAACAAGAAGAGATGGTCAGCAGAAACGGGCTACTCTCTGTGGTCGGCTACCAGCGCCTCGAACGCAAGCTCTCTGAGTCTAGCTAGGACCTTTCAGTCAGATGTGACCAGCATTCATGAGGTCTACGAGGACGACGTGGCCGACGGGCCGGCGGCGTCGGAGGACACTGGCCTTAAGCCCGTACAGGAAGATGCACACATTCCTGCCTTCGAGCCACCCAATACCGGCAATCCGGCAGGGGGCTTGCCCGTATCGGCATGCTTCGTGTGTCATTGCTGCCCCAGAGCACCGCAACGATTTAGGACTGCGGATGAGTTAACGTGCGTGGCTCTTCTTCGCGCCCCCAAGCATTCTAGAAAATACTGACTCTTGTATAGAAAACATGAGACTGAGAAGCCATACCCTTGTGCTCGTTGCAAACGGCGGTTCAAATCTCCCGCCGAGGCAGATCGGCACACGAGGGCGGTTCATATCAAATCCCATTACTGGACTTGCAAGGCAATGGAGAACCCCCTTGTTGCCTTCCAGCAAGAAGTATACGAAGATGGCACCTATGACATTTGTGGATTCTGTGGCGGGGGTTTTATTCAAAACACCGACTTGACAGATGGTGAAGAGCGTAGGGCCAGCGAGCTAGTTGTTCATTTGGAGAAGGTACATCATTACGGTGAATGTAACCGTGAAAAGGAGTTTTATCGCGTGGACAACTTTAGACAGCATCTCAAGACCACACATGTGGCAAAGCAGGGGAAATGGCTCAAGGGGCTTGAAGCAAAATGCCGGACGACGGCGGAGAAGAGTGGCCAGGGCGTTATTAGGTAAATTCTGGGTGGTGAAGGGTCCCAGGTTTGGATTATACGTCAGCTCAAAACCTTTCTTTTCAGGGCATCTCCTGGATATTTCAACACGATGTACTTGAACTATATTCCATTTGATGTATGACGAGAAGCAGGAGGGGGGAAACGAGTTCACAGACTTGTCTATTGTTGCTGTCACTGCAATTGGGTTCTGCGTGGGGGCTTTGCTTGACCGAGTTAAGTCGTTAGCAATCCAACTGCTCCCGACACATCCCTTGCTATCTTGCCCCGGAATCACAGCTTAGACCTAAAACCAACATGGTGTCCTAGCGTGAGCTGGCAAAGAAGCTATATCAAAGGATAAGCTCGCCTCATGATCCCCCACTACGGGGTCTGGCCTAGATAGCTGTGAACTTCGATCGAGCCTGAGACGGACGCTTATCTCAATCACAATTGGGGCGGTTGTGCGGCAGCCATTGCACTTCGTCACTACGCCATGAAGTTATCGCCATCCTGGACAAGGTCCCCGAGTTCACCGACTTGGTGACTCCCTTGGACTTGGCGAGAATGCATACAGGCTGTTTGCCCGCTGGGGCTGCAAAATCAAAGAGATTCAGGACATTGGCAACCAGTCGCCAACGATGAAGATCCGACGGTGGCATGACGGAAAGATTCCACCGCCGAGTAGCCGCTGATGGATATGGCTGGCTGCTGATCTTGATCCGGACGCGGGTTACCTAGCCAGACACATGGGGAAGACCTGAGGGATCGGCGGCACAATGTGCTGAAGAATGTGGATGATGATGTTGAGATTGATCCCGAGATGGGCTAGCTTTCTGACATCCTCGGAGCCGAGGCAAATCTTGGCGGTAGGGGGCGGTTTTCGCACTTCCGACGGGCTCTGGTGCAAGCCGAGGCTGGCTTGTTCCACTGGAAATGCCATGCAACTGTTTGACCTCGGTATCCGATAACTTGACCAGAGGGTCGCGATCATAGACAGATTTGTCGAATAGCAGGCGATAGTTTCGCATGTCGAAGGAGATTAGTGTTGGGACCCGATGCGAAACCATTGTAATCGAGCCCTCTTTCCCTTCCCGGAGGTTCAAAGCCTCTTTGATGTCCCGTGGGACCTTGCGCCGGCGGGCTCGTTGCTTCTTTGTCCGTCCCGACTTGGATTTGTTGGCTTGGTCGGTAAAGTCCAGTTGTGCGTACATGAACTTATGGGCGGCGCTGGCAAGATGTTGCAACGTCCGGAGGGTTTCGCCTTTGGACTGGGACGAGAGTTCAACGGTCTGGACGCGATTTTCAGGGAGCGCAGCACCGGAGTATATATCCCGGCCATCGATGCGCGGTGGTGTCTTCAACCGCCGCAGCGAAATAAAACTCGAGAGGAAAACGCCTGGAGCGGTCGGTTTCTTCTTCCGGATTGTCGCGCGGTACGAAGGCCTGGGCCAAAAGAAAGGGTCTCTTATCTCCGTATGAAAAATGAGTTGTTGGAATCCTTACACAGTCCTGTTTCGGAACGGCAGGGCGCAGGCTTACCACATTATACGCCTTTTTAGAATGCAGGAAGGCGTTTTTAACATGCAGAAAGGCCTTTGTAGAATGCAGCAGGGCCTTTTTAGAATGTAGGAGGACTTTTCAGAACGCAGGAGGGTCTGTTGAGAATGTAAGAAGGCCTTTTCAGTCTTCATGTAGGTGTTTCAGAATGGGAGATAGCCTGTAATAACGAGAGCTATAGGCGGTCTTTGCAGTAAGAAGGCATTTTTCACACTGGCGAAGAGGTCCCTCTCTTTTGGCCCGAGACTTCGTAGTCGCCCGGAAGACACCACCACTGACGGCGCTCAAGATCGTTATTGGCCCACTTGTGTAGCCGGTCGACGAACGATGTGTCGTCCATCTGCTGCAGACTGAAGTAGCCTTTTCCGACGATATCCTCTGACGACTTTACACCCCGAATGATTGCAGAACATTCGGCTCCTTTGAGAACGCCAAAGTATCGGTCCAGGGTGGACCGGGCAGCAAAGATGTTCGCGTAGGCGAGGATGTCCTGGGTACCGTTAAATTGGGGGGTACCCGTGGCTAGAAGCATCTTATGGGTCGGCAAAAGGCGTGCCCCGATGTAGAATGTCGAATCAAGATTTCGGATCATGTGAGCCTCGTCGAAGGTGATGCGACCCATCTTAGGCTACTTCCCCGCCTTTAGGAGCTCGACTGGGAACCACCTTGGCCCGACACTGTACACCCAGAAACATCTTTGTGGCATCTTGTCTCGGTGCTGGGCATACCGTTGCAGAATTTCGCCGCCAGTGCGGAGTTTCGCTGTCGACAGGATCGTTGCCAGCCGGGTCGAAAACACCGCCTCCTTTCTGGATGGCTTTTCCGTAGGTCGTCATGATGGCGCTGATGGCCATGTTGACCGAAACTTTCGGTGCTCCTGAAGGAGAGTTCGTCTGAGGGGTCGATGGACTGGTGGCGGGTGAGTCTGCGTCGGTAGCATATGCGTCTAAGAAGGCCTCAGATTTATCCTGCGATTGGCCGGGCTCGGGTTCATCTTCGTCAGAAATGCTGTTGCCCTCATCCTTAACTCGAAGTCCTTCGGAATCAAGCACTTCCTTGGAGCTGCCCTCCCCGGCTTCATGCTTTGGATTGAACCCTTGGGCCTCTCCGTAACTGCGCATTAAGACTTTACGGGTATAAAGCTAGTCGATCGAGAATCTGTGCCTTGGAACGTTTGGAAAGACTTGCGTCGTTCTGGCGTTGCTATTTGCTAAACTCGAACACTACGCTGGACTCGAGGAGGCGTTTGGCAAGTACTAGACTAGTGCTGACAAAGTTATTTTAGACTTTTAGCTTATAATTCTCTTCGATTTATTCAAATTCTTATATAAATAAACAGTTAAGAAACGAAATAAATATGTCCTGGAGGTTCTCGTTATCATCCTGCGCTCCAGCGGCAGGAGTCTTGCCCTTTTCATTTATCTCGAGAACGATCCTGATACGCCGCCGTGCCGCGTTGGAGAGATTGCAACCAGCCTTTTTGGTGATACGCGTGTTCTTGCTATTGAAGGCATATGTCTTGTGATCTTCGCCCTCTAATCTTACCAGGTCCATGGCCTCTTCGAAATCGATAGTCTGTGGCGGGAGGCCAGCCGTGAGTGTTGAAAGTGCGTACGAGAACGCGACATTAGCATCGGCCCTAGCTTCTATACCGGCACTAGCCTCCAAACTGGCACCAGCTTCCAAACTGGCACCAGCCTCCAGGCCGGCACCAGATTCTTCACCGGCAGGTACCTCACTACTTGTGGGTCGGCCGGCTGCATCATGGGTTGCTGGAGAAATGACGCAGCAGAACCCTCGGTAAACCCGGTAAGGAAAGGGTTTGGGACAAACTCCTCGGGACGAATGTTGCGTTTAGGCCCATGCAACGGACCCACAGTGTCGAGAATAATGTCCACCCGTTGCTTGGTAACATTGGGATCCCAGTCCTCGAAGTCGGTGTGACTGCTAACGGGCGTCTGCGATATGTACGTACTGTAGCGCTCCAGGCGTGACTGGACTTCGTTCCGTAACTCGCCAACAGCCGGGGAATGCAGATTTTCGTCCCTGAAGGCTAGCAACGAGTCTGCAATTTCTTCTGCGGCACCAGACTGGCTTTGGATCTCCCGGTACATGGTTATAAAGTCGGCCCGGCGTTTGGCCATCTCGTCCTTTTGGTGGGTTTCCACCTTCTTCAGCATGCCTGCGGTCTCACGACCTGCCCAGTACTGCCTGAAAAAATCCTGCTTGCGTTTCTGCCCGTAATGGATGGACGGCATGTTCCAATACATACGCATGTAGCATAGCAGGGCAATCGAGCGCTGCCAGTCCTCCCTGGAGTAGCCGAGGTAGCGGTAGAATGGCGTCGTGTGCCTCTTCGCCGTAGTGCTCCATAAGTTCCTCCTTAGAGTGCTTGTCACAGCGGATTCAGGAAGTCCGTGTCGAAAAGCTGTGGTTGTGCCAAACTTTCTTCGCCGTCGTCGACTGGGAACTCTTCAGCATACTCGGCCCAGGCTGCCTCGGTATAATCGCCGTCAAAGTCTGGACCCTTTGTCATCCATTTCAGAGCCCGGTAGACATAGAGGACTGTCGTGGCGATCATGCAAACTTCCCGGCTCTAGTCAAGTGTGTCTAGCAACGGGGACGATGAGTCAAGCATCTTCGACAGGACCAACGGCCTGTAGTATCGGGAGCGGTCGATCTCCCCAACCAAGGCCATAAGATACTCGTCCGAGGGTTGCCGATTAACAAGATCGAAGCTGTGGCGGGAAGGGCGACGTGGCGAACTTCTCTCCAATTCGGTTGGACCATTCTGCCCACAAACTGCCAAAGAGTTCCAACCCTATAGTAGTAAATATTAGCTGGCTTTCCTCACCCGGGGCGGATCAAGACATACCCTCTGTTAGAGCAAATGCCGTCAATGCGCCATGGTCGGGAAATCCAAGGTACGCCACAACCTGTGCCGGGCCGAGTTCCGATGTCTTCAGTATCACCAGGTTTCTTGAGCCTGTGACCTTTGTCGTACTTTTCAACCACACTCGATAAAGTTCGTTTCCGACTTCATCATTTGTCTGCTCGCCGGTTTGCCCTTTTCGTCCACCACCAGAACCGGGTCTGGTCGGCTTTTTGACAAGCCCTTTGTCTTCTCGCAGAGGCAGGGGGCCCCAATCAAGACGAGCCCAAGGCGGGCGCGGGAGAATTCGCTCCTCTGTGACACCAGCAGTACCAGCTTGCCACACAGCATCGGTGACGTTCTTCGCATAGTTCGAGTTTTCTTCCTCTGTGAACTTGTATGGATCAAGATGTGGGTTAACCTCTGTCGAAATCTTCTTCTTTCTGTGCCTTGCCCTTGCCAACGGCTGCAAATTTTGCGGCGGCAGACGACGCCTCCGCGTCATCTGTTATAATGGCGGTCGTGAGTTTGGAGATTCCTGCTTGCCACGTGGAGCAAGTTAGAAAGTGAAAATAGTTGAGGAAGAGAAGTTGGAGGAGGGGATTGATGAGAAGTGGAAATAGTTGAGGCAGAAAAAATTGGAGGAAAATGAATTGAAAGCGATAAGAGATTAGGATTGCTTAGAGGAAGGAAGGGTCGGGCCAAAAGAAAGGATCCCTCTTCTCGATGCGAAAACACCCGACGTTATCGGAATCCTTAAATAGCTCTGCGCCCAAACAGTAAGGCCCAGGCTTACCACATTACAGGTCTTTAATGCATTGCGAAAGGCTTTTTCAGAATGCAAGAAGGCATTTTAAAAATGCAGGAAGGCCTTTCCAACACCCTGAAATGCCTATTGAGAAAGCAGGTAGGCCCTTTCGGAATGAGAGATGGTCTGCCATAACGAAAACCATGGGTGGTCTTGACAGCAAGAAGGCATATTTTGCAATATTTGATTACCTCAAAAAATCACAAGATAAATTCCGCATCGTTCGCTCGTTGGCAACTCATCGCATCAAAAACTTAGTTTTCATTCCACAGATCTCACGGTCTTTCGGCAGCTCAAATATATCCTCTGCTATCGCTGCAGATGTGGTGTGGAACAGCGTTTGTGTCACAGAATCCAGGCCTCGCGATAGCCTCCAATTGTGGTGATCTCACCACAATTGCTAGCGCCAGCCACCAGAAGAGTGGTGATATCACCACTCCAGCCAGCGATTCAGAAGGCCCACTGCAAGGAATTATATAGAGGCCTTCCACGGCTCAATCCAAGGAATAGAATAGAGCATTTTGTTTCACTCCATCATTGAAGCCTTCGATTCCACTACGTGTCACAGTTTGCACCCTCTCGGGCCTCGACATCCAGAATGCGTCCTGGTTCACGTGGCAAAAGGCTCAAGGAGAGCAGCCCGGGACTGACCCCTATCAAGCTGCCCAAGCCACTGCCGGATACCCAAGCCTCAAGAAGGCCCGCGAGGTTCGCTGTGAGATACCCACACAATCAAGAAGAAGAACGAAACGCTCAACGCTATGAGACTTGCAAAGATCAACGCACTTCGAGACATAATAGAGCTTAGAGAATTCCTGGCTGAGGGGGTAAAGGGGACGGGCGGAAAAACTCTTCATGCCAAGTAGGAACAGGTACAGAGTAAGAAAGCCTCGATGGAGACACGACGCATCATAGTCCGTGATAATGCCATATGGGATTGCCCTACGGACCCACGTGCACCATTTGGTGTACGTTGGCAGGGCGATGGACCGCCATTTGACGAGACCGAGTACAAGAGCAAACCAAATCCCGCAATCTCTATCAGATCAGTGGGGATAAGCTCGCCTGGGCTGTACAACTGCGTTGCTAGGTAGCTGCCACAACTCTTATTGTCAAGCCGACGGATAGTACAGTGGGAGAAGGTGAACCAGCCCGCGCCCAAACACTAGGCTATAATGGCCATGGATGCGATAAATGCGATATATATTTTATACCGACCTTTGAAACCAGTTAATGTGGAGGCTATCATGGTTGAACCTCTTATAAGTGCTCTGTGGTGGCAACGTTGCTTGGAACAGATGTTCTCTAGACTCGCTAGTGTCAACGTTTTGAGACAATCTTGGCCGCGAGGGGAGAGTGATGGAGGGTAGATACCTAATGAGGGGAAGTTGGAAGAGAAGAAAGTTGGGATGAAAAATAAAGATAGCCATGGTAAGGGCTGAGATGACAGCCAACCATTTTGTCAGATATGTTTTCTTCAAGATTTATTAGGTATTTTCAAGTGTTGATGGTTGGTTGCTCTGCTCAAATGGCATCTGATAGGGGGGCACCCCCCAAATTTTAGGGGGGCATCCAAGCACAGGCCATTTTACTGGGGGGGCACCCCCCCACAAATTGCGTGGCTTCCACCATTACTGCAATAGTAGAAGATCTTTTT
>Ga0247780_1000337_pt1 | contig 46529 bp, 58 predicted proteins | sample UWRJL079202R5_FD_179927 | JGI IMG/M metagenome (GOLD analysis project Ga0247780, IMG submission 179927) | Plant litter microbial communities from Arlington Agricultural Research Station in Wisconsin, United States - UWRJ-L079-202R-5 | ecosystem: Environmental > Terrestrial > Plant litter >...
GGCAGGGAGGCTCGAGATTCTTGTTGGGGGCGTGGGGGTTGACGATGGGGAGGGGGGGAGTTTGGGGGATAGAGATGGGGATGCGGAGGGCGAGAGTTTGGAGGATGGGGATGGGGATGAGGATGGGGATGGGGAGGATGGGAGGGGTGGATGAGGTGCGTGTGAAATCAGGTTCTGATTTGGATTGCATATTTTTGGACCAGGAGTTTGGCATTGGGGACCATGGCCACCGATCATTCGTACTCCGCATCCCCAGGACGGAAGATTAGGATAGCGATAGATCCTGTGATGTTTGTATTTACGGTTTCTTCGGGGCTCACCCAGAGGCACCCGATACCTTTTCGCAAAACCGCATACATATGACAGAGCTCTATATGGATGCACACCCTTCCTGGAGTCTAGCAATGAATAATGGAGTTGGAATTCAATAGGCACGTGCTCGTCTTTGTGCGGGAGTAGTCAGGGCGAGCGGATCTGGGCATCGGGTATGGGGTGGTAAGAATATTTACAAGGGGGGATGATGATTTGGGAGTCTCCGTCATATCACTCACTATCCACCTTGCAGATAGTTACATAGTCCCTAGTAAGTACCTTTATTAAAGTTGGTATTTTATTTTGCTGGTTAAGATTACTTTATATTATTGTTACTTAGTGTCTTTAGTTTAAGCTGATATGTGTTATCATTTCATCCTTCGGTTCTGTGCTTACGGGAAATGCAACCCTATACCATACCCGGTTTCCGGGCTTTCCGTGCCACACGCCGCATGCCGATCTTTGTCTCATTGGATGAACCTCTGGCCTGTCCGGTTTACTAACTGGGCCACTGCTAGCTCACCACCCATTGTTCCAAGGTCTGGCTGTTTCCGAAATGGTGTGAAAGACTCGGAGCAGGCTTGTGACCCAGGCGCCGGAAACCAACTGGTCCTTCCTCTGTCAGTTTGGGTTTTCGAGATGAATATCATGTCCTTCGTACACCTACTACTAGCATTCCCGTATAGCCTCTTCGTGTTTCCATATTAACGCTATTTATGCCTTCGCCAATGTCACCGCCAAAATCTTCACCCCAAAACAAACTTCAAACAAATATCGCAAGCGGGGTAGTATTAAACCAAGCCTGGTAATAATGGGGGTATATAAACGACCTCACGAGCCGCATTTGGGGACAGCAACCAGCAAACCAAATTAGTATCAACGTAATGGGGGAATGGGTGCGACCCCCGAAGTGCTGTTGCGCCCGAGCAATTAGGGTATGTCCCGTTGCGAACCTCAACGCCAATATCAACCCAAGGTCACATCCTATACCACAACCTCCCTGGTCACGGCCCTGCCGATGTGCCTCTCGTCTATGCTCTCCTTGTCGTGGCGTTCGTGCCCGACAACCTTCTGCACGGCTGCAACAGCCTGATCGGCGAGGTGTTTGTCCTCGAACACTGCAACCAGTTAGCATTTACCCTTTCCCACCTGCCCCCCCTATCCCACCCCACCGCAACCAACAACAAAAAGCAAAAATAAACGGGGGGAACTCACTAAAAGCCAACTCCTCCAACGTCCTTCCAAACGTCTCGGGAAAGAAAAACCACACAAACACCACCTCATACGCCAACCACGCACAATAGCTAATCAAATACCTCCACCCAATCGCATCCAGCCCAATCGGATTGACAAAGGTCGTAAAAAAACTCGCCAGCCGCCCAAACAGCTGAAACACCGAAATCCCCCTCGACCGTTCCGCATACGGCCACACCTCCACCATGTACGTGTACGTCAGCGCGTTGTACCCCATGTTGTAGCACGGACTGTAGGCGTAGATGAAGAACATGGTTGCCACGGCCGCGGCGTGGTTGGGGACGTGGTTCTCTGCGGCGGATTGGGCTTTTTGGAAGGACACTGTCCACGCGATGTAGCAGCAGAGCAGCGACATGGTGCAGGCGAGGTACATGACGCGGCGGCGGATTTTGGTGACGAGCAGGGAGACGGTCACGCCGCAGAAGAGGGACCAGCAGGCGATGGAGACGTTGATCTTTTGGATGTAGGAGGAGTCGGTGTAGCCGATTAACTTGAGGAGGTCGCCGAGGTAGTATCTGGATAGCGGGGTTTGTGAGTGGGAGTGGGGGATGAAAAGGGGGAAAGGAAAGGGGGAAGGGACGTACGAAATCAGTGTGTTCCCCGACCACTGCGTGAAGAGCCCGAGCATAGTGGTGATCAGCACGCGGCGACGCATGCCGGAGGTCTTGATCAGGTCGGTCCACGACTTCTTGGACGCTTCGAGCTCGAGCTGGATGGTGGTCTGCATCTGGACGAACTCGGCCTGCACAAACTCGAAGCCGCGCTCGGCTTCGCCGTGGTACTTGGTTAGGATGTCCGAGGCCTCCTGCGCGCGGTCCTTGGTGATGAGCCAGCGAGGGGATTCAGGGAGGAAGCTGGTCGGTTTTTGTTAGCGCAACGACACAAACGTTTATCGGTTTGAGTGTACACTCACAACACAAAAGTGATCTGCAGCAGCGACGGGCAGATCTGCAGCAGCGAGGGGATGCGCCACGCCCAGTCGCTGTCGATGTTGTTTGTCCCGAAGCAAATCGCAGCGGCGACGATCTGGCCGACGAAGTACGAAACGTTGAAGAGCGACGTCATGATGGGCCGTTCCTTGGGGTACGCGAGTTCTCCGATGAGGGACGAGCCCGAGACAATACACGTGGGGATTCCAAAGCCGAGGATCATACGCGCGACGATGTACATGCTGACTGTGATGTTGTTAGTCCCCCTTTTGCACAACAGTTGCATGGCCAGGGGTATTGGGGTTAGCTTACCATGTGTTGAGAACCCCTGAATCAGGGCACCGATAACCATGATCACAGATCCCCCAAAGATGGACCACCGACGACCGAACTTGTCGTTGACGATGGGGATGAAGGGGAGCGAGAGGATGGCGCCCAGCGAGTACGCCGCGGCGATAATTCCCTTGAGAGATCCGGCTGGGTTGTTGAAGTCTTTGAACGTCAGCCCTGCCTGTTTGTTTCTCCGCCAACGCCCCTTTATCTTGGCCGACGTCAAAGCATGATGCGCCTTTGAGGGTTTGACTTACACGTATTCCACGAGGGCACAATCTGCAGGGCGTTGATCATCTGCGAGTCGAAGCCGGAGGTCAACTCGATGCCCATGCACGTCGGGAACAGCATGAGGTAGAGGTAGAGCAAATTTGGCTTTTGGAAGAACCACATCTTGTCCTCGTTGGCGAGCCGGGTGATGATGGGGTCCGACTTGCCCCGCTCGCCGGTCGCCTTGCTGATGGCCATGGCGACGAAGTTTGTCCCAGAATGCTAGAACATGGGGCCTGTGGTGTTTCGGGTATCGTGGATGTCGTGGAGTGTGGTGCGGTTCGATGGACGGGTGAACCTGGGCAGCCCGTGGAACAACAGGAGAGGAAAGAGCAGAGACGGGTCACTTGCGGGAAGAGCTGGGGGCTGCAAGCTGTATTAATTTGCGCAGGCTTTCACTTGACGAGTAGGCCAATATAGGCTGCAGTGCGACCCAAAACGGTGGGATCTCCACAGTCTTCCCAGTTCCTGGGATGGGCCCCGGGTCTGGCTGTTGTTTCGATCTGCGATGCTAGGTGATCGACCAACTTGAGTAAGTATATCCGCCTTGTACCGTGTGTTTACCCCAACCCCCGCAGCTGTTGTCGCGGTATGCATGTGTTTGCCCTCTCGCTCGAACACATCGCTGCAACGCTGTTACCGCGCCCAGCCAACCGAGAAGATGATTGGAATTACGTACCGCCAGCTTTTTCATGACACTTCCCAAATCCCGGCGCTTGGCAGCAGTCGGGTCGCTAGGGTGCACCCAAACCCCTCTCCTGTGCAGTGGCCGCCGGTTAAACACGACCCCAAGACGGGAACTTCGCGACGCACTCTCCCGCTCCAAATTGTCTGCCACATCGCTTTCAAATTCCGCGAGCTCGCCTATCACCACCTCGCAGCCCGACCGGGGTGTGCGTGGAGGCGGACCTGGACTTTCCTTCCTCACTTGCAGGATCATACTTGCATACGACGCAGCTCGAGGACAGTCGAGGGAGATCCCGCCGGCCTGAAGCGAGACGCTGTCAAAATAAGCCGTCCAGTCTCAATTCGACATGCCTGAACCGAAGTACCGAAGCAGCGTTTCGGTACCTCCGCTGGCACGGTAGTAGTCCCTGGTCGTACTGGCAATGTTTTGACCCAAAGCGTCCCGTGTCGTACACGATGTAGTCGGGAGTGCGATCTCCTGATATCATGCAGTAAAGGACGCCGCATCCGCTTTGGGAATTCATGCGAACCACAAACACTGCCAACTTTGGGTGTTGGCTTCGTCCACTCAGGGACCAAACGTTTGTTTTCACACAGGTTGTCGCCTCGGCGGGCCTAGACCCAGACGAATAAGGCAAGTTTCCCGCGGGCACTGGCACACCTTTCCATCATCTCGCATGAGCAAACAATTCCGAGGCACACATCTGGGAAGCTTTTGGGGGCCAACTGTCCGCCGATCGAAGGGGGAGTGGAGCTGTGGTAATAAAAGCCAAGCTCGGTTCCGCCGTGGGTGCCAAGCTCCCCGGTCGTAATTAGCCGCTGGCCGAGATGGTATATATATCAACTACCAACATTCGCCCACTCTCGCTGCGAGATTTACGGAGCTTGTGCTCACCCTGATGTGCCCAGTCGCAGCCTGGCCAGTGGCCGGCACACCACATACCCCGCATTCTGCTCAGTGCGGCAATTTCACGTCCCGCTGGCCAAGAGAAAAGTTGGTGTTAAACCCCTTTTTCATCGTGAAGATCGAGATGTTTTTCTTTTACCTCAGTCCTCTGCAACCCCACAACACCATCTTGTGCGGATATCCACGGCGTTCATCTAGCGCAGGCCCTTGGGCTAAACCTAGCAGATATCATCATGAACTCTCCTCACCGCTGCATCACTCCGAAAACTCCGGGGTAGCCCTGCCTCCCTTGCCTGACAGCAAACAACCTCTATCTAAATCTTTCTACCCCCGAACCTGCCTGCCCGCCTTACAGCACAGATTCAAATTCCCTCCGTACCCCTAATCACGATTCACTACTACCCACTCACCTAACCCGCCAAGCCGGGTTACATTGAGCACACGGGACGACCAACCCCAATCTATCCCCTCAACGTGCATTTAAAGTAGCCATTTAATCTACCTACTCGTAACTCCTACCCGCCCATTTGCTCGTAAAACGCAAAGCACCTACCGCATCGAGGCGGTGAACCCAGTGTGCGAAGAGTGGCCACCTTGCAAATTATATTAAATTGCGGTATGTAGCCTCGCTAATGCGCGGGGGCGGTGGGACGGCGAGCGTTTGCGATTCGTGGACAGGGGTTTCACCTTGGGAAGGAAACCGGGGAGCGAGGAGTTGTTGCACGGGCGCAAGGAAAGCAAGTGTTGAGCTTGGTGGGTCAGAAACTCGGGGACTTCTCATCTTGGTCATTGTCGCGATTATTTGTCTCCGTCGGATCGTAAATTGCGACCAAGTTGTCCATCGATCTCTCCCGTTGTTGTAGGTTGCCATTTGGAATGGATCTTACAGCCTGCTGTCACTCCCCAATCAAACCGCGGGTTTGGTACCGCGCATACAAGACGTCGTATTGACAACTGCCAGTGATCACACTATTGCTGTCAGTGGATCAATAAGCTTCGCGTCCCTTGCTACACTCCACCTGTGTTACTCTATTACTTCCATTCTGCGGCAATCGTCCCGCTTAAGCGCGAAATCTCGGATATACCCTGCTGGCCAGTGGAAGGTCAATCAATATAAGAGGCGTTGTTAGCTGTAGACCACCTGTCAGGAAAAGCCGAAAGTTCCACGGGCCATAGCTTCAAAGTCGATGTAAGGTCCTCTTAAACCCCAAAAACACCCGGTGGTATTCAATAGTTCTACCGAAGTCAGAAACCTACCCCTAGGTACTAACTTGTCGGGACTCACGGCTATAGAGACCCCTTCATGTTCCTGCTTTAGTCTGAAAACCTTTGATGCCGATGTCACTTTTCCTAGATTCCCTTCTCCATTTGCATTGCAACTAGAAATGCAATAGGATTTTTGAGATTGGATATGCACCGGCGTGGCACATATCTGGTCGGTTGATAATTTACCCATTATTTTCCCCAGCTTCTCCCAAGTCCCAACCGGGAAGGTGCTGTTGGGCTGTCAGAACCACTTTTACGGTACGAACTCTTCGGTACTCCTCGGTAATACGGCAGCGGTAGAAATTATGTCGTTACACGGCGTAAGCCGTTTTCTGTGGACCCTGATGCCGTCTCCCTAGTGGCTAGGATACACAGTCGTAAACACAGGACTGGCTCAACCCGAGATCAGTTAACGACAATATACCTACCTGACCTAGATAGTTCACTGCAATGCGTTGCACAAGGCCGTTCGCCGGATCCAGAACCCAAAGTAGCTGGCTAGGGAAACTCAGGTAGACTAGCTCTCACCGGTTAAAAGAGTGTTGCACGCTGTGGATCGAAGGCTCTGTCATGGAAAAACGAGTGTGTTCCTTGCTTCCATCGTTGGAAGCCGAGGGCTTCCAACAGCTACTCTAAATACTGCGTACAATGGGGTAGTTCCATTCCTCCGTTGTTGTGGCCTGGAATTGACCACGCAGTAATTCGATAGAATACCAGCAATCGGACCGATCGCTGGTATGGAGGCTATTCAGGGATAGGATTCGTGTGACAAAGAGTGACCAGCATGGTAGATCCGCGGATTCAGACCCTAGCAGCTATCTCACGGCCAAAGTCGCCAATACGCCCACTGTAGAAGCCTACATCCCGAGAAGCCCCCTATTCCCAGGGGATCCATTCGATTTCACTAAAGATTTTGGCAATTTTGTTTTGCGACCGCTGCGAGCGACAAGACCATTCCAGCGCTGCACACCTCCTTTCGACTCCTCCTTTCGACACCTCTTTCAAACACCTACAATCACCAGTTCGCGCGACCAATGCCGCAGACACTTGCCCATCAAAGCAATCCTCTCCGACGCCAGGGGGGGATTTTGGAGGGCTCCAATTGTTGCCTTGTTCAATGGCTAAATCAGCAATTCCGAGGTCACTAGAGCCAAAGCGAAACATTCCATCCGAGCACTTTCCTTTGTCGCGCGAAACATTTCACAAACTGCCAACTCGCAAACAGCGAATGGATCTGCTTGGTGGCGCTTTCTTTGTCAGGCTGCGGGGCACCACGTGCCAGATGAGTATTCCCCCCCACTTCGTTCTTTGTCACCAACTTTGACGTCGTCTCTTCTTCTTTACCGCCGTTCTCTTCCACTGCCAACATTTGACTTTTCACAACACCCACCCAAGCTCGCCGCCAAATAACCACACAAGTCACACCCCCGCGGATCCACAATGCCTCGCGGATGGTACCTGGCCCAAGGGCTCATCCCGCTCGGCTACAGCAGCAGCGACGACGAGGAGGGTCCCTGCGAGCTCCCGGACGGCCGCCTGGTTTGCGGTCCCCATGGCCTGGGACGCTGCGGCAAATGCTGTGTCGACTACAGCTTCATGGAGGAAGTTCTGGGCCACGACGACGACAGCGACGAGGACGAGGACAGCGATGCATCTGGTTCGGAAGTTGGAGGTGAAGCTCCCCCGGGCTGGCCCTCCATGGGCCCTACCTTAAAAAAAGGCACCGGCCGCGTCTTTCCCACCGAGTTTGCCCCGCCATCAGCCTCGGTAACGCCGCTGGAGCTATTCTCCGGCAAGAGAAACCACATGGCCGTTACCAGGCAAGTACCTACCTCACTCACTCACGGCCAGCTGCTAACATCGTCCACCAGGTACACCCTGCCAAACGATCCTCGCAAGGGCATCATCCGCACCGATGGCGCATGTCTAGACAATGGCCAGCAGAACCCCAAGGCCGGCTGGGCCTTCTGGCATGGATGCGGTCCCTCGGGGAACCTGCTTGTCGCCTCTGGCCGCCTCGAGCAAAAGGGACCCTTTGGTGACGACAGCGAGCAGACCAGCAACCGGGCGGAGCTTCGCGCTGTGATCGCTGCTCTGGGCTTCCGATACTGGCCGGGCGAGGGATTCAAGACACTGGTCATCGCGACCGATTCCGAGTATGCGGTCCGGGGCGCCACTAAGTGGGCTAAGAAGTGGGTTGAGAATGGCTGGGTGACGAGCAAATCGGGGGCTGCCAAGAACAGGGATCTGTGGGAGGCACTTCTCGGTGAGATCGAGCGATACGAGGACGAGGGAATGGCTGTCGAGTTCTGGAGGGTCCCGAGGGAGTGGAATATGGTTGCCGATGCGGCGGCGAAAGAGGCTGCTGCCGAGGAAAAGGCGCCTGCTGAGTGGAGAGAAGTCATAGGCATGAATCTTTGACTCGGTGGAGGGCACTGGGTCATAGGACGTCGGTAGGGAAACATCCCGCCGGCCAGATTGTACAGATTAGCAGCATCGCGGGCTTGGGAGCAAAAAGGACAGGTAAACCAGCTGTTAATAAACGTTGGCAGACCCGGAATCCATTAAAAAGCTGTAATTAGGTACCTACTGATGCTGACGGTCCTGGTCGATGGCACGAAAGTATCAGCGGTAACCTCAAGGACGTCAAACGACTGGCACGTAATAAGCTGCATCAGGGCCCCAGACATATTCGCAGCAGTGGATTTGGCCGACTTGGTGAACATCTCGCGACGCGCCGGAGTGCACTGTTGGGACACGGAGTAGAACATTTTCTCAAGCTGCCAGAACGCGGATATCTCCCTTATTTAAGCCACAGGCAAGGCATGGGCAAGAAAGCTATGATGATCCTGTTGTCACCCAAAGCGTCCACAACAGTACCGCCTTCAGCTCCCACGGCCACTGGCACGATAAAGAAAACCCGCCTCACCCCCCATCGCCCCCCCACCAGTCCCTTAATGCAGCCCATGCGCCGCCCTCAGCGCCTCAATCGCATCCCGATCATACTCCTCCTTCTGCCACATAAACGGCATATACATAAACGTATGCGGACATCCCAGATACCGCTTAAACACCACCCTCGCGCCCCCCGCCACAAGCTTCATCCCATACGCCTCGCCCTCATCCCGCAGCGGATCCACCTCCGCCGTGCGGATAAACGTATCGCACAAGCCGCTCCAGTTCGTCGCGCGGGTAGGACACAGCCACCAGTCAGGCCACAGCTTGCGCAGCTCGGGCATCTTGTCGTGCGGCATGGAGAACTTGCCGAAGTATTGGATGCGCTTCCACGGGAGGACGGGGGCGCGGTGGAACTCGTGGAAGGAGGGGAAGGGCGATTCAGTGTAGAAGCGGTAGGAGAGGCCGTCAGTGGCGGGGGGCACGGAGGCTAGGCACAGGCGGAGGGGAATTCCGGCGTCGCGCGCCATGTGCTGCAGGACGATGCTGATGTGGGCGCCGGCGGAGACGCCGCCGATGGAGACCGAGGTGGGGTTGATGTTAAGCTTGATGGATGCGTCGCGAACCTAGGGAGGGGGGTTTGGGTTAGGGAGGTGGGCGTGAAGGGGAGAAGGGGGAGGTGCGTACCCAGTTGAGGGCGGCCCAGGCGTCTTGGATGCATTTGCCCCAGATGGTTTCTGAGGAGGTCAGCTGGGGTGGAACTTGGGGGTAGGAGATGATCGTACCGGGGCAGTGGCGGTAGTTGACATCGACCACGACGATGCCGGCCTCGCGCATGCTCAGACACAGTTGCGCCTCTGACTGCAGGTCGCCCAGGACAAAACCACCGCCTGTATCTTACGTCAGTGGGGGCAACAGTCCAGCCCAACGGGAGAGGATACGCACCGTGATGGTTCATGTGTACGGGATACGGTCCGGGGCCGAACTTGGCCGGATCCGGGTGGTACACGCGGACGGTGATGCTCGCGCCATCCTGGGAGCTCACCAGATGGTCGCCGACTCTCTCGTGGCGGGACGAGTCGACGGCGATGGGTGAGCGGTACTTGTCCGGGTCGGCGCGCACGTCGGCCAGCGAGATGGTGTGTGCCGGGGGCTGCTTCGCGACGACATCGACAAAGTAGCGCAGAAACTCGGGGTCCAGCTTGGGGCGGATGTGGTCCTCAATGAGGTCCTCCGGGGGTGCGGCGGGCTGGGGGTCGATCTCGGCGGGCGAGTCCGAGCTGGAGCTCAGCTCGTCGACCGTGATCCCGGACTCGAGGCTAGCCATCTTCCGGTCCGAGTTTCTGCGCGGGAGGTCACCGTGTGGTGAGCTGGCTTGGCTGGCGAAGGGAAGAGAGTAGCACGTGGAGAATACGTGGTAAGGTAGCGAGACAATGTCGATGAAGTCATGGCCGTGATGGCTGAGGAGCTAGCCTCCGCACCCCGCTTTCTGCCCTCCCGCTGACGTCGTCCGCGGCAAATGTCTTCGGAACAGCCGGGAAGCGGCTCGATAGATGCGAGGGTCCCGACCGCAGCGCGAAGTTGTGCGTGCCATCAACCCTCGCTCGGACATCGATTGAGGCCAATGAGTCTGTCCCACTTGCATGAATGCGTCAACGTTTTGAAGTCAGTCCTAGCAAGATGGAGAGCGCGCACAAACAGCGTCGAAGCGGCAGCGCCCCTGGCACGGCCCGAAAGTCCATGTCCCCGCTGGAGATGGGGTCCCGGGTGTGTGCAAGCGCGTTTTGCGGCCGTCCAACCTGCTAGGGAAATTTCGTGACCTCGCTGTCGCAAGCCAGCGCCAGATTAAGTTGCGGTTCTGGTTCTTGACGGCCTAACACTGATGGCCCAATTGCTCCTGCGTAAGAACCGTGGCTCCGAAAGTCAATGCAATCAGTTTAATACCCCCCAAAGTTCAGGCTTGCACCCTCCGATGTCCACGGGCCGACCCGGCCCTAATCGCGAGCCAGAGTGGAACCCGAAAGACGCCAGCGCCGATCGGACCCGCGTGTAACGGCGTGCCAGCTCCGCTACTCGGCGACAGCCAGTCAAAGGACAGCAGGGGTGACAGCACCACAGGCGCGTGGCCAGACTCTTGACCAAACGCCAAAAAGGCCAAGACCACGGCGCAAGCCCCGCCGCCTTTTTTCGCTTAACCATCCCCATTTCGAGCTAGATGCCGCTTGGGGGATTGACGATATCGAAACGCAATTTGTCGCCCGCTATTCCGGGGGGAGGCCAATTATTGTTTCCGCGCTTAAAGCCGTCGCTTGATGTGGCCAGCGCTGACCACTGTTGCTGCGAAGAGGAAGCGAGCCAAGGCGATTTTGCAGGTGCTGGGTGGCGGGCTGCATTCCACGTTCCCAACCCCACTGCGAGGTGAAGATAAGGTCCACGGACAGCTGGAGAACTTGGCGGTCGTCCATCCATGCGGGAGCTTCGGCGTGCTGCCGTGAACAGCGCGTTGCGTGTTGCAGGATCTTCGATGCCAAATGGGCTGCGACGGCCCACCAAAAGGCTTGTCGCATTTTCTCCGATTTCTCGCCTGTTCTTCCCTTCTTTGCAGGTGCGGCCTGTGGTGTGTGGGTCCGCCCCCACGTGGCTGGCTGTTCGCGTGCTAGCGTGAGTCTCTCGCTTGTCTTGACCCGGAAAAGCCAACCCATCCCAAATGTTACACCCTTGGCCAACCATCGCATGCTGGCTGGGTAAGGTGAGGCAAGAGTTGCACACCACTTCGCAGGCGTCGCCAGGTTCATTCATTAATCTGATCGCCCATCATGGCGGTATCTGGATTGCAGCGCCATGTTGCCGCTGCGACATCCGCGCTGCATCGCACTTTCCATGCATCAGCCCACCGCGCTTCCAAGCAGCCGTGCCTTCCGTCAAGAGTTTTTGGGATGCGAATTCTGAGAGCTCAGGCTGAGATTGGGCAACGCCACCTTCCTCATCGCGTCTGCGGGCGCGTTCCTCCGCACTTCACTGACGTCGCAACTTGAGCTCGCCAAACACAGGCGACGACTTGGCCTCCGCGGTCAGTTCCTCGCGCTGCCTGAGGACACACTGTTTTGGGTCTGGCTGAAGTCACCACATCTGTTCCCATGCGAATACGGCCCCGGAGGTGGATCGCGGACAAGCCGCACTTTTCCTCTCTGCGTCGGGTTCGAGCGAGGTCCTATTCCAATTTCTCCCACTGCACGTCAAACCCAAGGACGATCAGCATCATGGCGCAAACATCCAGCACTGCCACGCATCTCTTTGGCAGGGAGACCCCAGTCACACCGACTTGGCGAGCTGAGGGAGACGAGGCGGCCGATTTCAAGGCGATCGTGGACAACCTCACTTCCGCTGTGTACAAAGAGTGGCCCAACGATGCTGGCGTGAGTTCTTTGCCTGCTTCCAGGCGTGGACATTCCAGGGCGGCCACCACTGACATAATGATTGCAGTTTGATGGCCTCACCGAGGAGCGCGGCCCCATCGAGATACCAGTCTCCGGGAAAATTCCCGCTTGGGCAATTGGCAGCCTCTACCGGACAGGTCCCGGCATCTACAAGGTCGAAAACACTGTGATCGGGACTTTCCGAACCAATCACTGGTTTGATGGTCTTGCACACATGCACCGTTTCGACATCGTGCCGGACAGTGATGGGCTCGTCAAGGTGTTCTACTCGTCTCGACGGCAGTCGGAACAGATGCTGGAACACATACATAGATACGGCGATCGGAAATACTTCAGCTTTGGCCAGCGCCGCGATCCTTGCCTTGGCCTGTTTTCCAAGATCATGAGCACCTGGAGGGCCGCGCGCGCGAGTCCCGAAGACAAGGGCATCGAGAACATCAGCGTTGCCATCCATCCTGACCTGCCAGGGGTCAACGGCTTATCACGACCCATCCCCGGATCGGAACAAGAACTCTCTGCGGGCCAAAAGAGGCAGGCCCCGTTGAGTCAAGGCGGCCACCGAGCGGGCGTGCTCAAGAACATTTGGGTCACCACTGATAATTCCTGCTTAAAACAGTTCGAGCCCGACACACTTGAGCCAATCGGCTTCGCTGCACAACAGTCCCTCCATCCCGACCTTTCAGGCCCTACCTCATGTGCTCATGCGCAGAGGGATCCGATCACAGGCGACGTCTTCAATTTCAACCTCCAGATGGGCCGTCACCCGATATATCGCATCTTCCGCGTCAGCGCCTCCACAGGGAAGACTGACATCCTCGCGGCAATCAAGGGTCCCACCGTCCGGTCGGCGTACATCCACAGCTTCTATCTCACGCCCAGTTTCGTCGTCCTCTGTGTTCCCAGCTCCCATCTCGGCTTAGGAGGTCTCAAGGTCGTATGGGAGCGCAACATGATTGACGCAATAGAACCCTTCGACCAGAGCAGAAAGTGCCAGTGGTTCGTAGTCGACCGCCTGCATGGCAAGGGGTTGGTGGAACAGTTCGAAACCGATGCCGGGTTCTTCTTCCACACCATCAACGCATTTGAAGAAATTTCCGATCCCAAAACCGGCGCGGGCAGTCTGACCTGCGATGTCATCGAATACCCCAACCTCGACGTCATGTTCGGTTTGTATTACGACGTTCTCCTCCAAAGAAACGGCGCGGACAAGGAATTCTTCGGCAATCGTCAGCATGCAGACAGCGCAATGGCCCGTTTGGCGCGCTACCAAATCCCCTTATCAGGACACCCAGCCGATGACGAACTGGATGACGAACAGGTCCCGCCAGCCATGACAAAGCTCTTCACCATCCCCGCGCCGCACGTAGGAGAGCTCCCAACCATCAACCCGCTATTCGCAACAAGGCAGCATCGCTACGTGTACAGCCTTGCCCACCTCGGGAAAAGCACTACATCGGATGTCATCGTCAAGACTAACCTAGAAACGAAAGAGGCGCTGTTCTGGAACATCAGCCCGGGCCATAACCCTGGGGAGGCTATCTTCGTTCCTCGCCCTGATGGGACGGAGGAGGACGATGGAGTTCTGCTGAGCGTTGTGCTTGATGGGACGAACCGGTCCAGTTATCTCGTTTGTCTGGATGCGAAGACGATGTGGGAGATGGGCCGCGCGGAGCTTGGGTTTGCGGTCGGGCTTGGATTTCATGGTGTGCATGTCCGAGGATCACTTTGAGTGTTGGGCCACAGGTTGATAAAATTGGATCCACGCATCTGGGCGGTGGTGTTTTGTTTTTCTTTCGGCATCGTCGGCGGGAAGGGGTTAGCAGCAGAGTATACCTTGCATCCGTACAACAATAAATTCTTCTCGAACATGTTCTTGTTCGGCAGAGCGTTTCTGGTCCCACTTGTATCCGCTCGCTCGCAGTGTCTCCGGATCCATAGCCGCCGTCGCCCCCACTACTCTCACCACGCAAGTCAATACAACGCTTTTGGGCTGTACTACGGTTGTCGAACAAATTGAAGGGGGAATACAGAAATACCGGCGCTTCAGGATCTTCTCCAAGGTCACATACATGGGCAATGTTTGGACTGAAAGACACAAATCGCAATGTCAGATTCTATCCCCGTACTTCTGCCCACCTCAAACGACGACCAGTCGGTCCCAGAGACGCCAGCCCCTGAAGCCCAACTTATCCTGTATACTGCGCCGCTTGTCCACGCGCGGGCTACTCCTCCCAAACAGACAACAGCGGCTCGGTCACCACCATTCAAGCTAAGGGCCGCGGTAAGACAGAGAGAAGTCATACCACTACACTAATCCAGATGGAAGTACCGCAGAGGTTCGCAGTCGGGGGACGACGACAACAAGCGGCGACTACCGCACAGATGCCCCACTACAACCAGCTATGTTTGCTGGCAGAGAAGGCTTCCCCCCGGAGTATCTTAGCCTTCTTGGCCTCGGTCGGCAAGCCGACGCATCCCACCAGTGGAACACGACTGGCACTACGGGCTGGAGCAACTCGACAGCTAATAATACCGGCACGCTGAAGAAACTGGCACTGCCCATATCGAGTTTCGCCACTCTGAGCGGCCCAACTGTGGCTGTATTTCACTCGTTCTACCCCGGACCAATTGAACCGGACGTATATGTCGGCTCTATCACTACTTTTGCCAAGCCCGAAATTCTCGCTGAGTTTGGGGACTGTTTACTGGGTCCTTATTATAGGCTTACCGGAAGCTGGGGCGTCGCCACATGCATTGGGCCGGCCTTGGTCTTCCACGACGGCAACTGTTCGACGCATGGAGATATGCTGCCCAGAGCGAAGCCTCTTTTGCAGCGAAGAGCGACGAGCCGTAGAGGGTGTACCTATCAACGCTTCTGAATCCGGCCTGTGATCAACCGTAGCTGGAAAGGGATTACTATCAGGCTAGGCACGAGGTGGCCGATGCTCCAGCGCCGGGGAAGCCAGCCGGCATCGTCGTCAACAACGAAGAAGGCTAAGTCATCTCAACGATCCCCGCCGATGTAGTTGTGGTAACGGAAACAGATTCCAGCGGCCGGCCAACGGCAACTATCACCCGGATCCAAGCCCCGGACGTGGGAATCCCCTTTGGCCACACCACCATGACAGAACTCGACGCTCAGGGGTCCCCCACAGCCACCCTCACCGCCCAAGTCATCACCTACACCGACGCTAGCGGCAGCCCCATCACAACCAGCACCCGTACCATCTCCGCATCCCACACTCTTGTCACCCTGCGCGACTCCCACGGCAGCCCAACCGCAACTCTGACTATCAACCTCCCACGCCAACCCACTCCTTTCAGCACAACAACCCTCGTCCTCACTGACAGCAACGGCCTCCCAACCGCAACAGTCACCGCCTCGCCCCACCGCCCAACAACCCCTTCCACTCCCAACACCCCTTCTCAAGGCAGATCAGGCTTCTACATCCTCTCCCAAACCGACTCCTACCTCCTCTTGTTCCTCCCCGTCTTCCTCACCGTCCTCATCTCCATCCTCGCCGAGATGGTTTCCACAAACCTGCACACCCGCCTCCCTTTCCATGCCTTATCCCAGGATGGGAGTGCTTCTACCGCCGAAATCCTCCTCTTCCCAAGGGGGATCGTCCCTGGTTTCAGACATGCGGTACACCTCCTCTGTCGGAAGGGGGAGCCCCTTTCTTTCCTGGCGCAGATGATGGTGCTCACCTCCGCCGTAATCACCCGCCTTTTCGAGTGAAGCAGTTAGTATCGGCCTAGGTGGATCTTGCAAGCGGGGCAACTTCAGGGGGTGCTACATGGAAGTTGCGATATTCCTCCCCGCCGGCGAGGGCGCTGCAGGGGTTGCTGGCGGTGGATTTGGGGATTGTGTTGGGAATTGCGTGGTTCATGCGCGGGTGGGAGTCGGGCGTGTCGATGCCGCCTGGGAGTGTGATGGCGACGGGGGGGCTGGTGCAAAGCGAGAGTTTGAGGTGGTTGTTTAGGGGGGTCGGGGGTGGAGAGTGAGGGCAGGTGAAGGGGGAGGTTATGCTAAGGAAATTGGATGGTTGGCGGTTTGGGATTGAAGGGTTCAAAGATCCGATACGAGGGGAGTTGGATTGTGGCATTATGTCGAGGGCTGGGTCGATCAGACAAAACTCGGGGAGGGGTGGGAGTTTGGGCCCCAGGGCGAAACTTTGCAGAACCTTTACAAGGGCGTCCGTAGCGACTTTTACAACGGTGAAGCGGGCACCTACGGGCCTGCTTCGCCTCATGACCAGTGGTGGGTCGCTCGGGATGCGGAGAAAACAGCGGATATTAGACTGCTGCGCCCTTATCTTGATGTGGGGCCTGACTGTCCTCATCACCCACTACAACACCACGGAGCTCCCAGACACAGACCTCAAGAGGTTCATGAACGAGCAAGAGTTCGGTGCGCGAGTTCTCTTCACGGCGTTCGGTGTCTTGCTAACTTTCTTTTGGGACCATTACTTCACTCGTAAGCGTCAGCCCTTCTCTTGTTTCTAGTCCCCGAAGCATTCTCAATCCCCTCCCTGTCCGCGGTACAAAACACAAACTAACAGCACCCCAGGAATCACCACCCTCGAGCCCTACCGCCCTCCTCTCCCGCCCTCTTGGCGACCCCTTATAACACTTACCCTCCCCCCCCCCAATAAACATCTTGACCGGCCTCTTCACTTCCCTCTATCGCCTTGAGATATCCCCATCCACTGTGGCATTCTGCAATATCCTCTCTAAGTTCACCCCCATCCTCCTCTCCAACATCCCCTTTTCGCCCATCCAAACATGGGAGCTCCATCTCGCATGCGCCTGGACAAGCGTGGTATGTTTACTGTTGATGAGCCTAGTGTTGGTGTGGGGATTGGTGTTTGTGAGGTGGCCTGCTATGCCGATTGATCCGGGGAGTTTGGTGAGAAGGGTTTACTTTCTTTGTGGTTCGGAGGCGGGTTACTCCAAGTGGGCAAAGGACCCTGATCGTGAGTCAAGGACGAGAGCTCTGCTGACACCACAGGGATAGGAATATATTGATTGTAGCACTTCAGAGACGTACATAGTAACCCTCAGCTGATGCTGTATATTTATGTTGTATGGGACAGATCTAGGCTCACGCGGTTTCCATCCTCGTACCTCACCCACGTGACACTGCTCATGCTAGCTCATGCCAGGTTCGGGTGTCGCCTGATGTCAGGGTCTTTCCACCAGAGTGAAGGAGTTCAACAGAGGCGAACGCGGGGGGGGCTCAAACGTAGAATAGTAGGGGTGGTAGGGGCATTGCATTGAAATCTGAACCTCCAAAATACAGCGGGTTCTCCAGCCTCTTATCCTCAGAACCTCAATAATCCACCACACCATCTCCAGCGCGTATCCCGCGCGTAAGCAGCTCACGCCACCTTCGGTGGCTCCGTATGACTAATCTGAACAAGCTAAACCACTGCAAAGGCAAGCCAAGTAGTTTGCCCTCGCCGTAAAGCGAATCGCTCTGGCCGGTAACTAGGCCCAGGCCCTCCCCTCGTAAATCAGCCCAATGGGGTAGAATTACCCTGACAACTGAAGAAGTGGCGGTGATGGAGAGCTTGGCTCTGGCTTTCAAAGCCGCACTCTGGGCAATGAATCGGGGACGGCTTGGTATGGTGCATACGTTCGTGTCGTTTGAGGTTGTCTAGACGATGGAAACTTCTGTCGCATTGTTCGCATTGTCGACAATCGAAACGTCGCTGCTTTGATGCGCGATTGTGTCGGGCCTTTTCTTCCAACGCGGTGGGAAGTGTTTCAGTTTCCGCGTTGGTTGTTGTTTGCAAAGTGCTCAAAACATTGGTAGCGGTCTTGAGCAACCCCTTGGCCGCTGCTGCATAGTTGAAAGAGGGCTGAACGGTGGTGGGACGCACTAGGCCAATAGTATGCGCGTAATCGTAGGCGTGGTTGATGACAGCGTCCTCGGCGTCCCAGAGGCTCCTCCAGCATTTCATTTCCGGCGAGTCGTCAAGATGACGACGAAAATCCGAATGGACTCCTAGGATCTCCCCACAGCCCCACGTGTGGTTCGTAGTTGACAGGAAGCCGCCGCACGTGTCTGTGGTCTGAGAATGCGAGTTCAACAGCGTCAATGTCTGGAAGCCGACTTTGCATTCCCAGCAGAAGTAGGCAATGTCATGACCATCGCGGAGGTGAACGTCATCGATGTGGTCTATCAGACCTGAGGTCGAGGTAAATGAACGGCGGCAGTCTGTGCACGTCATTGGGCGGTCCAATGACCTGCTGAACAGATGCCTCGGCTCCGCCATCGAGGGCGGAGGGTGCAACAGATCCCAGATTCCTGAACTTACTCCGGAAATGTCCGTACCCGAGGGTACTGGGTGCAGTTGTTCTCGGCTGTTGGTGACGGCGCAGTAGTCATTGGACTGGTTGCTAGCGCTTGGGTGGCCGGGGTCGACGTACTGATCCGATATTTCATGAGTGTTGACATGGGGCGCGGAAGTTGCATAAGAGTTCGCTATGACTAGGCCTGAACCTGGATGAGTGATCGATGGGAGGAGTGGCAACGGCGCTGTGTTCTCAGAAGCTGTCGTCGCAGAGACGGAATCCTGCCTTGCTGTGGTGGCAGGAGCGCAAAGAAGTCCTATTTGCTCGCATCCTTCACATCGCGAGCTACCGGGTGTTGCAAAACGGCACTGGACAGTTAGAATGAGAAATTACCTAAGGTAGGTATTCAGAAAGCTTGGTGCTAACCTTCTTCTTCCTCTGACGGCAAAAGCGACACTTGAGACGATCCAGTTGTCTGGACTCTCGTTTTGAAAGAGGGCGGTCCATTGTGTTCAAATTTGAGGAACAAGACGAGCACTAGTTGGGGTGTTGGGTGATTTTTATGTGTCGATGTCGGGCGGGGATCCTTGACGCTTCAGCTCCAGCGCAGTCCAATGCCAGTCAATGGCCAATGGCGCAGTTCCTTCGGAACATCGAGCATCGCAAAGTGCGCCCCAATTTGATTGGTGCGCAGTTGACAGCCAATTAGGCGGTGTCTAGTAAGCCCTGACTGGCGCAGTGAGACTGGTGAGAGGGCACATGACCGTTGACAATAGTTTGCGTTCATCACTTGGGACAGTAGGTTGTATCTGGTCCTTACATCACCGTCGGCCTGTGGGCGGAGCCTTCCTGCCTCTAATCACCCATGCAAAAGAGAAGTAGTACCACAGGACCGCCACTACCAGAACAATTACAAAGAAGAACAGTTTTGTGGTGTAAAAAGATGATCAAGTCCTTGTCTTCGAACAGATTTGTCGGGGCGTTTGGAGCAGGTAATGGACCACGCATCGGGATATGTTCCTACCTGGAGTTGGTAAGACATCATCCCTACCCATAAAAGAAGAGCAACATGTAAAGGACTATACTAAGTGCACTTCTCTTAGTGTCTGCCCTACGAAATCAATCCCTAACAACCACCGCCTCCCTCACAAACAACCTCTCTACCGCAATCTTTACCAAAAACCTCGCCACACTCTCCACACCCACACTATCACTCATCTTCATCCCCCTCCCTTCACTCCCCAACGTCTCCACCTCCTTCACCTCCCCCTTGTTATCCCCCTCATCAAAAACCAACCGCACCGCCCTCACCAGTGTCCACTCCACCTCCTCCCGCCCCCTCATCTCCGCATCTACAATCCCATGATCCTCCAACGCATACTTCACATTCGTCCACTTCATAAACGCCTTCGACGCCCACGGCAAGTCCCCCCATGAATCGCCCACCCCAGCCGTGCTCATGACCACGACCCTGCGTATCCCCTTCTCCTGCAGCACTTCGCAGACGTTGGCGACTGAGTCGGCGAGGAAGCGCGGGGGGAAGATCTGTGCTGCGAACGGGGAATCGGATGCGCGGAGGGTGTTGAGGGTTATTATGGCGGCGGTGGGGAGGCCGAGGGAGGGGGTGGCGGAGAGGGCGGCGGCTATAGAGGGTTTGGAGAGAGGGGAGCCGGAGACGATGGTGAGGTTTGAGTGGGAGGGGAGTTTGGGCGAGGAAGGGTCCCGGACGAGGGCGATGATGGTGTGGTTTTGGGAGAGGAGGGTGGAAAGGACGTGGGTGCCGGTGCGGCCGGTGGAGCCTAGGAGGAGGAAATGCATCGTTTAAGTGGGGTGGACTTGAATTAGAGTTGAGGCGTGAGTTTGAGTCTTGAGTCTTAAGTCTGGAGAATATGTGTCGTGTCGAAGGGGCAAGAAAGAAGAGAATGCTTTACTTGGTTTGTGTAAGAAAAACGAGGTTGCGGATTGTGGATGGCTTTATAGAGCTGAGGACATGGCCATCTTCGCTGGGTGGATATAAAGGGCGATGGAGTTTGTGGGTAGCTTGGTAGTCTGACAGGGCTGACTGCGCGGCCATCGGCACTCGGAGAGAACCGATCTCCGGTTAGCTGGCCCGGCCTCGGTCTCTGATTGGTTGGTTCGGTGCGCATGCTGTAAATGGAAGCCCCATAAACAATCAAGGTGGATTACCAGTGACACATTCTTTGACAGACGTGCTTCTCCCCTCTGTGCCTTCAATGCTAAGTGATTTTCTGGGGACGTGAGAGCAATACGCATGTTTCAGGTCAAATGGAAATATTGCGCTACTCGAGAATGCTAGGTACAGACATTGCTTACGCTACAGTCCCCTGGCTGACCACTTCCCGTCCCTCCAACCGTTCTGAAGTAATCTTCTACTCTCTCACCCACCTCTCTCGCGATACCCCCTAATCGCTCATTCTCAGCCTGAAGCTGGGCAGACCCTTCCGACGAACAATCTAGCACCCCCAGAAGAACAATTCTCAGTATCTGGTGAAAGAAGCGCATGAACAATACCGAAATAAGCTCTGTAAGAACCCTATTTTCCGCGTTGTAGATTTCAAGACCCGTGTGCCACAATCCCAATGAATACAGGAGGGATTTTTTCTCGGAAAGTAGGTCCAGAGCATCCCCTGCCGACTCGACACGTGATACCTTGTTGAGGAATTCAAGCGTCGACTCGGCGATGTTAGTGAGCGCCTTCCTCTTATCTGGGGCAATCGCGCGAAGACCGCCACAACGGGCTTCATCCGGTTGTTGTTCCACCGTCGTCGGCGGCGCTGGAGAGTCCACGTACTTGCATGGTGCGGCGAATAGCTTGATGACGAATACATCCAAGAACGGAAGCTGGTCACGGCGTGCTGGCACCAACTCATTCGCGGCAACAACGAAATTTGGTCTGGTCCGATTCTCGCGCATGATGCTGAGTCCTTGGATGATATGTTGGGCCATGGCGGCATAGTTCCCCCGCACTTGCTCAATACTGATGAAGACTTGACAACAAAGTAGCGCCGACCTCAATGCATCGGGGTCTGGAGACGACAGCGTGGACGCGAGACCCCGTAATGCCTTGCAATACTTTTGAAGACCATAGTAATGGCTCGCGGTCGGCGACACAACGGACTCTGGGACTCCTCCGGACGTGTGCAGATCCTCGCGGAGGACCTTGAGCGAGGAGACGGCGTGTCGTATTGACAGGTCAGTCAGGCTGGCTTGGAGGACCTGTCTGGCTTCGTCATCGCAGGCGAGCTTGACGTCGAACATGGTCTTGGTGGAGAAGTAACGGTTTAGCAGGTCGATGTCCTGAGACGCAATCTGAGTTGGGGTGGGCGAAGGACTGCTGATGGCTTGCCAGTGATTGGTAACCAATCTGAAGGGAGACTCGTAGCCATCGCAGTTGCGACCAGTGTTGACACACTTTTTGCAAAATGGCCTATCCTCGTCGCATTTGATCTTTCGTATCCTGTGGCATGTGAGCACAACGTCGACCTACTCGACACTCACGCTGGGATTTGAGCTCACCTGCATGTCGCACAGCCAGTTTTCACCTTCGTTCTGCTTTGAACGATGCGCTTATGCGCGACAAGGCTTCCGGCCATCGTAGTAGGAAAGAACTCCGAGCAGGCCAATCAAATGAAGACGCACTTGGATTCAGCACCGGGGCCGACGGGGAGGAGAGGCGAGTTGATGGGTTCGGGCAAAAACTTGTTGGTGTCGCGCGCTGGTGGAGTGGGTTTTAGATCTCCGTTAGTTGCCGCTGACGGAAGGATCACCCATGCGACCTCCGGGACAGGCACCAGCGCTAGCTGAATTGAGAAAAGGGAGCGAACAGACCAATCAGCATGACCACCGGCTCGACATCCCTGCGTCCACGATGGGCCAAGCCGATCAGCTTGGCCATCAACTTATAAACCAAGCGGCTGGCCATTCTCTCTCAATAGAATGAATATTTGCAGTATGTCAAAGCCCATCACAAACCGTCCTGGATTTGTCTCAAAAGCACTACGTGCCCCCAAAATGCCCGCTTTCACTCTCTACGGCTCTCGCGGCTCGACCAACACCGACCGTGTTCGCCTGACACTCGCTGAAGGCGGCTTCACCGACTACGAATTTGTGCTCCTGAACCTACAAAAAGGAGAGCAAAAGGTGAGCCCCTCTCGCGAACTCCCCAACTTGAACAACATTAACAACCCCACACAGTCCCCCTCCAACCTCACCCGCCACCCCTTCGGCAAAATCCCCGCCATCACCTTCCCCTCCGGCTTCACCCTCTACGAGAGCCGCGCAATCTGCACCTACCTCGCCCGAAAATACTCCTTCCCCCTGCTCCCCCCTTCCCCAGCAACCGGCATCGAACATGACCTCGAAGCCACCGCCCTCTTCGACCAAGCCCAGTCCGTCGAGACACACTACTTCGCCGAACCAGCGGGTAAAATCTCCTTCGAGCTCTTCGCCAAGAAGTTCATGGGGCTACCGGCAGACAAAGCTGTGGTGTCGCAGGCGCTGAAGGCAGTGGAGGGGTTTTTTGACGTCGCGGAGCGGATGTTGCAGGAGAGGGAGTATATGGCAGGGAGGGAGTTTACGGTGGTGGATGTATTTTACATCCCGTTGGTGCAGAGGCTTTTTGCGTGTGGGCATGGGGATGTTATACAGAGTCGCGGGGCGGTGAATGCATGGTGGGAGAGGTGTGTGAATAGGCCGGCGATACGAAAGATGCTGGCCGAGGATGGGGAGGTGGCTGTTGCTGCTGCTGCTGCGAAGAGGGTATAGGATGGAGTCATATGTACTGGTACCTACCTCTATAGTCTAACCCGACACTTCTTTCTGGCCGAGTCCGTGTTAGTTGCAAATCCTGAGTAAAAGGTGAGCCGCACTAATGGCTGCCTAAGCTGAAGTGAGTCCCGGTTATACTTACTATAATTATAAATGGGCTAGTGAAGTTATAGGGACCATCTTTAGCTTAGTAGCCACCCTATACGTAACGGTTACTTTCCCTTATTACATAATTACCCGTTTTCTCTTTTTATTTAAAACTTACTTGTGAAGATCCTGCGGGCCACCGGACTAGGCCAGGGCAGCCTAAAGGATTCCTATTGACTTGGGGTGGTTTGGTTGGCCTGCGCGCGGCTTGCGCGCAGCGCAGCCGTTACGAGGAGCCCCTGAATTGGAATCGTTACCGTGCCACGGCAACGGCAAGAATCAGGGAAAGCTCAGGATCCATCAGCTACAGCTCACCCCAGTCCACCCCAGCTCAGGACTGCGAACAAAAAAGGAAATTCCATGTGCCCAGATTCGTCGTAGACAACCAGACTGTTTTGTCTTACCGGCGTGCTACCCGAATAGATCATCGTCTCTGCTAGGTTCTCTTGGTTCCCTTTCCCTGGCTAGCCTGGATGAGTGCAATCTATTCTGAGATGTCATCATCTGCGGCAACAAGCGCCAGCTGGTTTGACTGCGCTCTTACCACCCTGAGTTTTGTCTTCCCAGTGGCAACAACTCCTTTCCCCTCATCACCCTGGCCATCCCCCTTTTTCTCGATATAGCTTGCCAAGGCTGTTCCCCCAGCTGACGCTGCCACGACAACGCTCGCGATGTTGTTCAGATCAACATCGCAGATACCTCGCCACCAGCAGGTTCGCCAAGCCTCAAAAACAAAGACCCCGACAAAGAGCACATTGATAGCAAACGCGGCATACACAAACGTCGAACCCCCAAAGCGGATAGCATGCCTGGACACGATAGCCTCCACTACCTGGCTTGAGTTATCAACTATGAGCCTCGCTTCATTGTATGCAATGAGGCTGTTGTCCATGAGGTCTGCGAAGAAGTCCTCCAGACTTCGTAAGAGTGAGTCTTCGTCCTGAGTGGTGTCGTAGGAATCGCTCAGTGCGCGCAAGGAGTTGAGATTCGACCTCAGAGCATGACCTAGCTGGGAGCCCGCTGAGTTCCCGTCATTGTAGCTGATATAGTTATGCTCGGCCGATAGCTCAGCAAGGACAGTATCTGCACTGGAGGGCCAAGCCACCTCAGCAGCCGCCGGCGACACAGTTATTACTCGCGCAGAGACGTTGACAGCAACTTGAAACTCTGCGGCCTTGAAAGAGATCAGACACTGTGTTTTGTCGAATTCGGCAAAGCCGTAACTGTCCGCAGCGTCAGTTTTGTTGTATCCTGGGGCAATAGAAATCCAAGTTGTACGACTGGAACTCTGGTAATCTGAGCCCCAAGACATCATATCGTTTGGGAGGAAGACACTTCTAGTGTAATTGCCGTTGAAGAAATCTACGGTGCCGATTGAAGCGGTTCGCCCTTCGGGAAGAGTACCGGTGGTGATGGTCGTGCAGCTTTGCCCGATGCAATTAAGCCTGAAAGCCGAAGAGAAGTTTCTGGAGCAAGCCACACTCGCGAGAATGCCGTGCTCATGAAACACGAAAGATAAAGGGCTTATCGAACTAGGAATAGCACTAATCCCGACACTCATCCCGACGCCGTAGCTGCGTCCGAGGTACGAGTATCCCGATAGGTCAAGCTTCGCGCGCACTGAGAGATGCTTGGTAGGTACCCGCGTGCTTGTGGTTGATGCGTGGGCAGCCGAGTATAGCAATGCTGGCCTGAGGGAGTTGAAGCAAAAGTGGAATGACCCATAACTCGCTGCAGACGCTTTCGCAGCACTTGGATCAAGGGCAGTCCCGTTGTGTTGAATGATGGTGCAATGACCTATAAAGCCCGGCCTCTCCTGTGCGCCCGCGTTGAAAAGGGGATTGTTTGACAGGCCTACGTCCCCAACAAGGGAGGCCACATAGGGAACGGTGATGTTGACGGGAATTATGGTCGGTGTTATCGCGCCAGACCAGATTGCTGCTGGGACCAACGACAGGACCATGAAAGCGCCGAGGGACAGAAAGTAGGTCCACGGGAGATCCCAGCTGAATGCAGACGAGTTTACAAGGTTGAAAAATTTTAGGCGGTCGAGAGAAAAGCTGCAGCTAGCGGCATAGCGTCGGAAAGAAAGGGCCAAGACGGTACCTAACAGCGTGGTCAGCGGCCTCCTCACGAGTCGGTCTCTTTTCTTTGGGACATACAAAGGGTTGAAATCTGCATGATTCCTAGCGTCTGGGAGCATAGCTGGACAAGAATGTTGACAGTGGATCTCGCGCTCGAAATTTTGGCTGCGAAAAGTTCTGAGCTTGCCCAGTCCTGGACGTCGAGAATCAAAACTGCCAGGCTGGATGTTGACGAGATGACCAAACTTGCTATGGCTAGTGCTTTGGACCACTCGGGTCCGTTCATGATATGTGATGGGAAAAGCCACTGGAATTTTTGAAATTAGGGCGATGAGTGATTCGAAATGAAGGTACCGTCTCGAGCTCCAGGCAGGCGCAGAGGTGTTTTGGAGAACCGAGCAGTCTAAATCTTGTTCCTTCTGATGTCAAGGCACCCAAATCCGTTTTTAACACCTGACCTTCACCAAGATTTCTCAGCCACAGACCTGAACAGCAGGCATTTCTGGCCTACGACTTTCAGACCCCTAGTCTTCCGAGTGGCTGCACTAATAGCGCCATAGGCCCGAACTATAGGACAGTATCTGAGGGCTGGACAGAAGGTGGGCGCCTGCTGTTGGGCTGGGGAGGCTTGGCGACGCAGTTCTTCGGAGGGGCTTGCATTCCAGCTGGGGCTCCTCCTGCAATCAACCTCATCAGAACAGCGCCCCCGGCGCCCGCCGGACGCCACAAATATCTGATTCGTGAATTCGCCAAGGAAAATGCGCCTAAGGGAATAGGCTGACGTATTCGTCCTGAGGACTGGATCATGTTGCTGAGCCTGTCAAGCTGTGACACGTCACGCAAGCCGGCTGTTATTCACGCATGATGCCGGGGAAGGGGACAGGAAAGTGCAGCATTCAGCACTTAGCAGGCTCCGGTCGGTCCCCGATATGGCAGCCTGCAGCCAGGCGATTGGCACGAATGCCAGCAGCCATGGAGGGGCCAACCTGCGCTTTCACGTTGTAGGCGCGTCGCCCGCTGGATAGGACACGAAGAAGTGTTTCGACCCGCTGAGACGGAGCCAGCCTGGGACATTCATCTGCCCACCATCCCGACGCGCTCTTTTTATCCAGGGACCAGTTGAAGACCGTAGAGTTCGGAAGGGCAATTGAATGGCAAAATGCTCACTCTTTTCCGGCACGCTCGTAAACACAGGTTTGATAAGAATGAGGAGGCGCCTCGACCGGATGCGAGTGTGGTATACGAAGTCTAGGTGGAGCGTCAAATATTCGCGGTCGCGCCGCCAAAGCGCCTGTCTGAGCGGCCCGGGAGAAGACAGGTCACACTAGAAGGCATAGTTATTACAGATATTGAGGCTCCGACCTAGGCTTGCAGCAAGTGCATAAAAGTTGCGGCCTCCGCACGCTCAGACAGCTTCCCGAACGAGGCTTAAGAACTGCCGGATCCGGGTATACGGACCTCGGTAGCGGTGGCTATTACTGAACGAGCATAATTTCTCCCAGTGGCTGGAAGGACTTTGTATGGCGCTCTTCATAGCTTGTGTATTGTGAGGTGAGATCGCTCCGGAACAGAGGGGTCTCAAGAATCCCTCAGACCACACGATGAGCCCGAAGCCTACCTAAGGGAATCGACGCCCCAACAAGAGGTTGCCTCCATCGTCACAACCAAGGCCCCTGCTGCCGAGCAGCAGCCGGCGTAAGGCAGCCCCTCGGAACCTTAATCGCCATCAGCAGTTGCCCGACAACTGAGCCAAGCCCGCGCCGCTGGGCAGGCGCGGGCCCGCGCGACGTTACGAAAACGACAGCGATCCGACTCAGTTGTTAGTGCTGAGAGGGGCCGCGCCCAGAGCACGTGCGAACATGCGGCTCACCAGTTCTTGCAAGATGGCGACTGTGCTGAGAAAGTCGTGAAGATCTCCAGCCTCATGGCAGAGACTAAGGAGCTCACTAGCAAGGGGCTGGAACGGGTAGGAGCGCGAAGCACCGGAGGCTCTCAAGGCTGCCGAAGACGAATCCCACGGGCGGAGCTATCGGCCACCCAGATGCGGAAGGACCTCACCAGCTCAGACGCTGTTCTCGCCGCGGCGGGACACTGTATTCGGGAACTATTCACCCAATAGTGGAATGTTTCCTTCTATAAATTGTATAGTTAGACAATACACTTCACTCCTACACCAACCTCCCCAGGCGTCCTAATAGGCATTACCAGTGCATGCGATGGGCTGTGCTCTTGGGTTGAGGTCCACCATTCTGCACAGGTGCTTGGGGGCGCGATCGCGAATCTTTGACACTCCACCTAGACCTTATATCTCACAACTCGCATTCGGTCGAGGGGCCTCGCCATTCTCATCAAACCTGTGTTTACGAGTGTGCTGGAAAAGAATGGGCATTTTGAAGTTGCATAGGTAGTTCCATCTTCCGTTTCGGTCACATCCTGACTTCTTGCTGTGGGCCTTGCTAAGGGTGGGATATGGCACGCTGCCGCGGTTGCTGCGCAGGTTCATTGCACATGTCGGTGTAACCGGCGCTTGTGCATCCAGCACGACAAGGCGAAACGTTCAGTTCGACAAAGTACGTGCACGACACCGAGTCTCAGAACTACGATCAGTCCTAGTGGACCGACGATCGCGGGGCTGGTACGGGCAGGTACCGCGAGGACGCGTGCTCGAGCCAACTCGCCGTGAAGCGCAGAGGGCTCACGCCCACCACGACCATTATGAGCGACGTCCAACTCGACACAGCATAAGACCCCAAGCTACGACCAGCCCGAGCGGACCAGCGATCGCGGGCCTGGTACAAGCAGGCTGTACGGTGGCGGCGTATGGGATCACCCTAGCTCAGGGAAGAATCAGGGGAAGCTCAGGACAAATCAGCCACAGCTCACCCCAGCTCAGGACGACGAACGAAAAAGGAAATTTCGGGTGCCCAGATTCGTCGCAGACAACCGGGCTGTACCGTACTTTATGTGCGTAACATTACTTACCTTAGCTTAGGCTCAGCTCAAGCCTTACTTAGTATTTACTTAAGTAGCGTTTTGTTAAGGTAGTTATGTTGATGAATTCAGGATATTAAACGATAGAAGCAGGAGTGTTTGTAAGAGCTGTAGACACGAGACTTGGAGGGCAGAGGATAACTCAAGTCTCCAGCGGTCAGGTAAGCATATACGAAAAATTTAATAGGTAAACCAAACTGCCCATTTTCGGGCCCAAGTCTGGGCCCCACTCGGCTAGAGTTGAAGCAATTCCCAGCATGCTACCGCGAACTCTGCCGGAATTGGCAATCGGGGTGGGCAAAGGTGAGCAAGCTGAAGCAAACCCTAAGCCAAGCTTGAGCCAGGTTAAGCATTGCCATCTGGACAAGTGTGGCGCATGTGACAGGCGAACCTCCCACTAACAACAGCTTGGGATAGGGTAGACTAATCGTGATATATGTTCTGATCACAGTTAGTATCTCACCATTTCTCTTGAGAATGTCTATTTGCACTTGACTCGGGTCTATTTGCACTATGAGTCACACAACCACCACACAACCCCAACCCTCGCCCGTACCAGAATGTCCGTCGCATCGCATCCACGGTTGCAAATGCGGCCACATTTTAACTGAACGCGTGGAATTGAACCTCCTGGATTTTGAAGCTGTTTTGGAGCCTCTTTTCTGTTTGCCCTTATTCTCCGCGTTGATAGTTACCACCGGCGGCATTGCCGTCAGAATCGCTCGGGATTAGAGTTCAAGGCACCATCGCGCGGCAGGCTGTTTCTGGCTACCTGAGCACCCAGTCAGCCCAGGTAATTGTGTGTGAATTAACTACCTACCCTGGGATTAAAAAAACGCGAATGCGCGTGATGGTGATGGTGATGATGGTAACGGTGATGGTTGTGTGGTTTGTGGGTGTGGTCAACTAGTGAAGGTTAGGGTTTGTCATAGGGGGTCATAGTGCAAATAGTTCTCATTCTCTATTACCGGCATCTAGTGATCACTAGCTGTCGAACTAGACCGCTGCACCAAAACACTGCAAAAGTGAATCCACTTATACTAGCATTTAGTAACAGCGACTACATCCATATTGTTCCACACTAGCTTCACATTCCTAGAGTGTCTAGATTGGGGTATCTAGAAGGGTGTTGTGGAGCATCTGCTCATGCTGCAAGAAATGAAAGAAAATTTATTTGAAGGGTTGAAAGCAGGCGCATACACGGCATCTACCAGCGGCGACATGACGCTACACGTATTCCTGGGCCAGCTCAACTACAATTTCAATGATACAACTCCTAGAGAGTTCATTGCTCCTCTTCATTTTATCGTAGTAAATTACTATCTCACGCTCTCATCTCTTACAAACACTTTTACCCCGTTCTCCAATGCCCGCATTTTGTCACCACAGTTGGATAGCGCAAGACCTTCGAGAAGCTTGTGCAGGAATACGAAGCTAGAGCATGGAAAATTAGCCGGCCCTGTTTTCCCCCGCGTCTGACGCATCGACGCCCCGCCAGTTGGGGTGGGTGGCGGGGTAATTAATTTGTTTTCCGGGGACCTCGGTTTGAGTGTGACCTCTACCTATCAGCTCTCCATCTTGACACGGTTACCGGGCCTTATTAACGAATGAAGCTAAAGAAGACTGCGACCTCAAGGCACAGCGCGGATATTGCCTCGTCGCTGCCTAGCGTCCCCGCCAATTTACCAGAAGGGCGTGGGTCCTGCCCACCTGTCGGTTTTATTTATCACTCGAAATACCAAAACTCCTGACTTTCAATGGGCTAGCTCAGTTATTAGCCAACAAAGACCGCTATGTCCCCTGACTTACCCTTCGCCTGGACCCCAGGCCCGAACACAGACATAGACCCAATATCACCGCCATTATCTCTATGGGGTAGTAGTTCCATGTACGTACGGGATGAGCGAAAGAAGCCGGAAAAAAGAAGCTATCACTGACAAAGCGCTCCGCAGCGACCCGCGAATCGGAGGGATCCGCGGTGCTGTTCAACTAGCCCAGTCTGGCATCATTCAGTCTGTTCTAGCAGCCGCGGTCGCGCTGTGGGCGATAGGACATGCAACTACTTGTTCCAGGTCCGGGGCTACGGTTTCCAGGCAAAAGGCTTCCAGGATTCGCCTGCCTTTCGAGACTTGTTCCCAGACCGCTCGCGGGGCTGCGTTGGCATTTCTCACTGCCGCTGCATCCCAGAATTCCCGCCAATGGCCAAACGTCCTGACTTCGGGACTCGCTTTCCTCCTCGGTCTTGGACGTTTGTTCAGCGGTGCAGAATGGCGACACGTTGCCTTGCATCAGCTCAACGTCCTGCTGGTCGCCACCCTGGTCGTGCTGCTGGCTTCCGACTTTCTCCCGCTCCTCGAGGTGGGTCACGACTTCCAGGTGGATCGTCCGCTAGCAGGCGCATTCGGTAGCCTCGCGGCTGCAGTGCTCATTGCCTTCGTTACGCCCAGAGAATGGCTTGCTCCGAACTTAGTCAACCAGACGCCCTTCAAGCTTCCCGAAGCCAAGCCCAGCCCCGAAGAAACCTGCAGCTGGTTCGTGTCCATCATAACCTTCCAGTGGATCTCGCCACTCGTGTGGAAAGGGTGGCGTGTGCCCGTTGAGTTAGACGACTTGCCTAGCCTGCCTTGGTACGACGAGCCGCTCTGGGTTCTATCCAACCTCCTCAAGGCACGGACAAAATACAAGAAATCGCTTTGGACCATCTTGCGCTTCCAGCGCACAGAGATCTTGACAATGTCAGCGTGGATCGTCGTGGACTTTTCGATGGAGCTGGTCGGCCCCTTCGCCATGTACCAGCTTCTCGAATACATCGCCGCCCCAGAGGAAGCCAGCTTGCATCCCTCCATATGGATATTTCTTCTATTCGCCGGGCCCATGATGAGAACTATCGCTTTTAACCAATATGTCTTTACATCCACTCGACTTGTTGTTCGGATCAGGTCAGGCATCACCCAAGAGCTTTACCATAAGGCCATGTCTTCGTTGGAGCCCGAGGACGACTTCATCAATCAGGCCACAGCCAAGGATGCGGGAAAACGGCAATCCGCAACTACAAAGGCAGGGCGGATGGCCAATTTGATGGCCAGTGATACCGACGCCATAGTTCGGGCTCGAGATATTGTGAGGGCAGGGATTGGTGTGCCTGTTGGCGTCGTTATCACCGTCATCGGGCTTTATCAGGTATGTCACTTTTGCGTAAAAACCCACCTGCCCCGCAGGGTAGTATGGCTTCTGAGCATCTTGAACTGACTTCCCATCTTCTGGGGGACGTAACAGATAGTTGGATGGACGAGCCTTGTCGGAATTTCATTCCTGGTTCTCACGGCTCCCCTCCCGACGTGGCTCGCTAGGAAGATGAACCATGTGCAGCGCAGGATCAAGTTGGCTCAGGACTCACGCATTTCTTTGATATCCGAGTACCTCCGGTCCATCAAAGCGATCAAATATTTTGCCTGGGAAGATCCCATCGTCGAACGCGTACAGGAAGCTCGGGCAAAAGAACTAAAGGAAATATGGCGGCTGGTAGTTCTGAATATTCTTATCGGAGTAAGTACCTTCCCTCCCCTCCCCTTCCTCCTCCCCCTCAGGCTGCATCAGGCTAGCAGACATGCCGCGCTTAACATTGAGAGGAGAGGAACCAAGCTGATGGCTTTGATAGCAAATTGCTGCGTTGATCCCCGTCATCACGTTGCTAACGATCTTTGGCCTTTACGTAGGAGTGGTCCAACAGCCGCTCACGGCTGCGGTCGCATTTACCACATCCACCCTGACCCTGACGCTCAAGCGGAACCTCGGCCTGGTGGCCTTTATGACCCGGAACGCGAGCGAAGCTCTGGTATCGCTTGAGCGACTTGACAGATATTTCTCATCCGCCGAGCCCTTGATCCGATTTCCTGTCGGTCCGCTCAAGATTCAGGCTGCGACATTCCGCCGTTCAAAGAAAGAAACGTCTTTCCGCCTCCGGGATATTTCCATCGACTTTGTTGATGGCGGACTCAATATCGTATCTGGCAAGAGCGGCAGTGGGAAAACGAGCCTCATCCTCTCCATCCTGGGAGAATTAGCACTCGAATCTGGGAGCGTTACGAGACCTAGCGACGTCGCGTTTGCCTCGCAAACCCCGTGGCTCCAGAACAAGACGATCCGGGAAAATATCGTCTTCAACGCTCCGTTCGAGCAGGCGAGATACGATCGCATCATAGAGGCATGCTGCTTACCGTTGGATTTGGAGGAACTTCCGTCCGGCGATCAGACAGAAGTGGGCGAGGATGGGACCGCATTATCCGGAGGCCAAAAGTCACGCATCGCCCTTGCACGAGCGCTATACTCAAAGACCCCACTGCTACTTCTCGACGACATCTTCTCGACGCTTGACACAAAAACTACCGCGGAGGTATGGAAGCTCTGCTTCTGCAGCGATATGCTGAAGGGGAGGACAGTTGTGCTGGTAACTCAGATACCATGGCTGGCGCCGCAGGCTGATCTCGCCATTACGATGGAGGATGGCATGGTCAAGGCTATCGAGCAGAACCTGGGGGTAATCCGCAAGCCAGTACGGCCCGAATTAGTCCAAGATATTGGAGGGAGCAGTGACGGGGACACCGCCGAGGCACGGATCGCAGAGGCCAAACAATTGCAGCCCGCAGACAAGCGTAACGATATTGCTAGCGAGATGGAAGCGAGCGGAGGCATCACGCGGTTTACCAGTAAGAAAAAAAAAGAACGAGAAAAAAACTCCTCATCGCCGCCCCCTAACTTATCTTCTCTGATGGTCTGACAAGGTTTTTGATAGTCTTCCGCTACATGCTTTACTTTGGCGGCATCCTTCATCTCAGCGTCGCTCTCTTCCTGACGGTTCTAGTCAATACCATTGCTCTTGCCACAACATATTGGCTCTCGATATGGGTGGATGCCTATGAAACGGGGGGCGAAAACATCAATGTGGCGTTTTACGCGGGCATCTACGCGTTGGTTATCAACATGCTTGCCGCGACGGAAGGGATTACCAGTGCTGTATATCAGCGGGGGGCTTGGGTTGCGGGCCGTCGACTGCACGCAGCTATGATGCGTGCGGTAATGGGTGCTCCGCTCTCCTGGTGGAAGGATGTGCCAGTCGGCCGTGTCATCAACCGGTTTAGCCAGGATATTAAGTCGCTGTACGTTACTTCCTCCTCCATGTCGTTTGTTTTGCCAGGCATATATATGGTGCTCCCATGGATGGGATAGGTCTCGAGACTTCCGCAGATAAGGGGCCTTGAACTGACTCTCCCTGAAACGCCATAATAGGGATACCGCATTAGGCCGCATGGTTTCCGCGAGCCTCGACACGCTGGTTCGACTTTTCTTCCAACTTGGCGCCGTGAGCTCTATTCTCCCCATCTTCATGCTTCCGGCGCTGGGGACGGTTACCATCGGCATCGTTTTTGGCGAAATGTACACTCGCACGGCTGTTACCGTGAGACGCCTCCTCTCGTCCAGCCGGAGCCCGGTCTTCTCGCACTTTGGCGATACCATGAATGGCCTCGCGGTCATCCGCGCCAGTAAAGGGATGCCCGGGATATTCTGCCATCAGCTAGCCGACAAGATCCGGCCCTATGCGAGAGCAGAGGAAGCGACCTACAACCTCAACCGCTGGGTAGCTATCCGGATCGACTTCATCACCGCACTGGTTTTGATGTCCGCTGGCATCATTGCGATCTGGAAAGCCGATGTTTTGAAAGCCGGCCAGGTGGGCTTCTCCCTTTCCAGCGCCACCCGGCTGAGCTTCGTAATCCTAAACCTCGTGCGGAATATGAATGACTTGGAAGTTGAGATGCAGAGTGTGAGTTGCTATTTCTCATACTTCTATCTGTCCCATGTTATCTAGGAGACTGACTGGGACAGTTCCATCGTGTTGAGGAATACGTCAAAATCGAGCCGGAGGAGGAGCAGGAGATTGCTGAAGCGGAGCATGAGCTAGAGGATAATAATGTTGACGTTGTTAGCGGAGCCAGCAACCTTCGCAATGACTGGCCGCAGGCCGGCTCCATCGAGTTCCGGAACGTCACAGTCCGTTATCACCTCCAAGGGCCGGATATTCTTAAAGACATCAACTTGAAATTTACCGCCGGTCAGCGCGTCGCTATAGTCGGACGAACCGGCTCGGGGAAAAGCACGGTATGTTGTCGTCGTTGCCAAACATTTCCGCGGGAAGATATAAATTGCTAAGCCTGGTTCCTAGCTTGTTTCATCTCTGCTCCGCTTTACTCATATTGTATCCGGGCAAATTTTGTACGACGGGGTTGATATTACCCATGTAGCGCGCAAAAGACTTCGCCAGGCGATCACCATAATCCCCCAGGACGCTGTGCTGTTCAACGGCACGGTCCAAACCAATCTCGATCCCTCCGCCACGGTGCCCGTGGATGTGCTGGAGAGGACGCTCCAGTCCTGCAGCGGAATCGCCTCTTTCCATTACAGCCAGGGCGGCGAAGGCGAGTCCGACGCTCAACATAACGGTGAAAGCGGCACAACAGCAGCAGCAGCAACAACTACCGCGGCCGCAGAGCATACTACTCCTCTCTCCCACGCTGGTGGCGTCGGCAACGGTGCAGTCGGCAACGGTGCAGTCGGCAACGGTGCAGTCGGCACATGGCACAACCCTACGCCAATGGTGGGGAAGCTTTCACTCACGACAAAGGTCCAACCCAACGGCGAAAATTTCAGCCACGGCCAGCGCCAGCTGTTGTCCCTCTGCCGCGCGCTGATCCGTGGAAGCAAGCTCATGCTGCTCGACGAGGCGACGGCGAGCATGGACTACCACACGGATTCCGGCGTGCAGGCGGTGCTGCGGGAGGAGCTGCGCGACAGCACCAAGGACGGGGCCGGGGCACGCACGCTGGTCACGATCGCGCATCGCCTGCGCACTATCATTGACTACGACCAGGTCGTGGTTATGGGGGGCGGGCGAGTGCTGGAGATGGGCACGCCCAGAGAGCTGTACACGCGGGGAGGTCAGTTTACCGAGCTGGTGCGGCAGAGCGGAGAGGGCGCAGAGTTGGTAGCATACTGGAGGGGAGCGGAGGATATTCCGACAGATCTGTAGCTTTTCTTCTACCGTTGAGACTTGGTAGATTAGAGGCTGGGCGACGGAGTCACGCACGAGCCAACCCTGTAAGCGGTTTATCAGTTTCTACATGTAGCAGGCAGGAACGTTTTGGTACTGCTGTTCTAGGTATGTGATACTTACATGTTGTGTCATCTTTCTGGCGTATTGTCGCAAACTACCGCGCTGCACTAAAAAGCGCACAACGTTCAATTGCTTGATGCAGTGGTAGTTGCTGTTTATCTGACACTAACCTCCACACAATGCCCTCTCACAAAACCTAGTAGTAACCTGTGGGGTCGGGCAGGGCAAAATCGAGGCAGAAGCCAGTGGGACTTCTCAGATAATGTGGACGGTACGCTCTGCAGGTGGTTGGTAGCTCCGTCGAAAAGGAATCAGTTCAAACTAACCCATTATATGCGAGTTTGGATAGCCAGATGCTGTAATCGATGTGGTGTTCTGGAATTGTGTCTCCGTTATGTATATCTTATGCCGTGTCCATCCAATCACCCACTCCATTGTCCAGGTATGTCCGATATATGACCATCCAATACGATCCAAAACGGTAGGTAAAAGCCAAGTTTCCGAGCCGAGACGGTAAAATACACAGTGGAGAACACCGACAAAGAAGAAGTATACAATGGCCCACCGAAGAAGGATGTCGACAAAGCAATGCATCCTCCGAGAAAGAGACCAACTACCATCCACCGCGCGGCTCCCAAAGACAAGAAGCCATGTAATGCTTGACACAGCTAGCGTGCGGAGCATCATCACCAGTACCAGCGAGCTATATAACTCCGCATGGGGGCCGGTGTTCCATAATACATGTACTGCCTGCGCTGTAGAAAATACCAGTGTGGAGGCCCTGATGCCGCAACGTAGTCCAGTGAGTTAGCTCTTAATGGGGGTGTGAGGGTGATTTGCAAAACGGGCAAAGTGCGATGTGCGACGTACCAAGCGAGATAAGTGAGCCCATCTTGGTTGGAGAATACTGGGCGAATTACGAATGGCATTGTGATCAACGTCCTCGAATTGTGAGTGGGAGTGGATGGATGAGATGGCCGATCGTTACCTGGAAAACTGAGCACTGAGGAAAAGTGTCATAAGGTACCTTGAAGATAACTGGGATGGATGTACAGATTCTAATGGTAACTCCCTTGCTGTTTAGCTTTAGAAGTCACAGCGTTTGGTCATGTTAGTGCCGAGGTACCTTATTCCCCTACCCATAAAAGCAAGACCGAATATACGGTTTTGTACGCCGTGCGTTGACCCACACTGGGACGACGCTCTGCGGCAGCTGCAGAGGCTCACACGTCCATTCAGCTTATAAAACAATCACAACAACCTGGGATGCGTGCGGCGATATGATATAATCGCATTTTATTTTTCCATGAATTTGAAACAGCACCTGAGCATAAAACAACAACTTTTGAACATTCCCATCAAACACTACCCTACAAACCCAATCACGCAGCAGGAGTAGGAGTTGCCTGTGGTGTCCACACCGTATAGTACACCGTCGCCGGGGGCTCCTCACTCTCTTCCTCGCCTCCATCACCGCCCTCCTCCTCGCCACCCTCCTCCTCTCCCAAATCCGGGATGACAACCCCGTCATCCGACCCCTCATCCTCTCCTTCCTCTTCTCCGTCTCCACCACCTCCAAAGCCACCACCGCCGCCCCATCCCCCAGCACCACCACCACCTTGATTTCCACCTCCAAATCCTCCTCCTCCACCGCCGCGTCCAGGTGCAGCACCACCTCCACCACCACCTCCTCCCCAACCTCCGCCGCCGCCACCTCCGAAACCTCCTCCTCTACCAGCGCCGCCACCCCGTCCGCCGCCTCCACCGCCACGCTGGCGAGCGGCTAGATCATGCGGGGCATCGGCTTTGGCGTCGGTGTTGACGTGCACGACGGCCGCGGTGCACTGCAGGCCGAGAGCTAGCAGAGAGAGGAGGAGGGAGATGGTTGGTTTCATTTTGTTGATTTGGGGTTGTTTGGGTGGTTTGGGTGACGAAAGTGATTTGGGTGAAGTCTGTAACTTGGATTTAGACCTCGACTTGGGTTTTAAGGTCTCGAGTCCAGGGGCTGATGATGCCAGTCACAGGGACTTGGCTTTGAGGGTAAGAGATGAAAGCCGTGGGAGCTTTGGACTAGCGTGTCAAGAGGTGGGCTTTCTTGGCGGGGACGCGAAGGGGGTTTATATCTGTTTCTTTTCTGTCTTATCACATGCTACAGTGCTTGTTTCCCCACCGGGTGCAGCCTCCGCACGGAATTCTCTGTTCTGGCCACGTAACGTGCCTTGCGAGTCCTGCTACGTTCCGGCTGCAGCAGTTTTTTGAGCAGGTATGGCGCGTCGTTGCGTCATCTGGGAGCTCATATCACCCGGTTGGTCCGGCCATGAGCGGAACGTGGAGGGGAATGTGGAAGCGAGCAAAGTCCATACCACAGCTGGCGTAAGCGACCATGGTGAGATCGACCAGGGAAATGGTTGTATATCGGCAGTTCAACATGATCGACAACAGATGGGTGCGGATGGAATGTTTCTTGCCCCTAAAATGCGGAGGGTAGTAGCCGAATCAGGGGCTGGCGACACAAGCTTTTTTCCCGGCGGCATGCAACACTGGCAGTCTAGGGAGGTCAGCTACTGCAGTGTCAATAATTTGAGAGGCAGCCGAATTCCCACACTCGCAAAGCAACGATGCCAAGTGCAAACTTCTGCGCCAACAATCGTATTCCCCGGATTCTCTGCCGGGACAAGCAAATGGAACATCGGGCGACGCGTCCCTCCTCCAGCACAGCCATTCGCATCGTAAGGCATTAAGTGCTCTAATTATTCGTAATTGCATCAAGCTTAGCCAAGGGCGGGAGCCCAGTCTCGGCTCTCGGCTGCGTTCCCCAAGTGCCGATGCCGACTAGCAATTTTGCCGGTCTAGACCAACCTAGGTCCATTTCAAGGCCACACCCGGAGATATTAAGACTTGCTCTGAATACCAGTCCCGTGGCCTGGAGTATCAAAACAATGCCATCCACTTTACCTTCATCATGGGCCTTCTCACATCAGTCATGTGGCGCGGAACTCGAATATCAAACAAAACAAACAAAAACTTCCGGTTCATGCTGACCATAGGCCCTCTGCCACCTGTCATTTAACTAATACAACAAGGTCGTGTGGTCTAGTGGTTATGACATCTGCTTTACAAATTCTTGACTGAATTAAATCCGCAGTTGATCGCAGGTTCGATCCCTGCCACGATCAATTGTTCCAGCTTGAGTGGATATCCGCTTTCGTTTTTGCCTGCCTTCGACAGCCCCTCGCAGACGTAAATAGTAAACAGCACCCGTTCACTCGAATGACTTTTTGTTTGAAAATTGGCGATTGCATGGTCGCGGGAGGCATGCTTGATTCGACCAAAAACCTCCTGCTTCAAGTTCAAGTTCCTTCTTGTTTTAAGCGCCCTGGTGGCACCCAATCATCATTGCAGCTAGGAGTTCTTTTCTTGCTCTACATCGTCCAATTGTGCACTAGCATTCACCTTGGGTTGGGCGTGGTCACCTGATTTAGGCACCCAGGCCAGAAATCCCCTCATTTGTGTCAAGCTGCGACGACAATCTTCAAGCAGTTCAACAGCTTTGCATCCCAGCATGTGGCTCATCAACTGTAACACCTACCTCCTGGAGCTCTTCCACGAGCCGACAGTGAAGTATGTGATTCTCTCACACACCTGGCGCGATGGAGAGGTCACGTTCAAAGACATCGCCAATTTGGATCACGCCCGTCAACTCGAAGGCTTCGACAAGATCCGGGGCACCTGCGCATGGGCTCTTCGGTTTGGATTCAAATACGCCTGGGTCGATACATGCTGTATCAATAAAAGCAGCAGCGCCGAGCTCTCCGAGGCAATAAACTCCATGTTTTACTGGTATCAGAAGTCAGCTGCTTGCATCGTGTTTTCGACGACCTACCTCCATCACCCACTGGCGCCGACGCGATTGCGACAGAAGACGAGCTGCGAGAATGCAGATGGTTCACGCGCGGCTGGACCCTCCAGGAGCTGATAGCCCCGAGTAGCATCACATTCCTTGACCGGACATGGACCTTCCGGGGCGACAAGAAGCGTCTTTGCCCCATTCTTAGCCTTATCACCAGTATCCCCGTTGAGGTGCTTAGTCAGACCCGCCCTCTGGACAACATAGCTGTGGCCCAAAGGCTCTCATGGGCATCAGGACGATATACGACCCGGATTGAGGATGAGGCATACTGCCTGATGGGTCTATTTGACATCAACATGCCTCTACTTTACGGGGAACGTGAGAAGGCGTTTGTTCGGCTTCAGCAGGCCATAGTTCAGCAGACTGGCGATCTTTCAATATTTGCATGGAACAATCTCCACGTCAAGAAGGACGCTCTTTACCGCTCTAGCCCTTTCGCGGATACCCCTTGGAACTTCGGTACATGCACCTTGGTCGAGCGTCTTGATGGTATCGCTCTGCCAAGGCCTTCTGTCGTCAGCACTAGCGCCGGTATTCAGTTCTCAACTTCTATTGCTGGGAGATTCATCAACAGGAACCGAGTAGAGCTACTCCACTTACAATGCCGAGTTAAGCTTGGAACGGGCGGGCAGTCCAATAACCCGAATCTAGTCATGGTTCTGCCTATTCTTCCCACGCCCCGCGGCTACATTCGACACCCAGATTGGGGTGCACAGCAGTTTCCGCAATGGGAGCTAGATTTCCAACCGATGAAAGAAATTTCTCTTACAAGGCCGGAGTCAGCGATACCAAGGAATTCACCCAAAGACACCACGAAGGATCGCCGACTAAGTATTAAGTTATCCCTTGGAAGGCCATTTGATATGAATCTTCTGCATTACTACGACAAGCACTGGTCCTACTACCCAACCCACCTGTGGGACTCCGGTGATGAGTCCTTCTTCCTCGACGAGCACTCCGATGTATTCTTTGGCGCTGTGAGGATTGGTATGCGAGCGGAATCGGATTTGGATCCCAATTATACATTCCTTTCTCGACCTGCCGACCAGTGCTGGCTCTTTTGCTGCTTGGTTGACGGGAGGGTTCAGGTAGCCATTTTCAATAACCCCACGAATACTCGCATTATCAAATTCCCCGGCTTTCAACCGCAGCGACTCGGAAACCCATACTATCTGTCTAACTTAGGGCACCTCTTCCGTGGGGCCGCCCGTGACGGAGAAGTATTTCCAACAAAATGTCCCATCAAGAACGGGGGGGTAGATATAACCGTGAGCTGGAGGGTGGGGAACGACATGGCTGATAACCCCGAATCCCGCGATATTCCCGGGTCTGGTTACATACATATATTGAAAACATGAAAGGGAGGAAGAGAGTAGATCCGAATGTCATCATCTGTCCCACAAGACCCAGAAGAATACATGTCTAGCCCGACGACTTGAAAGCTGGAAAAAGGTAACTGATAGAAGTGCATCATAGTCTCATGGGATCCTGGTGAGTTTGCATCCAAGCTTCTTTTACCTTACATATTTCAGAGGTGTTTCAACTCGTTGACAAGAACACGCCTTCATAAGTTACCTCCCAGTGCTCTGCAGTTTATACAAGCTAACTACCTAGCCATCATTCGTACTGCACGCAGTACCTAGGTATGCCCGCCAGTCGGGTTGCGCACTGACATCTACGCTCCCAACCCGTATTGGCGATCGACTTCGTCTTGCTGACTTAGCCGGACTAAGTACTAACGGGGTGGATCACGAACGAATGCTAAGCCATGGAAAAGATAAAGTTCTGAATGGTCATTTTGGAACTTTGAGAGTGAGGTTGCACAGCTTGTGTATTGATTGCATTTGACATACCTTGCTAGGGATTTGACTTGTTCTTCCTTTCTTCTCAGGGTTCTTTCACACACATATGGGCCAACTCCATAAGTCTGGAAGAGTGTACCGGATATCACGAACGAAAAGGGAATGGTTTCGATCCTGCGGGAGCTGCGCCGCCCCCTTGGCCGAGTTTGGACACCACTCCCGAATCTCCGGGCCGTTGTGACTATATTGCCGCCCATGCCGCCAAGCGGGACCATCTCCATTGGCTCAAGAGTTCCCCAACTCCCGTCTTTGGGCTTTCGAGCATCGACATTTTTCAACAAACCCTTGGACCTTGGCAACATGACGCAAAAAATGAGTCTTCGACGTGGCGTCGTGGCATTCTTGTCAGCAATCTCATGCACCACCCTTGTCGCATCAGCAGCAACAGCACCTGCAGCCACCAACATCCCGCTCCCAGCGACACTCGAGCTCGACGTCATCTTCCCGCGCAATGAGACGTACTCGCCAGTCACGCTATTCCCCGTCGTCTTCGCGCTCCAGAATCCGAGCCTAGGCGGCGGGTTCAGCCTGAGCGTCAGTTGGCGCATCGTGAATCTCTCGCCGGACTCGGAGACGGGCTACACATTCGAAACCGATATCTATTTTCCGCGGCAGGCGAAGGCAGACACGCCACTCAGTTTCCTGACGACCGGGATCAGCAGACTCAACAGCACCGAGGGCATCTTTGCGCTGATCTGGTTCGCCGACGTTGGCACCTGCAAAGCGAGACCCGACGGCGCCGAGGGAGAAAACATATACAATGGGACGGACGCCCGAGGCCGCATCGTCTTCACGCTCAAGAAAGGCTCGCCGTTGCCGAATCTGTGGCCGTTCTCAGGCCCCCAAGACAGCGGCTGCGCGCAATTGGACAACGCGACGTTTGGCGCCATCGAGCTGCGTAGCGTGCCAAGACTTTCCGAGTTTCTGGGCGCGCCCTCGTGCGCCGTCGCGTCGCCATCGCAGCCCACGGCCAACCCGTGCGCCGTCCAGCTCAACGACACGGGGATAGCGAGCCTTTCATCTCGCATCACGGCGCGGGCCTGCGCGACGCCCGATCCTACCCTTACGAGCGGGTGTCCTCCCCCGACGACCGAGACGGGGAAGCCAAGTTCGGCGGGCGGATTGGCTCCAAATGGAAGAATTGTCGCATTGATGCTATTCGCACTTTCGTCAGTGTTTTTGTAGGCTCGATAGGGTCACGGTGCATGTGGAGGGAGATACCCGCGATGCAATTGACTGAATCACATGTTGCAGTTCAGCGCTCGTGCTTGTCCCCGTGCTGTCCCCGTGCTTCCTCTCGAAGTCAGAAACCTGAATCCAGACCAGTGACGCCCGCCGCCTGGACCAAATTTCGCAGCTTTTCTTATCAGACAATATCGGTTCGCCAGCGGTGAACAGTCCCACTTCCGAACCGTGCACGTGCATGAACACGACTGCGCGGTTGACTCCGCCATGCAACCCTGCGACCGCATCGTCTGGCGCCGGCCACCGCGCATCCACGGCGCATGGGACGAGCCACGTCGCGCAACGGCAATTCGAGTCGCCTTCATTGGGCCTCGAAATGGCTCCCAAACCGCCCAGCCATTGGGATTTGTCTGGCGGCGCCTGCTGGCCTCTGCCAATTCTCGGCTGCCACGTCACGAAGCACTGACCAGTTGCAGTTGCGCACCAGCCAGCGTGCAGTCAAGGCCACCGACGATGCAGCAGCGCCGGGGCCAGCCAGCAGCCAACCCGCAATGCAGTGGAATCGGCGGTGATGCATGGCTAAAATCCCTTTTAATAAGATGAGGGCGGTCTCATCCCGAAAATGACGTTCCTCTCTTTATCGCCGTGCTGCCAGGTTTTTTTCCCCCTGTCGCAGAAACCGCAGCGCAAATGGTTCCACCGTCGTCAATCGACCGCATCCGCCGTCGGATCTAGCGACCGTTGAGCTCGCAATGGACTCCAATAAGCTCGGCGTCAAGTCCACGCCAACAATGGCGCGCCAATTGAACCCCCTCGGCCCGCTCCAGAGGAAACTCGGCTCCCGGCAAGACTGGACGCGGTATCTTGTGGCGCTGCCGCTGCTGGGGCTCTGCATCGTCGCATCGCACATCCTGAGCGTGGCGCCGGCGACGTCGTTCGCCAAGGCCCAGCTCGACTCGCGCAACATTGTCTGGAACGATGGCTGGCGCGGCGTGCCGATTCTCGAGAATTTCTACAACGTCCGGTGGCTAGACGACATGTTTGTTTTGTCCGACCGCTGCCCTTTCAAGCTTCCGCGACGACTGACACGCACCATTAGTGTCTCCCTCGCCAACATGTTCTTCATGCCGGCTGTGTACGGCTACGACGCCTCCTCCCGGACACAGGTCATCTCGTTCCTCGCCGATGGCGGCGTTGTGCTCGCCATCTGGTGGCTTGAGTCTCTCCGCACGGGGCCAAAATCGTTGTATCTGCAATAGTACGCCCTTCCCCCCTCTCCCTCCCCATCTTATACCAGGTCCTAACCATCACAGCCCCTCCCTCCTCGCCCTGACCGGGCAAATCACCGGCCTCGGCGCCGTCGCCCCCCTATACGCCTTCCTCTCACTCATCTCCCCCCCATCACAGGCGTACTCCCTCCCCTCCTCCACCACCCCCCTTATCCCCGCCCTCCTCTTAGGCTACTACATTCCGACCCTCCTCACCCTCGCCTCCCCCGACCTCCCGGACCGCCAAGCCTTCCTCTCCATCTGGCAGCTCTTCCCAGTCTTCATCAGTCTCGCCTACCACACCATCCTGACCCTGTCACCGACACCAAAGGACGACGCCACCATCTTCTCCCCTCCCCCTCCCCGATCATCGGCCTCGTCCACTTCCGACTCCGACTCCGAACCCGACGACAACACCCAACCCACAGTCCCCACCCTCGCGACCCTCAGTCGAAACCTCCTCCTCATGCGCCTCTCAATCGGCGTCCCCACTCTCATCGGCGCAGTTGCATGGGTCGCGACTCTGCTCACGACGAAAGGGCAGATAGCGGAAATATTCCTCCCGTCAGCACTCCCCGCGGACGTACTGCCCAGCCTATCGGCATTTTCAGCTCAGTTCCTGCGCTGGGACTGGGTGTTTGTCTTTGGGAGTATGATTGTCTGGCTGGGGGTTTTGTATGTCCGGGAGTGGGAGCAGGTGGATGGGACAGGGACAGGGAAAGGGAAAGGGGGGTACCTGCCGAGGGGGATGAAGAGGGGAGGGATGACGGTGGGAAAGGGAGTGGGGGTCGCAGTTGGGACGGCTGCGATGGGGTTGGTGATGGGGCCGGGGGCGGTGCTTGGGATGGGGTGGTGGTGGAGGGAGGAGGTGAGGGCTACGGAGCTGGAGAGGGGGGTGTTGAAGGTGGAGGTGCAGAGGAAGGTTAATGCGCTGTTGAGGGCGAATGGGGCGTGAACATTTCTATTCCTCGCCTGGGAAAGATTGGGGTGTGTTGTGGCGTGGAGGAGCGGTGGAAAGCAAATCTGCAAGGCGGGAAAGCGACCCCAAGAAGAGAAGAATGATCGAGAGATGGAGCAGAGAAAATAGGGTCCGGTGTCGACTTCGCCAATAAGCGCTGCAGGGTACGCCAGGGGGAAAAGGCAAAAAAGAAGAAATGCCTCCCTCGGTAAGGGTCGAACTTACAGCCTCCAGATGATCTGTTGGTAAGAAGAGGAACTTGTCAGTTTTCTCTTCTTCCCGTAACAGTCTGACGCGCTAGCCAATTGCGCCACGAGGGATGCTCTTTGTTGTGTGGGGAGGCAGAGTTTGACGCCTATGTGGTGCGCCGGGTGGACACAGGATGGAGCTGCGGTGGGGCAGGGTGGAAAGTGGGCTCAATAGCTCAGGGGTAACGAAACAAACGCACGGAACAGCGCAGGGACTGGGCTAGTTTGGTTTGGAAAACGACATGACTGACGTTGTATTTTCGTTTGTTGCTGCACTACTACTACTAGCTAGATAGAGATACCATAGATCACGACTAGAATCTGAATGTTTCATTTGTTGACAGCAAGGATCTGGGAGCTCCACCGTTTAATTTTGGCGGTCATTATTCCCCCGTCCCCCGCGTGCAGGCTGCGGTCTTCCCTCCTGCAACAATTGGACCTCGCCGATAGTTAGGAGACACAGCAAACGGGCCTTCCTTCTGTTCCCGACCAGTCGTTGACGAGATTCGGCGCATCACAGTCAGCGCGGCCGATTCGAGCCGGATGCAACTGCGCTCGCGCGCCCGCGTGTTGTGGATTTCATCGCATCCAAATGACCTGCTGAGCTCGATAAGCGGCCAGCAGATATTGCTTCTCGACTGTCCATGCCAGGGTAACCTAGCAACTACTAGGACGTGCTAGACGATGGCATCCCGTGTCTTGGCGCTTCAGTCCCGCCATCGAGCTCCCCACTGCCGAAACCCCCCCGGACGGATGTCGTTTCCCCTATGTTTTGTTGCCTTTGGCCCTCCCTGGCTGGTATTTGCTGCATTCTTAGTCAGGGGTAGTCGCCACTGGCCCACTCAATCTTTTATTTGTCTGCCATGCTCCATCCACCTCTTCATGCGTTCCTGTCGTGTCGACTGGTCGAGGTTGAATGCCACAAGCACGGAGTGTATCACCAAGGCAACGGACACCGCCATTATTTGGTTGTGGAATAAAGTATTAGCCGTTTGACTTTCACTTTGGTGTTACTTTGGGGCGACTTACAGATGACTTCTAGCACGAAGCTTATGTGGAGCCCTCCGTCGGCTGATGACGGGAAGTTGTCAACATTGATGGTTAGAAAGCTTGCCATGAAGGATAAGGGCAGCTGAACGAGAATGAAAGTTGGGCTTTGAGTACTGCAGGAGGTGGGAAACGCACAAAGACAATTGTCGCGACAGTGTGTGAGGGGCCGAGTAAGGTGGATACCGTTACTTGGTGACTGAATCGATTATGGTTTCTATGAAGAAGAAGATCAAGAGTAGATACAGGAGCTGCGCGGAGCGCAGCTATATAGGCGGAGACCCGC
>Ga0247780_1000339_pt1 | contig 46447 bp, 41 predicted proteins | sample UWRJL079202R5_FD_179927 | JGI IMG/M metagenome (GOLD analysis project Ga0247780, IMG submission 179927) | Plant litter microbial communities from Arlington Agricultural Research Station in Wisconsin, United States - UWRJ-L079-202R-5 | ecosystem: Environmental > Terrestrial > Plant litter >...
TGAGCAGCACAAGCAGCGTTGAGGCCTGGTTGTTCTGCAGCATCTCGTTGGGGTCGACCTGGCCCGCAATGACCAGGGGGTAGTACACCGAGAGACTGCGCACGTAGCTGCGCAGGAAGTACTCGAGAATCTGTGACGGTGGCAGCACGATGAAGTTGAAGTCGCCCGGGCTGGCGTGCCCCTTGGGGTAGCCGTTGCTGCTGCCGCGATGGATCTCCAGCGCCTTGTGCAGGAAGCTCTGCGTGATGGCGAGCATCTTGTCACGTGTCCGCGACGTCAGGGGCACCACCGACGCCAAGTCGGAGGCGTCCCAGTCGACCTGCTCGAGGTATTTTTCGAGCGAGTTCCACGTGCCGTCCTGCTTGCACTTTTGCTCGAGGCACTCGAGATGCACGATCGCTGTGCGCGGGCACGTCCCTGTGTATATGGGCTTATTGCACCGCGCCAGGTTCCACGCGCCCTCGGCCGCAATCACCACCTCGAACTCCGGGATCGAGCTGTCGGTGGGCGCCGCCATCGCCAGATCAACCGGTTTTAAAGGGCTGTCAAAATCAGGTGATGACATGATGCTGGTTCCCCGCGTGTGGATCGAGCCCCGCGACGACGACGCTGTCATGGGCTCCGACGCTGCCGAGACGTCGCTCAGCTCCGTGAACGTCGGCATCGACATGTCCGTCCGTGCTAGTGGCATGGCGTGCGAGTACATGTCCAACTCGATCGAGTAGTCGGGCCATACCAAGAGATCTTGATATGTCGACTCAGGCGCCCCAAAGTCGCCGCTCATCTGCATGAAGTCCTCTAGGCCCTCCACCCGCGTGTGCGGCGAGGGGAAGTCGCCCGGGCTGACATGCGAGTGCGCGGGCGAGATGTGAGTGTGAGAATGTGTTGGCGAGTCCTTCTTGGTCGGCGACCCGCAGTGCATGTGGCTGTCCACGGCGATGACGGCCTCCATGGAGGGCGACTTCCCAGGCTCCGTCTTGGCCACGGTCTGGTCCATCTCCATGAACGAGGGGTTGATCGTCTGCGGCTGCCCAGGTTGTGGCTGCGGCTGTGGTTGTTGTTGCGGTAGCCCGTTTGGTTGTTGAGCCAGGTTGGTCTGGAATGCAGCGCTTGCTTGCGCGGCGCGGACGGCCGCTTTCGAAGATCTCCGTGCAAACCGGGCAGCACACGGCAGGTTCTTCTCGGCGCACCTCGAGCATGGCACCCTCTTGTCGCACCCAGTCTTCGCGTTGGCACAGTTCTGGCAGGCGATGGGCGTCCGCCCTGCAACGGTTGGAACACCGCCAGGTAGAGGCTCCAGGGGATCCCGTGCCTCGTGGTATGTTGAGTGATGTCTTTGCAGCAGGTCCCTGTGACGAGCAGAAGGTGTTAGTTGGACAAATCCCTGTGAAGACGAACAAGACGGGTACTTGCCTTCGAGCAAAGGAGAGCTGGCAAGCACCACAGCGGTGGGGCTTCACATTGGTATCTGGAGCAAAGGCATGTCAGCAAGTACTCGCCCAAGCTGTCCTGCTAGCTCGTCGAGGCACTACTCACGGCTCGGGATGTGTCTCTCGAGATGCTCCTTGCGGGTGAAGCTCTTCCCGCAGTAAGCACAATAAACCATTTTGACGGCGGTGCCTGGAGGCATTATTCTGGAGCCAGACAGGCTCTGTACATATCAGGACGTAGAAGACTCGTGATAGCGAGAGTGGTCGGGCCTGTTGTGGACGCGGTGCCGTGTAAGTCGAGGGGCGTCGACGACGAGGGGTATAGCGAGCGAGGTTCGTTCTATGCTGCTGCTGCTTCTCCTGCTGTTCGACGGTCGTGAAGCTCGGCCAGGGTGCGTGCCAGGAACCCGTTGACTTGGGAAGGGGGGGGAGGGGGGGGAGGGTATGTAGAAGAAGGACAGGCGCAGGAAGCTGATGCAGGAAGGGGTAAAGAGAGTCCCAAGGTTCAAAGCGATCGACGGGAATCGAGGAGGATTAGAAATTAAGCGTCTGCAGGAAACATGGAACTTGCAGCGAGCGAGCGAACGAGAGAGATTCTTCCGACACGAGGGTTAGTGAGGTTGTTGGAAGGACGGGCCTTTTCAATATCGGAAATATTGATAAGACAGCTACCCACACAACCACCAGGCAGGGCTCTCGCTCGCTTTTACCTGCTGCTGCTCTCACTCTCCTCGCTCACCGTTCGCCGAGGCGGTGCTGCCGCAGACTGAGCTCAGCAAAGAATGGGGCCCGTCTACGAAAGCGGCATGGGTGCCGTGGGAGAGGGAAACAGACAGGGACAGGGGTCTGCATGTACCTTGTAGGGGAGGAGGAGCACGACCAGGAGGAGAGGAGGAGCTCCCAGGTGGGTGTTAGTGCTGGGTGGGTATCGTGTGGTACGTATCTAGTGCAAGGTGAGACATGGAGAAAGTAAAAAAGGTTCCCGACCTGGTTGTTGACAGACAGTGTTCAGCCGCCGTCTAAAAAAAAGGTACCGGGGTCGAGGCACCGCAGCCCAGCTCGCTCCCACACCCACACCCACCAGCCCAACCACAGCCCGCCCGTGGCCAACTACGCCATACTGCGTTCTGCGTCCTCCTCCCACACCAGCCATCGCGACGGTGCAGGTGTGGGCGTCGTCGGTGCGAGCATCAACCATCACCAACATGGAGGAAGGACGGTAAACGCCAAGCGCGGAAGCTGTCTGTCCCTTGAGCCGGATGGGGCTCGTGGAGACGACTCTCCACACGCGGCGAGAGCGCCCAGCGTCCAGCGGGAGCGGCGAGACCCTTAACCTTCGTACCAGAATTTGCAGGGCCGCCAGGCAATGGTACTAGGCCGCCTTAGCCCGCAATTATGGCCTCTAGCCGCGAGGCTCCTGCTGCGCGGCGGGTGTCTAGTGGGTGCGTGGCTGCGATAGTAGAAAGCAAAGCCAAGCAGGGTCTCGGCGGCCAGCTGTCTGATCTTCTTCCATCACAGCACCTGCCCGTCGTGTCTCTGCCCGCCGTGCGTGCCTCCCTGCTCTCTTCCGGCACTGCTTGGAGCAGACTGGCAGACTGGCAAATGGGAGCTGGAGGGGCGCCAGCCAGCAAAGGGAGCCTGCCCCGTTACTGGACACACCGTTCCCGGACGGCATGAGACCTGCCATGCTGGCAGCCCAGCACACAAGCCCGCGCCGGCGATCGCGTGTGAGTTGCAGGCACCGCAAGCAAAGTCCCGGAAGAAGGCCTTGAATTGCTCGAGTTGGAAGCCCTCCTGCTCCTCTTCCTGGTGGTGGATGCTATCGGCCGGCCTTTGACCACGGCTCCAAAGCATGGACTGTCTAAATGACCATGTAGCCGGGATTAATCTGCGTGGAGGACGGGTTTCAAGGGCAGTTCTTGACGCATTTGCCTCGATACGATGCTGTATGCCAAGCCACGGTTTCTCGTGCTAATAACGAGGCCCAAGGGTTGGGGAAACGGGGGGGATAACGGGAACTGTGTGGTGCGTGGGCGAGAGAAATATGGCGGCTGGCCAGAGAGCGAATCAACGCAGCGCGGGGGTAAAGGGTCGCAAGGGTGCCAGGCAGGGGACAATCGAGCAGCAACTCAGGGCTCGGGAGACCTGGAACCTGAAGCGCACAGCGACCACACCCCGCAGAACGCAGTGCGCCCAAAAGAGCTGGTTGGCGACCAAACCGGCGACGAGTGCCTGCCCCGCAATCGTGGGAACGGAAAAGTTCCTGATCGTCTCGTGTCTGTGTCGAGTCTCCCCAGACAGACGGCTTGTCGCGACCCAGATCCGGGCATACGCATCAGCTTCTGGCAGCAAGAAGCGAGCGGGCAGCACGCCATGCCATCTCTCTCGGCTGTTGACCTGAACCAAGAAACAGAATCGAAGATTGTACATGGCTCCTAATTACTTCATCGCGTCTCGGCATCTGTGGCACGCAGACATTTTTCGAAGAGGGGGGTGAGGGGTGGCCAGGAACGGCGGGAAGGCAGCTGTTGCTGCTGCTGCTGGCCCTGGCGCTGGAGGGGCGTCAACAGCGAAAAGGAATGCCCGCTGATAGGGCGGCAGAGGGAGTGCGCCCAGAGAGGGGGGTTTGCCAATTTGCCAGGTGTCGATAGGTGACCGATGCCGTCGAGCAAAAGGTCGAATGAACGCGAACTAAGCGTATGCAAGGTTCGGTGTTGTATCAGAGAAAAAGGTTGTCGATCAACCCAGATGATCGGCTTTGCTACGGTCACGCCCAGCCTGTGCCTGCAAGACCTGCAGAACGGGCATGGCCGCGGCAGGTGCTACCCCCCCTCCACCATCACACCACCAAGATGCCGCCCCCCCTGCCACCCACCCTTTTTCAACACTCTACCGTCATTCAAGTGCCTTCCGGAATTGCGCTGCCACCACCCCCCCTTTTCGCTCTCATTCATAAGTGTGCATTCAGTTATGCCCGACTGGGAAGACGTCCACCCACTCGGTCTTGGCCAACGTCGGCAGCGGAATGAGTAACCGTGGGGACCTTTCTCGAATCTCTCGTCCGACCTCTCTGCTTGGTTCGGCCCTGCATTCCTGGGAGGGGACCATGAGGGGACACACCAGGTGCGAATGGGGCAGCAGGAAGCAGGCGAGCAGCCGGCTGCCGGCACCGGCAAAGCCACTTCACGCAAAGGCGATGCACGATTCGTTCATCCGCATCCGCCCGTGGAGGGGCTGAAAGCGCAGAGCGGCGGAGAGGCGGAGAGGAGGAGGGCGGAGGTGGCTCCTCACACGTCCCCAAATCGCGCCCCCCAGCGATTGGTGCCCAATTTTGGGGCTCTTGGTTCCAGCGCCGAAACCTTACAGGGTGAGTTGAGCATTCTGAGAGATTCACCGCTGCTGCTGCTGCTGCTGCTGCTGTCGCCATTCGACGCTACCGAAGCTGAAGCTGAAGCCACCCGGCTTGTGACAGGATCGAGGATCGAAGATCGGGCGGGGCGTGTCGCGGCGAGCACCTGGAATGCTCACGTTTACCCCTCCACGATGTCGGGGATAGGGAGTGGCTGTGGCGCGCGACACCTCCAAAAATGTGAACTCTCCAATTTACAAGAAACATACAGAGGATATTCCAAGTCGCCCATGTGGTCAGCAGTCAAACGAGCAGCACCTATCTTGGGTCACCGCTTGCCGGGCTGCGATGTAATCTTCGTCGTTGGTTTTACACGAACAGCCCAGGAATGGGAACGCTAACGCATGCGGGGCTCGGGCTTTTGATACTCACCCCATGGGCCATTGGGCTGTCCTGCGTGAAATCTTCACCACTTGACATGCAATCCCATGCGGTGGGCAGCCTGCAGGGTCCAGGGCCATCGGTTGGAACTTGGTACCCCAAAGCTCAACTCTGGCTCCCGGGTTCGGCTACGTGATAGAGTGCGCGCAACAAAGCGTCCAGCGGTGGAAGCGAAACCGAACAGCACATACTATACTCCACGCCCAAGGAAAGCGAGTGCAGCCGTCGGTATGGCGACGAGATAAGACGAATTCGACACGTACTCGCACACACACACACACACCCGTCCCTGTCGCCGCGTAAAGCTAGAGAGGAGACAGGCATGATTCGTTGAAGCTTTTCTGTTTCGAACACACGGCGATCATAGGCTAAACTGAATGTGGAAAACCTGGGGGAATTTCGACAGCGGCCCCAGGAGACCCCCTGCCCTAACAGCCTGACACTGGAACCCCTCCAGCTCAAGCAAGCCGCTGACGGATGCCCGCCTACACCACAAACCTAAATCCTTGGATGTGCCGTCAACAAAAACGTGCCAGACTGGCCAAGATAGTGGACCGTAGCGGTTGATTAGATATACCTATATATGTCGGTTTGGACGTTATATCGCATTCGTCATCTCTCCTCGCCGTCGTCGACGCTGTTTCGCGGCGTGTTTGCCCATCCTGGGAAAGCGAAGATAAACAGGAATACTACTCCGTAGTCAGATCTGCTTACTGATTACGGCATCGTTGGGAGGAGCCCTGTTGGCCTCGCTGGCGGGCATTTTTTCCTTGGCTCCCCGCTGGCAATTCCCAGTTCCCAGGCTGCCACGAACTGGGGACCTATTCCAGGTTGCGGAAGCAGCGTGGGATTTGGATTCATCGTCATATCGGCGAGAGTGGCCATGGGTTCCAGGGAGAAACGGAATACAACGCGGGTCCTCGCGGGTTGCGGCCCCAGAGACGGCATTGTTGACGAACGAAAAGCGCAAACCCGCTTACGCTTAAGCCTTCGTCTCCGCTGATGCGGGAATATCGTGAGGCCCATGATTCATAGGCTTCAATAACGCGCAAATTGCAATAGCGCCTAAAAATAAGCTCGCCCGTCGCCGCCACGCCTATTGTTTCCCGATTGCTGTGCGGCATGGCTTCCCAGACAGAGCCTTGATAGCCTGATTAGCACTTGTAAATGCTTCCCCCTCGGGGCGGGAAGACTGGATTGCCCGTATTGCTTGGCCTCAAGCGATTCGCCAGTTGCCGGTGACTGTGTAGGCGTGTGGGTGTGTAAGTCATAGCTCACCTTGCCTACTCCCGAGACGGCTTTTCGCCCTCCCCAATCTGTGGAAGCCTCGTGTATCTGGGGCAGGTGGCCATCTGCTCCTCTGGTAGGCCCGCCGCCGCCGACGACTCGCAGGAGAAGCCGAGATACGGTAGCTGAGTGAATGGGACGACAACCAAATGTCATCAGTGCCCAGGCTGGCGACCAAGCCCCGCGCCACGACATCAACGGCCGAGCCAATTGGGAGGCGGAATCAGCCATAGATATTTCCGGATGCGGACGCGACATCACTGGTGTGTGCCTGTGCCACAACAACTACGAAGTTGTGCTCCTCTTTGCTGGTGGATGATGCGCTCGGCTGCGTTCTTCTGGATGCTATGCGAGGCTTCGGGCGAGGTTCGATGCCACGCTGCTTGCTCTCCCCGGGCACGCAGAAGGAGAGAGGTCGTGGAGACGACGGCAGTGTTGTCAGCAGTGCGGCAGAGGCGTCCGAATCGTGCAACCTAAAGTTTCCGCATGTGCACTAGCAGCGCGAGAGGCGAGCCCGGCCGGAGGGGCGGCCTCGTCTGTTTACCCGCGATTTAGACGGTAGAGTGCTTACTGTGTGGGCGGGGCGGGAAGAGAGGCAGCTTCGTGTGGCTTGTCGCCGCCAAGATGGTGTGGTGGTGCTGCTGCTGCTGCGTGGATGATGGTGTGATACGCCGGCTGGTGCTAGCTCCGTACACAGGATATCTGCGCTCTCGCCAGACATCTCCCCGCGCCCTATGTCTCCTCGTTCGGAGCCACTGCTCATGGATCAACAGCGATTGCTGTATTACTGCGTGATCGCAACCCGATAGGCCGCCGGCGCCAAAAGATAGAGAGCGCCTCTTCCTTCTCTGTTGGCTCTCGAAGGTGCCAGCGAGGCAACGCTGGTAAGCCATCGATAAGAGTCAGTCGGCGGGGGTGGGGTTTTGGCCCTGCATCTGTGACCTGTGTGTCTTAGACTCGGTCCCTGAACAGTGGGAGCGGTCTGAGCTGGCCGAGCTTCTAGCGTGTTGCGTATCGAAATGTCTCAATTGTCCCGAGTCTCGGCGAGCACCTCTACGCATTGGGATTTGATCCCTCTCCCTTGTTGCAGCATCAGACGGGAGAGGCGTTTTTTTCTCGTTCTTTTTGGTCCATCCAACTGTCCTGCAGCGGCTTCCCGACTCCGGCGCAGGTTGGGTGTTGCTGAACCCCAACGAACTACCGCGGGCCGGCATTGCAACCGGGCCTTCTCGGACCAAAACAGGCATGTGCAACAGTCAACTGGAGGTTGTGGAACTAGTGACAAGAAAACAAAGCGGAACAAGTGCCGATCGTGACAAAGATCGCAAAATCGTATCGAAGCCTATGGCGAGCTGGCGACACGATTATGGACAGGTGCTGCGTATTCCTCGGGATCAGCCTGTCTCGCGCGCCGATGCTACCTTCGTGGAGCAGGTGCTGGCCGCTGTGTGGTGGGATCGTTGCGGAAGGATGGGCTAAGCTTCTTAGTCCTGTCGAAATCGCCTCAGAAGGTTGCAGAAAGTTGGTCAAACAAACAGGGCAGAGATCCCGAAGCGGAGCCGCTATTAGGGCGCTGGAATGCAACAGTCAGCCCAAGTACGGAATACGTAAGATCCAGAACGTGTGGATTAGTGGAAAGGAATCCAGCGTGGAGGTTTGGAAGCACTAAACTAGGAAGCTAGCCGCTGCCGATCGGGCAGTTCCTAGCTCGCAAGTGCGGAGAGATGCGATGCAAGATGCGGTGGCTGAAAAAGCCATAGAAATCGCCGCGGCAGGGCTGGTATTGATCTATTAGCTTGCCAGTGTCAAACAGTCGCCGCAAGAGATCCGACGGTTCAGATCCGGAGCAGGCAAAAAAAAGCCCTGGTTCGTAGGATTGCGAACGTGAGATCGATTTCCCCGTCAGCAGCAGCGCACAAGGCTGTGGGATTAAGGTATGGGGTAGTGTAAGCGCCAGCATGCGCTAAGCGATTTATCGCAGAAGGGGTTAAGCGCCTCGATAGTGGACGATCAACAGCTTACCGGGGTCTACGGATTGGCCATCGTGGTCAAGGCCTGGACCCAGCAGCTGCTCATCGCAATTTCCGCGCCAGCACGACGAGATAGCAAAGATTCGCGAAGTCGCCGTGATGACGCCTTTGCTCAATGCGTGTGTTTCGAGAAGGGAGCATCGAAACACGTCAAAGAGCGGCTTCGACACTTGCGAGTCACACGACCGCGCGCTTGTGCGGCCAGTTTTGGTCTGCCGTGGCGCCGTTGACGCACATTTAATATTGCGATTACCGCTTTCGACATCAAGATCCTCAAGCCAGGGGATCACAAACGCCACACGATACCAATCAGGCTACCACCTCCTGAGCCTTGCTTCTCCTTGCAAGTAGCTGTAATTTTTTTTTCCTTCTATCGTTCCCCATTTTACAGATGCCATTCATTTCGCTCCGTACCCCTGGGGTGAGCATGTCAGACTCAATACAACGCTCTCGCTGGGCCGCAGAGCCAGCTCCGAAATCTCCGTTGAAGGACCGTTTTGAAGTGCACTCCTCCCGCTCTTGCTGGGGACTCCAGGCGCGCTCAGCAAATCACCTCCCCCCACGACTAGTGGAGTGCATGCCCTTGGATCTGCTGGTGAACCGGGCGGGAGATACGAGGCGCAGACAACGCACGAGGTTTTTAATAATAGAGCCGTGGCTTGAGATTGCATCATCTACCCCTGCCCATTGGCTCTGGCTCGGCCATTGGATGGCAGCGCTGCCCAAAGTTCAGCCCTCAGCCTTCAAGTGCTCCGTCGGCCGGTGTTACAACTCGATTCGACGGCAGCTCTCGAACGGGAGGGCGGTGCCCTTTGGAAGGCGCGAAAGCTTCTTTCTTGCGGATCATGAGATCTATCGCCGTATGCTGTGGAACAACGAGTCCCGAGACCGAAGACACCAGAGCGTCGGAAGAGAATCGTCCTAGACACCACCACCCGACCCCGGCCGCCCGTGAATCACTCAATCACACCGCTTGAGACAGACATGGGACAACTCAGCAAGCATCCATTGGGCTGGCTGGTTGGGACGCGATCGCCACCAGGTGTTGAGCAAGGGCACCGCAGCGATGCTCCACATGACGGAGAACTGTCGCATTGGCTACCGTTGACAGATACCCAGTTACCATTTCGAGAGAAGTCCGAAAAGACGCTTGCACTGCCCATGCATTTGTTGAGTAGTTCACCTCGGTGAGCTTACTCGAGAGGGACTGACGCGCCCACTAACACGACGCAGGATTTTGTTACAGATATGGCTTACCTTTCTGATCCTGATCATATCCTGGGAGACACGAGTGTACGAGCTTAAACTCCTTCGACGATACTTCTTGGTGAGAGGGGCGAAGGATTTGACGTGACGGCGGAATTCCTGGCGTTGGCCCACACCAGTCGGTGCGGCTGTCGATGCCCCTGTCAACGCCGAAGTTGACAGGAGCGCCAGGCAATGATCGACCAATAATGCCCAATCGGGGCTCGCGCGCTGGCTCCCCCTAGCCACACGTTATCTCAACCACCCACACCAGCCGAGGAGGACTGCCGCTGTCAGTTGCTGCGCCGTGCCAAACTCCAATTTTACACCGAAGCGAGCTGATTCCAACTTAAGCGGGGATTGGTGATGTCAACAGGAGGAAATGGCCTTCAGAAAACAGGATGCGTTCCTTCACGCCAATCCAGATCTGATATCAAACCTCCGGCCGCGACGGAACATCCTGCCTCTGGTCTGCAACTCGTATTCCCGACGAGCCAGGGTTGTTGGTCGCGCTAGACGTCCATTTGGTCCTTGGGTCGCCTGTCTTGATGGTAATCTTCACTAGATCAGGAGAGGTTAACTGGTGATCCTCGTGCAGGCGTCGGCACGAGCCATCCAAAGTCATCGGCGGTCGACAGCTGGCGGGACTAGAGTGGCCTGATCGACCAACATGGGCGCAGTTGTGGCAGTAAGTAGGCGGAGACGGCGGACAGGTATAAATCATTATCTGCGTGGGCGTTATGGGTTGAGGGGTCGACGAGGTTTCGATGCGACGATTCAGTGGGTGTACACCCGTCTGTACGCCCGTCTCGGTGATAGACACAGGTCGACTGCGGTGCGACCAACGATCCATTGGCGGTTGCTGAGACAGAGGTGCTTCCTGAGTGGGCCGAAGCTTATGTGATGGTGTGGGCGGTCTTGGTGCGTGGGTCACCGCCTAATCCGCTATAGGGGGACCATCGAAGCGTCGTCGTCGTCGTTGTCGATAGGCCTGATCGTCGACCTCAAGTGCGCCTATCCCTGACCGCCCTCCCTGCGTTCCCCCTCTTTCGCGCTCCCTCGCTCAACTCGAGGGATGCCGCGGGGGGCGGGAGTTGAGGTCCCACGGGTCTTTATGTGAGCGGCACGTTCATGCTTGTGATTGTCTCATTCCGCTGGGGGGTTGCGTCCAAAGCAGGGCAGCAAGGACCCGGCCCTCTTCGGACGGACGGACCTCGACGGACTTGACAGGCGACGGACCCCCAAAAGGCCACTGCGACCGCGCCCTTTCTGCACTGTCAATCACTGCCTCCCCTAGATCCCAGCCAGTCCGGCGGCTGGAAATGTTGGTTGCAGCGCTCTGTCGCTCGATTTTAGCACCCGACTGGGTTGAACGGCCTTGTCAGTCGCCGTTGTTCGGGTGCCAGCCATGTCTCTTCTACCCGACTGCAGTTGTAGCCACCCGAGACCAGCATTGACAGATGGCAGACGGCTGTCAGATCTGCGTCGGAGAAACACGGTCTAAGGCTCTCCGTCCAAAAGTCACATGAGACTTCACCCTTCCATGTCTGACAATACCATTGCCATGGCGCTGCAGTGGTGGCGCGACATCACTCCGGACATGGCATGAACTCAACGGCCTTCCGGCGATGCCTCACTGGTGAGTTGCAAGGCAAGGACGCTAATTTCCCAAGTTCACAGGTCCACCGGGATAGTTCGGCCATAAACCCATTGCAGCGGCCTTACCAAGCCTTGAACAAGCACGCAGGCCAATATAGCCGTCTCGGCATCCAGCAGTCAACACCTGAAATCAAGATGCTCATCGGCCCGAGGCCGCACGCCGGACATCTAGTTGGCGACATATATGGTTTTCCTCGCAGACATCTCCACCATGCTGCCGTCGCGGACAACACATGTTTGCGAAGGACCCTTCTGCGAGGCCTTTCGGCTAAAGAGAGTGAATATTGAGGTCGCAACGTGAAGTCTGAAAACAAACATGATGTCCCCAACGGCCGTTACAATGTCCGAAGGCTCGAGCTCTCGGCCATGTCCCGCTTGGTGTTTGATGTTCGTGGGTTGGTTTCCTTCCGCCGCCGCCCCCCTGTTCCATAGCATCATAACCCCAAGAAAAAGCTGCTGTCAGGGTTCGGCACCGAGAGTTGTTCTAGAATATCATACGTCAATAGTCGTTCCTGGACTCAAACAACAGCAGCCTGCATCTCTAGCGCCAGTTGCCTTGGCCGGCATACTCTAAAAGATATTGCCATCGGTATTGTCCCCACGTCGACCGCAACTCCAAGCCCCTGGACGAGGTCCGGACGGTTCGGCGTTTCGGGGAATTATTCGAGGCTGCTATGCCATGTCCATTTGACGCAATTCAGAGCTATCGACTCGGGCATCGTTGGGGGCTTGCCGTCGGTGAACGTCTTGGGATGCTTTCAAGGGAGCGGAGGAGGGGGATGGCCGAAGCCATGTTCAAGGGGGGTTCGTCGGAGGGAACATGTCGCTATCCCGATCCCCCCTTCGACTTGCTGGACGGCCGGTTAGGGCTCAGGTATCCGTAGCTTCCGCCAGGCGAACCGTGAGCCGCAGTCAGGCCACGAGCCGCCCCTTTTGGCCTCTGCTGTGTCGCGCAAGCGCCCATGCGCGAGATCAGAGACCTGTGCAACTCAACCCCGGGTTCCAGTATTCGGGCTCTCGGTCACGTCGTACGCGCACGTGAATCCCCATGGGCCCATCGTTCTGCAGGCAAGCACATGCCTGTCAATGATGTGCTTTTCGCAATGTCCGGACGACGAATGATACCGACGCTCGCGAGGACGTGGTTGAAGAGACTCATCAGCTTGTTACTACCAATCATGTTCTTGAAGATGCCCCCTCTATCGCGCCCTGTGCTGCTTGCCTCGTCAGATTCCGTGCCTTGCCACGGCGCACATCATATCGAACATGTCTGCAATGCATCTAGGATATACTATGATATGTCGCCGTCGGTTGGAAAGGCCCTTTGGTGGGAAGAAAAGGGCCGGTAGCAATTGATTGTACGGATTATCCCAAGGGAAGAATATAAACAACTGGGACGTAACATCGGAGGCTCGGCGCCTGCCAACTCGCGACGTCACATCCACCCCAGTCGCGGCACAGCAGCAGCAGCATCAGCAACCCCCGACGACCGACCGACCGAACGCCACGGCCGGGAGACAGAAAGGGAAAAATAGAAGGAAAAGTGTGACTTACCCCAGAGATAACCAAACTCAAAATCCGCCGCTATCCAATATCAAGCCTCGGATACACAGCCAAGCTTCTTACACAAAGACGGGCATGCAAGCATGACGGTACATACCACCTTTCCAAGCCCAGGAAATACTCTACTTAGAGGGCCAAGTGGTAGTAACAAGGCTACCAAGCCCGAGAACAAACAATTGTTTTCAGTGTCTGCATTCGACTCCACAGAACTGAAATCACTGGCTGGTGCTGCGGTGACTACTAGTGTCAACGAAACTTCGATTTCAGGATTTCTCCTCCGGACAAACACGGAGGACGGAAAAGGAACAACTTACCTTACTCCGTCCCCCCTGCCCGCCTGCCTTGGCCGCCTGCTTGCAGATGCCGAGAGAGGTGAGAGAGAGCGAGCAAAAAGACCTCACTCCTGAAAGTCCCGCCCGTCGTCCGGACACAACCAAGCACCGATCTATACCGACACTGCTACTAGCGTGACTGCCGCCCGCTGCCGAGGCCAGCAATAGCAGGTAAAGCAGCATGACAAAAGTAGCGGCGGTTCGGGACGTCTGCACCAGTATCGACTGTAGCTACTTGGCCGGACCAACCAGGAGCGGAGTAGTGGGGAAAAAGATGGTGGGCGCTGCGTAGGGTGGCATATTCTGAAACGCGGACGACGACAAGGAGGAACCACATCGCGAACCCCAAATTCCTTGCTTTCGACGTGGGCAGACATCGCCCAAGTAGCGGGCTATCGCACTGCGTTAGTGAATTGGGGGCAAGTGTGCGCAAACAGGCGGCCGCGGACAAACATCTGTGTTGGCGGGGTTCCGCTGGGGCGCATGCGGACCACGCCGGACTCCAACAGGACCGACGCATTTTCTCGGAACCGAAGGTCGCTGGGAAGTAACCGAGCTCGCCGAGCCGGGTCTGCACATGGTTGATTGGTCCCTTGGGCTTGGTCCATCGTTTGCATATGATGGCGTCCCTACTGCTTCCTCGTGGGCTTCCCAGCGATGTGGCGGTCCGGAGAGACCTCAATTCTGTACGTGCCACGCTCTATCTGCCAGGTATTTCCGTCTGATGCCATCGAGAAGTGGGAAAAGCATACGTCAGCTCCTGCATTCCCCCCTCCCTTCTCCTTCTCATCCTCTCCTCCAAGTCGCCGCCACCGACGGGTATGTATGTATGTACCGTCCTATGCGCCCTATCTCGCAGCTCTACACGCCCAGTCTCCCGACTGCATCGCGCTCCTGCTAGCCGTTGCGCTCTCCTTTTCCCCTTCCTGCGTCCTGCTACGCCCGAGATAGCATCACGACGTTACGTGTCTCGCTTGCTCGCCTCCTCCTTCGCTTCCCTGATATGCCCGAGACCTGCAAGCACCCCAGAGTGCGACAGGAATGCGCGGCATGGAGAGGGAGGCCGGAGGGAAGTGGGGCGCCCAGCGGACATCTGCATCGGTGACGGGTGCGTATATTGCATTTGATCCCGCCGCTCCCCTCCCACACGCTGCCTCTCCTCCTTCTCCAACAACGGGGAAGATCTGCCGCATGCTGCTGGCCCAGCTCTAGCCTGGCCTCACTGGCGCTTTGACGAGCGGAGCTCGGTATCGACCTCCAGCCGGCCGGGTGGGAAAGGGTTGAGAGTGGGGACCGCGAGAGACGAGATATATGGGCGCCCAGAAGGGTCCTCCTATATATCGGAGACCCTTTTCGTTTGTCCCCGACGTACCCTGCGTTTGTTCCCGCCCTCCTCGACGAAGGTATAAGAAGCCTCGCCGTGGTGCCCAGCCATCATAGCTCACGCTTACCATGAATGGTCCTCAAACTCACCAACCTCGACATCGTCACCCTGATGGACTGGTACAGGGCCTATGGTATGACACCAAGAGCCTATCGGGGTGGGGGTACTTAGTCAGGTACCACGCCATGGACTATCTCGCCACCACATGAAGTGAAGACCGACCCGACATCGCTTGTTGAAGGAAATCATCCTTGAAGGAAGCTCGAAAGGGACGGTACCACAGGCCGAGCAAACCCGGGGCAAGAGGAAGGGACTTGAAATAGTTGATGGGAACTTCGACCTTTGGGCTCACCTAAGCACGACACAATCGCATCGACCTAGTCAGCGACTTCTATCCTTGGTGAAAAGGAGTTTTTGGAAACACGTGACTAGTCTTGTGGTACACTAGCACCAACGACTGAGGCTCGGCGTGAGTTAGGACAAGGGTGGGGAAAAGAAAGAGGGGGAATGCACTTCGACTGCCGCTGCGCAAAAGGACCTGGAATGGCCTTAGGGCCCCGATAAGACGACGACAGGACGACTATGGATGACAAAGGGACTGCGAGGAGAATTGGAAGCTGACTCTGAAAATGAGATTGTCTTGGCAAGAGGAATGGGGAAAATGGCGTGAAGAGGGGATGTTCGGTCGCGATCTTCAACATCGCTGTTTGGAAACCGACTTGACCGCCGGTCCTCTCGCTCTCGTCTCACCGATCAAAAAATTGCAAGCGCCAAAAGCAGAATCAACCCTCCGGAAGTTGGGTCTGCTGTGGTTTGTGCATCCGATCGGGATGAGTTGAACCCAGAGGACCGAGATCGTCAGCCACGTCAGAGGTGGAGAGGTGGAAAACAGCAAACTTGGACCTCGAGACCACGCAGGTTTCGGCGAGCCCCATTCGAACTGCCCTTCGTATCGCGACAGCGCCAACAACTTCGTCGATCGGAGAGATATTCCCCACTATATCCCCGCACACGCCAACAGCATTGCGAGCTCCGCTTTGAACGAGGACCGAGCCGACCCGCGCCACCGAACTGAGGCCAAGCTTTGCCGCTGGCGCTGAAGGAAAGTGCTTGTTCGTCTCGCTTCTGATAGAGCCCGTTTCCGACGAACAACGCATCCTCATCTCCACTTCGACCAACACGACGCCGGCCGGTCTCATCGACGCACTGAAACTCCACCGCCGAGTCGCTCGCGCCGATGATCCAGCCACTTCGAGAATGATAAGAATGTGGGGGGTGCAAAACAAAAACACAGGGGCCAAGAACGATAGACGCTTGGCACCAGGCGTCGCAGGGGGAGGTGTGAAGGGATCAACAGCCGGGGGGGCTTGAAGGGGCGTGAAGCTCTCGATGTATCGCGACTTCGTCCGTTTCCACCGAAAGACACCGTCGAGGAGCCCACTTCGTAATCGAAGAATGCGACTTTGCGCACGGTCCGCTGCGGCATGTTCCGATTTGGGCATCAGAAGGGGCGTGGAAGAACGCAAAACGGTGGTGGAACGGTGCTGTCCATGCCCTGCCAAGGATGTTTCGTCGGCGGTCAAGGCCTTCGGCGGTGGCTCAGCTGCAGCCTCACCGGCAACACGAGGTGATATTGACCGACTAGCGGGCCAGCCCTGCAGGCCCACCGTCTAGCGCCGTCCGAAGACCGACAAAAGGGTTGGGGGTTGATTCTGGCGCCCGCGCACTCGCTGCTGGGGTCCTGGAAACGGCGGCACAAAATGAAGGCCAACACCTGGCCGACACCCTGAAACTCCGCTACATGATGACGAGGATGCAACGTCGTCGACACCACAAACAGGCCACCACGACGCCGACTGCCGGGAACGCAACGGGAACTTTCCCACCCGCGGCTTTGTGCGGCTCTGTGTCGGTAGTAGCAATAGATTAAATCAATGGAACATGAATTCTCACCGATCAGACGTCGTCGACGTCGTCCCAACCATGGATGCGAGCCGTGCGATTGAAACGTCTGCGGAGTGTCTATGGCCCGCCTTACGCTGCCCGCCCGTGTCTTGTCGCTCTCCATCCCTTGAGTCTCGAAGGAACTTTCACCTGCTTTGCTTTTCGAATGGAACCCAAGCTGGCGTTGCGGGTCAAAATGGTGGGGCAAATGCACATCTCGGACTGGTATCCCAATTGAAGCTGATGCGAGTAGAATTGAACGTTGTCGCCTGTGCGCGCGCGCGTGGCTGGGTTGTGAAATCTGGGAAATTACGAAGCGCAAAAAAGGTCCACGGCAGGGGCCGTTTCCGATGTGGACGAAAAGGAGACCGCTGGAGGCAGGGGAAAAGGAGTTGATCAAAGGAGAAATGACGCAACCCATTCAGTTTGCCCAGGGAGCCGCCAACGGTCAGATATAGCTTCCAAAATGGAAGCATCGTCATTTTACCCAACCTCTGTTCCTTTCAATAGTTTCAATTAGTGACGGCCGCCCTCTACCTTCCCGCCCGTATATTAAAGTGGTGTTGGCCAAGATTGGTGAGCCTTGCGCAGACCGTAAACGCAGTCAGAAAGCAGCGTCGCCTTTGGAGGGGTCGTTGGGACCAAAGCAGAAAGGTCGGCGGCCTGTCGAGAGGTGCCAGCGAACCTCGAAGGCAAGCCAGCATGCATGCAAGTCTCAGCGCTCGTCCTGGCTAGTCCTTGCTTCGGTGAACCTTGTCCTGGCCTTAACCCGATTAAGTGGGCAGTCCCCGCTAACTGAATGTCTGGATCTGCCAAGGCGCCAAGGCCAGCGCCTCCCGTGACCGGGCTTCCTTGGTCAGCATTTTGTGGTTTGGACCCACAGCAGCCCCGGCCGCTGATGTCAGCGGTTGATCCGAGCGGGCAAATCATGAGGACAGCTTCAGGAGCTCAGCAGGTCAGCTTCACCACTATCGACCGCTAGCCATCAAAGAAGACAGCCGTTTTGTTTTTTTTTCGGCCGACAGCGCCCATCCCAATACCAAAAGAGGAGACGACTGTGCAAATGCATGAAGGAGCCAAATCCCAATCTAGCTAATCCCTCATTTCACGCACGACTTGAGCAGCCTGTAAGAGCCGTGCTTGGCCGCTCCTGCCCTTTCTCGGGACCTCGACAAATCACGCCACCAGCTTCCGGCTTATCGGTCCAAATTGCACGTACCTAACTTGCAACGATGAGGGCTATCATCGCCGTCCCTGCCATCGGCCTGCTGGTCTACCGTGCCCACTCGAAGAAGTCCCTGACCCCGGGCGGCATCTTCGCCGCGTTCATCACGGCCGTCGCCCATGCCGTGCATCCGTGGAACCTGCCGTTCGTGCTGCTGGTCGTGTTCTTCCTGGCCGGCACACGTGCAACTCATGTGAGTACTTACCCTTGCGTACCCTAAACCTACCACCCCACTATCAACCTATCCATCTTCCCAAACCCTCCCCCCCTAACCCCAACCCTACCCTACCCTACCCTACCCCTTTCCCGCCTCCCCGCTGTCAACAACCCCCTTAACCCCATCCCCAACCATCCAACCCCTATTAACCCCCTCCCAGGTGAAAGAAAACATCAAATCCACCCTCACCCTGCACTCCCGCGGCACCTCGGGCGGCGAAGGCCCCCGGACCCACGTCCAAGTCTTCGCCAACTCCCTAACCGCCTCCATCTTCTCCCTCCTGCACACCTACCAGCTCCACGCGCGCAAGCAAGCCCTCTTCGCCGCCGCCAATGCCGGCAACACCACCGCCGCCTCCGGGCTCGGCAGCCTGTGCTTCGCGTGGGGCGGGGACTTGCTTGTGATAGGCATCATTGCCAACTATGCGTGTGTGGCGGCGGATACGTTTAGCTCTGAACTGGGGATTTTGTCCAAGGGGGAGCCGTGGCTGATTACCAGCTGGAACCTGAGGAGGGTCCCGAGGGGGACGAACGGGGGAGTTTCGCTGGTGGGGCTGGGGGCGGGACTGTTGGGGAGTATGATTGTGGTGACGGCGGCGGTGTTGGCGCTGCCGTTGTGTGATGAGGGGATGGAGGGGAGGTTTGGCGGCGGGGAGGCATGGTCGCTTGGGCAGAGGAGGTTGTTGATTGTGGGGCTGACGGTGTGGGGGTTCCTGGGGAGTGTGGTTGATAGTATTCTTGGGGGGCTGTTCCAGAGCACGGTTAAGGATGTAAGGACGGGGAAGGTTGTCGAGGGTGAGGGCGGCGTGAGGGTGTTGGTGACGCCTGATGGCGGGAGTGTTAAGTCCACGGTCGACGTCAAGGCTGCGCTGCTGTCTGGCGAGGGGAAGGATGCGGTTGAGAAGCGCGAGGGCGAGACGGTGGAGGATGTGTCGGGAGGGGTGGATAGGTATGATGCCAGGAATAAGCACAGGAGGTCCAGCTTTGGGGATGAGAGGCCCTCGAGGGTTGTGGAGAATGGCTGGGATTTGCTGGATAATAACGACGTCAACTTCTTGATGGCGTTTGGCATGAGTGTGGGCGCCATGGCGGTTGCGTCGTGGTATTGGGGCGTGCCGATGAAGAGTGTTTGGCCTACTTATGCGTAGGGAGGTTGTCAGGGTCTCCTTAAGCATAGATGGTAGCTTTCCCGGGACATAGGAGGCGAGGTGTAGTGGAAGGGATGATGGAGGCTGGTGGTGGGCGGTTGGTGGTTGGTTTTCTGGCTTGGTAGGTGAGCATCAGGTTGTGGAAGGATACCCGGTAGTTTAGATGGGAAATCATTCGTCAATTGCAATGAGAGCATGAGTAAGATGTCTTTGTGTGCCTTGGCTTCGTGGGCTCTTGTCTTCTTTATGTCAGTACCCCTGAGTATGGTATTCTTCTCGGCCCCCGCAGCATGACTATGCTGCTTTGAGTTTACAGAAATACCTTCGTAATGTTGTTTGTGTAGGTATTTCCTTGGAATGTTCACCCTCCTCGATCATCGGACTCGAGCTACTAGAGGGATCCGAGACTGGGACTCGGATGGTTTGCCTTCCCCACCAGAGGCTTCTGTGGCGGCAGTATCATGGATACACGCATGAAACCTAGCTGAAATACTTCGAAGCATTCTTGGACAATAAGCCTGTGGGTTTAGTGCCTTGATCGGGTTGATCTTCAAGAAGCCCCTTTTCGTCACCGTTCCGACGCCTTGGGGCTTTCCAGGCTTGGTCGGGCGGCTCATACACTCACTTCTCATTACTAGCTACTGGCTGACACCTATACTTGGCTTCTCGGCTTTGTTGCCAATTGAGGAGCCCCCTGATACGATATTTCTCTCCACTAGCCTGAACACTAAACACGAAGAGGGTCGCGAAGTTATCCTCCCGATTATAGCCACCTCTCTATAAAGTTAAGCCCGAAGAGCCACAAAGTCACCTAGGAGTGATGCCGAGGTTTAATCATGCCCTTGTGCTCAAGATATTGTACTCAAGGTATTGCCGATGTGCCGTCAAAATGCCTTCGTGAATTCGTGATGTGTCTCCCAATACAAGCGAAACACCTCGTGACGACACAGATAGTACGGCGTTCTCCGCTATCACTCACACCCCACCCCCTTTCCGAGTGCGACGTTCAGACCCGGTGTACCCGAGAGGGTGCGTGGGTATGTGCCGGGCGAACGGTCGTTATGAAGAGTTGAGTGTTGCGAGTGAACATGTAAGTCAGGGGCTACTACTACCCACATACCGTTTGTATCTGAACGACCCGGGCGGGCACACGCATAGTACGACGTGTACAGCTTGAGATCTCGCCATCTGGCCTCCTTCCGTATCTGTCATGTGCTCTCGATGTCTGCGTGGGGGTCCTCCCCGCTCACAACCTCGAGAGTTCGAGGCAAGACATGAGATATTATTAGACATCTCATGAACACGATGCTATCACGATAACTATACGTTCCTTGGCATACTGAAAGTCTGGTCACATTCCGGCTCCCCATATCATATTTGGATGCAAGGACATACCATGGAGTAGGCACGGTCAATCTCCCGGTTGTTTCCAGTCTGGACATACCCCACGAACCTGCCCGAGCAACCGAGTTCTCGGGATACACCCCCAGGCAGCGCCGGGTCACAGGAAGCGAGCGCTTACCAAGTCAGACCTTTAATCTATCACTGGGTGGGAAAGAGTCAATACAACCCCAGATTATCACTATGCAAAGAACCCAACCCCATGGGACATGACGATGCAAAAGGGCAACCGGCTGTGACGAAAGCACCGGGAATGGCTACATACATTCCGTTTCTCCACTGAAATTTCCATGCCTACCCGGAACATCTGCTGTGGTTTCCCAAGAGGGGGATTTAACGCCTAGTATTTTAGCGAGGAGTGCTAACGACGATGGGTTGTGCCGCGAAGCGCGCCACTGACCATTCTCCCGCGATAGTACCCGCCGCCATGGGGCGCAGAATCCCACCCCGGTGAAAATTTGTGTTTATACAGGACGGGGGCTATTTTTCATCGAGGGGGGTTCCCTGCTAGAGAACATATCGGTGAGTTCTGGGAATATTGATGATCCTATTTGGAGTTGACCGAGCACCTTCCTGAATTACCTCACTTACATTAGGGGGTGGAATTCGGGATGTTGTCAGTTGTGCTGAAAGAGAATCTTGAACCGCAGTGTTGGCCGTTTTGGCTGATATGGTCTTCCGGTGTTTCCTTAGATCGAGGTTGTACTTGTAGACGGGCGGGCCTCGCCTCCGTCGGTCCGGAACATTGTGTGCTTCCCTCTCGGACGACGGCAGGCAAGTCTAGCTGTAGCCCTGCAATTGAACTGCTCGATATGTATCTACCTAGAGATGTGTAAAACCTAAACAGGGTAAGCAACCATGTTGGTATTTCTGTACATAGACGGAATGTTATAAGTGAAGTTAGGAGGTAAACGGGAAACTATTTTATTATCAGCAGAATGGAAAAGTATGAGGGCCCAGGCAAAAAGAACCGCATGGGAATCCCCTCAGCCAGTAGTAGCACAGAGGATGCCTTCTCACTGTCAAGGCAGCATGTGTTTGCTGCTGTCCTAGCCATCTTATTCTGAAAAGGCCTTCTTGCAGTTCAAGTTTCTAACTGCCTGTTGTAACAGCATCAAGGGTTTTCACGGTTCGTTCAAGGTCGTCCCGGAACAAAACCGTGGAAGGATTGCCAGAATACATGTTGCCCGGGCGATCCCTTTTGTTGTTTGTTGCTTGTGCGCCCCAAGACCACCCCTTGATCAAGCGGGCGGTAATCGGCTCAGCTCAAGAGCGGTTCATGAACGGTTCATGGAGGATGCCTGGGTTGCCATTCTACATGTAAGGCAGATTCTACCCACTTCAAGTTCTTGCATCTTCTGGAGGCAAGAACTACTGTTACCCAAACCCCACATCAACCGCTTGTGAGCCGGCAAACCGCCTAGGATTGGAAAGGGGTTGCGATGGCAGGAGCGGCTGCGATGGGTTCAATGAATAACTTGCAGAAGTCTCTGTTGTGATTTAGGGATGTTTGTAAAGATCCAGTTCACCACCACACTCGGTCCAAGACGACGTCTCCTGTTCATTCCACAACTGAGACGAAAGAGCGAAATTCCAGGCTGTTTTTATCGTGTCGAAAAACCTAAGGTTCAGAACACCAATCATTCGAGGCAGGTACTCCTCAGCCCCGTCGGGCACCTCATGTAGCGATGCATGGTGAAGCCGATGAGCGGCCATGGGAGCCTCGTCGCACACATCACCCACACTCCCTTGACAAGCTCCTCTCGCGATCGTACCATCGCCGCCGCCGCCGCAGCGACAATATCAGGCCTGGAGCCCCTTGTGGCACTCGGCCTCGTCTGCAATGTCTTCCAAGTCATCAGCTTCGCCCGCGAAATCTGCACGACGTGCCACAGTGCCTACCAGAGGGGCCAAGCTCCGTCTTCCGCCGTTGTACGACAGTCGACCACCTTGAAACAGTCTTCAAGGAGATTGAAGCCACCGAAGCCACCGCGGCACGCCCGCTGACGAAGAGCGTGAGCGAGGTCATCGAGATCGCCAGGAAATGCAATGGAGCTGCTCTGGCGCTGAAGGATGAAGTCGAGAGGAGGGATGCCAAAGCTGCCAAGGCGAAGGGGAATCTCTTCAAGGCGGGGGTCCTCGCGGTCAAATCTGTGGCGAGCCCTGGGGCAAGGAAGGTTGAGAAGCTTGAGAAGGTCTTGCAGGCCCATCAGAGCGCCATGGATGCCCGAATGCTCTACAGCCTTTGGTGAGTTAGCATTGACCCAAGATTACTGCAAGGGGATTGAAGAATAAATGCTAACCGTTGTATGTTTTAGCACCATAACTGACGCCATGGGGATAGAGCAGAGTGAGCTCGCCGCTACTACAGCCACGATACAAGCCTTCGTTGAAAGATTTGCCGCTGGACAGACTCACATGGAAAACCTTTTCAAGGATAACTTTGCGCTGACAAACGTGCTGATCAAGAAGGAAGCCGCCGATATTCAGGTAAATGTCAATTAGCTAGCGATAGACTCGAGCGCTGCACACGAGGGGATGAGAACATAGCTTGAGACTACCGGCAAACATCTTACTTCGGATACTGGATACTGCTAGCCTTCAAGTCGCCGTCAGCCAGCTCGTCGTGGACTCTGTGTAGACAAAAGAGAATCTCGAAAAGTCGAAAATTCTTGCCTTAGAAGAAGCCAACCACCATCGTCTTCTCAAAAGCCTCAAATATGGGTTCATAAACGACCGACGCAACGGAATCTCCTGTCCGCATGAAAGGACCTTTGTGGATATTCGGAGAGTCTGACATCTCTGAAGATGGGGTATCCGATGATAACGAAGACGAAGAAAGCGATGAGGATGACGGTAATAGTGACCTTTACCCCCATTCCTTCAGGCAGGCCCTCAAAGCGTCCGACGCCCGTGCAAGGAAAGCCAGCACGCGGTTTATCACCTGGCTTCGGTCTCCAGAGGAAACAGCGTTCTGGATTTCGGGAAAAGCTGCATCCGGCAAAAGCACTTTTATGAAAATGCTAGCCGGTAGTGAGAGGGTCAGGGAACACCTTGGTCCATCTGTCACCCAGCTTGACGTCTTGTCACATTTCATCTGGTCCTCTGGCCCTCAGCTAATTCAAAGGACAGTTAAAGGCATACTGTGTTCACTCCTCTATCATCTTCTTGTTGATGACCAAGCCTTGCGCCTTGAGATTTATCGGAAGTATTGCGACAACGTGATACGGAAAGACGAATATTCAGACTGGTCCGAGACGGAGTTGGTGCAAGTTTTTCTCTTCGCCCTAAAGGAAAGACGAAGACTCACTTGCATGTTCATCGACGGGGTTGACGAGATTCTTGGATCAGACGGTCAGATGCATGCGCTGGATGTCATAGAACAGATTCGTCGAATTCCGCTTTCGAAAGTCTGCGTGTCGAGCCGCCCCGAAGGAACTCTGCCAGCATACCTAGGCCATCTTCCTATGTTTTCTATTCAAAACCTAACCGGTCGGGATATCTTGAACCTTACCTCGGCTAGACTGAGAACTCAATTTCAAGCTCAGCTCTCCCAGGCCAGTGCCCTTCAAGTTAACAAATTTCTGGCAAAGTTTTGCGATATGGCTGATGGTGTCTTCTTATGGGCCGTCCTGGCACTCAACAGCCTGAGGACAGGGCTGGAGCTGCGCGAGACACTTTCGGATCTGCACCACCGCCTCTTGATACTTCCAGGAGACCTCAAAAAGCTGTACAAGGCGATGTGGGCTCGGCTGAGCGATGATGCGGGACTTTACCAAAGGGATGCAGCAGTTTATTTTGGGCTAGTGCTAGAGAGCCAGTTTGTGTCAGATTCCGCGAGAGATTCCATGGAAGGAGGGTTTTTCGAAACTCTCCACCTCCTACTTGGTAGCGACCGTCCTCTCAGAGAGGAAATACTCTCCACAATGAGCGAATCACAATCACGGGGAATACCAGACAACCTCGACGGACGATGTGGGCTGTTCGCAACCCGGCTAGAGGCGCGTTGTTCTGGGATGCTAGTCGTCCAAAGGTCATCAGATTGGCCTGCCAATGGGTGGCGTGTGGACTTTATTCATCGAACAGCAAAAGAGTACCTGACGACTGACGGGGAAGGCCGTGAGCTTCTGCTTCGCGATGAATTTACCACGGAAAACTTTTGTGAAAGCCTCATCACCGCAACGCTTGCAGCCACCTGGCTGGGCGTCCATAGTGATCGCCTTCGCAAATTCCAGTGGCCAGTTTTAACATCACCAAGGCAGGCAGTTTCTTTCATATACAGGCTCTATTCCGAAGGACGGATCTCCAAAGCTATTGTCGTCAAGCTCATGTTCTTGGCTGAGCCGGTTTTCGAATCTTTGGTTGGTCATGGAGGCCGAGTGTTTCATGATGGCTATTGGGCAACGAGAAATTACGTAGACTTCTTGGGCGCCGCGGCGTTCGAAACGAGCAACCCCAAGAGCAGTGCCGCGAGGGACTTCGTCGCTGATGCTGTGCAACGTCTTGAAAGGCAAGGCCAGCCACATCGGGCGCCCTCCGCAACCTACCTGAGCTATCTACCTGAGCTATCTACTGGCTGCTGCCATTGAGCCACACCGGGGCCGAGAGAATCACGACAAGATTTTGATGGCGGTCTGGCTGGTGGGTTACCCGGGTATCGACCCAGACTTCAAAGTCCTTCCGCGGAAATCCGGTTACTTTGCCACCAGATACCACTCTCCTACCCCCAATCAAAGTGTTATCGAGGACTTGGTGGAACTGGCTGTTCCATTTACGCCTGTTCTCGCAGTCGCAGATATGGCACTCAACTCGTTGAGTTGCCGAAGATTAACTGATTATTGGCAACTGGGGGGCGTTCTACACAGGTTGTTGGGCCTGAGACCCAAGCTGGGCAATACTACTTTGCTCCGCATCATGGACATTACCGACCATGAGCGGGACTACTCACTGTCACAACCCTATGAGTTAGAGGTTAGCCCGCTTACTTTTCCCTCGATGTATCATTACCTCGATTATCCGGTTGCCTTGTATCTCGAGACGAGCGTTGGCTTCTGTCTTGAACTGGCCATCGAGGTTCTGAGGAAGAGAACATCGATGGCGGATCTGATGGCCGAGGAACTTGGCACGACTCTGAATAATCTTCTACTACGGGATGACCGTTTGATACGGCGTGCAGTAACTGTGGTGCAAGAAAGTGAGGCACCTACTTTATTTGCGCCAGGAGTTTATATAATCCAGGATCGTAATCACCTGTCGCTGGTAGAGGCGTGTCTGAGAGCACCCGAGGCTTTCCGATTTGAGATTGAGAATGCGGGAGATCATTTTGCTTTTCCGTGCGATGATAATATCCCAGGGTTGCGAGAGGTCCTCCGGGAAGTGCTGGGTGGCAGAGTGGGGGATGGTTCACCGGAGGTGTTACAGGCGGAATGGAATAAGGTTATAAAAGATTGGCATGACAGGGACACGGTCTGGAAAATGGACGATGTCCGGTTCCACGTACCAAAGCCGTAATAATAGGCGGGAAGCCTGAGGGCCTTCATCAAGGAAAGGTCCGTTACCTGGGAAGGCGAGGCTTGGATGGTTGAGCCCCAAACCAAACCCTGACGTTGTTTTTCCATCCCCCCTTGCTCGGAGCGGTAATAACGGGTACCGATATTGAAGCTAGTTGGTTCAGATGGTGTCACGCACTAATAGCTAAGACACCAAATAATACGATGCCATGTCAAGCCCTCGGCAGTCACCACATAGCCTACCTCAAGCCCAGCACACAAGTCTTCCTCCCCTCCAAACAGTCTTCGTCGCCACTGCAACACTCCTCCTACCTCCAACCGGCAGAAGTACATAGATGGTATCCCTCTAGAGCGGCCTACGCTCAGCTAGATGTTGAATCCGGTTAGGATAGGCTTGGAGAGGACGACCCTGGCGGACCGAATTTCCCCAGCGAACACTCGTACAGCCGGCAAGACGCACGCAACGGAAACCATCAGCGGCGTGCAAAAATATTCGATTATTACGAGACCGAGAAAACGAGGACCGTTGGCAAGAGGACAACGCCCGCCCCAGCAAAACGAAGCAAAACGCGGCTTCAAAATCGAACACGGAGCCCCTATCCCCAAATAAAACAATAGGACGAAGCTACCCGAGAATAAAAAAACCAACTAAAAGCCACACCCAACAGTGTGTTGTGGTGCGCTGCGGTAGACCAGGTGACGTGGAGCAAAAAGGGGTAGACGCAAAAAAGGGGTAAACGTGCCCCACAAAACGGTGTGGGGATGCAAAAAAAACATACAACACCAGGGATTCGCTGGTCGTCACCGACCCAACTACTAGTCTGGCCCTCACTGGCTTATCTATGGGAGAGCGGACGGGATCCCGAGTTCTCCAGTGGGTATGGTCGTATGTATCAGCTTAGCAAGAAGGTTGGGGTTATGAAGGGGGAATGGGGGCGAGGGTTGCAAGTGAGGAGAAATGGGAATGAGCTAAAGGGTGGACGGAATACGATCAAGATGGTCTGTAGGTATGTAGGTAAAGAGTGATCACAGTTGAGATGGGCCGGTGGTTTAGGAACGTAGTACGTAGGATTTTTATGTCAACTTCAGGGGGTAACACTCATGGCCGACCGTTACTTCAAACACCACCTACACTCTGCTATTCTTATTAGTACTTAAACTAAAATCACACCCACTCAGATCTCCCAGCTGTTGCCACCCTGCTTCTCAAAGATCAGAAAGGTGAAGATGCTCGGCTTATCAATGAGTGTCAACACCTTGCCGATGTGATGGAACTACAGACATCCTACCCTGCCCCATATCCACAGTGATACCCCGAGTTGCCACAACGGGAATCCCCGCTCGAAGGGAATACTACTAGGTCAATGGAAATATGTACCTTGTTCGTGCTGCATCCATGCTGTTCAATTTCGGTACCTACCCTCAGGCATGGACACAGCTCATGGTGAACTCCCCTGGCTGGCCTCCCGCAGCTCTGCTCTGGCATGTCAATTCGACTTTGAACCCAACATACTACTAGCGAGCGAAAGACAATGGCCTATTACTCGCTCAGCTAATCGAACAAGACGTGACACCCTCCCCAGATTGGTGGACAACCAACGATCTATTCTACTTCAAACTCAACTTAAATCATCAATGAAGCAAGCACACACACACACACACACACACACACACACACACACACACACACACACACACACCAACCTCAACCAAGTGCCACACAGGACCTCAATTACATGTCTGTCTACCTGCTTGCTTGCTCCCGGTATGAATATGAATGCAACACTCGATCGACCACTCTCACCATGTGCAGGACAATATATCTCATCCAGAATCCATAACACCAGTGATAACACGCCAGCTACACCAGTAACACCAGCAACGCCACCCCTCCTATCATCATTATCATTCAGATCACTCCGCCTTTTCAACAGCCCCTTCAGCCCCCTCAGTTTTACTACAGCCCCTTTCAAACCTCCCTTCAGGTATCCAGCAAGGTAGGAAGCCCCCTCCCCTAGAAAGTACACTCCCTCACCTTACCCACCCTCCCAACCTCATACTCCACCCACCGCGCAACGCCCTTCCTCCCGCTGACCAGCACACTGCCCGGATTCATGACATGACACCCCTCATACGTGACACAAAACGGCGGCGCCGACGTGTCCACAAGCACCATCGCCGTCGGCAGCGGATAGATATGCAACGCCCCGGTATAGTCCCAATGCACAGGCCGTTGTGCCTGGCGGAAAGGCGCGAGGTACCCCTGGTCAAGCAGCGTCTTGACGAGCTTGCGGGCGGCCTGGACGTCGGTGGGGACTTCAGGGTTACCGGTTGCCGCCGCGGCTATCTTTTCGGCGCGTGGCTGGTCGAGGTCCATGGCGTCATCGGTATCTGATGGCATGGGTGAGGGGGCTGCCAGGGCGCCGGACATTGTGATGTCGTCGCCGTTGTCGGGAAGGGCTGGTGCTGCCGGGGTGGTCTTGCCCTTTAACCTGACGGAAGTGCGGCGGAGGCGGGCTGAGATATCGTCCCGGAAGAGGACGATTTCATGGTTTGATCCGAAGAGTGCGAGACGGCTGGGGTTGGTGGCCCATATTGCCTCGCCACCGCCGGCGTCGGCCCCTGATAGTCCCGCCTCGGTATTTGCTGCGGCGAAGACTCTTCTGATTCGGGACGTGAACAAGGATGGTACGGCTTTTCTTGGCAGGGGCACGGCGGCGCCACCGGCAAAGGCTGATACCCAGCCGTCGTTGTCACCTGGTACGAACACGAACGTCGCGGTGGTCAGTAGGGTTGGGTAGTCTGCAAGGGTTGACGCCAAGGCGTCGAAGAATTCTTTGTATTCAATGCTGCCGCCACTGCCACCGCGAGCCATGACGGCATGTGTGGTGAAGTTACCGGTAAGGACGAAGGTCATGGGGGTAGAACCTGGGGGATCGCTTGCGTATAGGCCGAGAATCTTTTTCAGGGCTTGGAGGCATCGGGGCTGGTCGAGGGCAAGTTCACCAAGCACGACAATACGGCCGCGCCCAGGTGGGGCGTCAGGGTCAACGAGGAGGGGCTGTCGCAAGAGCTTGTGCTCTATGCGACGCATGCGAGCACCGACGGCGCGTTCACTGCCCACGCCGAGAAAGTCGATCCACCCGAAGCCGCCGCCGATGGTATGATCGGCAGCACCGACACCATCGGGCCCACTGACACCCAGCGTGGCGCGCCGCCTCTCGCACGGGGGTTGGCCGATGAAGAAACCCTGGAAGCGGCCGCCGATAGTGCCACCCACGCCGGTACTACCGCTGAGGCCCTTGCCGGCCACTTCCTCCTCTTCTTCATAGACGCCGTCGATGAGCACAATCATGCCAGGCGTGAACCAGGCCGAGTCTTCAGGTATCGCGGCCGCATGGGAAAGATCGAGCGCGATGGTTCCTGTGAGGTCGCTGATGGCCAAGTTGCCCGTGGGCAGAATGACGAGCATACCGAGAAGCATGTGGTGCGTCCCGTGGCGACCGAGCAGGTTGGAGACAGGGGTAATCTTGTGGGAGACCATCGTCCCGCCTGCTGCCTTCCGGGCGGCCGCGCCTCTAGCGCCGGCTACGGCGGAGGTTTGGAACGATTCATTTCGGAGGAGCCGCTGGTGGATGACATTGAAGCGGTTGCGGAAGGCTTCTGTCTTGTGTAATGCAGGGGGCAACAGTGAAGGCTTGGACGTCGCCTTCTCAAAGTGCTTCTTTGCAACATTGTATGTATATCTCGGCTGATCGAATGCGTGTATGACAATCAGCCATCTCCGTGGGTCGTTTGCCGTCTCGTCGTCGGGTTGTTCCGAAAAGTCCAGACTCGACATGCCCAGGCTCGACTGGCTGTCTTCCCGCGACAGCAAGGCTGGCCGCAACCCGAGGCGTGTCTGGGTGTGCTCGGCTTCCTGAGACGTCTCCAGCATCAAACTATTTTGCCGACTAATCCCACGAGGCCCAGTCATGATCTTGCCGCCACTCATATTTCCCTCCAGTGTCTTGAGGATGTCCTTCAGTTCGGGGCTGGTACCCTCGACGATGACGCCGCCATTGCGGTTCTTCCAGGACCGCGAGACCTCCTCCAAGACCTTCTCGGCCAACCCTTCTTCCCTCCATCCCGAGCCGCAATGTCTCCCGATGAATGAAGCGAGCTCCTGGAGGGCGGTGGAAGTCAGTGTTAGGCTGTATTTCTTGGTAAATGTGCGGAAGGCGAGTGGGCGAAGCGTCGCAGGTGGGAGGATTATGGGAAGAATGGCCGACTTTGCGGGTGCCGGCGCCTGGAATGGTTTGATGGGATGAACGGGGGTCGCAAAGGCCGGCGAGGAGGAGGGTATCGCGCTCGAGGGGGCGAGGTTCTTGGATGCAAAGAAGGACGCAACTGGCTTCGTCCGCCTGGTGTTTGCGCCCGTTGGTCCACTCGCTTTTTCCGGCTTTTCTAGGTTCTTTTGCCCGCCTTTTGTGGGCGTTTTCCGGGGACTCTGGACGGTAATCATCTTGGCCCCTGGTTTTGCTTTGTAGTGACAATGGACTCGGTGGTGGCCTGTATCCAATGTTCGGGGTCAGTAAAGTCGAATAACCTTGAGAGTCAACATTTGGATCGCGTAAATTGGCCGCTGGAGACCGCGTCGTTTCGCGTGTTGGAGGGGCTGGACAGGGGTTGGCCGCGCATGCCCCACAATTGGCTGCCGGCGGCATCTATCCGTTGGTTGGCGGCATTTGACATCATGGCGACAAAACAATCATTTCGATTTTGTTTGGCAGCTTCCAGTTCGCAAGCCAGACCGCCCACAATGCTATTATCACACTTTCGCGCCGCCCCGAGGCTACGGGGCGCTGTGCGGGGCTTGTCCACACTACCCTCCAACCCAAGCATTGTCAGTTTTGATGTTGAAGCTGCGACGCTGGGACTCTGCTAATTGGGCCCTATGCAGAAAGTCTTTGCCCACCCTGAGAACCCCAAGGCCTATCTGCTTTCGCTACTCGACACAACACCACCAAGCCCATCTCTTGCAATTGGGACAACAACGTCCATACCACCCACGCCCAATTCGTTCCAGCAAAACCGCCGTTTCCTGTCGATACTGAACGAAGTATTGGCCAAGCACGCGGCTGAAGACCCAGACCTGAAGAGCCAGGCTTCTGCTCTCGCGTCTCCGGGAGGCTTCAATTTTATCCAGTCGAGGAATCAGCGGGGATCTGGAACTGGTGGCGCTGGAGGTGTCAGTGCTGAGGGCGGGGCTGGTGGAGCTGGCGTGGGCGGCTGGGTTCACTTGAGCGACCAGCGCAATCCCCCTGATTTTGGGCGAATAGCTTGGTATGATTCTAGATGGCGGCTTATGCAAAAGTCCTAACAGTTTGTGACCCTAGGCCTGAAGATATTATGGGAAGTGTAGAGGTCAATGGCCAGGGCGGCATCATTGGCAACTATCAAGCAAGTGGCACATATCGAATTGTGACCAATGAGGGAATGTGAGTGTTTGAGTTGTTCATGACGAGTAGATATTTGCTGACAGAGAGTTTCGTTGCAGTCTTGGCTTGAGCCCTTTCTTGAAAGAGAAGCTAATAGCTCGGCTCCGGGAGGAAGAGAAGCGTTTGTAAGCTGGGCGCTGGTGAGTGAACAAAGCTCATCTGTATTGTACTGTATCATCAGATCGAATCACATCAGAGGGATTTCTTCTCAACTCTGCCGAAACTCATTGTGCACCTACTTCTGTGAGAAGTGACTGCTTGGGGCAAATTATACCACACTATCTCGACAAGCTAACCAACAGATGTACTGAAAACCCCCTACCATGGGTCACGGGGATTGGTGTTACTCATGGAGCTCACCACTAAAGTGGTTACCGAGGCTTTGCGGACGTCTCCTAATGCTCAATCTCTGAGCTCAAAGTTGAGAGACTCAACCCCCAGCTTCAGGCTTGTCGGCCCTCAAACCCCACACAAAGCTGGGCATCAAGACATGCGGATGATCCAAGTCTGAACCAAAACAAGCATTGCGTTGCATTGAGGTGACTCCGAACGCCTGGGTGACCTTGCCCGATTCTAGGCTTCAATCACACCGGGCCGGCTGGGCTTCGGTTAGGCTTCGGCTGACATGTGGATCATGAATGGAGTAGGGGTAGGCCTGTCACCCCACAGGAGCGCTAGACTATCTGCGGGGGTCAGAAAAAAGGGCAAGAGGCATGACCGGCTCACATTTCGAGGCGTTCGGAGGCGTTCGAGTAAAGAACACGCGAACTTGCATGACGTGTGAGATCCTCAATTTTTTTTTGTGAGCGAAATTCAGGCAAGACAGCGGCTAGTTAATCTAGACGCGCTCCAGCTGTAGGCAGGACGGGACGGGTTGGAGCTTTGAGCGCCGGAGAGTTCCGCCTATCCAGGGCCCCAATTGGCCGCAACCTGGGCGCCAAGGGCCAGGTGCCCCGTAATTGACTGCTCTGTTGCAGCGGCGGTGGTGCGGCGGAGCCCCTCGCCGTTATTTCACCACCAACCGCGTGAGCTGGTCCTGACGTATCCCGCAGTCGACCCCTAGCTACCCCCTCCTTCCCCACCAGCGACGCCATCCCGACGACACACCACCTGCAACCTGCCTCGCGGCTCGAGCTGAGCACACCGACTACACCATGGCCCAGGCGTACGACGACGAGGAGCTGTCCATCTCGCTCTCGCCGTCGCAGATCCGGCGCAACAAGCGGTCGGGCGGGGCGGGCTACCACTCTTCATCCATGAACGCGGCCGTCATGGGCGGCATGGGCCCTCCCGATTCGGGCGCCGCGCCCCTGCGCGACAAGATGCGCACCGAGCAGCGCATCGGCGCCTACAACATCGTCAAGACGCTCGGCGAGGGCAGCTTCGGCAAGGTCAAGCTGGCCGTGCACCGCGGCACCGGCCAGAAGGTCGCCCTCAAGATCATCCCCCGCAAGAAGCTCATCAGCCGCGACATGCAGGGCCGCGTCGAGCGCGAGATCGAGTACCTGCAGCTGCTGCGCCACCCGCACATCATCAAGCTGTTCACCGTCATCAAGACCCCCGCCGAGATCATCATGGTGCTCGAGTACGCCGGCGGCGAGCTGTTCGACTACATCGTCCAGCACGGCAAGATGAAGGAGGACGAGGCCCGCCGCTTCTTCCAGCAGATGCTGTGCGCCGTCGAGTACTGCCATCGCCACAAGATCGTGCATCGCGACCTCAAGCCCGAGAACCTGCTGCTCGACGAGAACCTGAACGTCAAGGTCGCCGACTTCGGCCTCAGCAATATCATGAGCGACGGCAACTTCCTCAAGACCAGCTGCGGCTCCCCCAACTACGCTGCCCCCGAGGTTATCGGCGGAAAGCTGTATGCCGGTCCCGAAGTTGACGTGTGGAGCTGCGGTGTTATCCTCTACGTCTTGCTTGTCGGCCGTCTGCCATTTGACGATGAACATATCCCCAGCCTCTTTGCAAAGATCGCGCGCGGCAGTTACATGGTCCCGACCTGGATGAGCCCCGGCGCCTCCGCACTGATCAAGAAGATGCTCGTCGTTAATCCCGTCCAGCGCGCAACTATCGAGGAGATCCGTCAGGATCCCTGGTTTCTCAAGGACCTGCCCGCCTACCTTCACCCGCCCGTCGAGGAGTTTATGAACACGGGTGTGGATCTGAACAAGGCGATCAAAGTCAGCGACATTGCCCCCCAGGCCCCACGCCAGGTACAGGAGAAGCTACACAACGAGGTGACGGAGAAGATCAGCAAAACTATGGGCTATGGTAAGCGGGACGTGCAAGAAGCACTAGACGCCGATGAGCCTTCGGCGATCAAGGATGCGTACATGATCGTTCGTGAGAACAAACTCATGCAAAATAATCGTAAGGCTCCCCGTCTCATTCGTCATGTTTGTGTGTTTGAAGCTTCAAGCGTTCTCTCCTCCACTTTTGCCACTGGCTCTTGAGGTTCTCACCAGGCAACCAACCTGACAACCGTGAAGCAAACCTGGGCACAGACAATCCATTCGGAGCCTCCCCAACGACAGAAGTCGATCAAGGTGCTAAGTTGGCAGAAGAACTCGTAAATCTTACAGCGCCAACGGACGACTCGAGCGCGAGCCCATTGTTAGACCCAACTATGTCCTCAGCGCGCTCTATCGCCTCGATAAGCACCGGAGCTTCGGCCAAGCCATACATCAGCAAAGTGGGCGTTTTGCCAAGCAGTTTACCTGCGTACCATAGGGTGTTTATGGAGCGTGAGAAGGCGAAGGCATCTGGCGTCGAGATAGCCGATACAACACTCACTTCGCTGGAACCTTTATCTCAGCCTCGCAGCCAGGCTGAGCAGGAAGAGACGCTCCGCCGTCTCAAACCCCATTCCCGCAGTCAGCTCCGCCTAGACGAGGCGAACAAGCGGCCACAGGGGCTGACGCCTGTCAACCCGCCAAAGAAGGTCAAGCCCGTCCGATGGCAGTTCGGCATCCGATCGAGAAATGCGCCTTGGGAAGCGCTAGTATGCATCTACAAGGCTCTGTCCAAGCTTGGAGCTGGGTGGATGATCGATGAGGAGTACGACACGATACATGACGAAGACGAAGAGAATGCTGTTGCCGAAGGCTCTCCTCGGTCTCGCAAGCACAACTCGACTTCAAGTATAGATCCCACTAAGGTTTATCGGTTACCCGCAGATCCTTGGCACATCAAGATCCGCTGGACGACAGAGAGTATGCTTTATCCCCTTCATCCATTCTTGAAATTACTTGAAATTAGAAGCTAACCAACCTCCAAAGCGCTCAAAAAACACGCTATCGCGTCAGGGTCAAACGATTCCGGAGATAATGTCTACGTATCACGCGACGGCAGCCTTGAGAGCCAAGTAGTGGCCATGCGGATGGATGTTCAAATCTACGAAATGGAGCACGGCGTGTACCTGGTTGACTTCAAGGTGGACGGCTACGAGACTGCCGAGGGCAGGCTACTCGAGGACAAGGAGGTTACAAGCCCCTTTCCGTTCCTCGACATGGCTGCGCGCCTCATCATGCAGCTCGCCGACGCGGACTAAGAAATGCATATCTTCTCCCGTCGCCACCACTCCCATATATATACCGTTGCCGCGCTGGCTGAGATATAAGCTCTTTCCCATCACCGCCTCTTTTTATCTGCCCATTAGAGTCGGGAAAACAACGTGATCGTCATCACATTCTGCCTCACCTGAAGGCAGCAAACTGCATGGAAGTTTGGGATTTTGGCACATCATTTATCGTTATAATCTTCTTTTCTGTTAGGCGGTGGGACGGGCTGAGGGAAGCACGTCAGAGATTTGAGCAGTTCAAAGAAGACGACCAGAGAAGGGAAAGGGAGGAGGGAAGGATACCATAAATACTTTTGAGTTATGGTTCCACCGGTTTCTTAGGCTTTGTAGGTAGTGTGTTGGTGTTGGAATACCCGATGGCGAGGAGGGCTATAGAGATTTGGCCTGGATAGGGCGGCCGCGATGGTTGTCCGAGGTGAGAGAGTGACGGTGGGGTCGTGGAGGTACAGTAACAATGAGTTGTTGCATCGTTTGATAGCGAAGCTGCGCGCGCGCATTCGAAGCTGAGGTAGCATTGAACTTGGAATTACCACTCCAGTTTAGATGGGGTGTTTGATCTGAAGTTTTTGATGGTGTTGCTGTTTGCGAAACTTATCAGATGTACCAATCGTCCTAGGTATCGAGGGCTCCGATGAGGGAAAAGGTCCTACTGGTGGGTTTGTGATGGGTGCGGTTGCTGTGCGAAGTGTCAAATGTTCTCACATGATGCACATACACCCCCGAGTTTTCTGGTCGCGAGAATATCAGGGCATTTAGGATGGTGAATGTCTTGGTGCTTGTGAAAATCTTCAGTACATGTCGCGCTTCTGTAGGGCATCACCGCATCGTTAAGCTGTTATAGCATCTCTAGAAGAACCAGCGTATGTCAACTACATGAGTAATCATGTAGGGTCTGCTTGCACACTACTTACTTAGTCCGTTAAGCTTTGCGTGTTTGTGTTGTTGTTTATTCACATGAACCCCGTACCTGTAAAACTCCCTTCAACTTCACCATCGTCTACCTCACGGGAGCAATGTAGCTCCGACACTGCCCCAACGGTTTCACAACGCGATCCGACATGACGGTCCTCCAACCTTCACCTCGGCCAGTAGATATCGTCCTGCCGCCGATCAGGCACCAGGCCACCGCATCAGCATACTCGGGTCCTGCCTCTTCGGCTACGTCCTTCAGCCATTCGAGCGCCGCCATGAAGCCAGACCCCGCCGGCAACGACGGCCAGGAAGGGTGCATTTCAATCGGTTTCCCAAAGCATAGTTCCAAAAGAACGATCCCCAAAGACTCAAAGCCATGAATGAGCTCGTCGGATACCATCACTTTTGGTGATGCCACATCTACGGGTTCGTAGGAGCCTTGGAGGAAATCACGGCTCACAAACGGCCGCTCGAGAAAGATGTGCGGGCGCGGCTCAGCCGGATCGGGGAAAAAAACGACGTCGGACTTGGCCCAACGAACCTTGATCCATGGTGTTCCGGCTAGCTGGATGAATGATGAAGCGACCGTCACTGCGAGGGTAAACCGCTGAAGTCGTGTCAGGAGGTGATTTGAGTCGCGGAGGATGCCCTCCAGTGTAACGGGCTTTGGTTTATTTGGGTTGATATGGGTGCTAGCATCACTGGCTGGGTAGACATAGTACCGTTCGTTGCTACAAGCAGAGAGTAAATACCCAGGGCAGCTTGCAGGGAAAGGAGACTGTTGGCGGAGAGCGGCGCAGAGACTTGGGATCTGGCGAGTCTGACGCCCTCTCTGTTCAGATTCATGAATACTTGTTTTTGGTTCTGGGATATCCTCGACCATGGTGTTGGTGACCAGCGGTGCTCTGCTCGACGTTAGGGGGCTTGAAGAAGATACGGGAAGATTCCTCGTCAGCACGTACTCCTGAACCCCCTTGAACTTGGCGCGTGCCTGCTTTTGATGTTTCCCGGAAGCTATGGACGGCTTTAGCGGCGTGAGGGTTCTGTGGAGGGGGGTACCAGCTCTGAGCTCAAGGTTGGGGGCCGGGCCGATCCTGATCGGAACGGGTGCTTCGGGCTCGTCAAAGATCTCGACTCGAGTGGGACGGCAGAGCCATGACTTGGAATTCGGGCCAAGGGGCAGGTGGGGCGAGTCGGACCAAAGCATGAGGTGGAAATGTGGCTCGGGCGAAGGTTGGTGCCGATCTTGAAGCAGCAGATGGGCGTGGTGTTGCTTCCAGCAGCTGCAGTTCCAAGCCTTGGAGAGGGCGCTGTAAAGCTGGTCGGCCTGTTTCCAGAGCCCACAAGCGGCGTAGTATTCGCGGGCCTGTTTTTCGGCTTTTCTGGCTTTCTGTGCCTGGGAAACAGCAGTGCTGGTCTCCAAGAGATTCCGGAGTCTGTCGTTGTAGCCCTTCATCTCATCGAACAGCCTCTTCCGCGCGCTCTCCCCCAAGACAAACTGCATGCGGTACAGCTGGTAGTCCCTGGTCGCACCGAATCTCTTGAACACTTCCTTTAGCCGAGTGGCGAGCTCTGGCAACTGTTCAAGAGTAAGACTAACCACTACCTCGACTGCGGCACAGGGCTCTTAGCCTACCTTAGTCTGCTCAATCTTCTGCCGCAGGTTCTCGGAATCAATTATTATCTCCTTTTTCAGATCCTCCATGGCTTTGTTCATATCTTGAATAGTTCCCAGGAACACGTCATACGAATCTCGGAGATGGTCCTGGAGCTGGTAAGCAAGGTCCGCGTCTTTCCATTCCTCTCCGCCGGGGCCAGCCAGCAGGCGGGAGATTCTCGCATCGTCAACCCCAAGAGTGAGCAGAAGCCTCCTCAAATTTCCAATGAATTCCACGTGCTGGGCGTTGATTTCGTTTTTGCATTTCTGGTATTCCTGGCGTATGCTGCTCCAGTGCCCGACTTTTCTCGCAAGCTCCCCGTATCCTTTGAGAGCCGAAATAAGGATAGGAAAGGCGCCAAGAATGACGCCCGCGATTTCGAAGCCCGACATGCTCAGTCCCAATGGGACTCAGTTCCGAAGGGGGTGACCGGCAGGCAGGAACACCGAGGGTGGAGGGGTGGAGAGAAAACAACGATCTTCAAGTTGACGTTGTTCAGGCTGCACTTGCCTAATGTTCTGCTCACGTGTCTGCCTGAAGCAGGCCCGCTTGGTCAGGTATGTTGCATCATGCCGTCAGGCAGCCATGCGCCTGATTGGATATTTCACCCATCGTCTCTAGTTCAAATGTTGTCGTCGAAGCTGGAACATCGTTTCATCAAACTCGTGCAGTGGCCTCGTCGCCAGGAATGGCGTCTATATCGTCCAGGGCCGCCGCGATAAATGGCCAGATTGAAAATGTCAGGCAACACCCTCGAACGGCCACCGTCATAGAAGAGGCCGTTACCGATGTCTCGGAGAGGTTCGCGCTTTGGGCCAGGAACATTGGCGCTTTTCACCCACAAAAGTCTCAGCTGTCCCTCGAATCACGTCTCCGGGATGCTCCTGAGATTCGAGACTGGGTGTGTGAACTGCTCGACGACTTGGCGGATGCTCTGACCGACCGTAAGTAAATGCCTGTAGGCTCCCTACCTTAGGTACCACCTAACCTATGCTAGTGTTGGGCGTCATGTCCGGCGAGACTACGGAACAGACGGCACGTCTTGAAGAAATCGACGCGGAAGATTTTGTAGCAGACTTTTCACTGGAAATCCCTGGGCAACTACCGTCCAAAGATGAAGCGCACGAGATCCTTGCGGCGGCCGTTGAGTGTTGTCGCGGCTTACTCAAAACTTCGATGCTTATCCGGAACGCGAGTTTAAGAGATCGCTTTAAGACTGCACTTCAAAGGACCAAAATCACTTTCATGGACCACTTTGACATCGGCCACACTCGGGAGAAATACCCAAAGTTGGCAAAGCCTAGTTCCGAATGGCTGGTGAAGAGGTTAGGCCGAGCAATCACAATGAGACGTCAATTTCTCTGGTATTGCCGAGAACACCAAGACTCTCTAGGACATCACGATTATACCGGGGGAGAACTTGGCAGAGATTCCAAAACGTATCCCGAGCCGCTAGACATAAGAAAAAGAGCCGACGGCCATCTCCCGCTAGCTTCGGGGAGCGGCACTTCCCAGGCGGGTTTCACAGACCCAGGCACAAAGGCGTCAACACTGTTTGCCGGGCAACTGAACGCGACTCGCGATGAACCTAAGGATGATGGGATATCATATACTTCAACCGCTCATTCTGACTTTGCCGAAGAGGATATGGTGCTGGAGTTACCGAGTCTTCAAACTCTCACGAAAGACAACCCAAAGGCCGAGTTTGAATGTCCTTTTTGCCATATCATTCAAAAGTTCAAACGCGAAAGGGAATGGAGGTGTGTACTGTTTTGTATTCAAGCTTTGCCTTCATCAATGTATACGCACAGAACGCGGGTACTAACTCCAAGCCTAACTTACTAAAGGCTCCATGCGTTCAGCGACCTCAAATCGTATGTTTGCACAATGGGCTCTGCTGAGTGCGATCTCCAGCTGTTCGCAGACAGCAACACATGGCTTGAACACGAGCTGCAAAACCATCGATGCAATTGGGTCTGCACTCTCTGTCGAGCAGGCTCTTTCCGATCTTCCGACTTGTTCAGAGCACATGTCGACGAAGCTCACCCCGACCTAACCGAGTCTGAAGCCCAATTGTTGAACCAAGCAAGCCGTCGACCGCTGAATTTTATTCCCGCTGTCGATTGTCCTTTCTGTGATGAATGGGAACAAAAAATTAGGGCCAACGTGCAAAAAGAAAAGGGAACAGCGAGCGATTCGGCGCCTGCCACACAGGTCCCAAAACCTCTAGAAGGGGTATGTGAGGATCAGATCCGAACTGACATCATCAATGTCGAACGCAGCCAGTTTCGGAAGCATGTTGGCTCGCATATGGAACAGCTCGCCCTTTTCGCCATTCCTAGAACAACAAGGGGGGAGTATGACAGCAGTGGACAGCAGCGTGACAACTGTGGTGCCAGTTCCAATGCCGCTATACAAAGCCTACCCGAAGCTACCTTGAACGCCAGTGAAGCTGAGTTGAATTGGCTGCCGGATCCTCCACTCCATCTTGCCGCCTTCAAAGGGGACGTTGAAGAAGTACAGCGGCTGCTTGACGACGGTGCTGACGTCGAGGCCATCGGAGAGACCTGGGGCACTGCTCTCTCGGCTGCTGAAACGGGCGGGCATACCCAGCTTGTCACACTTCTGAGATCCTGGCAATCCAATAACTTCCGGCCTCCGGTCTCGCAAGATCAAGAATCTATGACTGAGAACAAACCCCAAAGCGGCACCGCCTCCAACTACTCCATCGCCCCTGTCGCCCCAGAAGAGAAGTTGGGGCTATTTCTTACCTCTTCACTGCAAATTACCGATATCCTAGGCGTAGGAACATCTGGGGTAGTATACAGTGCAATCGACCTGGAGGATGAAGTAAAATATGCAGTTAAGTGCTTCTCCAAGTTTAACGTTGATGGGACCCCATTGGACAGGCGGCAGGCGGCATTTCAAACGAGGGAGATTCGGCTACACTATCAAGCGTCAGCCCACCCAAACGTTGTGTCACTTCTGAAAGTAATCGATAATCCTGATTGCATATATGTGATCTTGGAATATTGCCCAGAAGGGGACCTGTTTTTCAACATCACCGAGCGCGGCGAATACGTAGGGAAAGCCGACCTCTGCAAGCGCGTCTTTCTTCAGATCTTGGATGCTGTAGAGCACTGTCACAGTCTCGGCATCTACCTCCGGGGCATAAAGCCAGAGGCTTTTGTAGTGACCGACGGAGGAGAAACGTTGAAATTGGCAAGTTTTGGCCTGGCTACAACCCAGGACAGAAGTGAAGAGTTTGGGTGCGGGTCGACTTTTTACATGTCGCCTGGTACGTGCTACCTAGATGATCAAGGTGCCACCTCGCGCTTGAAGACTTTACTGACGCCTGTAAACTTAGAATGTTTGGACAACTTACCAAGGAGGCCGTTTTACTATTGCGCGCCAGCCGATGTCTGGTCCCTCGGCGTCATCCTCGTGAACCTAACGACAGGAAAGAATCCGTGGAAGCAAGCCTCGTACGAAGATTCCAGTTATCGAGAATTCACCAGAAGCCCAGGGTACCTAAAAACCATACTTCCTGTGACAGATGAGCTGGCCGATATCCTCGCACGCGTGTTCACGCGAGATCCTAACCAGCGCATAACCATCCCAGAGCTCCGTGCTAGGATAGTTGCTTGCAACAGATTCACCGAGCTTCCAGCGTCGATGTCAACGATAGAACCACCGCCATACCCAACAAAACAGACGGCAGAGTCTGAAGAACCTGAGCTTGGTGAAAGGATTATTGATGATTGGAGCTTTGACTTCATCAGCGATGGTGCCGCCGAGTACCCCGGCTCTGCCGAAGGAGAAGACGGGGATCTGCCGCCTCTCAGTGATATCCAAAGCGGTTAATCCACTAAAATACGCATGATATCATGCAGGGTGTGTCAAGTGTAAAATATAGGAAAGAAAAGAGGCAATGCGAGCTTTTCTGGACCCACGCAAGCTCTACGGTTAGTCGCCGTGAGGTAGGGCCATCGCCTTGGCCTCGCTGCTTCGCCAATGGCTCTGTGTCAATCGCCAGGATTATTTGATGTTTCGTAGCACCGAACAAAATGACCTTTCAATGAACCTGAACCTTCGTTGATTGGGGACTAAAAACCTAAGCATCCCCTCCTATGAACAACCTCCTCGTAAAATTTTCCCCTTATTCTCAGAAAAGCCTTCCCCTTTCCCTACCCATGAAAAGCACCACCCAAGACACCTCCAAAATGAGAGAGTGAGAGACAGAAGCAACGTCCTGTATAGACCCGTTCCCTCTCATGACCACCTCAGAAAAGACACCCAGCACTCATCATCATTACAGCACACACCCGCAATCGCTACCACCGCCGGGCGATGGGTTTACTTGCTCCCGAACCACGACGACAGGTACCCCTTGGACTTGGCCGCGCTGTCCTCCACCTTGCGATCTATCTCGTCGATCTTCTTGAGCGTCTCTGCCTTGGCGCTCTTGGCGTACGACTCAGTCTCGTGCTTGACCTTGCCGAACTCCTTGTCTGCGGTGGAAACCTGGGGGGATGTTAGTGTTTAGGGGGTTTGGAAAGGGATAAGTACTGAGGAGGGGGAGGCATACGGCAGAGTCAATCTTGGCGCCGATCTTCTTGCCTTCCTCCTTTGCGTCCGTGTGAGGCTTGTGCGGGATCTCGCTGCGGATCTTGGCAGCGACCTTGTGCGCGTCGCCTGCGGAGGGGAGTTAGCGAGGGGAATCGGGAAAATGGGGAAATGGGCTGGCGGCACGAACTCTCGAATTGCTTCTCGGCGACCTTGGGCGAGCCGCCTGCTGTGTAGAGGTAGTAGCCGACACCACCAGCGGCGGCGGTCGCGAGGATAAGGGGGGTGCGCGATCGAGACATGATTGTGGCGGTTTGGTTGGTGTGTTTGGATTGAGCTGCGATGTAGCAAGGTGTGTTTAGTCGCGGGTTGGAATGCTGCGGTGGACGATGGTGGTTGTTGTTGTGTGTGAAACGGATCCAAAGAACAGTGGTTGGCAAAGGAGAGATGGATGGTGGGATGGTCTGATGGTTTTATTTGGCCATTGGGCTCTGGCTACCTGAGGGTTACATACGTTGGTACCTCGTGGTAAGGCATGGGGAGCTACCTGCTTCCAGCTCATTCGCCGCGGCCCTGCTTGTGTCGTTTGAGCATGGAGCTTTCTTTCCCTTTCACAAGCATGACGTAGACGCGGGGTTGCCAACGGGATGTCGACAGGTGGACCCCAGCTCCCCAGCAGCGCTGCAATCCGTGTCAAGCAGGGCCCCACATTGTCGCAACGAATGGACCTTGTGCAATTCTCCTGACCGTCGCGGTACGATTGTGGACTATGGATTACTCCTTTGTTGCTCGCCAATATTAGGAGAGCAGGCACCTTGAGGGAGGTAATTGTTTTCTCTGGTTATTGGACCTCCTGTCGGTTTCGGGCTGTTCATGCCGACGTGTAACGCTCTGCTCGGGGGGCCCAGGCCTTGAAGCAGCGGGCCAATGCAATCTCCACCCGATCTTGTTGGGGCTTGGCGGGGATGGACGCTTCCTTCGGGAAGCGGCGCCATTACATCATGACGCAGCAGCACCACCAACTCTCGCTGGCACTGGTCACTCGACTCGGCGCCGTTCTACTCTCGCCGGACCCTGTTATCGCGATTATCCTACAGGGGAACCGTCTGTGTGCCGAGGATCGACAGAGAACCTCTACTCCCCGAGCATCTCCCAATTGCCCGCATCATCACCATCTCACGAGAGACGCGCTTTTGAAACACGCGGTCACAAGACACGCATCTACACTAGGGAGGCAGCTGCGCCCCGGCGCCACAACGTGAGCGCGTTCTTTGCAACGCTCGGAGCTAAACCACCTTGTCATTAATTATTGTCAAATGCATTCTTAAGTAGCATCGCAAAGCTCCCAGTCCCAAATTACGTTCCGGGCCCTAGGCCAGACACGATGAATTGCCTGTGCTGGTGCTCCCCGAATCGCTCCTGAGGAGGAAAACGATGCCCCGTGTCAAACACCACCGGTCTTCGCGCCGCGTCCCGCCCCCCAAGGACAGCGATTTCGACCATGAGATTAACTTGGTCAACCACAACCCTTCGCCACCGGTATCAGTGAAGGACGACGACTCCGCCCTCGGCCCTTCTCGCGCCAGCTCGGCAGCAGGTCCCTCTGCAGGCCGTCATCGAGAATCGATACACACAGATGATGCTGCGGTGGATGGCCCGATAGAAAACGGGGATGTCGGGGCTACCCCGGATGGGGTTATGGCCAAGGGGAACGGCCAGCCCCTCTCGGCGGCTTCGGACGGTCCCTTGGTTCGAGTTCAAGGTGAGTGCATTCGCTTGGAGGCAAGGCTGCCCATATGACGCACACTGACGAACGTGCCAGAACCCACTCCACTGGAACGCACCACCGAACAGCCCGGGATTGTGGACCAGGAAGCAAATTCACAGCCGAAGCCGAGGCCTAAGAAGCCCAAGACACCCGAGTCAGCGATAGACATTCTATACGAAAACCAGCGAGGGGGCTTTCTCTGCGGCACTCCCCTTTTCTCGTCCAAGGCACTCGGCAACCTCGACCCGCCGCCGTGGACAAACTTCGCGCACAAGGCCAGCCCGACTGACATAACCAACGCGCAAGTTCCCGACCCGACCTGGGAGTGGGCATGGCCGGAATGGAAGATCAACCTCGATGACGGCGTGGACGAGGACGGCTGGGAGTATTCGTTCATGTTTGCCAAGAAGTTCTCTTGGCATAAAGCGAGATGGTGGAACTCGTTTGTGCGCCGGCGCGCATGGATCCGTAAGCGGGTGAAGAAAGACGCCGGCTACATATCCCAAGACGTGAACATGCTCAACCCCGAGTACTTTACGATCCGGTCCTCGGCGGACCTAGAGCGCAGTCCGAGTAGGGCCAGCGCCCGCGGCAGCCGGGTTAGTATGAGCACAGTGAACGCGGCCGATGAGCCCCCACCCGATATCGAGAGTGTTGAGGAACTTCTGGCGGCACTTCGCGCGTCAAGGATCGACCGTGAGAAAATCGAGGCTATCGATAATTACCTCGAAAATGCCGAGGATGACTTGGCCGGGTTGCAGGATGTCATGCACGAGGTCATGTCGGTGTTTGTGTTTCAAGCCTCGCGGCGAGCCCTCTTATCGAGGTTAACGGACGTGTACGACAAAACGGTGGCTGACAGGGAAAAGGAGAAGAAGGACGGGAAGAAAGATGGCAGTCAGGAAAGCGAGGAGGACGACACCTTGTCTAAGAGAGTCAAGAATCTAGCGGAGGCTGTTAAGCAAGCCGACGAGCAAGTGAAGAAGCTTGAGTATTGGAGCGACGTTAAGATGGTGGTGACCGAGGGGGACTCGAAGGGGGCTGTTGACGAGGGCCAGGGGTGGGATCCCGGCTGGCAGGGCGTGGACAAGTCGGGTCCGAAGGCGCCAAGCGGCAAGTAAAGATGGCTATTGTTTTAATAGCATTGGATGCACGCATCAGAGTCTGAGCATTGATAGCTTGCAATTCCCATATACCCGTATTTTTTGTATCTGGTCTTGGTCAACACAGAGGATTTAGGTTTTGTGGTGAGTTGAGAGATTTACGTTTAAGTCGGTAATTGAACTTGCTGGTGTTCAGATGTCAGTGAACAGTTCGCGGATTGCCATCTTGGGTTGTGCAGACAAGCACTTTACTTCAGCTTAATGGAATACAGCGTACCCTAGAGCGCGGACTGCGTACCCTGCAGCAATGAAGGCTCGCAGTCAAGGACCCACTTCGCTGGAGCTTGGTCACCTTGTGTGAGGACATTCTTCGCACTGTGTACCCGCACTGTCTATCATCGATGCCAAGGTTCTGCCGCGACGGAATGTTTTCTGGCTGGAGCCTTCACGACTTGAGCTTCCCTGCAACCACACACCTGTCAGAGGACTGCCCCCACGATGACTAGCCGACGAGACTTCCTTGGCCAGCCGGCACCCGATAACTATGTCGCCGGTCTTGGCCGCGGCGCCACTGGCTTCACGACCCGATCGGACTTGGGGCCTGCGCGCGAAGGGCCCTCCGAGGACCAGATCAAGGCTGCCGTCGCCAAACGCTCCGCCCAGCTTGGCCTGACCGAGTCCAAGGACGACGACACCAACGACGACGCCGCCCGCTACCAGGACCCCGACAACGAGGTCGGGCTCTTCGCCGGCGGCATCTACGAAAAGGACGACGAGGAGGCCGACGAGATATGGCACCAGGTCGAGGAGAAGATGGGGCGCCGCCGCCAGAAGCAAAGGTTAGTAACTTTCTCGTTCGTGCTGCACACACCCCCCACCCCAGGAGAGCACCCGGTTTATCAGTCAGCGCTGTTAGATGAGCAGAGATACCGACCAGAGATTTTTTCGCATAGGGAAGCACGAGAGAAAGCCGAGAACGACGAATACGAGCGCAAGAACCCCAAGATTCAGCAGCAGTTCGCTGGCCTGAAGCGAGCGCTGGAGTCGGTCACCGACGATGAGTGGGCCAACCTGCCCGATCCGAAGGACCTTACCGGCAGAACGAAACGTGCGCGCCAGGCCCGCATGGAGCGCTTCTACGCCGTTCCCGACAGCGTGCTTGCGGCGGCGCGGGATACAGGCCAGTTCGGCACCACGGTCGCCGATGACG
>Ga0247780_1000342_pt1 | contig 46406 bp, 38 predicted proteins | sample UWRJL079202R5_FD_179927 | JGI IMG/M metagenome (GOLD analysis project Ga0247780, IMG submission 179927) | Plant litter microbial communities from Arlington Agricultural Research Station in Wisconsin, United States - UWRJ-L079-202R-5 | ecosystem: Environmental > Terrestrial > Plant litter >...
CTCACAGCCGCAACTTTAGGAAGGGTATCTGTATTAGTCTGTTCTGAGGTAAGAAACCAGATGGTGTTTGAGTGTTTCAGCAGACGAGAGAGAGAATACCGCGAATGTGCAGTCGGGAGGAGTTATGGAGAGGCGAAACAATGAGACCAAGTTCCATCAGAAAGCATTCGACACCATCTTCGCTGGCATTTAGTCAACAACTAGAGCCGGCTTAATCAGTGTCCATTTCTCTGTTTTCATCGGCTACCAACTCTCGAAGACATCGATGCGTTCTCCCACGCTAATGATGTAGTCACGCCGAGGTGCGGGTGCGGGAACGGTACTTGGGGGAAAGTACCTACATAGGAACCTTGACAATCGGCGGGTATGTCGCGCGGAAAGTGGCCGTCACATGGTCAGAGGAGGTGTCGAACTGGTTGGGTTAGGTTTGGCGTCGCTAGTTGGATTGAATTTCAACTGCGGCCTGGAGCCACTCGCACACACATCTGCATCTGAGACTGGGGGGGAAGGCAGTCGTACTTCGTACCTTCCTCAATGCGCCCCATTTATTGCGGCCCACTGCAAGTTCGATCTGTTCCTGTGGCTCGGGATGCATCAGTATGTGACATGAGAAACCAAATGCGGAGCAATGAGCATTCAGAAAGGCAGCTACCTAATAATCAGGATTGTGACACCTCGACCGACCGCCGTTTTCAGGTTCCCACGACGAGAGACGGCTTTCGACGAGAGATGATTGGGCAAAATACTGGCCTGAGAAGTATGGATCTTATGTCGCAGGCAGCTCCTCCCCACTGCCCCAACAAGCGGGTTTTTACGCTGAGTCCTGTCTTCTTCCGCCTAACTCGGTTTGGCTCCCGTTGCACCATTCCCGCCTCTCCTCTCAACCGCTCCGTGCGAATGCAGACACAAGGCGCAGACCACCATAAACATGCACGCCAAGTCCCGTCGGCTGTCGAGCAGAGAGAGGTACAACCTAGCAGCAGTACGGTGGCTAGCCGGGAAGCGATGGCACCACCGGGGTGGCTGTTTGGGGTCGAGGCGTGATCCCAAGGAGCGATGGGATGCACTGCACTGCACCGCGAACGGAATAGTGCCCCAAACGCCCCAAAGCGCAAAATGATAGGGGCTACCTAGCATGCCGGTACTCACTTGAGAGCCTCAATCCCTCGTCGTACACTCGCACTGAACTGGCACCTCGGCAGACCGAATTTGAAAGTTGTTTGCCGACCTAGTGGGATCACCATGGAGCTCCGGGGGCTCACGCACCGTCCACCCCCCCAGGCTCGCCCCCAGTCATACACTGACTGCAAGGAACTTGTGCAAATCCAATGGAGAGGCCGTCACCTCGCCGCGACCCACGAGAGCGGGTGGCAGAAATGCAATGCAATCCGAATGAAATTGTCGCCCCTGTTCTTGCCTTTCAACACCCCTCCCCATAAGGCAAAAACGAGTGTTCCCACTCCGTTCTCCCCGGATGACCAGACCAGACCCCATGGCGTCTTGAGTGGGTCCAGGAGTACATGTCGATGTACGTAGCGCCCTCCATCTCAGCTCCTACGTGCGTCGTGCAGCTCGAGCACAAATTCCCAGTGGCACTGCTCGGCCAGCGGAAGCTGCCACTTCAACACCGGAGTAGTCCCACACACCTAGCTCTGCTACTCCCGGCGCACTCAAACTGGCACCATTGGTAGGGTTTCTATTCTGGATGATAAGGTTGATTAGTGATAGAGGGAGATCGCAACAGCCCCATCTCGATCTGCAAGGGCGTTGTGTCGAGAAGAGCCTACAAACCACATATAAGGAATACCACCGGCCAGTTACTATCCCACCATGACGACCAGATCCCATATTTCCCGACGCTCTATCTTCCACGACAGTGACCACAGCCGCTCCTCAAGTCCCAGCATGTTCAGGCCCACGAAACCAGAGGACTGGGAACGGTTCCGAGACACCATTGCGGATCTCTACAACACAATGAAGCTAAAAGATGTCATGGTGGAGATGCAAGCTACGCATGGCTTCAAGGCAACGTAAGCCCCCCAGACCCCAAGCTATTCCTCGATGTCCCTGCGCTGAAAACCGCTCTGGTACTAGTGAAAAGCAATACAAGACACAGCTCAAGAAGTGGAACCTCGACACCAAGTACATCAAAGCCTCCGAGTACATAGCCATGATCAAGACAAAACGGGAGAGGGAAAGGGAGAATCCTCCAAAGGAGACGCGCTTCATTCTTCGAGGACGAGTTGTTGACCCGAAGGATATCACGCGGTTCGAAAAGCGAGCACAGAAAAAGGGGACCCCTTTACCAAAGGACGATGAATACGACCAAGGTCGGTAATCTAGGTATCGATGAATCATTCCGGCTCCGCGGTTAACTAACAGGTGGTGACAGATGAACTTGATGATTTACGGTATGACACACCGCCACCGGAGGACACCCAATACGCATGTGAGATAGCCATACCGACTAGCCACCACCCCAAAGGCAAAACTAACCGTCCCTGTTTACCCCCTGACAGACGATGAGGCCGAGCCGTCGTCCCAGTACGCGACCTCCCAGTACGACACTACACAGTACGCAACATCGCAGTACGACAACACTCAGTACGCGGCTTCGTACGCAACCTCCCAGTACGACACATCGCAATACGGCGACCACTATTCCGGATACACATATCAGTGAGCATCGCCGGAAAGCCGTTGTATGATGCTTGTTCCACGGAGCAGAAATCATATTGTCGCTACCATGGAGATGGGGTACATAAGTTAGCTGGGCTGCGTCTGATAGTCGCGAATTTCCTAGTGTCTAGAGAGAGGAAGTTTGTTGCGGGGTGTGTCTGAAGACGGGAGAGGAACTGTAGTTGATACGTTTCAATGTTCGACCCCGAGAAAACATTCATTCGGCTCCTTAGATTGATTTTGTACAGTACTCACATACGCCACTCATTTGGATATGCATTTCAATGCTAAGCACATTTTGCTCCCTACGATCTGATAACTGAAGTTCCTGCAATTATGACGGATGGTCTTGGCCAGGTTGCTCTCTGAAGGAATCCGTACCCGACGAGACGCTCCCCACTTGACAAGCACCTGTTTTGGGTGTCAGACTGTCAACCGAGCTGGCGGGACCTAGGCAGCAACAGTTGCACCCCAAGTAATTTACGTCAGGCACCCGGGTATAGTTCTCAGCCCTAAATTGAAGTTTCCCGTGAATTGTAGGTATTTGTACATGCCATTGTACTAGGACATTGCACCTGCAGATGCAGTCTTTTTACCTCCGCTCGGCAGCACCACGTTCAACTCCCCGCCGCGCGGGGCTAGCTGCATGATTCGCACACCGGTCGCCTGCACCGGTTGCACACACAGTGCCCAGTGCCCAGTGCCCAGAAGTGTGGTGTTACACAAGCGCCCCTCCGCAATGGTAACTCACATTGGGGGACTCGTTCCTTGCCGGCGCTGCCGATCAATCCCGGGCTGCTTCTTTCGGCTCGCTCCGGAGGGGAGTTCATCACATACGCCCTACGAGATGCGGGTTTTGCGGGCCGTCCCTTATTCATTCTTCTGTCGCTTCCTGCTTTGCTGGAAAGGGGTGCTGTGGCACCTAGTGAGGAAGGAAGGAAGGAATGCTGGAGCCTGATAGGTGTGGGTCTGGGATTTGAGGTTTCAGCATTTGGAATGGCATCGCTTGCATAACCACGTGGTCGTCATTATCATCCTGCCGTGGCTCTGGATTCCCGGCCGTCTGGGTCGGGGTTTATTGATCCTTTAGGTCTTGTCAAGGTGGGATGGAATGGGATCACTAGTATGTATTGAGATGGAGGATCGCTTGGAGGATGTCACGTCAGCTGATGTGATGTTTTGTTCAACTTTAACTTTCTCTTTACTCCTTGGGATTATAGGATGGAATAAGCACCTTAAATTCAAGTTGATTTCTCTATAAACTCAATCTTGACATGACTTCCTGCATCCCTCAACATCTACTGAGGCCATGTGTCCGGGAGACAGCTAAGTGAGGGTTAGGGTTGGAATGACTGTTCCCTTAAGCAAACCGATGAACTGAATGCAACGCCGATTCATTGGAAAGAACTGCTAACATCCTCTTTGGCATATTGGCTCTAGCAATAGCCGAAACGGGAGGCTCTTACCGACCCGGGGTGCAAAACTCCCTTTGTTGGTGTCCGCAATATCCACACAGTTGATTCAAGCCTCAGCTTTGTCTCTCGCAACGACAAGTATCAGATTCTAGGGCCCCGATGTCGACCTGGGTGATACTCCGGTCAAAGCTTTACGGGATTCAAAGAGACCTCGATACTCAGGTGGAAGTTGGTTGTGAGACTGAACTGGTGAGAACTATCAGTGCCCTATATACCCCGAGCAACCGGCTTCTCCTCGGTAGGTGGGTCATGAAGTACCAACCCCTAGGTTTGACTTCGTCTCCATTAGAGCCTTCCCAGCGACAAATACTAGGCCTCAGGCTCGGCAAAATTGGCCAACGTTCCATCCCCCAACAACCTATCAGGTACTTAGCTATTCGAGGATCACTGGTTACGGCTCTCTAGCAAATTCTACGGTCTTTTTTTCCCTTCCCGACACTCTAGGAGTAGCCGGTGCTAGGAATTGTTAGTTTGCGAATATTTCACTGGATGATGGGTTTCTCAGCCTAGAATATCCCATGATTCCTTCGTCGAGTCTTCTTTCTCCTGGGCCTCCACGGCACCAGCCGCAGTTTTGGTTTTGTACACGGCTGTGGTCCATTCACCCGTACCATCGCCACGAGGGTACATCAGAACGTGCGTAGAAGTCGTCAGGACAATTGAGTCAGGTCCCGGGTTGTCCTTCCATTCCGCATTGGAGTCGAAATTGCGACGGAAAACAGCTGATGAGTGAAACCCCATTAGCGCACGAATCTCGGAATGTAGTCGGGGTTTTGTCAAAGGCAAGCACGTACCATTCAGAAAGGCCATTGTGAAGGTGTACTGGTCCGTTCCATCTTCCAAGAGTTCCTGGATGTCCTCGTGAAGGCAACGGAGGCGACGTTGCTGACGCTTAGACTTGGAGTCTGAAGCTTCTTCGGGAGCCGACATGTCGTCAAGAGATTGGTGGGTGCAGCTGTGCGGAATTGCTGTGATGGTTGAGATGGAGCTTGGTTGGGTTGTTCGGTTTGTGGCCGATGTTTTGTTGTGGAAGAGAAGGGCCAGATGAGAAATGAAAGAGCAAAATTCAAATGGAAAAATTAGGCAGGTATTGTTTTGATTTGGAGGTCATGAGAGTTCCTAGGCGGCAAAGATCGCACCAACAGTACAGGTAGAAAAGTAAATTTCAAGCAGTGCCACAGAGGTAGGTATGTGCGTATCTCCTCGAGTGGCTACAGCTGATGAGACGAGCACACTTTAGTTGCCGGGGGCTCTCTGCTTGCACAAGCCCTATCGTATGTCGGGAGGAGCACATTAGAAACAAAATCACTGCATGGGGTCCTACATTTGGCAGCGAACAGAGCAGCACAGGCAGTTTTTAGTTGAAACCGTTCCGCAGCAAAGATGGCATAGCAACATCGAAAGAGGTTGACAAGCGGTGCTCTATTTTGGCACAGCAGCCAATTGGTAATGTTACACCCCTCGCTCTCAGCGCCTCAGTGTCTATCATGAATTGCGCTAGATCTACCAGAGTCACCCTTCGCCATAATACAGCAAACAAATCAAGCGTAGAAGTTGACGGTCTGAAAAGTAGGTTAGCCTGATGATGGATACCAGAAACTCGGAAAATGGTTGACTTACATCCTTCTTCTTGGCTTGCACCTCGGCAATGGCGTCAACGTAATGCTCGTGGCCGATCTTGTTCTTGCCCATGCGCAACGCAATCATGCCGGCCTCGACGCACACAGCCTTGAGCATGGCACCACCAAACTCATCTGTACTGCGCGCCAACTCGCTCCAGTTGACGGCCGGGTCAACCTTCATCTTCCTAGAGTGAATCTTCAGAATCTGTGCACGAGCCTCCTCATTGGGAAGAGGGAACTCGATCTTGCGATCCAAGCGACCCGAGCGCAGAAGGGCGGGATCCAAGACGTCCACTCTGTTGGTGGCGGCGAGGACCTTGATACGATCGTCCGATGCAAAACCGTCCAGCTGGTTCAGCAACTCCAACATAGTTCGCTGCACTTCACGGTCACCGCTCTTCTCACTGTCGAAGCGCTTTGTGCCGACGGCGTCCAACTCGTCGATGAAGATAATAGCCGGAGCCTTCTCCTTTGCCAGAGCAAAGCAGTCTCTCACCAACTTGGCGCCGTCACCGATGAACATCTGCACTAGTTGGGGGCCGGCAAGTTTGAGGAAGGTAGCATCCGTCTGGGCAGCGCAGGCTCTGGCGAGAAGAGTTTTGCCGGTTCCGGGGGGACCGTACATCAGAGCACCTGGTGTCACTTGTTAGCTAGCTATAACGCAAGAGAAATGGAATGAGAGGGCTACCTTTGGGTGCCTTGATGCCAATCTTCTTAAACCGCTCCGCCTCTTTCATCGGCCATACGATGGCCTCAACAAGCTCCTCGATCTGCTTGTCGAGACCACCAACGTCGCTGTACTTCTCTGTCGGTTTTTCATCAACCTCCATGGCCTTAACTCTGCTGTCGTACTCGGCGGGTAGTGTGTCAAGGATGAGGTACGAGTCCTTATTTACGCCAATGAGATCGCCGGGCTTGAGGTTGTCTGGGTCGACGAGGCCGATGAGCGGCAGGAAGATGGTCTGTCGTGTGGAGGTCTTGATAACGGCGGACTTCCCCACGCGGGTAGCGTCCAGATCGATGTTGGCGCCCTCCTCGGATGATTCTGCAGTTGGGTCGAGATCTAGAAGCTCGACGACATTGCCGACGAGATAGGGAAGTTGGCTGCGTGGTGTCAGCAATGCGCATAGACAGCGGGACCGCGGCAGTCTTACCGGTTGTTCGCGATCTTCTCCATATTCTCCTTGATCTTTTCTGCCATTGTCGCCTTTTCGTGTGATAAGCGCTGGAACTCACTCTTCATGATCCTTGAGTCATTCTCCAGTAGCCGCTTGCGCATCTGGATGTCCTGTGTGCTGAGGCCCAGGATCTCTTCATCTAGTACATCCTCCTCCTCAGGCTCCGCATCCTTCATGTCGGCATCGCCATCCTTGCCGTCCTTCTTGTTCTTCTTGTCCTTCTTGTCCTTCTTGTCGTCGCGCTCGCGGCGGTCGAGGTCGTCGAGCTCCTCGAGGGTCGACATGGCGGCCGTCGGCGCTTTTGATGAAACTCAAAGGGAGGAAGAGTTTTCGATTTCGATGGGTCAACGAGATTATTTGCAGATGCTGCTCGAGATTGCTTGATTGCGACTGTCAGGCCGGATGAAGGTTGCTGAGAAATGCGGTTGGGAGGTCGTTGCACCACAAGAGCTCGACCGAATCAGCTGGGAGCTGGGCTGCAGGCAAAAGCGCGACGTAACCAGGCGAGCCTAGTTGTGGACCCACCGAGACCCACTTTCCAACACCCCGATCCTGACTAAGCATTCGAGCTCAGTTCACTGGAGCACGATGCCGATGAGATACCTTCAAAAAAGAAAAAGGGACGATAGCACATCTGTTAATACATTTCTAATAGTGTTTCAGCAAGACCACTCTTCGTCTTGAGGCCAAAATACAGTCTCAGCTGCTATTGCCATTCGATATTTATGTCAGTGAATTAAATAGTTACAGACCGAGAAAGCACCGTCTCATAGCTCATCAAGCTCCCTTGCCCCCATCGCTCACTGAAAGCAGAATGCCAACCTTCCGCAATGAGCAGTCCCCTACAATAACCTGCGATGATAACACCCCGCCAAAGAGAAACCACGACCCATTCTCGCGAATAAACCCGCGCATTACAACAAGTGATATATGTACCATAGCGAACTGAATTCGGCCTTCCGCCTATCTGAACAACTCCCTTACTCATCGTCCAAGATCCTGCTTGCTAACCGCCCAACCACGGGCACCTCATATCTGCTCAAACAGTTAGCACATTCTCATAACCAACATCCACACCACAAAACTCACCTATCTAACGTATCAGCATCCCGATACGCATTCAGCACCAACCACCCTATCAGGGCCAAGTCTCCCAAAAAGATAACCCAGCTCAGGAACGTGCTCCAAGAGAAGAGCAAATGCATCACGAACATCGCCGTGAACAGCAAACTCGACTGCCACGCATGAAACCTAGACCCAAACGTTAGCATCCCTGCCCCCAGCCACAGCCCTACTCGTCATAATAAACATACCTCACATAGTCACTCTTCCTCTCCAATATCAGCAAAATTATCGCCCCCAGCGGCGGCAGCGCCAAATATGCCAAACACGCCTCGTAGTCGAGCCTCAGCCCCAGGCTGGTATCAAACTCCGAAACCATGCCCTCTCGTGCACCCAGCGCGCCAAAGTAGTCGCCCGCGCTGCCGACGCCCCATCCCCCTCCTCCAGCACTGGTATTGTTCCCCAAGACCGCGGCACTCGGGCTCTGGTATCCTCCCGTGTCGCGGACGGCTTCGCCCGACCAGGCGCGCTGGGGCTGTGGATGCAGAAGCGGGGGCGGCGATACCTGCGGTGGTCGTTGTGCGACGCCAGGCGAGTAGGAGCGGCGGGCATCGTAGGACGTCCGCGGCGAGGCTGCGCCATCGACAGGGGAGATCGTCCGCCCGTGCTCTGGTGGGGACGACTGGTAGGGTGCGAAGTCCATGATTTCGTTCGGCGGGGGTTCGCGCCGTCGATGTTGGGGTCTGCCCGAGTTGAGTCGAGTTTGCGGCCCACGGGTGGGGCAGGCGCAGTTGAAGTCGATGTTGGGTTCGGATGCTGCGAGCTGCAGTTCGTGATGCTACGGGTCGAGTTGAGTCGGTTGAGATCGCAGAGGTGGGGATGCAAGCTGGTGGGAGAAGCAGAAAGCTAGCTACCTCACGTGCATGGCCGAACAAAAAGATAGATAGGAGAAGCAATCGTGTATGCTAGAGCGCAGGCCGCTGCGCTGTAGCTTTGCTGACTAGGAAATCCGGGATTCTTGCGAGATGATTGAGGTTAATTGCATCTCTGAGCCTCGCAAAGTGGGTGGGTGTGTGACGACGCGCGCAAGTTCTCGTCTTGCCGAGGCGCGGCACCACGCTGCAGGGACCTGTTAGCATCGGCGGGGTTGTTCGCACCATCTTAGTGTGCATTTGCCAGCCGACCAACCCCCGACAACTCCAAATGTCATAGTTCAAGCTCTATTGACGGCTCGCTATCTGTAGGGATTTAGTATTGGCTAAAACTTTCTAATGCAAGCTGCGGTTTGGTATTTTGGTACATTTTATTCTACAGGCCCGGATCCTACAGCAGGGGAAACAGGGGGAGCGTCTAGTTCTCCGTCTTCTTGCCTTCCTCAGGCCCCTTTTCCTCGGGCCCCTTCTCTGCCTCCTCAAGCACGCTTCTCCGACTCTCTATTGTTAACCACAAACTCTTACTAGCGCCCTCCAAAGTGCTAGTAAGACCAAGCCCAGCACTCTGGAGCATATGTACAAGCTGTGCACGCAGACCCTCTAGACCGCCCTCGATGCTACCAACCCACTTGACGCCATCGATATCGAACACCTTACCCTCAACACGACCGCCAATAAGTAGGAGCTTTTGCAGACCGCTCTGCGCAATCGGGTCGTAGTAGGTGGGGGACTTTTTCCTGCTCGGGGCCGGGTACGCCGGCGGGCTCGGGGAAAGAATTTTCAACGCTGCCGCCAAATGTGCGGGAGACACAACAGGGAATGTGACGATGGCTAGTGGCCCGACAAGCAACGGAGAGAGCTCGGTGTATGCGCTCGAGTCGGCCTTCACCTTGTTGCTCTTCGTGACGGCCTTGATGGACTCGTATGCTGCCTCGGATAGGTCGTGGTTATATACTGTCTTGGTCGTGCCACCAGTAATCGTCGTCACTAATGTGGGTGCCACCTTGGAGGGATCAAAGTATTCGACAATCTTCATGGCGACGTCGAACATGCGTGTCCGGATAACTTGGATCCCGATGTGTGAGGAAATATCGGCCGCTTGGCCACCTTGCTGGGGAACTTGAGACAGAGCGGATCGAAACTCTCGCCGTATAGCAGCCCATTCTGTCGCGGTGAGATTGTTGTGTTGGAAGATAAGCATCAATGGCGTAGAGCGAAGAAGCGACGTGTAGGTTCGTAGGAGCTGTGCTTTCCGTACATCGGCCGGGCGGGCGGTCGGGGGTCTTGTTGGCGGTACGTAGTCTGCCGGGACAGAGATGGGAGCAGCAGCAGCGGTGGCATATTGCCTTGCTGTCGACGACCTGGAGGCGGACGGGAGCAGGACAGCGGACCGGGCAGATGTCCTCGCAACAGTGATGGCCGAGCCCAAGCCGCGGACGGCCGGACACCGTAATCTGAGAGGCATACTAGTTTCTCGGAGCTATAAGCTTGTGTGATGCGGGTTGATTAATGCGATGATCCAATTCTCACCTGAAACTGCGAAACGCCTTCACCGTCAGTCACAAGGCGTTGGTCTGCAAAGTCGCGATCTCAGAGCCAAAAATTTGGCGTCGCCAATTCCCTGTTGGCGCATTGACCACTCCCATCACCCAGCTCCAGCCAGACCCCGGACAGCGTCAGCTCTCACCGCCTAACATTCTGCCGATGTCGCGCTTAGCCGAGACCTGATCCCTGCAAGGGCCCCGCCAGGGGTCATCGAGGGGCATCGACAAGCAATTGGGAGCTCCCTGGTCGGGCTCGGGCTGCCGTCCCTTCCAAGGGCCGTGAGTCAACGGAGCCGATACAAAGCCCTCGGGCCTAACCAACCTTGTTGAGGCATTCGCTAGAGTCTGGACTACCTGTATTTCTCTCACCATTCAACGGCCCGTTATTTCTCACCGGCATCTAACGGAAACGGTATTTCGAATTTCCGGATCTTATATCCCAGTGTTTCTTGCGATGGCTTCTGCACCATCGCAGTCGGCCTCAGCGAGGAGCCAGCTTCCCCAGGTCGACATTAAGCCCCTTCTCTCACGCCTCTGGCCATTGAATCGCTCCCAACCGGCAACCGCTGATGAGATTGCCGACGCTATCTCATACTTCTTCACAAACCAGGTCTCGGATGTCCAGGCGACGTGCCTCCTCATCTCTTTGCACTTCACGGGCCTCGACCGTCATGCCGATGTATTAGCCAAGACGGCGGCTGCCATGTTAAAGGCTGCCGCTCAAATCGACAATGCGGCACTTCAGTCAGTTGTAGAAAGGCGGGGCAGGAAAGAAGGCGGCTACAACGGCGGCCTGGTAAGCCATCTCATCCTCACCATCGTGATCATCAGTGATTGCTCGATGCTAGACCCTTAACTAACACCCCTAGTGTGACATCGTTGGCACCGGGGGTGATTCCCACAACACTTTCAACATCAGCACCACCTCCTCCATCCTAGCCTCCAGTCTCCTCCTCATCGCCAAGCATGGCAACAAAGCCTCAACCTCCAAGTCGGGCTCTGCCGACCTCCTCGCCAACATGGCGCCCAGGGCGCCCCAACTCTCCTGCATCCGCCCAGACACCCTGGCCCACCTGTACGAGGAGACCAACTACGCCTTTCTCTTTGCCCCTGTTTTCCACCCAGGCATGCGTCACGTAGCCCCAATCCGCAAGCAACTCCCCTGGCGAACCGTCTTCAATCTCGTCGGCCCACTCGCCAACCCGACGGATGTTTCCCCCTCCTCCACGTCCTCCCCCCTCCTGGAAGCGCGCATGATCGGCGTAGCCCGCAAAGACCTCGGTCCGGTCTTCGCCGACGCCCTCCGCATCGCCGGAGCCCGCAAGGCTCTTGTTGTCTGTGGCGACGAAGAGCTCGACGAGATCAGCTGCGCCGGTGACACAATGTGCTGGCGCATCGCACCCAGCCCCGGCTCGGACCCTACGGTGGAGCATTTCCGTCTGCACCCCTGCGACTTCGGGCTACCCGCTCACCCACTATCGACAGTGTCACCAGGGAAAGAACCCGCTGAGAACGCGGCCATCCTTGCGAAGATTCTGGGCGGCGAGATTCCCGATGACGACCCTATCCTGCACTTTGTGTTGATCAACACGGCAGCGTTGTTAGTCACGTCAGGCATATGCGAGGCCGATACCAGTGACATGGGGCACGGCGATGACGGGGCTGTGATTACGGAGCGGGGCCCAGGAGGCGGGCGCTGGAAGGAGGGCATCCGACGAGCCAAGTGGGCCATCAAGAGCGGAGAGGCCCTGAGGCAGTGGACGAACTTTGTCGAGGTTACAAACAGCTTTAGCGAATAGAGGCCCACGTCAAGTTGTTTTTAGTATAGTCATAGATAAAAGTCTCGCGTTTTTACGAAGGGGACCGACAAGATTAGGTTAACGAAGCGATTCTAAATAAGATATCATCTACATCGCTAAGAGTTTCCCACAAAGAAAACCCACGAAATAGCTTTTGTCATCTAACAGAGAGAGGATATGCGTTAAGTTGTGATGCTCCAACCGACCAAATAATGTAGCTAGCGCCCTGATCAATAGCACATCGTATGGCATCTACAACTCCCCTTTAAACCATGTTACATCACCATCCGGCGCCATTTTTCATTTATTTTATCCTCCACTCAAGCCCTCGTCCTTGGCCTCTTTCGCCCTCTCCCACCATCTCCACGAGGAGGACGGTGCTGATTCTATCTCGACAGAACTCCCCTGATAGTGCCCTTCACGAGGGGTTTACCCTCAATGACAAGGTCACTAATCTTAGTATCGGGATTGCTCCCTTCCTCCAGCCAACGTGCCAGCAATTCATTGCTTTCCCTGGGCTTAATCGAGTCGTTGCGCGTTCCGATCGTGATGTGAGCAACAGGATTGACGCACTCCCATTTTGCCTTCACCGAACCACCGCCCTCGTTGATGTTTGCATCCTCGGCACTCGGGACCAGCCGCACGACAATAGCCATGATGCGGTCATCGTACACGACACGCTCGAGCAGGACCTCCATCTCTCCTAGCTTTCCGTCTGGAGATGCCGCGCCCTCCGAGTCGTGGATAAACTTGTAATGCTCCCACAGTTCCGGACGCTCCTTGGCAGACGCGCGGTGCATGAGGGTAACGTGGAACTTTGGCTGGACACGACGTGAACCCTGGAGCTGCTTCCAAAACCGCGCTGCCTCATTGCTTGCGGGTGCGAAGGTCTTCTCTAGCGCAGCCAAAATATCCTTGCTTGTGACATCAACCGACATATACTCGAGCGGCTTCTTCTTCTTCTCCTGGTGGGCAGCTTGCTGCTCCTGGTATTTTGGCTGCTGGTTCTTGCCCTTGGGCCCTCTGTCAGGAATCGTGTGGCGTATATCGGGCTTGTATCCCTCCAAAGCAGCTTTGATTGCCTCATCCATATCCTGGGCCGAAGGAACTGCTGTCACAAATTTCGGGTACAACTCGTGCAGCTTATTGAGAACCAGCTCTAGGTTTTCCCTGCTCCCTGCAGAAGGATCCAGGTCAATGATAGCGTCAAATCCAGAGTCAGGCTCCTTCTCTGCGTCACAAGGCTCGAACCGCTGAATAAAGCCTTCCATGATGCCTCGAACCTTGTTCATATCCGTGGCCGCTTGGATGGTCTGATGGTTGTTGCCTCGCTCAAACACTCGCTCCTGGGTTATCCTCCGGATGTTCTCGATATCATTGTGGACAAAGTGCAGAGCCACCAACCTTGCCTTCACATGGGCAATCTTGATATCGGTGATTAACTGTTTGCGTTCGTGCTTCTGAGCATTGTTCCGATCAGCGAATACAGCAGCAGCGTTGTCGAGTCCATCCAGAACAGCTTTAGTGAATCGCGGGGGCCGTTTGGGGCCAGTGATGTTGTCATTCTGGATGTGGCCCCAGCCGAACAAGTGTGTGAGTGCGAGTCCGATGGTCGTCTTTCCGCACCCGATGGTTGCGATGGGGACAAGGATTACATCGCCCGTCACGTCTTCCTCACCGCCACCATAGAGCTCCTCGAAGTTGGCGGCGTCAGAACCTTTCATGTTCTTGAACTCGAGGAAATCATTTCGCAGCTTGATGATTCCGTGATTCTGGTTGTAAAGCTTTGCAAGGTTCCTGTCGGCGGCAAGTCGTTTCCGAGCATAGAGCAAATACTCCTCCGTGATCTTTGCGTGCTTCCTGACCCTTGGCTGCTTGCCCGCAATAAGCTGCTTTGTGCACTCTCGCCACTGCCGGTACATAAGGTATGGCTCCTCGAACTTGTACTTGAAGAACCAGTCCTGGAACGCCTGCTTCGACGGGTCATGCGTCATCTTGCAACGGATGACAAAACCCTCGACATCTCGGCCACCATGGGCACCAGTCTCGGCGACTTCCTCGAGAAATGCCTTCACCTCGTTGATGTCATCGATCACGATCAGGCCCGTTTTGACAAAGCCCCAGTCATCGGCAAACTTCTGCACAAGAGGGGAAGGGTATGTCATGAACTCCGGGATGTTGATGTTCATTCCATGAAGGTAGAGGCCAGCCGAGTCGGGGCCGTAGGCCAGAATGTGCTCCTCGAAGCTGTCGTCGCAGAGCTCTGCCACAGCGGTGATGTTCCGTTTCCTCAGCTCGCGGGCAAGATCCTGCGTTGTCTTGCCTATCCGTGCCAGCTGCGCTGCCACCCGCTTCTCGCCAGCACTAGCATGGCTAACTTCCACGTCTGCGCGGTCGCCCGTGGAGTGCTTGCTGCAGACCAGAAGGGTGTCGTCCTCAAGGCCGCTGATGAAAATGATGCAGCCGTTTTCCTTCAAAGTGAGCTCGTAAGGGCCTTTCGTCCTGGTCAGAATATTTTCCCACTGTGTCTCATGAACCTCGTCTGTGTTGAAAAACTTGTCGTATCCACGGATTGCAATCTCTGGGACACCATGTGAATTCTTGGTTGTGAAAAGGCCGCGCGCATATGTGGGGAGGTCGCGCTTCTTGTAGTCCCAGTCCTGGAAGCGCCAAGAATCGACCTGGATGCCGTCTCGAGAGCCCGCGACCGCATATCTCGTCTTCTTGCAGCTGACACCGGTCTTCTTCTTCCCGGATCCCTCCAAGGCGCGTACGAGCTCAGCTGTTTCCTGGGGGTCCTGGCTCACATACGGAACCTCATACTTGTCGGCATCATTTGCGAAGTCTGTGGAAGCGACATACTTGGAGTAAAGCGACATGTCCTCCATGGTGTTCTCCGGAGCACCCTCCATGGCTGCTGGCCTTGGTGGCTGACTTCTTGATTGGGTGGGGATTTGAATGGGGGGCGATGAAGCAGTGTGGATATTGCTCCAACAGCTGTGGTGTGACTGCAACCAAGGGCGCAAAGCCGGAGGTACTGTTTTGTTGCTTATGTGCGTGATGGAGGATAATGTTGGACGTGGATGAAAAGGGCTTTGCAGGCGGTATATGTATTTCGATATGATGTGCAGGCGGTGGTTTGAAGGCTGCATAAAGGAGGAGGAGTTGGGGAGACGCGGTGCAGGAGCGACCCGTGAGTCAGAAAATACACTCTTTGAGCTACAGCCCGAAACCCCCGTACAACTGGAAAGGTACGACGCAGGGTGAATGATACGAAAATAACGGCCCCAAACCACGACAATTCTCGCCGAGGAGTCACAATGAGGCGGAGAGTGAGGACGGCTTTCAGGGCGGGCTGGCTTGCAGGGACTGCCAGGTTGAGCAGCACAGCCCTACGAAATGCTGAGGTGGGATGCCTCAGGTCACGATGATCTGGCGGGACAGGGGTCAGGATGTCAGATACGAGATCGCTGGCAGAAAACTTCAACTTCAGGCTCAATATGTTCATTGCTAATGTCTACATCTCTCAAACAAGAGGCATCTGGTTTCTTGGGCCAGAAGTGCTCTTCAATCTTGCTGCAATCGGTACCTAACGGGCTGTGGAACGACCTTGCGGGTGTTAGGGCAGTGGTCGTCTAAATTCCGGTGGTGCGACAGTGGGGCGGCCAAGCTCTTTGTCACACCGAAACCCAAAAGCTACCGTTTGTTAGCCGCTTGGCGCTCTTTCTGCACCCTGCGTTGATCAATTGCCCCGCCAAAATTTTGTCCCATTGCGCCGAGCAGAACCGCAACTCCTAAAATAGCAGTCAAACTTCCCAGGCCTCCCGCAATGTCGAAGAACCCATATCTCCTCGCGGCCGACGACCCTGAAGGTCTTTTGGCACTGCTCCAAGAAGACGCATCCCAGGCTGCGGGCCAAGACGAGCATGGCTACTCCCTTATCCACGCCGCCGCGAGCTACAACCACCTCGATCTCCTGCGGAAGCTGGTTCGCGATTTCAAGGTTCCTGTCGACCTCACGGATGAAGACGGAGAGACCGCCCTGTTCGTCATCGAAACTGTCGACGTCGCCAAAGTCTTGGTAGAAGAATTGGCTCTAGACCCAAGCATCAAAAACGACGAAGGCCTGACGGCAAGAGAGAAGATCGAGGCGGAGGATGAATTCCCTGCTGTGGCTGAATATCTGAAGGCCCGAGAGGGCTCGTCTTCTACTACGAATGGTACCACAAACGGCGACGCTTCCGAGTCACTGGACCTCCCAGCGGCCCCCGACGGGCTCCAGGTCAGAATGGGCACGATCAACGAGGCAGATATTGGGGAGCTGCAGGCGGACCCCGAGTTCCGGAGACGGATAGAAGAGCTTGCTGCGAGGCAGGACTTCGAGTCTCCTGAAGGCCAGGCGGAATTACGCCGGCTTGTCATGGAGATCATCGCTGGTCAGGAGTTGAGCGGGGAAAGGAGTGTACGGCCAAGACAGGAGTGATGCCTTCCTGCTTCTCATTCGTGACACTTTACCTCCCACATGAGATACTCGCCCGTTGTGTTTGGCGGTCGCAAAATGGCACACTCAGAAGTATCACCCGCGACTCCTTTTGAGAAGGTGGTCGTACTGAAGGAGAACCACGATGACTTGGTTGGGAGGGCGGCCATAACATTGACGAGGGTGTCCCGGCACCACAAGGGTGACAGGTAGCCTTGCCAGGTAATTTTGCAGAGTTTCCCCTGGTCTCCGGACCCCGGAACTTGGTAACGGCAGAGGAAGGGGTCGATACTGTCTCCGGGGTGGATACGAGGGCTTCCAAGCCGAACTAGAGATAGCCATTCGTAGAGCTCAGTAGAGAAGCTTTCGAGGTCGTCTCTGGCTCCTGGTTCAATAAATTCGACCGCAGGCTGCAGCAGCGGCAACGCGGCTTCGATGCTCTGCAAAACCTCTGGGACAGCCATGTGGTTGGTAGGAGAGTGTTGCACCAATGGGTCCGGAACAGGCACTGTGAGTTTTATTAGAAATGCGCCTCAGAGTCAAAGTGGAAAGGAAGGCGTATGTACCAGTGTCAGTAACGTTACAGAACAGCCAGGTCACTGGCGTGCTGAGGGCATTTTTGCTTGCATACACCAACCGATCGAATCCCTTTTTACCAGGAAACATCGAATCACCCTTTAAGGCAAATTCCACAACTAAATAGTCAGCGTGGTTCGAGCAACTCAGGCAGAAGGTAAATACCCCATCGAGGCTTCAGGCCTCGTTTCCCCTTAGCGCCATATGGCTTTCCCACCAAGCCTACTCGCTCATATGCTTCTTTGTCAAGAAACATTGTCAGAGTTCCTGAGATGGATATCAGCAATCGCCTGGGTAAACATGATTTTGGTGTGCATACCGTCTTTGAGAGAGTAAACATTATCGATGCCTATCCGCCCCTCGGAAAGCATTATGATGTTTCCTGTTACAATATTAGACTTGACCAGTGCAGATATGCCGACAATATTGCTCCTGCCTTTTTTGATGTACTCTGTAAAAAAGTCACCGCCCAGAACATCTTGCAGTGACATGACCACTCTCTTGAACTCTGGCGCAGGCCTGGTTTTGACAACGGCTTCATGGACAGCTTCAAATGCCTCGTCGGGCACAATGAGGTCGACCTGGTAAGGCTTTCAGAAATACGTCGATTGCGTGGGCTGTACCCGGATTCTGCACGCACCCTGTGGATGAAATCCTGGCCTATAAGTGTGGTCCACGGCTTGCTTTTGGAGGGCGGCTGCTTTGGGTCCAAATGGCCCATTTTCCCGTAGGTGAAGTAACATTTTGAGGCCTGGTAAAACGATGGGGCCTGGAAAGACAGCATCTTGTCTTTAGGGCGCTGTCGTGAAGTCGCTTGTGCCAGATCAACCCGGCTGGGTCAAGGTGGATTGACGTTGATGTGCATGTCAAGGGCTGGAGTTCAGTGGATGAAATCTTGGATAAGCGTTGAGTCTATCATAACGCCTGGGGTGGGTCTAAGAGCGCCTCGGCTGCTATTGGCTTGAGCGCCATTTCCGTCTGTGCGTATCTCTTTAGCCACCCTACCGTCAAGTTAGATATCAGTGCCTGGTTGTGGATTCTGCGTTTGAGCCAAACGAAACCACACCAAAAACCACGAATAAGTGAGTCAGGCTCAACAGCAAGAACACACTCTTTGACAGTTTCTGGGGACAGTAATGAGCAGTGCTGAATTAGAGATATTTCTGGTTACATTTGCTGCTCAGTTGCTGCGGAAATACTCATGATGGAGTATCTCATTCGCTTCTCACAGTGGCATGAGACATTTCGTCTCCCTGAACTTCACGCCCTCGCGATGATCGAGGGGGTAGATTTGAAGGTAGTCTCATACAACCTCGAGGTATGTTAAATTCTGCTTATTTTCTTCGGAGCTTCTGTGTTCAACAAATCGGAATTTAATTTATTCTTGACCCCATTGTTCCTCCCCTTGTCAACCGCCCCTTTGAAGGAGAAAAAAAACACCTAGTTGGGCGCTAAAACTGCACAGTCTCCCTTTTGCGTGGTAAATCTTCCCTCAGAAGATGCCGCTAAACGCCTCATACGGCGCGGCATCCTGATACAGTCGATCCACGAACTCTGGGGCTCCGGGAAGACGCTCGACGAGGTGCACGCCAAACTGCGCGCATCGACATCGCATCTCTGGGAGCGCTACCTGAATACCTCGTTCAAATTCACCCTCGACTCGTACCAGGGCTCCCGCTCACGCGAGGAAAAGGTGCGCATTATTGACTCGTTTTCCTACCTAGGCTTCCAAGGCCCTATTGTCATGCGGAGCCCGGACCAGGAATTCGTTCTCCTCGAGGAATGGCCATTATACCCATGCGACTCCGGTCTCAAGGAGCCCCATTACTACCACTTCGGTCGCTACCTCGCCTCGGGAGCCCGCGATCTGCCTCAGAAGCTGGATCTCAAGAAGCGCCGGTACATCAGCACCACGTCGATGGACTCTGAGCTAGCCCTCGTCACGGCGAACCTGGCGCTTGCTGGACCAGGCAAGCTTATGTACGACCCTTTCGTCGGAACTGGCAGTTTTCCCATCGCTTGCGCGCAGTTTGGCGCGCTCACGTTCGGGAGCGACATCGACGGGCGCAGCATCCGGGGGAAGGGCAAGAAGACGCTCAGGGGCAACTTCGAGCAGTATGGTCTGTTGGCTGGGCTTGGCGGGATGTTCACTGCCGACCTGACCAACACGCCGATACGAAAGCAGCCACTTGGCAGCGGCGGTGACGGAGCTCAGGGGCGCATCTTCGACGGTATCGTCTGCGACCCTCCGTATGGCGTTCGGGAGGGGCTCAAAGTCCTTGGGGTCAGGGACGAAGAGAAGTCACCGTTGGTGACCCCGCGAGGCAGAGAGAAGTATAAGTGAGTTAATACCACAGAACGGCATACCCCATTTCCCTATTTTGCGTCTTATGAGACTGACCACCCCCCACAGACTACCGGATTTTGTCCCTCCTAGGAAACCCTACAGTTTCCTTGCGATGTTGCAAGATATTCTCCAGTTTTCTGCCCAAACACTGGTGGATGATGGACGTCTCTCATTCTGGATGCCAACCGCGAACGACGAGGATCAAGAGATACCCGTACCAAGTCATCCCTACCTTGAAAGAGTCTCCGTCTGCACCCAGGTGTTCAACAAATGTATGTCCCAAACCGCCTCGCTTCCTGGCAGCCCCTTCGTCACTACGTTAATGATATCACCACGCTAACACACTCACAGGGTCACGGCGGCTCATCACCTACCGCCGAATCCCCGACGCGCAGGTGGATCAAGGAGCAATGAAGCAGTGGGGGTCGGATAAAGAGAAGCTCATCGGCAAGTCGGCTGACGAGCTGAATCCCTTCCGGAAAGCATACTTCAACAAGTTTGAGACCGAGAACAGATCTTAGGGTGTTGAGGACCATGTCGGCCCATCGCTCTTAGCTTAGATACCCAATTAAGCATATACAACTAAAGTATGCATGCCTCAATTCAGCCCATCCGGCCGTGTGTGCACCGCTATGTTTCTGTTTCTTCTCCGCTTCCCTCAAGCCTGCAACCTTGAGTTGATCATCTGAGTGGATTTCCGTCACACCCTCTGCCTGTATTTCTCGATTCCCTTTCGGATAAGTGTGCTTCCACACCACTCGCGCTGCTGCTCCTGCTGTCCGTGTCTCATAATCAATACCACCCAGCAGCCCCTATCCCTTGGCTATCAAATAAAAAGCACCGTGCCCCCCCCTGTTCCATTGCCCTGCTCCAGAGGCAGAGGAAGTATGCATTGAAACCAAGAACATGATATCACCCATCTCAAAAGCAGTTACTATAAGAACAGTAAACGTTGAAAAACAACCCAATTGATGCACGAGGGCCGACAGCCAGTGACTCCTGGAAAAGGGACGCCCCAAAAACTTTTGATCTCGTTGGCAAGAGAGTCGATCAGATGTCGCTGTCTCGTGCTCTCTTGTAATAGGCCGTTGTGTGTCAATCTCGTTATCCGTGTCGTCCCTGTCGTGTAACCGTCTTCACCTGAACTCCATAGCAGCAAAGCATCCCTTATCCTCGACATGCTTCAACTCTAACTGTTGGAACCTATGATGGTGTGTAAGTTCAAAGACGTGGAAACAGGGGACGGACTGGGTCCGGGCTTACTTTTCGCTCCGACTGTGGAAGTAGATTCCGCTAACCTCGCCGCGCACCTGATTAAAGCAGATGTAGTAAAACCCCTCAAAACTCGCTCCGTTAATTGTCCGAACTCGATGATCCGGCACAAGAAAGTGTTCCTTCCACCGCATAAAGAGGCAGTCCTTGTCCGAGAGGTCGATTTTGACGTGTTCGCCTCTGTTTGCCTGTTTTTTAAAGGGACGGAATGCCGGGAACTTGCCCCAGTGTGAGATGTCGATCTTATCGGTTGCGCCCCACGATGGGTGTTGTGTGATGAAACCGTACTTGGAGCCAATAATTTCGCCCTCGAAATATGTCGTGAGTGTCGGATGATCATCCGTCAGGCCTACCAGCACGTGTGTCAACACTTCACCCAATGTAAGCCGCTTGATAATGGATCTGACAAACCTTGAATCTTAAGATACCCACACAGGAAGGACTCGCGCAGATCAACGTGCTTGATCTCGACCTGGACGTCGTACCGCTGCCGCTCGGACTGCTGTGTCCCTGTGAACCGGCTTCCCGGACGCAGGAACGAAGATGACGATGTTGGTATCACCCTCATTTGAGAGTACTCGTAGCCCATCCCGGCCAGCCCGCTATCCTCTACCCACCGCTGAGCATTGGACATCAAACCCCACATTTCTACATCGTCCGAATCAACGGCCGTAGGCGTAGCAAGGCCAGCTCTTCGTTTCCCCCTATCGGATATCCCGGCTGTAGCTGGCGTTGTTGCCGTCGCAGCCGTTCTGGCTGCGCTACTCTCTCCATCTGTGTCCCTCGTGCCATCAATTTGCATCGTCTCATTATTCAGTATATCTTCATCCAAGCTAGTCTGTTTCGGCCCATCTTCCTCAGTCCCGCCCCCAGCAATCAGTACCACGGCTGGCGGTTCCTGCTCCATGTTGACGTCACGGCTCGCATCTGACTGCGGCCCAGGCGACATCGTGGTTGGTTGCGACAGCGGAGGGCCGTCTTCGGTGTGCGTTCGGATGGCGCTGGAATGACCAGACAGGAGGGTCCTTCGCCAGACGGATGGCGGCTGAGTAACAGAGGGTGGCGATCGGGGTTGCGAATATGTAATGGATGATTGATGGTGGACCTCATCGGGATCGGGACATGACGAAAAGGCGAACAGGCGCGGCGAACGCGGCGGGAGCGGATCGGGAGCACTGGATGAGGGCGTGGGCATAATTCCAGGTGGATCTAGTCGCAAGCGATTGATTCGGGTACCGGTCGATGCGCGACTTCAAATAGAAGGGCGGTGGGACTGCTTCGATGGGATGAAGGACCGGCGCGATGTGTGGTGGATGGACACGGGACAAGGCACTTGTCCCAGAAGGGAATCAAGGAGGGGCGCTGCTCTTTGCGAATCGCGGCGCCGCGATCGTAACGTGCGATTTTACACCGGCTCGTACGCGCCTAGAGTATCTTGCCGCTCGGGTTCCCCAACGAAACGACCGTTGAGGTGTCGACGGTGTTGCCAGTGGATGGACGAGGGCCGATGGTCTCATAGCCCGTAGACTCGATCAATGGAGCGCCATAGGTCGTGGGGGATGAGAAGCGCGCACGGTGCAGCTGTCCCAAGGATAAGTCTGGACAGGCGTCGCGGGAGGCAAAACTCCCCTGGCGGAAGCTCTGCGAAGAAGGAAGAGGGGATAATAAGTATTGACCAAAACACTGCCGTCGGAGAAATAAGAAGCGTCCTGAAACAGATGATCCAAACGTGGACGAGCAATGACGACGGCCGAAGCTGGCTTTAAGGTTGGCAGAAACGATGCGCTCTGTCTTACTACAGTGGTGGAAGTTCGGCTTGGATGGCAGCGGCAGCGAAACAATTGTGGGGACGAGAAGCCGGGGCCGGGGTGCCAGCGCGGTGGCTGCAGCTGGTGTCGGTCTCAGTGAGAAAGCGCTCCGGTCAAAGCCTCAAAAGTCGCCGTTGCCAGTGCGCAGGTGTTCTTCGTACTGTAATACCTCCTGTCAAACAGTCGAGGTAAGCCATAGGCTGACGTGCCAATCTTGGAACAGAACTTGATAAACCCAAAGTCGTCCTAGAGGCCGTTTCGTAGTACTTAGAAATACCTCACAGCTTCCATCGTGGGTAGGGACTTATGAAGGGGTTGCAGTTTGAGTCTAAGCCGTGCGAAGACTCCATGTCAGATGCCCCGCCACACGGAGAGAAGAGACCGTGCCGTCTGCCTTGTGCCCCACTTGCATCTCCTCGCCTGAACGGCTGAAGGTCGCTTCATGCCTCGCTCCCACGCCTACGCAGTATACGTGCGTCAGAAATGGAATGGAAACAGCCTTGACTTTATCGCTCTTGTGACTCAACGCCCCCAGTGCAGCGCAACATCAAGGTGGCCATATATCTGTTATCGGCTCGATGTGCTACCCAGCACCTGCTTCTTTCGGGGGGTGAAGGAGACTGCGCACTGACCACTCAGGTCATCGAACCGTCTCCTGAAGCGCGATCATGCAGCGAATACACAGCTGTTCAAAATTGATTGGGCCAGCCTACCCAGCATGGCGGGGCCACTGGGTCGCCGAGCCGTGGTGTGTGACCCTCCGACGGACCGGCGAGACAAAGAGCCGACTCCGTTCCGCCGCGCTTCGTTTGCGTTCCCGGTTCGGAGGATAGCCATGCCTGCCAAGCCACCGAGAGGCCCGGCTGACGGTCGATACATAAACACATGTCCTTTTCCTTTTTCTCATGAGCAGAACTAGAAGCTGCATGCCAAATGCCCGAAACTGAACCCCCGAAAACGCCGATCCCGCCCCATGAAAATTGACGAGTGTCTCACAAAGGGTATCATCCTGTTTCCCCCGCGTTGACACGCCTTGATCAGATAGGCTTGATCTTGAAATGCAAAGCGATGAGGCTGAATACAAGAGCTTTGAGGTCCTGCACAAGATAATAGAAAACTCTCAAGCCTTCCGGATCCGCCGACTCAGTCACGTCGTTGATCGAGCCGATCTTGGCTGTCTTTGCGCCGTGTTAGCCAGGGCCCAGGCCGTGCAGAGCTAGGCGCCATAAGAAGCTTACCTCGAAGGAGATGTGCTCGTTCCCCAGGCGAATTTCAAGCTCCTGCTTCCCGTCCTTATTCTTGGTCGGCCACTTCGCATCGTCTTCCCTGTCAAGATATTAGCCCCCGCCACCGTTGGTCGCAATATGGGGAACATACTTCAAGATCTCGCTCGACTTGATGATGCGCTTGATCTCATCGATAACCAGGGAGCTGACACACACTACAATTATGCCAGTCAGCGAACACGGACCGACCCAGCCTTCCTTCACGTCCAGGGTTGAAGTCCTCACGCACTTTCTTTCCTGATTAGGCTGTCGTTGCGGTAGTTGGAGTTGTTCGCATAGCGCGCGGTGGCACTGCGCCCATCGCCGACAGCGCGAAAATCGAACTCTGCGAAGAGAAGCTGGAATTAGCGACTGTCTGAAGCAACCAAGGTTGAGGTTGAGGAAGCGCACCCAAGAACTCATGGCCAAAGCGACCCGAGTGGCCCGAACTAGCAATGTCTTAGCACATAGCCATTAGCCAACACGCGAGGCGCCATACTTACTAGTAGCGCAAGTAGAACTGCTCGTTGTTGGCGGTCATGATTGGCGTCGTGAGCTTCGCTGCAGAGGCGTCGCGAATTTCTGGGACGGAGCACGGCAAGATGGATGCTCTGCCCCCAAACACGGCGTCGTGCGGGCAGGGGGATGGCGGGGCAAAACCCCACTCCACCGGGGCTGGCACGTGACAGGCTCTCCTGCCAGCTGGCGCGGAGCGGTGGGCCAGGCCAGAATGCCACATCTCCCTGCACGGCCCCCGTCTTTCGATATTGTGTGGTGATCGTCCATCCTCAAGGTGTCTTTCTCACCGCGCAGGTGATGCCCACAGCTCTCCCCACGCCGCCAGCGCTCCCAACTCTCTCCCACGTTCGAGGAGCCGACTGATTAGAACTCGACGATTGCGCCCGTCAACTCGCACCATTCAGGGCATCCGAACCGAGCCCGGCCAACGTGGCACCCACAAGCCACGAGCTCGAGATCCCGCCCCTCAGTAATAATCACCCAAGCCCACACCAGGCCGCATCTGCCGCTGCCCGTTGCCCAGCATGTCGTTCCTAGAGAATTCATGGAGTTTGGTCAAGGACAATGCCACCGATGGTACGCCGACCATGTCGGAGCTGCGCACGCAGCTCGAGAAGGGCACCGACGAAAGCAAGATCGAGACCATGCGGCGCATCCTCACCATCATGCTTAATGGAGACCCCATGCCTCAATTGCTGATGCACATCATCCGCTTTGTCATGCCCTCCAAGTCAAAGGCACTGAAGAAGCTCCTTTATTTCTACTACGAGGTCTGCCCGAAGCTGGACGCCCAGGGGAAGCTGAAGCAGGAGTTCATCCTCGTATGGTAGGGCGGCCCCGTTGTTCCCCGCAGAGCGCTCAAATGCTGACCCCTGCCCCAGTAACGGCATTCGCAACGACTTGCAACATCCGAACGAATACATCCGTGGCAACACGTTGCGATTCCTGTGCAAACTCCGGGAGGGCGAACTCCTGGAGCCGCTACTGTCGTCGGCGCGCTCCTGCCTCGAACATCGCCATGCATATGTCAGGAAGAATGCCGTTTTCGCTGTGGCCTCGATCCACCAGCACTCGCCCCATTTGATCCCCGACGCACCGGAGCTAATTGCGACCTTCCTCGAAGGGGAGAACGACCCAACATGCAAAAGGAACGGTTTCGCCGCCTTGTCCAGCATCAGCCACGACAAGGCGCTGGCATATCTCAGTTCCGTGTTTGACGGTATCCCCAACGCCGAGGAACTGCTGCAGCTCGTCGAACTCGAATTCATTCGCAAGGATGCAGTCCAGAACTCCCAGAACAAGGCCCGATATCTCCGTCTCATTTTCGACCTCCTCGAAGCCAACACATCAACAGTAGTGTACGAGGCAGCGTCATCCCTGACATCGCTCACCAACAATCCCGTCGCTGTCAAGGCCGCAGCCAGCAAGTTTATCGAACTTGCCATCAAGGAGGCCGACAACAACGTGAAGCTGATTGTTCTGGAACGTGTAAATCAGCTTCGCTATAAGAACGAGGGCATTTTGGACGACCTCGTCATGGAAATATTGCGGGTCCTTTCGAGCCCAGATATCGACGTGCGCAAGAAGGCACTGGAGATCGCTCTGGAGATGGTGTCGAGCAAAAATGTCGAGGAGGTTGTTCTGCTGCTAAAGAAGGAGCTCTCCAAGACAGTCGACCAGGAGTTCGAAAAGAATAGCGAGTACCGCCAGCTCCTGATCCATTCAATCCACCAATGCGCCGTCAAATTCTCCGAGGTCGCGGCTAGTGTTGTCGACCTGCTTATGGACTTCATCGCCGACTTTAACAACACTTCCGCGGTCGACGTAATCAACTTTGTGAAAGAGGTTGTAGAGAAGTTTCCCAAGCTTCGCCCGGCGATTGTGCGCAGACTTGTCGAGACTCTCAATGAGGTTCGCGCTGGTAAAGTTTACCGTGGCATTCTTTGGATTGTGGGTGAATATTCGCTTGATGAAAGGGATATCCGTGAGGCATGGAAGAGGATTCGTGCAAGCCTTGGCGAAATTCCGATTCTCGACTCGGAGCAGCGACTGCTAGATAACATGGGCTCCGAAGATGACGGCAAGGATCAGGAGCAGACGAACGGGCACCCGAAGACCATGCCAGCAGCCGGGTCCCGGAAAGTACTCGCTGACGGGACTTACGCAACTGAGACTGCCCTGACCAGCCAGTCTGCGGCGGCAGCAAGGCTAGAAGCGGTTAAGGCTTCTCAGAAACCACCTCTGAGGCAACTCATCCTGGACGGCGACTACTTCCTAGCGACCGTCCTATCCGCAACACTCACAAAGCTCGTCATGCGTCACTCCGAGATCTCTTCAGACACTGCTCGTACAAACGCACTCAAAGCCGAGGCGATGCTGATCATGATTTCCATCATCCGTGTTGGTCAATCGCAGTTTGTCAAGGCGCCCATTGACGAAGACTCCGTTGACCGAATCATGAGCTGCGTTCGCTCCCTCGCGGAGTTTAGCGCTCATAAGCAACTGGAGACTGTATACTTGGAAGACACAAGAAAGGCTTTCCGTGCGATGGTACAGGTTGAGGAGAAGAAGCGCGCAGCGAAGGAGGCACACGAGAAGGCCAAGACTGCCATTCAAGTTGATGATGTCGTCTCTATCCGTCAACTCTCAAAGAAGAATGTAGGTGACGGTGCTGATACAATTGAATACGACCTCGAACTTGCGACCGGCGGCGATAGCGGAGCCACAGAAGATTTGTCTGGCAAACTCAGCCGTGTTGTTCAGCTTACCGGGTTCTCGGACCCCGTTTACGTCGAGGCCTACGTCAAGGTGCACCAGTTCGACATCGTTCTTGATGTGTTGCTGGTGAACCAGACAACCGAGACCCTCCAGAATCTCTCCGTCGAGTTTGCCACACTGGGAGACCTGAAGGTAGTTGAGCGGCCAACAACGCAAAATATCGGACCACACGACTTCCACAATGTTCAGTGCACGATTAAGGTATCGTCGACAGATACCGGCGTCATCTTTGGAAACGTGGTGTATGAAGGCGCACACTCGACCGATACCAATGTAGTCATTCTCAACGACCTGCACGTCGACATTATGGATTATATCCAGCCCGCCACGTGCACCGAGACGCAGTTCCGTACCATGTGGACAGAGTTTGAGTGGGAGAACAAGGTGAACATCAACAGCAAAGCGAAGAGTCTACGGGACTTCCTTGACCAGTTGATGGCTTGCACCAACATGAACTGCCTGACACCTGAGGCTAGTCTGAAGGGAGATTGCCAGTTCTTGAGTGCGAATCTCTATGCCAGGAGCGTGTTTGGTATGTTTCTTCCTACTTTTGATCATTTTCGGTCTGTTACAATGAGAAGTGCTGACGTGGGAAAACAGGGGAGGACGCTTTGGCGAATTTGAGTATCGAGAAGGAGGGTGAAGACGGTCCTATCACTGGCTTCGTGAGGATACGTAGCCGATCGCAGGGCCTGGCGCTGAGCTTGGGGTCGCTAAAGGGCTTGAACAAGATAGGGTCTACAGCTTGAACTCCTTGCTAGATGAAAATGTTGCAAAGAGGTCTTCCTACCCTCGGAGATATTAGTTCTCTCTTAGGTATCCCTGAGATGGGGGTAACCTTTAGTTAGCCGAGCCAGCCGAGCCAGGCTGCTTGCTCGACACGACAAGCCCACGCCGCTGAGATGAGGGTGGTATGACGGGATAGTCCAGGTGGGACGAAACACCCGTGGAGGAGTTTTCGGCTTGGACAGTCGGCAGTGATCCACTGGTGGAATAGGGTGATCACCTGGTAGGGTACGACACGACACAAAAGGCACCCAAAATCTTTTTAGACCAACGACGTTTATGGAGTGTAGCCTGGTTAGATGATGTGAAATGGGAGAACCAGTTCCATGTTCCTTGATTATGTGGCATTCATTATCTTGCAGTTCTCAAGTCTCGGGGTTTCGTGGACCTTGACGTCCTTGAGAAGGAACAGTTTCGCCTACATGCGGAACAAATGCGTGTGGTATATTATGGCTCAAGCACTTCTCTCTCGCTATGGGAAATGCCGAGTCTGGCCCAACCCGCATCCATCCGCAATTCCATTTCGGCCCCGAGAAAAGACTAGGGCAGCGCAATGTGTCCTTCATGTCTCCCAAGCCCTGACTCCCCCCGTTCCCGACTCCCATTCCAATTCCCGTTGCGATTCCCATTCCAGTCGCAACGCTCACACCTAGCTCCAGCTAGAACTTGCCAAAGCACTCTACCCCCCTCAAATAGTGAAAAGAAAATGGGAGCCCAAGAAAGCAGCCCTCGCCTGAACTCCACAACAATAGTAATGAGATAGCCGAGCTACGTGAGACTATGATCCCAGAGATCGCCACCGTGAAACATGTAGAAACGAGCACAAGCCAGATTAGAAACAAAGTAGGAATGGGGTATTTGTAGATGATAGAAAAGCGTCATGACCAGGCCGTAAGTTCGTCGTGTACCTTATGTCCAGTGGAGAATATGAACTCGCCGCAAACTGCTCGAGATCAAACGTTGTAAGGGGACCTCAGCAGCCAAAGAGGCTGCCGACTGTCCAAGAAGGTGGGACGTTCAGGTTAGGAGGTATAGCGTATTCGGAGAGACGTGGGTGGCGGTGCCGACTTTGAATGCTGCAAGAAGAGGAGGAGTCGCGAAGCATGGGTGTGATGGTTTGAGGTAGGCTTCTTCTGTCAGGGGTGCCGCGGCCGAGGAGAGTGGACAGTGATGCGTTGGGCCATTGGATGTTCAAACGTCGGCTAAGCACAGCACGACGCGAATCCCATTGTTGGTCTTGACGGTCGCCGAGTAAGTTGATCTCGTCTGAGTTGCCGGTCCAGGGCCTGTCGTCAAGCGATTGCCAAGAGGATAGCGGAAATGCAATGCTTTCCGATGAGCAACGGTTCTACCGATTGAACACCAAGGCGTTAACTACATGTCCCTGCTTCCAACCTTGCTCGGAAAGCGGCGATCCTTCCTTGAGGATCTTGCCCATGTAGGCAATTCGTATCTTCTTGCTCGAAGGAAGCTGATGAACAATTAGTAACCTTGCGTGTCAACCAATGACGGCAACGGTCTCGTGATCAAACGGTCACCTTGCCATGCAAAGCGTGAACTTACCTGCGCGCCTTCGGCGACTCGCATTGCGATAGTCCTAATATTGTCCTGCTTGCCCACTGAGACATTGACATCCTTGGATCCATCACTCAGCCTGGCGCGGATAGTGATCTGATCCCGGACATCCACGACAGCCTTGCCCTTCTCCTCCCGCCGTCGTTCGGCTTCGCCATCACCATCTTCCCTCTCTGTCGTCTCATCACCAGCGGTCAGGTCGGTCTTTGCATCCTCGAGCCCGGCATCATCAGGTGAGCCTGGTCGCCTTGAGGTGTTCAATGGGTCGGACACAATATGCTCTGGCAGCGAGTAGTAATTACCAAGCGCATCATACGCGCCCTGGGCCAGGTCTCCCGTCGGCAGGGTGATGTCAGCCGCATCGAGAATGGTTTGGGCCGTCGCAAGAGCGATCGCCGGATCCTGTTCGCTCGGCCCGTCAGTGGCGCCCTCACGTTCCTGCAACCCTCCCAGCCCGGCCTCATCGGCAATCCAGAGTACTTCGAGTGCAGCACGGATCGTCTGCCAGATTTCCTGCCGTCCTGTAACTCTTGTGTCAAAGAAGTCCGTCCTCTCGCGCCTCAAAGCGGCACGCGTCCAGATCCGGTTTCGGCTACTCCATTGGTGACGACGCAGCGGCTTGTTGATGTGCTGGGCGAGAGGCTGTGTATGTCTATGCCGGCGCGGCGGCCCTGAGGCCGGAGACTGAAGCGGGTCGTCGTTGCCCGTCTGCGAGCTTGAGGTGACTGTTGTCTGTGGAGGGGCATTGATCGCCCGAGCGGAGCCGGTGGCACCCGTACCCCCAGCGTAGGGGGCCGCGGTGCGAGATATGCAACAACCCTGAAGCAAGTCGGCAAGTTGTCAGCTATGCGAATTCGTAAGAGAACCAGCGAGAGGCGAGTCTTCAGCCTCGTTCCAGAGTTGCGCTGGGAGATTGGAGGAAGAGGGGCTCTCATCGCAGCGACAAGCGTCCTGGAGACTCAGGGAGTAGGGGGTCCATACCATTTCGTCGGGGCTCTCAGCAGGCAAGAGGAACTGGTCTCGTCTCGGCGTTCGATGCCGCAGCCTGTGGGCAGCTCGATCCAGCCGTTTGGACAACTAGTTCATGACGGCAGTCGATCAACCCATGTACCTGTCGTGACGCTCTCGGATTTCGTGGGTAGGGCTTCCGCAGTTTAGCGATCGCGAGAATCCAACGACGCTGCTGCCACCACGACTTGCGAGGTAAAGTGCGGAGAACTGCAGGTTTCGCTGCAGCTGAGGCTGTTAGGTGAGCTGATTGACAACTTTCGGCAAGCGTCAGCACCTTCCATAACGGCAGGCAATCGGGTGTGTCAATGGCACAAAAGACCCCACCAGTGAGCTCACTTGGCGGGAACGTCTCCACAGGATTGGCCAAGCTTCACTGCTTGCGGGGCCTACCCCCTGGTCGGGGTTATCAGCCAAGATAAGATCTCCTCACCTTGACGAGGAATGTCGAATGCGACGAAAAATACGGCTAGGGCTTCACAGCTAGACCAAAAGTTTGAGTTGGTTGAGTGTGATGTTATGGAGAGAAAGATGTTCGGATCTGGGGTCGCGCGCGTAGCTACCCATAGCCTGCGGAAATAACTAATATTCGGATGACGTTGACTTGGACCGCGGTGATGTGGTTCCGACAACAGCCGCCAGCCCAGCAGCCCCGTCAGTGACATCGCTCCGTGTCAGAGGGCCGCTTCCGTCCAACCCCCTGCCCGCATGATTCTTGGTTAGAGTTTAATTTACAACAACGATTTCCTACCGATCGTTCTTGGGCGTCCGTCTTGAGAAGATCTCGTCCTGACGAATGCGTCCGTGCTTCCTTTGGCCTCCAACAGTCCGTATTCCGCAGACGGTTCTCCAACGCAACACCAGCCGTCATTCCACCCACTCCCTTCCCCCTCCTTACCATAGAAACCCCCTGCATTTGTCACTGCCACATAGACAGGGTGTCATATCTTTTGTAGTAGATGGGTCGTGCGGTTCCTCATGCCCGTCGACATAGTCGAATGTCAACTCCACGTTCGGTTGTATGTCCTTGATTGCAAACAGTGCCAGGTCGTGGATGTGCTTGTCGGTATGATCGCCCACACGCGCAAATATACGCATGTTCGGATCGCAACTATGGTTGATGAACCGGGTCGGACCGCTCATGAACTCGCCGTCAACCTCGAGCGGCGCATCCGCCAGGAGCGGGTCAAGTGAGTCAGGGTCGGAGAATTTGTCGAGGGCGAAGAGGTAGACGTCTTTCCGCTGAGCCAACGATGGCAGCTTCCGCCGTCGGTCAGCCTCTTGGCTCGTTATGATTTCTCCCAAGTATCTGTCGATAAACTGGCCTTGCTTTATGGGAACAGGGCACCTGACGCCCCAGCCGCGATCCGCAGTCCGGAAGATCTGCAGCGGCACTGTCCGACCGCGCTCGACTACTCTGTTGGGGCACCGCAGAGAGCAATTACACCCTTCATGGCACTCGTAGATGACATCTCGGCTGTTCAGAATCCTACTCCGGAGCAACCCAGCCTTTGCTCCCTGTGAGTGGTACGCGAAGCGCTTCCGTCGCGGCCGGTGGCCTAGCCCGTCATCGTTCTGGTCGTCACTTTCGGGTGACATCTCGTCCAAGCACTGACAACTGCTGTACATGCATTCTTCGTCGTCTTCGCAATCACAGCCGGTGCGGAATGAGCTATCTGCAACGGGTACGCCCCTACCGATCACGGAGTGGTCGATGAAGCGGAACTGAGGATCTAACCCCTTCCCATCGCCTGTGGTGTTGATGATAGAAATTGGAATTTTGGCGTGCGTGGCAAAGGAGCGAAGTTGGCACCAGTGGCAGTCGCTCTTCTCAACCTCGTCGGCCTGTCAAGCATGTCAGTTCGGGAGAATCTGAGGAGGAGCGCGAGCCGTTCCTTGCCTCACTGAGAAAGGCAGAAAGGCACGGTCCAGGAACAAATGACTTACATCAGGCCGCCCGTGATTAAAAAAGTGCTTCCGTGTTGCGGCTTCCATTGTGTCTTTGTATTGCTTGAACTGTGTCTTGCACCTGTGGTTCACTTGGAAATTAATGAGTTTGGTGAGAACAAGCGCGTCGATGGATCGCACACGCGACTTTGTTGCATGGATCTGAATTGCTGCGGGGAACGTCCAAGGCGCTGTGGGGTACACCGTACAAGGAACAGGGCTGTGGCTCTCACCTATCTCTTAGCGCAAGTGCTCTAAAATTGACGTCACCCCACTAGCTCCAGCGGCTGTGGGCCCTGAGCTTCTGGAACATCCAGATGCGGCAAAACCAGCCCTAAATTCATTTGAAGCAAGTCACACAGAATCAAACCACAGCATGAAGAAAACATCCCATTTTCCATCTATGACGGACAATTGAGCTTGAACGAACAGAATAGGCTGTAAGTATATTTTCATATGTCTTCTTCCCATTATGCGCAACACTAGATACCATTCCAATGTAAAAAACCACGTCTTGAAAACATCATCTCCTACTCCTGGCTTCCATGCCATCTTTTAGTAAAATCACAGTCCAAGGCATACTGTGGTCTGAAGCGTGCTTAAAAAACACTTCCTTCGCCTATAATAATAGGTCATGCCTTGTGTCACGATCGCGGAAACAGTCATCACCAGCCCCTTGATTTTGTTCCTCGTCTGGTAATCTTTGGCCTAAATTGCGACTCTTAGTACCTCACCTTCGAATGTATAGAAAACGTATATTATAATTGCTCAGAGTATAAAAGGCGACCCAGGCATTAAGGAAATATAGCGACGTTAAAGATACCAGCGAATTTCAAAGCATTTGAGTTTCCAAGTTGTCTTCCGAAACAAAGTTGGGATCGATCTTGTAGCGCTGACTCTCAACTGAGCATCTCTCAATGACAATTCGGGCCTTGGCTAATACAGTTTCCAGCTTCTGTTTGTTTCTGAATGGGATGATATGGAGGAGACTCGAAGCGACAACAGGAGGTAGGTATTTTTAAACTTGATAAAATAAATTCAAGCTAAATAACGCTTTCATAATTTCAACGCTTTTCTACAAATCACTATACACACTTCACAAGGTACCCCATACTTTGACCACTGCGCCGGCAGCAAGTCCATCTCCCCCACTCCCCAGCGCCAGTTGGATGACACTTAGAGACTGGTTGCCCAAAAAGAGGGGAGCCTTCAGCCTCTGTGCCTCCTCTACAGCTGCCTGCAACTTCGACCCAACTTCCTTCAAGCTGAGTCCACCCTCGGTGGTGGCCCACCCCTTCTCCACGGTGCCCTCCTTGAACGCCTTGATGATCTCCGGCCCGGCCTTCTCCAGGAGCCTGCTTCCACCAGCCGCATTGATGCACAGTTCGAACACCTGATCCAGGTCGAGTCCGACGGTCTTGGCGAATGCAAGCGCCTCTGCCGCAGCGCAGAGCGTGATGCCCTTGAGTAAATCTACCACAAGAGCGAGCTTCTCCTCCTCGCTTCCCGCAAGACCCTTGACGGGCCCTACCTTCCCCTTCCCCTCGGTGTACAGACGAATGAGACTGCTGTCATCGTCTGGCCCGAAGCCACGCCCGATTCCGGAGAAGTACACTTGCTCGGCGGCGCTGGTCAGCAGAGTAGGGAAGGCGCTGCGGCGGCCCTCGGCTGTGATGATGCTCGTATCCTTCATGATGATGTTGATGGCACTGGCGATGGGCTGGTATTCAGTGAGCATTCGGGGTGTGCGGTGCTCAAACATCCAGTTCCACGCGTCCGAGGCCAGGACGGTGTCCTTGGTCTTGGCCAGATCAAGGCCGAGCTGCTCCGCGAAGCCCATCGACTCGCTAGCAGCCAGAATTTGGACTGCCGCCAATACTTGGTGCACCATCTTCATGTTGCTGCCGGCACCGATGCCACCCTCGACAATGTAAAGCTTCTTCGAGTCCGCCAGCTCGGCGAGGAGGGGCCGCGCCTTCTCCAAAGCCGTCTCCGACATGCCTGCCATGATAGAGAGGGTACCATCAGCGGCACGGGCAACACCGCCGGATACTGGGCTATCGACCAAGAGGATGTCACCCCGGCCGAGGGCCTCGAGCTGCTTCTGTAGCGACTGGACGTATTCGCACGGAACGGTTGACGACAAGAGGACAACTGCGCCCTGAGGGAGGGTTGTGATGGCTGCGTTGGGCCCCTCGACGAGGACCGACTGGGCTTGCTGGGGGGTGGCGACCATGCATACGCAGAACTGCTTGTCGGCGACTGCCTCGGCCGGCGATGTCGCGGTCAGACCGCCGGCGGCCTTGAAGCGCTCAACTGTCGGGGCCCAGACATCAAATCCAGTGACGGCGTATCCCTGTTTCACCAGATGGGTCGCCATCCCGAAGCCCATGGCACCCAGGCCGATGAACGACACGGCCGGTTTTGCGTCCGTCATATTAGCGAGTGTGTTGGTGAATATGGTGGAATGAAAGTCAAGGGCTGTCAATGTGTGATTCGAGATGTTGTGTGAAGATGTCCTGACAAGGGGAATGACTCTGGTGAAGCTTCTATTGACTGCGAGTGAGTGCCTCAGTTTTGCTGCCCGTGGGGTAAAGTAGACGAACTAGCTTCGGGGTGTCGTTCACCCGATCAAGGGGAGGCGGGAGAGTGGGTGGATTGCCACCTCCCGCCCGTGCCGAACCATCACACCGGGTGAAATGAAGAATCGGTGATCCACCGCATAAGCTGTCCACCCATTCCCCGCTCTCTGGGCGGACTGTTTGATCGCCCCCTTTTCCCCCTTTTCCCCGGTCGAGGGGCCAATTGTGACGTGGTCCGGTCCCCCACCGTCCCATCCCGCTTCTCAGGCTAAAGTGTTTGCCCGGACCCAGAACCTGTGAGGTCATCTTGGCGGGACAAATCATCGATCCCACATTAGGGAATCCGAGCGGCAATCCTCACGGACGGTGTGTTTTTTTGGGTAAAACGTCCCGATCCCAGGTGGAGATTTTCGATACTGCGCAGAATCTAGAACCTAGATATTAATTCAAAGTTTTGAATAGAAGGAACTCTCGCCAGCCATCTTCTCTCCATCCTGTCAACAAGTCAATTGCGTCGATACCAAAAAAAAGGTTCATTCTCACCAACTTCCAACCACACAACCAATCAGTCCATCAGTCAATCCGCAAAAATGGTTCGCCCTCCCCTCTCCGAGAACCGGTCGATGTCTATCCTCAACAAGGCCAAGGCCGGAGGATACGCCGTCCCCGGTATGTGCTGCTACAACATCGAGTCCATCATCGCAACGGTGAAGGCGGCCGAGGCAGCACGCTCTCCCGCCATGGTCCTCCTCTTCCCGTGGGCCATCGAGTACGCTGGTGACGCGCTGGTCAAGGCGGCCGCCGAGGCAGCACACAGCGCCAGCGTGCCCGTCTCGCTGCATCTCGACCACTGCCAGACACCCGAGTTGGTGCGGAGGGCAGCAGACATCCCCGACTGCTTCGACAGCATCATGTGCGACATGAGCCACTACGAAAAGGAGGAGAATCTGAAGCTCACGGCTGAGCTCGTCGAGTACTGCCACGAGCGCGGCATCGCAGCCGAGGCGGAGCCCGGTCGCATCGAGGGTGGCGAGGACGGCGTGGCTGAGACTGTCGACCTCGAGGGCGTGCTTACGACCCCCGACGAGGCCGAAGAGTTCGTCAACACAGGCATCGACATGCTGGCACCAGCCTTCGGCAACGTGCACGGCGAATACGGCCCGCGCGGCATCCGTCTCGAGTACAACCGCCTCCAGAGTATCAACGAGCGTGTCGGCGAGCGCGTGCGGCTGGTCCTGCACGGGGCAGATCCCTTCGACGAGGAGATCTTCCGCAAGTGCATGGCGGGCGGCGTGACCAAGGTCAACATCAACAAGGGGATGAACAACCACTACGCCGACGTCCAGGAGGAGATGCGCGGAAAGCCGCTGACGAGCGTCATTGAGGCCGGCACGCTGGCGATGCAGAAGGCCATCGAGAACTATATGCACTGGTTCGGAAGCGCCGGGAAGGCTTAGAAGCTGTGTTGGGAACGGGAAAACGTGTTGCTGGGATACCTGGGATAGCATTGATTTGAAATTGAATTGAATTGACCGAGTTTGCTTGACTAGGTACTTTACCTTTCTACCTTGCCTGGTGCCTCAAATCTCGCATGTGACAGCGGTGAACTTAGTTAGGTTATTACGTGGAAAGTGCCTCCCTCTGATCTTGCCAAAGTGGGCACATCCTCGCTTGTGAGACTGTACACACACGCAACTGAATTTTCGACTAAACCATGAGCATTCAAAATCAAACACAGGCAGTTTCAGCTTTCGCCGTTCTTCAAAAATCATCGATTGATTACCTACGAAACCCAGGCAATGGCTATAACGTTTGCGTTGGAAAACATAACTCCTGGACTACCTAGCTACAAACTCCACTGGATATTACCAACAACTCAATTCGCACCTATATACAGTCCTTGGATCGCAACCATGGCGCCCCATGCGCCCGGGTCTGGGGGAAGTTCCTTGTCACCTGCACCAATGCCCACGTAGGTTGCTCTTCCTAGCTTCGCCCGCAGTGTCTTGGTGCCCTCGGATCCCGCAACGGCAGCCGCAACGCTAGCCTCGAAGCTTTGACCCGTCTCCATAGCCGTCGCAAACGGAATCAACGTGTCCATCACTGTCCGGTCGCCGACCTTTGCTGGCGTGTATTGTCTCAGGTGCTTGACGGCACTGGACAGCGCCTTGCCCCACACGGCAGCAGGTCCATCTGTCTTCCCGAGCTCACTGTTCTCCTCGACCGCGTTCCGTAGAGACACGAAAAAGATCCCCAGGATGCCTCCCAGGGTCCCTCCCATCTTGCTTTCGACGATATCCTCCAACTCCGTGAGGACCTCGACGATCGACCCCTTAGCAGCGACTTGTCTCGAGTCGATGGCCTCGAGGAGAGCAGTGGCTCCAGTTTGGAGCGTCAGGCCGCAGTCACCATCGCCCATGATGGTATCCCACTTTGTCAAGTCGGGTTCGGCAGCATTGACTGCCTCACAGGCGGTCCGCAGCATCTTCTCAAGCATTGCGGGCTCGATCTTCATGTCGGTTGCATCGTTGACGGGCCTCCTCGACTCGACCGGCGCCTGTACAAACTGCTCTGCGCGCTTCCGTCTCCGTGTGGTGCTCTGAGCGCCAGCAACGGCCTCCCAGTTTGTGTCTGTCTTGACATCCAGGAACGCCTTGATCTGTTCGACGGAGTAGGCGCTCTTAGCAGCGATAGCTGTGAGGTTGATGACTGAAACTGAGAAGGCCGGGGCGTTGAGCGACGTCTCGAGGCAGCCAGAGTACACTCGTGAAGGCTCAATCTGCCAGTCGGCAAGCAGTTGTTGGAGGAGCTCATCGACGAGACCACCCATCTCAAGGTTCGACATGCCGCCGAAGTTGCTGACGAGCAACGCCGTCTCATCCTCTGCATTGAACCTCACATAGCTTCTCTCGGCGTCATCTTGGTTGAGAAGATAAGTAAGGATTTCCTTGACAAGCCCTTGTGGTGTGGGCGCGGGCGACAGCTTCCGGTATCCCGGTTCGTTGTGTGGCCCGGTGCCAATCTCGACCTCCGTTTCGCCAAGAGCGTTATGCTCGGTTCGCCCCGGAACGTGGCAGTGGTCGAGTGTCGCGGCGATGCTGACAATTTGTTCCGTAACAGCGACCCCGAGGTCGTAGAGCTCGTCCAGCGACGCCCCCTGGGCACCTGCCGCGCCAAGAATCTTGAGAACGCCAATCTGGGCGGCCAGCCCACGGCGGCCAACCAGCGATCCGTTGACCTTGCCGATTGAGACATCGTCGCCACAGATGAGCATCCTACACTGGTGTCCCTTGGCCTTGGTCTTCTCGGCCGCGAGGCCAAAGTGGAGACAATCGCCCGTATAGTTGGTGATGACGAGGAGGGAACCCTTATCTGAAGGAACATGCTCGATCGCTGCCAGAATTTGCTTTGTGCTTGGGGAGGCAAAGACATCGCCCGCCACGGACGCCGCGAGCATGTTGCTTCCGACGTATCCAGACCACGCCGGCTCGTGGCCGGAGCCGCCTCCGCTGATGATGCTCACATTGGACCCGGGCGCCTCGGAGTCGAAGACAACTCGGTTGGCCTCGTCGAGATTGAGACGCGGGTTGTACGAGATGATGCCGCGCAGGGCCTTGGGGACAAGCCCGTCTAGGGAGGGGAACAGATGCTTCTTCGACATGGTATCGGCAGTGGGAGGAGGATATCGAGGAGAATATTGGTGCTGGGGGCTGTGAGACTGGGAAATGAAGATGTGCGCTCTCCCTTGAGGAATTTGAGGTCTTCGGCTGGAGGGGATCTCTGGATGGGAGTCTGACCATCATGGTGTCGTTCACCCCGCCGGACTGTCATACCCATGTCCTTTAAGGAGACGCCAATAGAGACGTGCCGGGGAGGTGGGGACGGTCAAGCTCCACGAAGAGGGGCAATGCACCTAGCTCCCCTCCGGGAAAGCGATGCCCCTCCCTTGGTCCAGGGGTGGCAATGGACTGGTCCCCCGGTTTCCGGCGGAATACCAGGAACGGAAACACGGGCTGGATAAAATGCGAGCTTCACAGATTGCCGGGCGGACTATTTTCATGGCCCTTTTAACCTTGTCAAGCTCATCTTTAGGAAGCTCAGAATCAGAAAGAGCCGCAAAGCAACACCCGCCGAATTCCAAAACACACTCGAACCAGCACAGTCTGTCTACCTACTCACATCGAAAATGGGCTCACCACAATGGAGGATCGCGGTTGGCTGCGATGTTTGTCCCTCCCTACCATTGTCCTTCACCCGATGATAGCCACTAATCTTACGTACTTTCAGGACGCCGGAGTAGGCTACAAGAACAAGATCAAGGCCGACTTCGCCGCCGACCCCCGTGTCATATCGGTGATTGATGTCGGCGCCGACGACAAGACAGCATACCCTCACATTGCCGCCGCCGCCGCGAAGCTCGTCGCTTCCGGAGAGTGCGACCGCGCGCTGCTGATTTGCGGCACCGGTCTCGGTGTTGCGATCGCGGCTAACAAGATCAAGGGCATCCGGGCGGTCACAGCACATGATAGCTTTTCGGTTGAGCGGGCGGTTCTTAGCAACAACGCACAGGTACTCTGCATGGGAGAGCGAGTGGTCGGCGTTGAGCTGGCTCGGCGGTTGGCGAAGGAATGGCTGGGCTACGTCTTTGACGAAACAAGCGCCAGCGCTGCCAAAGTGGCCGTTATCCACGAGTATGAGAATGGAGAGGGTGGATTGTCTGGGGCAACTGAGGAGGTCAAGGGGGGTTGCTGCTAGAGTCGAACGAACGGACATAAACGGCGTTATCAAAAATCAAAATCTTGTTCATCTCACCTTCCGCGTTCTCTGCAGACATGGCATCGACCCCTCCAAAGACCGCTGCTTGAAATTAGCATCAAACGCTTGACGACAATGAGGGGTGGAGGGGTAGAATCGGATGAACCTCCGCGTCTATTTCTAAGCAAGGCAAAGCCAAGAACCCGGTCTGCGGATCGGCACGGGAGCTGTTCCCGATCGAGGTATCCGAAGCGCATCCTGTGTTTGCCACGAGATTTCGGGCGCACCTATTGCCCCGAGAATTCCGCTAGCCAGGGCCGTTGTTGGTTCCAGAGCCCCGGATCAACTGCACATGCAAACTAGAGTACGATCATCGTCTCCACAACTCCATCCCCTACGCTGATTTTCACCGTTCGCATCCCAGATCCACATGTGGATTTGGCGCCGGAGAATCGCCTGACCCAACTTCGCAGTTAAGGATTTACCCACGGGGGCGGGAACGGGCCAGAGCAAGCTCGACCGACCATCGGGCTTCTTCTGGTACGCTTGCGGTGCGATTATTGACCTGCCGATATCTTCCCCGTTCGCATCCCGTATCACTCCTTTCGTGAGGTCAAAGAAAACCAGGGGCCGCGAATTCAAACTTCGCCTCTCGGGACGATTATCGCCTCCCCTAGTTTCCATTCGACCGTGAGCGCAAGAGAAGCACCGACAACTTTTCAAATCACAAACCCACCGAACCGTAAACCGCCCACGGAACAGCTCACAATATCACCCCCAGCCGGAGAAGCCGAGGCCGAACGAAAAATGGCGGCAACCTCCGCCTCCGCCCGGCCGCGCCGGCGCATCGTTGGCGTCTCAACCAAGATGTACTTTTCCGCCGCCCGAACATCCACCTACGTCTCCGCCGTTCTCGACCTTCTCTCCGCACCTGATGCTCTCCCCTCCCTCAACGACATCGACTTCTTCATTATCCCCGACCACGTGACTATCTCCGGTGTCATCAGCCAGGTCCGAGACACACCATCCCCGCTTGGTCGTCGTGTGCTCGTCGGTGCGCAAGATTGCCACAGTGAGGATTCGGGTGCCTTCACTGGTGAGGTCTCCCCTGCGGTGCTGGCTGAGGTCGGATGTGCGCTTGTTGAGCTAGGTCATGCTGAGCGGCGGCGGTTGTTCGGGGAGACGGACGTTTCTGCGGCGGCGAAGGCAAAGGCTGTGGTGAGGTATGGGATGATCCCGCTGGTGTGTGTTGGGGAAGTGAATGCAGGGGAGGTGAGTGCCGCTGCGGAAGAGGTCATGGTGCAGGTGAGGAGTGTGTTGGCGGCGGTGGAGGATGAGGCGGAAGTGGTGCTTGCGTATGAGCCGGTTTGGGCGATTGGGGCGAGTCAACCCGCGCCTGTGGATCATGTGTGTGGTGTGGTGAGGTTGATTAGGGAGAGTGAGGAGGTCAGGGTGAGGAATGGGCTGACGAGGGTTGTGTATGGGGGTAGTGCTGGGCCGGGGTTGTACGAGAAGCTGGCGGTTGAGGTGGATGGGCTGTTTCTGGGGAGGTTTGCTCATGATCCGAAGCAGTTTTTCCAGACATTGTGTGAAGTTGCTGAGGCGTGATAGATTCTAGCTGTATGAGCGGGTCTGAATTTAAAGGGAGAGACGTGGGAGACCAAGCTGACATGTTCTTTCAGCTCAGGTGAAGACAGCTTCCATACTTGAGATCCCCTGAAATTGGAGTCCGTCGAACTTACACACGTTATCGATGATATTGTGGAGCATAAGCTTTTCCATGTGTTTCCTGATGCCTGTTTTTAAATTGGGGTTTGTTGCCTTTCTGTTGCAGCAGCTTAGCACTCATCCGAGTATATCTGGGTAGGTACCTATCTCCGAATTCCCCTTCGGCGAGAAGAATGGGCTAAGCCATACAAAATACTTCACGGGTTAGTGATTTTCCATGCATAATACGCCGAGATGTCTCAACACCAGTCGTGTTAGCTGTCCAGCCTCTTCAGACTTACCAAGCTGAGGCAGATGTGGGAAGTATGCGGCAGAACGATGTATGAGCTACCAGGGGTTCACCTGGACAACCTACAGGACGGTTTTGTCGCCAGGTTGAGACAACCCGGTAAGCCGGCAAGCTGTGTTTAGGGGATTTTCCGCGCCCGCTATTCAAATTTTGCCTCTATCAAAAAAGAGTGAGCATGAGGCATGAGTCGGATAACAGGAAGATGTAGGCTCTCGGAACCCTGTAGGCATAAGTGGCCGTCCCTAACCTCCCAAGTCGCCACCAACATCGGCGGTACTTCAAACATAACAACCGCCTTGGTCTACGGGGCTCGTGCAGGAAGGTCGGCTCGAACGGCTGATTTCGGATAGTTGCCACATTTTTAGTGCCGACTGGGTAGCCGTCCCACTTCTGATTATCATCCTCAGCGTGTCTCTATCCAACCGACAGACCATGGCCACGACCAACTCAGCCAACGTGGCAACTGTGTTGACCTTTTATCCAGTGTCCCTTCCCAGGCGTCGCAGAGGTGAACCATTTCTGCGATACCTACCTTATGCGGACGACTGAGTATTGCCGTTCCTAGACATGGCGGCTTGTGGCGGGCGGGTGGTGAGCATAGTGCGGTTGTTGTACATCTTTGATCCCGTGATTGGAGCTTCCATGAAGAACAGATAGGGTTGGCATTGAGCTCCGAACACTGGAGAGTTTCAGGACTGGGAGAACCGGGAAGAGTGGCTGACTCCGTACGCCTCTGATCTGTGGGGGAGGACGATAGCCATGTTGGCCGCGCCTGCTTAGTCCCTTGTTCCCGTTGGTCTTGTGCCCGGGAGATGGCATCAAGTGCCTAGGTCGCTGGCCGCTTTCCCGGCGTCGTTGCCAAGGGCCAGCCATCCGCTCCCTCTGAAGCCGGCATAAAGGACCAAGCCCTGCCATCCATCCTAGGCCCGGATGCTGCGGCACGTACGCTTTCTGTCTTCCGGCCCCCTCAAATCTCAGGCCTTCGAGTCCCAACGGTGAGAATGAATGGCCTCTCGGAGATATTGCACTAACGCTTGGCGATGTCTTAGCTAACCTCTCCGCGAACTTTTCCCTGAAAAATAGACCTATAGATCTGGACGGTGGAGTTGTATTCGGACAGCCTCCGTAAAAGGCAGCGTAGGACCACCACTGATAAGCTTTGAGAGCCAAGATCTCTGTACGATGACAAAGGCGATGGCATGTCGGATTCGGGTTGACGCAGCAGCCAGGTCTAAGATAGGTAGCTCCGGGTGGCAGACTCGGGGGAAGGTACGTTCGTGGGGGTGCCCAATTTGAGCTTCCGACGGTGGTGTTGCGGGCCTGAGGGCTCCGCAGTCACTCTGAGCAGCCACCATCCAGCGGCAAGCAAGCATTAGAATATGAACAGTAGCATTGTTCAATATTAGGTTTCGTTCCAGCTCGTTTTGGGATGATGACGTGCCATCGATGTCGGGTTGTTTTCTCTTGCACCACCGAGCCCCTGATTGCCGCAACATCGCATTTCTCTTGGCAGGGCCACGCGTCGCGTTTGAATTTTCTCCTTGGCTTCGGAATCACGAATGCGCTCCTCGCAAGATTGGGGGCGCGTTGTTTCGCTAAACTACAGTGTTCGGTGGATCTGGCTGTGTCCTGGGGCTTCTCGAGAAAATGGCCAAGTTCTTGGAGATGAAAATGACACTTGACTGCGAATTCCGCCACTGACCGTCTGTACCCTAATATGTACTTACTAGAATGCAACATTACGCAACATTACTTCCGAACAAGCCACTCCGCTAAAGACCTGGGAGCTTTGGTACTGCCAGTAGTCGAGGCCAAGCAGCCCAATCACACGCTTCATAGGTGCGCAAGGCACCTCGATTGACGTGACAACACACAAAAGAGCCCGATTGGGGCGTTTCTGGGGGCGGGAAATGACAGAAACACTGACATGATGGTTGATGTGGTGGGCCGAGACCTGGCCTTCGATCGCAGTCCCGTCTTCGTCCCCATACGTGTTCCCCTGCTTTTACTCCATGGGCGAACCTTGCTACCACGGCCTGCTCCGACTGAGTGCCCGGTCGGTAAGGCCGTACGACACAGGATCTGTGCGTGGATTAGGGAAACACCTCCGTGGTCGCCAACCAGCTTGCACACCTTTCGTTTTAGCCAAGCTTGGCGCTCGCGGCTGAGGATTTATCCTATCGGGGCCTCGCTTAGAACGTACCAGCTTTCCATCGAGGTGCATCTGCGATAGCTAACGCCCGACGAGCGGCTGGTCTAGCCCGCGATGGGTGCCACTGCGCAGACGATTCGCCACGGGGAAACGGAAGCAGGACGGCCTGGCAGGTGGGTGGCCTGTCGAAGAGTCGAGAAGTTTCCAAAAACAGATCCCTTTTTCTGCCAAACAATCATCTGTCCAAAAGGACGTTCCCCCGGTGAGTAGCAACAATGGCGCATGGCGCAGAATCGCAGAGGGCGATGAGGCTGTTTGAATGTTACATTGAGTCAGGTCCAGACTGTCCAGTTCGCTACCGCCACTCCTTCGCTAATGAGTACCGCTGACGGTAGATTCCCTGCGAACTGGGGGACGGGCGCACATTCTCCGCACCGAATCGCCCCCATCGCCGAATACCTCCTAGGTTCCATCGCATCCATGCAACCCTCGGATCACCAAGCGTGCAATCAAGGAGCGCGGGGGAGATACATTTCGATATACCCTCCCCCCAGCAGCGAATTTCCACTATCTTCTATCAAATCCACACCCAGACCGCGGGCCGTCTCAGTACACCTTCCCCGGATAAGCTTACGTTGTCCTCATTTCGAAGTGTGGTAGCGTCCCCACACCCGGACGGAACAGTGTGCGCTACCCCGGACCCCATATGGAAGAGCGCCATCGGCCCATCGCCCTACCGGCAGTCGACGGGGCTAGAACGATGGCCAGGGGATTGGCGTTGGCGTTGGCGTTGACGTTGGCATCGGCATTGGTCTTGTCAGGAACAACGGAGCTCGAAGAAAGATGAGCTCCGCCCTCCAACGCACGTTTCCACTTCAGCAAATGCGCTTCTCCAACTCGGCCTAGAGTGCGAACCGGGTTGGCGGTCCTATGGCTCTAAGAAAAGAACACGTCCAGAAGGCAAATCACGCTGGCTAATCTGGGTATTTGCGCTGACGATATTCGCCAATGGATCACGGCATGTCGGTTGGCCGACCGAGCCTTCTGGGGGACGACCGCTGAACCTTTTTACCGGGGACGACTCCAAGGTACTCTACTACTCGCGCAAAAGCGCCCCGATATTGAGGAGGCGGTTAGTAGGCAATATGCCGTTCCATTTACATTACCCAGATATCGACACCAACCGTCTGGTTCTTGGCTAACCTGGATTCTGCCCGCGCTTCTGTCTCTCTGCGTCTCGCAAGCACCGCACGGTCGAGGCCAGCGGAGCACAATAGAGCGAAGGCCTCGTCATACAATCTAATTGGCGTTGCAATCGCAATATCTGCGGCGTTGGGTTTCCCCTCTTGTCAACATATGCCCCTTATTTTGTGCGAGGTGGGCCGTGTGGCGTGCTACTACCGCCGCGGGAGTCGACACGCATGTTCGATTACCACGAAAGAGAGGGCAAAGGCCTCGAACACGGCACCCGCAAGCAGCGGGCATATAAGAATCTCGATTGCCCCCTTGACGAACTTTGAATAGGCAGGCTCAACAGTACTTTCCAAGTCAGACAACCTCAGCTCTCGGACATCCCCGGACCTTGTTCAACAACAACAACCAAGCCTCAAAAATGACTCGCATTCTCTTCACCCTTCTGGCCGCCGTCGCTGCTCTGCAGCCGGCCGTTGGCGCCCCGGCCCCCCAGGCCGAGGGAGGAGTCATCGTCGCTGGTCTCCCCGAGGCACCCAAGCCTAAGCCGACCGCCGTCCACAAGACCCGCAAGGCTAGGCCCACTGCTGTCCCCAAGCCCACTGGTGCCCCCAAGCCGACGGCTGTCCCCAAGCCGACTGCTGTCCCCAAGCCCAGCGCCGCCCCGAAGCCCAGCGCCGCCCCCAAGCCTAGCGCGGCTCGTCCCAGCGGTGGCCGTCGCCCCCGTCCTTCCGGCGCCCGCCCTTCCGGCGCCCCGAAGCCCAGCTCGGCTCCTAAGCCGACTGCTGTCCCCAAGCCCAGCGCTGCCCCCAAGCCGACTGCGGCCCCCAAGCCCAGCGCCGCTCCCAAGCCGAGCGCTGCTCCCAAGCCGAGTGCTGCTCCTAAGCCGAGTGCTGCTCCCAAGCCGAGTGCTGCTCCCAAGCCGAGCGCCGCTCCCAAGCCGAGCGCCGCTCCCCGCCCCAGCGGTGGCCACCGCCGCCCTCATCCTTCCGGAGCCCGCCCTTCCGGAGCCCGCCCTACCGGTGCTCGTCCTTCTGGCGCCCCCAAGCCGTCCGGC
>Ga0247780_1000343_pt1 | contig 46357 bp, 47 predicted proteins | sample UWRJL079202R5_FD_179927 | JGI IMG/M metagenome (GOLD analysis project Ga0247780, IMG submission 179927) | Plant litter microbial communities from Arlington Agricultural Research Station in Wisconsin, United States - UWRJ-L079-202R-5 | ecosystem: Environmental > Terrestrial > Plant litter >...
TTACTTAGACCTTTTCGTGTTGGCCAGAGCGCTCTCAAGCAGCCTGTTCGAGGTGCTGGTTCATGGACAACCAATTCTACGGTGTCCACAGACGTAATAGAGTCCTTGCACTTTTGATGTCCGAGTGAAACGAGTATCCGAGCTATGTGCCGTAGCTACCAGACTGGGCCAGACCCAACTAGTACCAATCAAGTTTATGTTCCCTGGGTGGCGGTGATAAAGAACACGTCTGTTAGTTTGGGGACTTGGTGACTGGATTTGGGCTTCGAGTTGTCGAGGTTTAGGTCTTGGTGTAGGGTACGCCAAGAGTTAGCTACAGGGTACGCTGCCTTCCCGTCCAAAGGATATGTGCGCAACCAAGTTAAGGAACTTGGTCATGTAGCTAACCATCTCATATTGCTACCGGCAGAAGCCCTGTGTGATCAATCACCCTTGCTAGGTGTTAGGTATCCCATTTAGCTGGTGGCCGAAACTCCATGATGGCGATGTCAACACATCTTACTACGGAGGCAACTCATGCATTCATTCTTATGGAATCAGCTCCATAGTACCAGAGAATATCAGTACCGTGATCCATAAGTCCCTATCCCCTTCGATACAGCTGGTTTTACCATCCGAGTCTCCCCGGGTGTAGGTAGGCTGCAAGCCCCAGCTCACAAACCGCCCGTCAAGTAGCAAATTGGCCAGCCAACCTGTCACATACGACCATACCCACTGGAGAACTCGGGATCCCGTCTGCTCTCCCATAGATAAACCAATGAGGGCCAGGCTAGTAGCTGGGCCGCTGACGACCAGCGAATCCCTGGTGTTGTATGTTTTTGGGCCTTTTTTTCTTCCTAGGCCCCCTTTTTGTGAATCTTCCCTTTGCCAGTCGTTCCCTACCAAAGTTCTTGTGATATACCCTTCTGTCCTAATGACATGAAGTCACCGCCCAGATATTTTCAATCGCAGTCCCAGCCTGGTAGTTTGTATGTAATCTCTAGAGTTCGGATTGATCGAACCCTGAGGTGTACCCCAAAGTACGCCTCTGCCAGTCTTGAGCCCATACATCTGCATCCCACTGCGGTTAAACTGCTTACCCATGTAGCGACTGAAGTAAAGAAGGCCCTAAACCGAATAGGTGGTAGTCGGAATCTTAAGAAGGTAGGTGAGCATACATTGGGGGATGAGTCAAGCCACTTCACTCCCGTGAACACAGCGGTCTGCGGCTGGTCCCACTCAAGGTAAGATGTAGTTTATCCCATGGCTGTGACTGATGGTGAAGCCTACGAGTGGCAATGCGCCACTACCCCATCTCCTCGTCCCGGTGTGCTGCCTGTTTTTCAGTGATCGTAGACGTTCCCCAATCCCTACCGGTGTTGGCTCGCTGATGGAATGTGAGCAACATTATCACCCACGTATTTTCCCGCGGGTTTACAGTCTCAACAATGGAGAGTATTTTCAATCCGACTTCCCCTCTAGAACAAGAGTACATGTAGTTGGCTGATATCTCCCATCAGGGAGACCTTCACCAGAGTTGCGGATAGAGAGTGGATTGGACGTTTTGACTCCCCTTGTACCAAGGTGAGCGAGCGTGTCAGCTGCGAAGATAGCACCTCGCTTGGCAAATTCGCTCTTAGTTGTCCTATCTCTGCCCGTGTGCTTGTCTCAGGCAATATTGCTTTGTTGCGGGAATGTATGATGGGAAGGGAGAAATAGAAACAAGCAAGCAATCGGACTTGTCGTCACTGCCTCCGAGAAAAACTGCGATTTTCATTGACAGATGCGACGCGAAGGGCGAGGCTATCGAAGGTATGGATCTGTATTCAAAGTCAGTTGTACCAACGGAGACGTGAAGCTCCCTGATGCATACCTCATGCTATACACGACATGACTACCCTTCCCAACCCTCTAACTTCCAGTTAGACAACGAGTTGCTTCATAGCTATTCTTCTCTCCTGGTTTCTCATTGATCGCCGGCCACCGATGGACCTATATCGCTTCATAGATGATATATAGTAGCCAGTATACAAGAATAAACCAACCTTCATCCATCACTTGAAACAAGTGTGGCCTTTGGAATAGCCTCACATAATCCAGCAGCACCTCGTTTGCTCCTGTTCGGTCAGTCAAGTGCCAATACCAACGGGCAGAGCCGAGCGGACAAAGACATCCCTTCCGGGCAGTCTCAAGGAACTCCCCCGTACACTTGAGGTGGTCGTTCGAAGACCCATAGTAACTCCGGCGTCAGTCACAGGCGTTTAAGTTGAGTTGCTCCAGGCTGAAGAAAGGAATGGGACTGATAATCCACACCCACAGCAGTCGGTCACCGCCAGACCGGACGGACATCCTGTGATCGTACCCCCCCTTGACCGGCCCTGACCGTGGAGAACACTAGCCAGCTGTCACGCCTCGCATCCGCTCCCAAGCATCACCGCGAGACAGGCCGCAAACGAGGCAAGTCATCGCCGTACTGTGAAGTACCCGCTAGTACTCACTTGCCAGCTCGGCAGAACAGGGGAGAACGGAACGTACCGGAACGGAACAGCATCGGTGTCTACTAGACGGCTCTTACCTCAACCCCCTTCGCCATGACAGCGAACTAGCACACCAGTGAACCATATTTGCAGAATCCAAGATGCAGGCAACCTACCGTCGACCGACCTTCTCACGCATCCTGTCCGAGACACGGTGAATCGACCACCACGCCCACAGAGAGACGAAGACAGCAAGAAGAAGAAGTCTCCCTCCGCAACCGGAATACAAACAGCCACTCAGCCGAACCAAGACAGGTAGTCAAGTCCGCCATCTCCACCCCAATCAACAGTAGCCGTTCGTTCCCACGTTCATTCACATCCACCAAGGCAGGCGGCATAAGTCAGGCCGTGACGAACCAGCGAACGAACGACAAAGAGCCTTCCCCAACGGTTCGCAGCGCCGACCGAACACGTCACACATCCACAACCGCCCACGAACGACATCCGTCTCTCGAACCGTTCGTCACCGGCGGCACAAGGCAGATGTACCCTCCCCACCCGGGCCGACTGCGAGGGCACTGCTTCTCAATCAGCCGCAGAGCCTGGTGCGATATGCCTTGGAAGGTCAGAACTATCGGGACGGACAGACGGACGGGACCCGGCATCATGCCAACCGGCGAATTTGACGTTACGTTAGTACAGATGCATAGTCAAGCCCGTTACTCCCCCTCTCACTACGCAGCTGAGAATAAAACCGGCCTTGAAAACATGTCGGTCTACTGCAGTGGCCAACTCAGCCCTGCGCCAGATAGGTAGGTACGAAGCAGCGGAACGAACTTCCGTCCGCCGTACGCCCCTGGCCTCTCTTCGACTTGCAGATGGCAGACACCGCACGGCGTAAACTGACGGAGAGGGGGACGGCAGCGGGCAGCACGAATCCGAGCACATAACCTAGTGCCTGGACATGTGCATATACATACACCGCCAGCTGCTGCTGGGTAACGAAGGTACTGCCCGACTGCCGTAGCTGTCGAGTTCACTAGTTCATGCCGTGGCCTGCGAACACAAGATTCCGCTACCTCACCTCGAACATGTTTGTAGTTGCAGTGAGTGGACTTGCAATTGCAATTGCACCGTTCCGGCCAGGGCACCTCAGAGGGCGGCGAATTCAGACCGACTGCAGGTGAAAGGGGCTCGGATGGCATGATTGGATCGAGCCCTTCAATAAGTGCTCATTGCTCATTCCAGGCGAACCAAAGATGATCCCTCCACGAGTAACCCAGATGCTGCAAGCCTTCGGGACGGGTACCTCTGTCGGTTTGAACCTCATCATCTCCGCACCGACAGTTGCTGCATCTGCGAGCTGCTTGCGGAAATCGCGTTCGCGTTCAGACGTCGAGAGCCTGGTCGGTTATCACACACACCACCACCGTTTGATGTCTCTCTCTCTCCCTTGCTGGAGGCTTCTAACGGTATTTCTGGAAGCCCCTAGCCACGCCAAGCCGTGGGCCTCGATCCGCGGACGCCCACTCGCTGATCTAAGAGGCCCAATCCCCTTGCCCATCGCGCAATCGCAGAGATGCCAAGCAAGAACAATTGCCTCTGCCCCCTTGCTCGCGCGCTTTGGGCTCCTTCTCCGCGAGAGCAATTGGACAGGCGCCCCACGTTTTTGTCGCTTGCGTTTTCAGCTGGTCAGCGCCAGAGCTAAAAGAGGCCGATAGGAAAAGGGAATGGGGGTTGGCTTGCCCGCGTGGTCAAACAGAGAGAACAAAGGACCTCGCTCCTTCATTGTTTGCAGGCGCCACAAGGCTGGGATTCCCGTGTCTCGGGGCGTTTGAGCCAGTGTTACACCCCATCTTTCCAGCATCTCGAAAAATTATATGCTGTGCTGCGCAGGAGAAAAAAAAAACTGATCGATCGCTCCTGTTCCATCCCATTCTCTCCTAACTTGCCACAGGGGGGCGACCCAACTATTGGCGGTTGGTTGCATATTACCATCAGTAACAGTAGTTTCTTCGCAGTCCGAAAATGCGAAAATGCTCCCGCGGCTCGAACCCCCGGATCGTTCCATCGCGTGCGAGCGAGCTTCCCGGAACGGACCAAGCAGCGACCAAGGACGGAATAGGTGACCGGGGCCGGTAAAATTGAGCCTCTGGCGGCACCACCTCGCCGCGACGCCGTGTTCTGCCCGCCCCTCCTTCTCATGCTCCCCCACCCAGTCGGAGAATTCAGCACGGGGGCAGAACCGGAGATGATGCTCACCGGGGTGCGATAAAACAGGTTTGTTATGCCCTCCATTATGGCCGTTCTTGGGCAGGTTCACCAAGATTGGTCGCAAGATGTGTTACCGACTCTGGGGAACGGCATTTTTTTCTCCTGGCATTTCGCATTTCGAATTTCGCATCTTGGGAAATGGGACAGCGCTGGAACGGGCTGTGATTGATGACGAGCCCGCCCAAGTCAATCGCCCCCAAAATAGACTCACGGACGATCAATGTCGCACCAACGACTATGACTGGTCTTGTTGCTATGAGCAGTGGCTTGCAGATAGCCCCGTCATCTGCAATGCAGCGGCACCAGGTGGACGGACCCATCCCGCTGTTGCTGTTCCTTGGACGACGCGAGAATCTGACGCGTAAAGTGTCTTTGCAGTCCTGTCTCCTGATGAACCCTGCCATTGGCTGCTTGTAATTTCGACATTTGTTTCCTCATTCAGGGAAATGCGTTGGTTGAAATGGGCTCTTAAATCCCTCTTTTCTCTGACAGCTGCAGGTGGTCAGCCTCACGGCGCCTCCTCGTCTTGGAATCCATTCAATTGACGAGATTACTTTTCGAGATCGATGGAGGCCTTCAAAGAGGAGAGCCCAGAGGTGCCGACGTGACATCGTTGCTCATCGACTCAAACAGGTAGCTCCACCAACTAACACCTTCGGATAGAGAATCGCTAGCGACGCCGAGAAAGCCGCCGATAGACATCACAGGTCAAGTGTCTCGCGTGCCCCGCTGGTTGTTGACGGCCCCGCTCAAGGGGAGGCAACCTCTGACTTTGAATTAACCTGACGGGCCATACAGCGCTTACATGATGGTGTGCTGCACTCTGCATTTTGGCGGAGCAGTGGCTCATCCCTTGCCTTCTCCTCATTGATCCTCTGCCCCGCGAATTGGTTGACCAATGAGGCTGAGATATGGGCTGCTGGGTTGCTGACTGTTTGCCCGAAAGGCTAAGCGTCTGTAGATCATGGTTTGCCTCCCACGGGATGTTTCCATTTCAGATTCCAACTGGTTTAATATGGGCGCCTGTTGCTGGTGGAGAAACCAGTCTCGAACCGCAACAGTTAACCAAGTGGAACCGGGGTTCTCTCAAGTTGTGTGAACAGGCTCGAGACAAGAGAACCGACTGTTGTCTGTTTCGGGATCTTCATCCTAGCCGACAACCACATAGGAGCGTCGCATGGGCCGGCCATCGCTGAGGCTCTTGTTGCCGCAAACAGTAACTCTCTCATACGAACGAAAGGATCTGTAACCTAGGATGTTAGCCCCGCCGCGGTTGTTTGAGCTCAACAAGAGAAATCGGAATTACAACGGGGACCCGCTCCCCGCCAACCTGCAATACCTGTAGTCTCGGTGAACGGCCCTTACCCTGTGGTCCGCATCCGCAGCAATGTTGTTTAGCGGGCAGAGAGCCACGTGCCATCTCTCATGGATACCTTTCCCAGCCGTTTCTTGCGTCCTCGCCGAGGTTGGCAGTCGTGAAGCTGCCAGTGATCCTGTCAGCATACTTCAATTCCTTGCAAGCAAACCCCAAACCAGGTTCAGGTACGAGGTTTCAAGGATTCATGATTATCAAGACCAGATCCGCGTCTTGGAAGCACCGATCTCGTGGGCGGCTGATTTTCCCGATACGGCTGGCTCATCGAATTGGGGTTACTTGCGAGGCGGCCCAGAGCACTCCGCCAGTCAGCCCGGTACGACCCTGGTCCCCAGCCTTCTCTTGAACGTCAAATCGCGATGCAAGAACAGGCCGAGTCTACCAACTAGCGTTGGAGTGCTGCACAAACGCGTCATGATCTTGCGGCTGCACGATCGCGTCTTTCGCGTGACCTTTGCCGGCGTCTTGTTGTGCCTCGCCCGTCAATTGGCCAACCTCTAAAAGTTGTCTGAGATAGGCGTGGGGTATCACAACTGCCTGAGCGCCTGTTTCGCGCCTGTTTACTCCTTGGCATTGGCGGAGTCGAGTCTGTGCCAACGATTTTCTGAACACGGATGAGCGTGCGTTCCCCACATGCACACACCGAATACGCACAACGATGTGCCGCGGGACTCGCTCTCGGCTGCCTACAACCGTACCGCTGACACGCCACGGCTTGACACAGTCGTCTGTCTGCGCCTGTCCGAGTGGGCAACACAGCTGGTACTCAACAAATGGAATATGGAAGCCCCGAATCGTTTGTTTCAGCGTACGGAGAGATACAATTGAAGGTCTGAAGAGTAGTAGCTCAATCGCAAATTTGTGCTGTGCTATGCATGGGTTGATTTGGCTCTCAGGCCCGGGAGCACGGCCTCCGGATAAGTGGAGCACGGCGGCGAAGGAAGCCCGGAGAGTGCCGCCAGACCCCGGATATCTTGAAAGTCCCAACACGGAGCGTACAGGGGGTCGCTTTGGTGCGACTGTGATAGCGGACCGACCACTTTAATCACAGTGAAACAGCGGCACTGCACCAAGTGGCCAGACTGGTGATGCCACAATCTGAAGATCGAGGCTTCTCCACACGAACCGTGAAAATTGGCCCTGCGCACTTGTCGTAAAGAGAAAGTCGCGGGGAAAAGAGACGCTGGCCGCATGTCCAGATTTCGCTGTGTTGCGGTTCCAGGGTCTCGCTGCCCACAGACCTGCCGCTAGCACGCGGATAATGGCCGTTCATTGGCGGTGCGAGACGGCACGCTGGGAATCCGTCGGATGTTTCCACGGTTTCGATGATGGGGTTCAGCGCTTTGGACTCGACTTCCCGTCCCCCTCTCTGGTGATGCAACGACGGCCCAGAAGGCCCAGCAAAGCGGCAGCGTGTGGAGGGCCAGCCAGAGCGAGCCAGAGGCGCTGCAAGCCTGGCGTTGCCTAGGACCGAAACCCCTCTCCGGCGCCGTTGGCTGTCATGCTTCAGCAGCAGGAACTGTGTGATTGCAGCACTGCCCTCATGACGATGCGATTGAGAATTGACGCCTGCAGACGCTGTCCCCGTCGGTAACGTTATGCTTTGCGCTCGCGTCTCGCTTCTGCAGAGAAACCTCCGGATGTCGTGGCCGCTCGGGCACGTCTGCAAATTCTCTTTCTGGAAGAAGATGCTCGAGAGGATCATTGCCGACTGCCATTTAATGTCGCGAGGTCAAAGAGCTGTGCTAGCCAGGGCCGTAGATGAGCTCTATCAAGGGTTTGTCCGTCCGTGACAACTGCCCAGCCGGCACCGTTGTCCAGGTAAACGATTTAGCTCAGCCGGGGAAACGAACCGCAGCACGGATGTTAATCCGTCGCTGGTGAAACATGAAGGGGAGACCCGTCTGTTAAACCTGCCATATCGAGCCATATTGGCAATGAGAGGGTTTTTCGGCGCCCATTGCGATTGCCGCTTCGGTATTTCTCCTGCTCCAAAAAGGGCTCCCGCTCTCCACTGGCACCTCGTGGCAGCGGGCGAACAGCGACTTCCTTCCCAATCGGCTAATCGCCTTCGTCCCGGTTCGTCTCGCTCAGACCTCCAAACGTCGAGACGGCTTCTGGCATCGGCGTTACTTGCATACAGCCACGGGGCTTTGTAGATCAACATCAAAAACGAAAAGAAACTAGCACGTAACATCCAAATGAGCACATCAAGGTCTCCAGCGCACGCACTATTCCTGGATTTGCCGAAATGGACGAACCGTGGTTCGAAGGGTTGCTCTGCATTTCGGGGGTTTTGGCAACCTGTGCCTCAACCAAACACTTTGGTGGCTTACCTAAGGGTGCTCTGGCGGCTGTGCGGGAAGGGTCAAGGCGGGGAGGGATTTGAGATCCCGGCGCGCCGGCGCGTCCACCCCACCTTCACGGACCACCCCGGAGCACAGACATCTTTTGGCGTTGCGCAATCCCGCTTACCACAGCCTCATGTGGCACACCACTAGCTCAGCCTTACCGTCCTGCTCAGCTGCAGCCAGAAAAGAAGGCTTCGATCGATCTTCCAGAAGTTCAAGCTGCAACCCCACGCCCTCCCTTGTCCAAAAGTTAAAACACGGTCCCTCTTTTTCTCTGTCTTGCCGATTCACCGAGCGATCTCATTCAAGATGCCGATGACATCGCTTCCTTCGAGGATTCGGTGAGGCAAAGGCATGACTGCACTTGGATCCTCTCGAAGCGGGCAGTTGGACGGATTGGCGGGGTCGGTTTCGGGGGCTTGCTTGCCCCCCCTCGGCAGGCCAACGTCAACTGTGCCACCGTCCGAGACCCGGCTAGCAGCACGTGTCAGCGCCGGCATGAGAAAAACGGGAAAAGAGGCGTTTGTTCTAATCCACATGACGGACTATGCATCAAATCCTCACGTCCCCTCCGACAAGCACGGTCAAGGGTTCGCGTCGCGGTGCGCGATAGAGCAAGAGGGCGTAATAGGTGCCACCCTCGCGTAAAGCAGGTGCCGAGCTGGGCGAGGCTGGGATTGGGTTTCAACTTGAGCATGTCATCCTCGCCGCGTTCTCCGCCCGTGGCTTTGTCAACAGGGAAACAGCCGAGGGAAGTCAAAGGAAGACGGAGTGTGAACTTCGGTCTCCCCAGGAGGCGCACACAAAATTCTTCCAGACTCCGCCAAAGCGAAGAAAAATCCTCTGTATCCGTGGGGACTAGTAGAGAAGGATTTCTTAACGTCGTTGACATGCGCATGGATGCGTCCTGGATCCGGCTGCAGTTCGTCACCAACCAGCGAAACGGGGAGGGGCAGCTGGAAGGGCGGGGCAACTGAGGAGAAGTGCAGAAAACCTTTGACTGCCGAGACAACCTCACCGCCAAAGCGCTCGACTCGGCAGCCATTGGCAGGCTAGTGTCGGTGCCCTCTGAAGCAAGCCGCTGTCAGAGGGAGGGAGCCAGGTTGCGGCGGATGACTACTGGTGGCAATGAACATCGGAACTTTTCCTGCCCAAATCGCAGAACTAATGGTAAGCCTTGGCAGCCTGCCATTTCCACCACTCCGGCGAAGGCAGCGTCTTGACTCCGGCTGGCAGGCAGGTAAAGGCCTTGTGTTCTGCCAGTGCATAACTACGCCAGAAGTTGGTGCGGCGTCCTTGGCGAACAGAGGTCATCAGCCCCGCAGGTCTGCTTCATGGAAATCCTCTGCGAACTGGAAATGCCATCCACAGTGGGGAGGGGCAAGCATGACATCGCCCTAAGACAAATCCTTCAACAGAATTCAAAGGACAGATAATGATGCCAGGGAACACCCAACTTGGATCTATATCGCCGATTTCTCACAGTGCCACAAGCATAGCGGGGATGGGTATCATTCCGCTCCGCACCGCCGGACCAGCCGACTGTTTCGACTCGTGTGTCTATGGAGAATGGAACCGACGACTCGGAGACACGGCCCAAAGGGGGAACGCCCATGACGCAGCTGCGCCGACCCTACGCGGTAATTCGTAATCGGGAGGAGGCAGCTTGTTGACCAAGCGAACGAAGGAAGCTGAGGGCTATCAAATCGGCGCCTCCAGTTCAGTGCCCCAGCCACCCGGGGATAACAACATGCGGCAATTCGCCAATCGCAGTGCCGTCTCGCCTGCCCTCCTTGGTGTGCTGGCATAGCCTTGGGTTTCAAACCTGGAGACCGCGGGCCATTCGATTGGTCCCAGCCAATCTCTATCCCCCTTTGCTCTGCGCGGGGTGCTATTGAGTGAGGAGACCTGCGCCGTAAGCTAGTTCCGGGACGCGATGAGGGGTAAAATGTGGTAGGAGCTGCAATAAGGTCGACTCTATGGCATACCCAGCCTCCTTTTGTTTTGCTCTTCGTTGGACAACCGCACGGCTAAAGCGAAGGCGGCGCGGGACTCAGCCAGTTGGTTCAAATGGGATGGCGAGACAACCAGGGAGCAGCGTTGCTGTTATCCAGGGAAACACCAGCGAGGAACCCTCCGATGCTTGGTCGAATCTCCCTTTAGAATGGGCAAGGGGCAATATGCGATCGAAAATATCAATTCATATTTCCCAGTAAGCCGGGTCCATGGCGAAAGTCCAACGAGGCCACGGCTGATGGCTGATGGCTGAGATGAGGCCCCCCCTGGAATGCAGATCTCCTGGCCTCTCATCCTTGACCCTAACCCATGATATGCACTTTTCCAGCCTTGGCTGCTCAATCTCATTCGTCGAGCAGCCGAGGCCCAGCCAGCCACGGACGGAGATCTGGGACGACAGAGATAAGCAGCGGCGACCTCGACACGCCTCAACGCTGGCAACTATCACCGTGGAAGCCATGTGTATCTGGTGATGGGGGTCGACGATTGGGGCACAGGTTGCAGAGGCCATACGAGCCAGTTCTGCCGGCCTTTCTGCCAGCTCATATGATCCCAAGCCGTGGGGGGTTTCTAAAGGCTGCAGGTACACGCGGACCAACCCGATCGCAAAGTGTAGTCGCCTTTATTAAGTCTGAGAGCGAGGGCATCGCCAGCTACCGAGGTGGGAAGGTAGATTGGCCAACTTCGTAGCTACTCTTACCGACAATATATGGGGTGCTATACGCCGACCTGTTATGCCTGGGGACACGCGGTGGTGCGGCTGGGCCATTGCCATGAATGGGGGGATATTCGGGAGAATAGATTAAAGTCGGGAACCAAAACAAGTACAAAGTAGCATTGTGATGGTCGCGCGGGCAATGTACCGTACGTATGTCTGGGGCTAATTGAGAGCTGGAGCTTCTCTCGGCGACCTGGGTAGGGGTAGCAGCAGTCACTTCGAAGACTCACCTTCGCGCTGCAGCAAGCAAGGCTGTGAGAAACAGCGGCGGAGCTTTGAGATGCCATGATTCGCGAGCTCAGGTGACGTATCTGCAGCTCGCGGCAAGTCGGTCAAAGAAGTTCGATGTCTCAGAACGTGCATGGCGGCAGTCCCATAGACTATCTCAGTGGTGCAATCGCCAGAGCCCCCGACAGCTTGCTTTGCTTGCTTGCCTGCTTGCTTGCAGAAAAAGCAAAATGGTATCGACACGCAGGCGGTGCGATTGGAACACACAATACGAAACGGCGGGCAGAGCTGTGGTTGGGACCAGAAGACGGCCCGCGGGTCAATGGAAAGTTCCCAGGTCGCTGCGCCAGCTTGATGAAAAGATATTGATGACAGCACGGGGCAAGCACGGCCACCCTGCAGCTGCTCGACTATCAAAAAAGTCATGTCCCACGGCATGCAGAGCAATCAATTTGCGCGGCGGCGGTGGGGTACGGCCAGATAACACAGGCGGCTCCTCAAATACACAAGCTGTAGCAGAGGCAGTCGCACGGCAGGTGAATGAATGGGCGGTCGGGCGGTTTTGAACTTTGAGGTTCGGATTCGGAGGATGGCGATCGCGTGTGTGTGCGTCCACTGGTGCGAAAAGCCACTCGAACCGGTGAGCGGGGATGAGGGGTACTGCTTGAGAGGAGGTTGAACCATTTGCCGGGATTCGAACTTGTCACCAACCGGGTCCTAGACGATAGTTGCGACATCCGGGACCGATATCCAGATCGACCTAAGCAGATCAGGGCGCCCAGGGCGGAGCCCGGCGGCGTCGGAGAGGCGATCACAGGTTGCCGAGCAAGCGAACAGGATGTGTTGTGGCCGCGACTAGCACACCAGCCCCGGGCTGGCCGGGCAAGGCGGTCCAGCGGACATGCTGAAATGGCGGCGAGGCAATGAGAAGTCGATCTCGTAGGCTTGTGGAGATCGGGTTGCAGTCGCAGGTGTCGGCCAGCTTGGGGAGCCCGCGGTGGGTACGGGCGGTGGGATTGGACGTTTTCTGGCTCATCATGACACGCATGATTAAATTGGTTTTGAAGTCGTGCAGCACCGCGTCGCGCCTCGCTGATTGGCTGGCGACGCCTCTCGAGCCAGAGGTTTTGCATTGGTGCAGGGAACCACCGTTCTGGCATCCATAGCTCCTGTCCACTGGCTTGCTGACTGCTGCTTGTTGCAGCAACTGTGCATTGCGAAATTGGTTTATCCAGATGCCTGGCGCCTGCGCTGCTCGTTGCAATCTTCCCCAGGCCGTGGTTCAGACTCTCCTTTTTTCCACGTTGTTCGGAAGTTAAGGTACCTTCGGTAAGTCACTGCCCGGCCTGCGGGATCGCGGTGCCCGCTCGCCAGCCACCTGCTGCAGGCCATTAAACGCGAACACGCCAAGTTCTCATGATACGCGTAGCAACACAAATCTTGGAACCGCAGCCCCACGGATGCAATGAACTGGAGTCGGCGGCGGAAGGATGAGAAACACAGACGACGTGATGGCGTCCGCATTAGCGGCTGATAAAGTGGTAGGCAGGTGGGAGTGTAAGCTCACCAGCAAACTAAGGGACCTGCGCTGCCCTGGGATTCTTGAAATCCTATGCACCGCGTCGCAGTGCAGTGCTCTGACACTGTCTGAATGCCGCCCGGTGTCGTCGCACAGCATCACCTGCCAATTATATCCATCCTGCCCGCCCACCGCACAATGGCCATACAAGTTCAGTTCCAGATTTGCGAGTGGATGGACCGCCTCCAGCCCGCAATTTTCTCCCCACGGGCGGGCTATTACCTAGGCGTGGTGGCTGTGGCCGAGAGTTACGGCGACCTGTCCACCTGTCCCAGCGCCTCAGATCTCGGTGGCCCCTGGCTCCAGTCTGGGCGGTGGCCAGTCATCCGATCATTGTCTCCAGATATCCAGTCGCCCGGCGTCTTGGTGGAAGCCAAGCCCTCGAGCTCGTGCTTGCGGATGCACCGATGCCAGGGCATTGAGGGGAACGTCCAGGTCTGACGTATAGCCGTAACTCGCCTTGCTTCCGAGAAGCAGCTGAATCTAGTTTTATCGAGTTTTCATGCCCTACGATACCACGATCCTACATGCATTGGCAACTGATTGGCGTAGCACACAGTAGCCATGGGTTCAAAGTGCCCGGACAGGGTAGACCGACAGACGCGACGGGGTGCACGAACTGACAGGACACACGGAATGTTTAAGTGGCATTTCCATTCAGGGTTAGCTGGACTCTTCATTACATTACATGTAGCTGGCCTTATGCTACCTCCAGTTTTCATGGTCTCGCGACATGGTCCACCACACGCTCCATCTCAACATGCAATCCATGCCTGGTACCTTTTGTGACCTGGGTCGGCGACCCGGCTGTCTTGAATTTGCGTGCTTGTAAGGCAGCGAAACAAGCAGAGCGTCTCGTCTCTGAAGGGGGCCTGGGGAGACGAGGCCCGGCTGGATCACCCAAATGCAACAAACAAGAGGCAAAACAAGCAATCGATTCGCTACTCTCCTTGAATCCCATGCAGTGACACCCAGCGGAGCGTCGGTAAGCCGGTGAGTGCTAGCTGACGGGAGCATTAGAAGGCTCTAAAATACACACACGAGCCTTGCTTTGGCGAGCCGATTTTAGACTTCCGTACCTCGTCGCCAGCTGTCAGGCCCGACTGTCACGCCGCTGGCGGTTCGGGTTCCATTGTTGGAGGAGCTGGAAGATTGAGTGGCTCCGGGAGCAGCAAATTTCATCTCTTGCTTCCTGACATATCTGTGAGCTTCCGTGATGCTCCCGACCCGCAGACACACAAGACGGGTCAACAAGGCAATTGAGGCCCGGGCGAGCACACCGAGATGGGCACAGCAACTACAGGGCAAACGGCCCAGCCGATATGGACTACGGGTTGGAACCTACGATCACAACACAACGTCTTTTTTCGGCGAACGGCGAACGGTCCTTCAGCGAAAGAAAGGTTCGCGCCAAAAACGCCAGATCGCGACGCCCAGGACGCGACCAGACGACACCAACTTAGACTCTCGGAGTGCGACGCTTTGTCGGTGCATACTATGGTACCGTGTCTCTGAATGAGTTTTGCGATGGTCCACCTCGTCCTGCTGCATCCTGGGGCTCTTAATCTCGGCCAGCCAGTGGTCAACCAAAGACGACGGGGTGCAAGACGAGAGAGGGCCCTGCAAGCCCAGCACCCGTAGATCCCTGCTTCTCCTCCGCCCGGCCTGAATTTCCCAGCCGAGCAGCCAATCCACAGGTTTCCACCCTCACCCACCTTCGCTGTCTGTCCACACCTCACTCCTACGCCCCCCCCCAGCAGGCTGGCAGAGAGGATCAAGGCACCAAGGCAAGTATCCTCTCGCCGTGCCTGGCTGAGTGCGACCTCCGCATCCCGCTTGGGGGGAGGGGCAGCCGTACCGTGTGTGTTGTGTACTTCGCACATCATCTCCCCTGGCCGGCAATGTGGGCTTTTCGTTCGCTATCCATTGCCGGCTTCGTTCGTGGCCGGGCCGTGTTATCGTGACCGTCCTCCCTTTCGCGTCGGTCGCGGCCCCCTCTGCTGGGTGTTGTCAATGCCCTTGTGCTGTGTCGAGCAGACTGGTAGTGGTAGCGTGTTGAAACGGACGAGCTGGGACAGGCCTTGCTTTTTGGCACCACGCCCGGTGGACGGAGAAGGTCCTTGCACGGCTCGGATGCTTGGCGTCGAAAGTGCTGCTGCTGGCCAGAGGGGGAGAGGTACCTTACGCTGCACGCACCTGCCCTGGCTGACCCTGCGCGCCTGGCGCTCCTGCGACCAGGCCAGGGCTGGTACCTCACTACTTGGCCGATGCTGCAAGCTGCTTGGTGGATGGTGCTCAGCAGCGCCTTGGAGAGCGAGCTGGGGGCCCTGTCTTAAATCGGCCGTTAACCAATCTCTGCTTCTCTTCCACTCCTTTTCCTCTTCTCACTCCTCCTCCAACGAGCAAATATCTATCTCCTCCTCCCCTTCCCTTCCTCCCTCCTCCTCCATCCGCAACCAGTCATTCCCTCTACCGCACCGTCCCTTCCTACAGTCCCGTGGGCTCCATTTTCTCTACCCGAGAAAGTGAGGGAAGGAGGAGATTTAGATTCTGGGCCACCACGACAAGCTCACCCAGCCATATAAGGACCGGGCCGGAACTGAGGTGTGTGTGTATGCATCGTGTTGTGTGCCTTCTTTTTACGAGAGCCTCACGACCGTTGATGAAATTATATGCTGGACATAATCAGGGTTTTCTAACTTAATCGTTTTCGCCCTCTAGCTCTTAACGGCTCCTCGCTTCCGCCGCCCTAGCTGGTACCTATTCTCTCACAGGCATTCTTCGGTCCGAAGACGAGGAATCCTGCCATTTCCACCACCGACCACGCCCTCCCTTGGTTTCCCCCGAGACCTCGGACCGCGAACCTTCTCCCCCATTCCTCGAACGGGAATCCGATCTCTCGACGACATCATCGCCGAGCGAGCAGGCCGCACTGCACCAATTCGACGGGAGCACCTCGTTCCCCGATCCAGGCAACTTTTTTCAGCTACGCTCAGCCAGTCATTGAGCGACTGCCGGGTCCCTACATGACCGCGATTCACTCAAAGCCCTTGTTGGCCTTTCTGCGGCGTTGAGAGTGAGGTATGCCAGGGTCTCCAAAAGCCAATCTTCTCGAATTCTTTCGTCCCTGCGCCCTTCGGTGCCCGTGATGTCATGGCCCCCCCTTATTAGTCTTCAGAAGAACGGAGCGGACAGATGCTAAATTCTGGCCCGTCCCTTGCAGATACATGCCGGTTCGGACGTGCGACTCGCAATCCACGGCATCTTTCCACGCTCTCGCCTAACCCACCCGTCGACCCGAGGGACTGCCTATTGTGGGACACGTTAACTCGTTGCTTCCACTTCAGCCCCAGGAATCGCGCCAATTTCTCGGTCCTTTTCGACTGCGACCGTGGCGGTAAGGGATCCCCCATCTTACAATTCCCTCCCCTCTCCTGCCACCCGGTGCTAGACGGTCTGCTACCCCTTGGGTCCGTCTGGAGCGCGGCGAAATCTCGCGTGCCAGATCTCTTCTCCACATGGGCAGATCGCCGAATCACGATTGTGCCTGTGCGCCTGCCGCTGGAGAAGGTGGACCTGGGGCGTTGGACGGCACCGCAGTTGCGACTCTGGGGGTCCCGGCATCTGAGCCCAAGGCGAAGCGAGGCCGAGAAACGACTCGTGCTGACTTGAATGTTCAGACTCCCTTCGTCGACACCTCTGATAACCAGACCGTTTCCCCGGCCACCTCCCTCTCACCCTTGCGAGGAACTCGATTCTCTTTTGCATACTTCGAGGCACCTATTTTCCAGCCACTGTCACTCTTTTTGACTACATGCTATTCAACACACTCCTTAATACTCTAATACTAGTCATTGAAACTCGGTCGACGTCTCACTCTTTTTGACTCGGTCGACTATTCGTAATTATCAAATCGTCGATTTCCCGGAGAACTCGGAACCAGGTCGCTCTTTCCCAAAATATACACCTTTCACGACGCCGGTTTTCCTCACCGACGTCACCAACTCACAAACCACCCAACATGGCGTTTCACACCCAACAACCGTCTGACAACACTTTCTTCGTCGAGTCGGACGAACCCCGCCAACGCATGAACGTGCGAGATGCCGCCAAAATGATTGCCCGCAACAAGCAAGAGATGATCGCCAACGAGCTCTCAAGGCTCGCTTGTGACGAGTATCTCGAGGACATCATGCAGCACATGCGTCACATGGAGGTAAGATGACCCTCTATTTCTTGCCTTAACAATTGGCGCTGACAACTGCTAGGATGAAACAATGCCGGATGCCAATCTCATCGACATGCAGCGTGAGATCCAATGGTTTATGAGACCTTATCTTATCGATTTCCTCATTGAGGCTCACGCTGCCTTTTCCCTTCTGCCTGAGACTCTGTTTCTCACGGTGAACCTTCTGGACCGGTACTGCTCAAAGCGGGTTGTGTATAAGCAACACTACCAGTTAGTTGGCTGCGCCGCACTTCTCATCGCCGCCAAGTATGGCGACAAGAAGGACAGAGTTCCTCAGATAAATGAGCTGAACAACATGTGCTGTGGCCTTTACGATGCAGGCATGTTCACCCAGATGGAGATGCACGTACTCAACACACTCGACTGGAACATTGGACACCCCACCGTGGACTTCTTCACTCAGCTCATCGTCGCAGAGGAGAGGGATAGCAGAGAGGTCGAGCACATGGCGGCATACATCTGCGAGATCGCCCTTTACCATCGCGACTTTGTCTCGACGAAGCCTTCGATAATGGCGCGGTCTTCGCTCGCCTTGGCAAGGGCAATCTTGGGCAAGCCCGAGATCAACGATGGAGAGTGGGATCACACCGAAAATGTCACGCTCTTGACGCTCTCGCAACACCTTCACCAGCCGTCCGTCACTCTATCCAGGAAATACTCCAACCCCTTCTACTCGAGGGTCTCCGGCAAGCTCGCAGACTTCCTGGCCCAACAAGCTGCCATCGCCCGCCGGGAGCCTCCTACTCCTCCCTGCGAGCCCACCATGTCCAGCAAACCGACCAACGTCTACAGCACTCCGCATAAAGGCATGGGCTCCGTGCCTGGTGCCGCCGACGGATACATGACTCCTCCAATCACGCCCGATGGACCTTGCTTTGGGCAAAGTAACGGCATGATGAAGGATTATCATCAACTTCCACCACGGTGTCCAGTCACGCCAACCCCTCAGCCAACCCATGTCCCAGTATATCAACAACATATGGCAGCGCACGCGTACTTTCAACCCGCGGCGCATCCGACATACTGAAGCAAGCAGCCCGCAGCGCTGCTCGTCTGGTCGCTGAGTCGACCATAGCTTCAGTTCTTGTATTTCAGCCCCCGACTCATCCGGGAGGGGCACCATTTTAGTTTCCTGGATGTCTCGAGTATACCACGTGGGAAGACAAAAAGATTGCGACGCATCCGACACTTTTTTTTCTAGTCATGGAAAAACATTTAGCGTCATGGCATTAGCGTTGAATTCTGCGATTTTCTTCGACTTCACTCTCGGATATCCTGCCACGGCCTGCGTTATCGCGTCAAAGCATGTTTTCGACTTTCGACTGCGACCATGACGAATCAGCGCAATACCCTTCGGTTCCTGGTAGCCGTGTTAATTCTTCCGAAAAACCAACAAAATCTCGGCTGGCTTCGATCTCAACTCGAGACAAGCAACGAGCGCCTCTAAGGAGTGAGAAGCGCGACCAAAAAAATGAGCACGATCTTTTTTTCAGCTGATCCGAAGAACCAAGAGAGGGGACTCGATCAAAAAAGGAGGGGGCTTGTGATTCTCTGGAGGACCCAAAAGATTGATAAAACTGCGATGGAAAAACTCTGGGTTTGAGGGATGGGAAAGAGAGAAGGGAAGGGTCGTTGAACCAGAGACGGAGTCCTCGCTTGGCCGATGGATTAATCCCTCTTCGTTGCGCTCAGCAATTACGCACACACCACGAATTCTTTCAGTGCGGACGGATGACAGACCGTACTCGTTGAGAGGGACACTCGGCAGGGTATTACCTCTGGAGACGATATGGATGGGGACTGGGTATCGCTGAGGCGTTGCCCATCTAAGAACGAGACATTCTTGGTGAAATCGGCACATTGGCCTTGGCTTGTGTCCTGTTTCGCACCTGTCCCCATTGGCAGTGTCGCGAATAGCTAGCTCTAAAACAAGACAAAAAAAGAGCAAAACTCTCTGGCACACTATGGTTCACCTATGCAAAAGAAACTCTGACGTGAAATCTCATGGGGCACCTCAAGTGAGGCGACCCTTGGACTTGACTCTGGTGTCTCGGCCTGTCCTATCCTCAAGGTTGTACACTATCCCCTCGGGCCCACTTACAACCAGATTTCCCCGGCCCTCCTCATCGGTATCCCTCACTACTAGCACACTACCGTCAGCTAGTTTGTGCTCGAACACAATACGCGTCGGCGTTCCTAGATTCGTCGTCTGCAACAACGGCGTCCCACGAGGCCGAAGCGGCTGCTGGATCGGCGTGCTGACAGACGACTGGCCGAGCTTCTTCTCCGGAAACCTTCCCGCGCCAAGCACGTCCCGACGCTCGTCACCCATCCAGATCTTGAAGTTCCCCGGCGCGCTGGACACATAACACAAATGCCACGGGAGGATGCCGCTCAGACGATCCGGCGCACGCGAGGGATCGCTCGCTTCATCCGGGACCGAGCCAGGGATCGCCACAACCGCGATAGTCACCGCGCCCAGGGTGGTGACATCCGTGTCGGGGCTGATAGCGGACAAGTCCGAGCAGATGGTTACGTCGAGATCGTAGATACGCATCACCTTTGCGTCGTCGGCCGTCGAGATGTTCCGCGCGCTTTGCGCCGCGTACGTCCGCGGGTTGATCTCCAGTCGGGAGAGGTCCCCTTCGAAAAGACACGGGAGCGTCGCGCCGCTGTCGAGGAGGACGGACCAGAACACCGGGGGGCCGTCGTGGTCGGGCTCGGTGGGTAGTTTCTTGCCGGCGCCGGGTCGCCGTGGCGGACGGAGGGGGGTGGGCAGGCCGGAGCGGGTTACCAGCGCCTTGCGCCGGCGGAAGCCCATGGTGATTTGGTAGTGGCCCATGTTGTCGGTGAGGCGGCGCCAGGCGGGTTTGTTCTCGAGGCAGATGGCCTTTTTGGCGGCGCCCGACGGGCCGTGGATGGTCGAGGAGCCTGGCCCGGAAAGGGGCGGCTCGTACCACAGCCAGCCGGGACCGTGGGAGGCGCAGTATCGCCCCAGGCGGGCGACGCGGTCGGAGGTGAAGCTGGCGTAGTCGGGGCAGCGGTCGACGATCTGCCCGGCCCAGATGAGGGTATATGAGGTTGAGCAGCGGATTTCGCCGGAGGAATACCCCGCAATGGCGGCGGCGATGTTTGCGCGCTCTGGGGGGAAGTAGGAGGATTCTAGGGTGGTTTGGAGGAGGGCGACGCGCTCGGCGACGGCGAGGGCGTGGGTGGAGGGTAGGGTGGATTTGGGTTGGGTGCTCTCCTCGTCGGTGGGGAGCAGCTGGTTTCGCTCCCGGATGGCATCCTCGAGAAGGGAGGGGAAGTCTGAGGCGCCTCGGTAGTGTTCGACCCAGAGGCGCCGCTGGGCGATCTTGCGGTCTGCGATTTCGATGCGACTGAGGTCTTCGCCTTCGACCCAGAGAGGCGAACCGACAACGATGGAGGGTCTCCATTGGGCTTCGACTTCTGGGGCTTCGGGGAGCGGAGGGATCTGCTCCTCGAAGGGCTGCGGCTGCGGCTGCTGCTGCGATTCCAGCTCGGTTTGGGCAATGCTGCGGGTCCGTGGTCTCCTAGTCCGGGGAGATATGGGCGAGAAAACGCCTCTGGGGACCTGGGGGTGGACGCGGTTTCCGCCATAATTGGCTGTGTTGAAGGCTGTGTGCATGTGTCTCAGTCGTAAGCTTGGTCGCCGTCTGCCGTAAGAGCGGTGGTGATTGGCGGTTTGGCGGGCGGGTTGGTGGTTTGAGTCTACGCTCATGGGTGAGGCGAAGCTATCGCCAGCCTGGCCGGCGGACTGCTCTACGGACTCCATTTTTTTCCTTCTTAGGTACCTACTACTACCCTGATCTTCCCTGGCGTCAAACTTTCCTCAAGGCAGAAACAAGACTCATGTTTTACACTTCACGCCTTTGGCCGGGCATCTTACCTAACCCCCCAGCCTTGGTCCACCTGAATTGTTTGTTCTTTGTCTCCGCCTCGACAAAGGCAACCCTCATACCAACCATGTTTTCTTTGACAAGGTCGACCGAAAACGGGGAGCATTGACAGACTTCCATTGATAGATTGCCTAAAATGCCGGATTGTAGCATTGATTCATTCAGTCCGCATCGACACGTTTTGTTGACATGCAAATGGGGGGGCTCCCTCCCCCTTAACCCCTCAACCCCCCCCATCACCTTCCCACAGAACACAGAAATACTTCCAACCCGTCAATCCAGGGCAGCTCCCCAATTCCACTCTCTTCTGGTCGATGCCAGACACACACACACACACACACTGCCCATCGCAAAACCTGAGCACCAGCTCCTCCGTTCAAAATGCCGATTACTCCTAATCCTTTGAACTGCCCTCTCCGGGAATGGTCTGGCAGGCCCGTCGACAAAACCCTTGTCGACTCCCTCACCGAATACGCCAGGAGAAGCAGCGAGTGTCCGCAAAACTTCCGCCACTGGTTTCTAGAGGTGGTGCTATACGAGGCCTCACCCGATGTGGACATAGCCCAGCTCGTCGAGATATATATGCAGAATCCCGTCGTTGGATGCTTCAGCTTTGGCCCCGAGTTTTGGGACATGACAAACGGCTATCGCTTCACCGAGAACTGGGCCGATCCGGACCCTTCGCTGTACTCCCCCGAGATCCCAGAGTCGTATCATCCCAGGCCGGACATGCTTCGGCCCTCTGGTCAGGACGAGGATGGGGAGGCCGCCGCTGCAGAGGAGGCCGACTTCCAGGCATATGAGGACAAAAAGCTGCTGAAAAAAATTCAGGAGATTACAGGGGTAGAGATACCAGGCGACGACACGATGGACGATGGGGAGGCTCCCAGGGGTGCCCAGGGAGAGACCCTCCCTACCGCGCTCCGATTATCCCCCGAGCCGGTATCCTCCGAGCCGCCAACTCTCGCGCCGCAAGGCGATGTAGGGGAGCCGCTGCGGACGAGAAGTCTCAGTCCTGGACATTCGCTGTACCGCGGGCAGAGGCAGCCACCCCTGGAAAGTCGGCTCGAAACCGTCCGGAATTTCCTCGCTGACGAGGACGTCGACCGGTGCATCAACTGGGACAGGCAGTTTGGCGAGGTGGTGACTTACCTGGACTGGTTGAAATACAAAGACGAAAACAAGCAGCTGGTAAATGCCAAAGACGAGGTACGAAAGCTGTTCAACGAGGTCGTGGCCATGGCACAAACACACACGCTCTTCGAGAAGCACAAGTACGGCCATGTGCCGTTCGAAATCCCGCCGCCCCCCACGATCCCCCGGAGGTCGACGCGGCTGGACTGGACGGGCGCCGTGCATGACTGGCCGGAGCCGTGCGACAAACCGGCCGTTCCGAAGCGTCACCTCCCACGGTCGCTAGTCCCGCGCGAAATAACAGCAGTGAACATGATGCCGGAGATCAGGCCCGAAGGGTCGACAGCCTGGAGCTCTTTCGTCCGAGATACTGCGAAGTTCTGGTATGGCAAAAGACGTGAAGAAGAGAATGAGGACAATCTCGCTGTTATCGAGGCCAAGGCATTCGATGATTGTGTCGAGCAGGGCTACAATAGCGGTGTCCCCCTTGGCAAGCCTGCGCAGCCGGAAGACGAGAAGAGCTGGGCAAAGGAGCGCGGGGTGCGGCGCGCAGCCCTCCAGTACATGCTGCAGCGGTTCGACGCGCAAGAGCAGCGAGGGTTGCCGACGGCGTTAGGGCGAGTATCGCTACCCGCGAGCCCTACGGCCCTGCGGAAGGCGCGAGAGGGCCCTCGCGGTCCCCAGTGGGTTGCGCCTAGTCTGCCGCGCGACCAGATGCCGGCGCAGCTCGAGACACAGCCCGTCACCGTCTTTTACCGGCAGTATCTACACGGTCTGCGGATACCGCGCATGGAGGCGTTGGATCGACTGCGAGCGATCAATCGGGAAGATGCGAACTTCGTCTTGCTGCCGCGCAACCTCCTGATCGGCGGGCCGCTCGTCTGGCGTGGCATTAACGGGAGAAGACAGCGCGAGCAAGACCTCCTGGCCCGGTGCCAAACCGTGTTCAATGTGCTAAAGGAGGCGCATCGGCGCGCCCCGCGGCCCCTCCTCGACCAGATGATCAAGCTAGTAGAAAGGGGTGTGGGCGGCGAGTTCTACAACAGCAACAACAACAACAACAACAAGGTGCCCATCGACGTCCACCTGGCAGACGACGAGTGGGATGGCACTGAAGAAGAGCCCCGCCAATACCCTGCATACGTCCGCCCCGAGGACCTCCAATGGATCAAGTTCCTGGCCAGCGATGGCGCCAGCAAGCAGTCGTGGACGGGCGAATTCAGCCCGAGCAAGCCCAAGGACAAGTACCGGCTGTTCCTCATCTTTGCCGCCCGCGTGAAGAAGCTGCTCCACGACCGAAATCCCGGAAACCTGTTCGGCACGCACGACAAGGAGGTCCCGGTCGAACAGCTGCTTGATGCCGTCAACGCCGGCGTGGGATGCAGCGCCGTCGAGAAGGTCGAGTTCGGGCCCTACGATGCCGTAGCCTGGCTGACACGTCTCGAAAAGAGCGGCCATGTGAGTTTCCGCCAGGATCTCGCATGTTATGGCGTCGTCAAACGCCCCGTCGTCGAATACTACCCGGAGGACCGCGTCCGCTTGACCAACGGCCCTGTGCGTCCCAGCTACAACGGTGGCGTCTCCGACTGGGGATCCGTTGTGCGCAACAGACTCCACGCGGGCCCACAAACCCGTAACTTCTTCAGAGCACTCGCCTTCCGCCTGGGCTATACCATCTGCATGTTAGACCGGTTGGAACAACGGCTTTCGGCCCCTTCCCAGGGTCCCACCCACACAGCGCACCTAAACCTGGCTCTCATGCAATGGAATTCGGAATGCGGCGCCGAAGCCGCCAACCGCCTCAGCACGCTCGCCCGGGGTATCGATCCAAACGCTCCCACCGGCGGCGCGGAGCTCCTGGCCTGGGTCCGGCAGAAGATCATTGACGAAACCAGCGCCAACGAAACCATGCTCGCGCCGGGCCGCGAGCGAATCTACACCCGCACCTCGGACAAAAAGCGATGCGTAGCCCTGGTGCGCGACCATGACTGGGACTGGGCATCCGAGAAGGTGCGCGGCCGTCCGGCACCGCGATTCATGGACATCAACCGCTGGCCGCAGGGCAAGGGCTACCTCTCCTCCGATGCGAAGCAGGCCTACAACGTGGACGACCGTCTCGACCCCACATTCAGTTACGACCCGTCCAAGCTCGACCCTATCGACCCGCGCTTCTGCCGCCCGAGACTGAGGCGCTACGGCGAGGACCGCGATGAAGTCAGGTTCCGCCCCGGAAGGCCCGTCTTTCCCGTCGGAGACACGCGCCACCAGCAGCGGGTTATCGAGGAGTACATGACTGACCTAGTCCACACCGGTGAGCCCCCCCTATCACTGTCCCGTCCCCTAACCTAACAACAACATACTAACACCTTCCTAGCCGTGGGCATCCAACGCCCCGACCCCAACCGCAGCTTCTTCAGCTGGCTGCCCCGACCCATCGCACGATTCCTCTCCATCGAGCAGCCCGCCGAGGGCGAACTGCCGCGTGAACACCCGCCCCTGAGGCCGGTCGATCCGAAATTGGTGCCCCAGAGCTGGAACCCGGCACGCGAGCTGGCTAGACAGGCGAAGAGAGAGGAGCTTCAGGAGGAGGCGAGGAAGAGAAAGAGGGAAGATGGGGGCGAGGAGGATGACGATGGGGAGATTGCGGAACAGGTGCTGGATGATGATGCGATTGATGAGTTGTTGGATGAGCCTGTTGAGCGGCGGTGGGCGCGTGCGGGGCGGAGGTGGGCGGATGATGAGTACTGAGGCGCAGTGACTGATTGTTGATTTGTTTATGTTGTGAGCGATTCTGCTATGTGGCTGGAGTTGTTTCGTTTGCATGGCCGTCTCGACTGTCCATTTGGGGGTTTCTTTGTGTTTTGGGGACTGAGCTGGCATGTAAAACACCACAACGTTAGGTCGGTCTTGTTAGATATGCTTTCCGGCTGTTTGGGCAATGATACGAATAAACGATCTCACTCTTCTTGTACTCGTGTCTTGTCGTGTCTTGCTGGTGTTTTGTTGTTTGAAGATGGATATGAAGACTCCTGCACAATAAGAACTCGCAAAAATCATTGTAAGGAATGTCTTCTTGTTTATCAGGCAAGCGCTGGGTTCAGTGTCATAGGCTGTGTAATATTCTTAGGAGGCCTCGCTGAATTTTCGAGAGGCCTTGTTGTCTTTGAAGCCCTTGTTGTATTCCGAAGATATCTTTTGGCTGTAGACTTGGTCATCTGAGGATATATCCCTATCTCAAACAGCTCGCGAAGCACCATTTCAATGACCCAACGTCCAATCTTCCGTCTCCTACCAACTTCTTCCTCAAAGCATCCGGAGTAATGCTAAACGCATCCATCGTCATCTTGTATGGCGTGGCCAGTAAGAATGAACACCCCACGACAGCGTACAAGACCCCCTACTCGCATTATGATAGCCATAGGGAATACCTATTTGCACCATAGCACGACAAGGCATGTATGCGAGAATGCGTTGCGAAGATCCTTGAACACCTCACAGTCAAATATTGAGGCCTAGATTATTACGAGGCATTACTTTCATTGCTTAGGGTCTTATGTGCATTGTTAGAGGCCCTCCTTACATTGCGAGACGTATCATTCACATTGCTGAAGGCCTTCGTTGGATTATCATAGGCCGTCGAAGAATGTAGGAAGGCCTCTCTCAAATACAATAAGGCCTATGGTAACAGTAGGAATGCGGTTCGACATTGGGGGTACGGTGCTAATAGACATTTTGTAGGCATATAAAAGTGTCGACAACGCCTCTTCGGGACATAACTAGGCGTATCTTGAACATGTAGACCCCTTCCTCTTACGAATGAAGGTGTACGAGATATGGGATCGCGCCGTTTGAGAATGTACAGAGGCCTTCAAAAGGTTCAACAAGGCCTCCGAAATTGTAGCTAGGGCGTGCTAGCAAAGCGAAAGGGGCATAGGAGTCAAAAGGCAGGCATTGTAAAGCTGTCAAGAGGTGTCGCAGCCTGTTTTGGAGGCATTTTGTACATCCTCGGAGACCTTACTTCGGATCGATATATCTGAAAAGACAGGCATGCATGATTCCACAAGACTTCATGACATTTCACGAGTTCCTTGCACCTTTATCTTGGTGAAAAAAAGTTGTTGAACTTTTTGATTACCCCCCTAGTCTACATGATGCGCCGAGGAGTTTTGGGTCATGAGATGGTCATCGATGGCGAGCCAAGCGATCAAAAGAAAATCCGTGTCGTCAATCTTGGCCATTTCCCCACTTGGGAATGACTGAGCAGAAATGCAGCTCGAAGTTGCTAGGCGCTGGAAAAACCTCATGTTCCGCTCCCAAAAACGAGATGAAGACGCCTCCTGCCAGACCGCTCCGGTCTAGATCGTGTCTCCTCAGAATCCCACCTATACATCCTGCCTATACCGCGCCCCAACCGAGGTGAAGGTCAACTGCACGCCCGGGAATTTATCGCGTGGACATAGCCTTGGTGACCAGCCTCTTAAGGGCAAGCTCCTTCTTCTTGAGGTCGTCAGCCGACGAATCCTCAATCTCGAGCTGGCCCATGGCCTCGCTTAGGGACTGCTCAATCTTCTCCTTCTGGCCGCGCTTGAGCTTGAGGGAGAGAGTAGGGTCGGAGATGATCTCCTCGACGCGGGACAGGTAAGCCTCGAGCTGCTGCTTGGCCTCGAAGCGCTTGCTGAAAGCCTCATCGTTGGTCTTGAACTTCTCAGCCTCTGTGGGTTTGTCAGTAAAAGATCAAGTGCTAGTTAGGGGAGCGGGTTATGCCTACCGCTGATCATGTTCTCGATCTCGCTGGACGAGAGCTTGCCAACAGAGTTGGAGATGGTGATGTTGGCGCTGCGGCCCGAGGTCTTCTCGGTAGCAGTAACCTTGAGGATACCGTTGACATCGACCTCGAAGACGACCTCAAGAACGGGCTCGCCGGCCTTCATGGGGGGAATAGGAGCAAGGGTGAATTCACCGAGCGAGGTGTTGTCCTCGCAGTTGACGCGCTCGCCCTGGTACACGGGGAACTGAACGGTCTGCTGGTTATCGGCAACAGTGGTGAAGGTACGCTCTAGAGAGAAATATTAGCCAACTATTCACGCCCCGAGGGGGTGATGGGTTTCATAACGTACTCTTCAGGGTGGGAACCGTGGATCCACGGGGAACGACAGGGGCGAAGATGTTACCCTCCATGGCGACACCGAGGGACAGGGGAACGACATCGAGGAGAAGGAGGTCGGAGGTATCGGCGGAGGTGGCCTTGCCGGAGAGGATACCGGCCTGGACGGCGGCACCGTAGGCGACAGCCTCATCGGGGTTGATGCTCTTCTCGAGCTTCTTGCCGTCGAAGAACTCGCTGAGGAGCTTCTGGATGCGGGGAATACGGGTGGAGCCACCGACAAGGACGATCTCATCGACACCGCTCTTCTCAATAGCGGCATCCTTGAGAACCTGGGCAACGGGCTCGAGGGTACCGGCGAAAGCCTTGGCATTCAAATCCTCGAAACGGGCACGGGTGATCTGCATGTTGAAGTCCTCGCCATCAAAGAGGGAGTCGATCTCGATGGTGGTCTGGGCACCGTTGGAGAGAGTACGCTTGGCGCGCTCGCAAGCAGTCCTCAAGCGACGCAGGGCACGCGGGTCGCCGCTAAGATCTTTCTTTGCCTTACGAGTGAACTCCTTCTTACAGTGGTCGAGGAGGTTGGTATCGAAATCCTGACCACCGAGATGGGTGTCACCAGCGGTAGCCTTGACGGTGAAGACACCGCCCTGGATGTTGAGGAGCGACACATCAAAAGTACCACCGCCGAGATCGTAGATCAGGACGTTGCGCTCCTTGGCAGACTTGCCAGAGCCGAGACCGTAGGCAATGGCAGCGGCAGTTGGCTCGTTGATGATACGCAGAACGTTCATGCCAGAGATGGCACCAGCATCCTTGGTGGCCTGACGCTGGTTGTCGTTGAAGTAGGCGGGCACAGTGATGACAGCCTTCTCAACCTTCTTACCAAGCTTCGCCTCGGCAATCTCCCTCATCTACACAGAAACGCGGTCAGGACCAAGGAAAACAGCGGCAGATTTTGCAAACTCACCTTGGTCAGGACCATGGCGGAGATCTCCTGGGGGGAGAACGCAACGGTCTTCCCGAGGTACTCGACCTGAACCTTGGGGTTGCCATTGCCGTCGTCGATGACCTTGAAGGGCCACGAGTCCATGTCCTTCTTGACCGTAGGATCCTCGAAGCGACGACCAATGAGACGTCTAGGGAATCAAGAGTTAGCGGACTGTGCCGTATCGGTTCGGCAGAGGATAAGCCTTACTTGACATCGAAGACGGTGTTGACCGGGTTCATGGCAGCCTGGTTCTTGGCCGCCTCACCGATCAGGCGCTCGCTGTCGGTGAAGGACACGAACGAGGGGGTGGTGAAGTTACCCTGCTCGTTGGCGATGATCTCAACATTGGTTCCCTCGTACGTGGCAACGCAGGAGTAGGTCGTGCCTGTTATCGCAGATTCTGGTCAGCACACAAAATGCGCCCGACGGCAAAGCCGTAGCAGAGTGCAGCAGAGTGCAGCATCTGGGATCGCAGCTTACCAAGATCGATGCCAATGGCACCATCGTAAACCTCTTCAGCCATGATGAAGGATGTGTGTGTGTAGAGGGAAGGTGTTGAGAACGGTGAAGCTGGCGCAGAAGAGAGAAGCCGATAGGCGTGGGGCAGGCTGGACGAAGGTCTTAAATTTTGAAATTTTCGAATGCGGTGAACTTTTTTTTTGCATTGCCAAGGTCCCTAAAGCCCCACCCTTCCCCACCGAATCCCCTGGCTCCTCTGGCTGAGGCAGAACTGGTTTCGCTAGGCCCTGCTGCTTACTCGAGGATTTTCCCTGCACGTGACCAGGCACGGTTCAGCCCCTCCTTTGAGGACCCTTGAGGCTTGGCCGAGATTCTCTGGGGCGGGTGCCTGCAGCGAGAAGACTAAGACCACAAGCAAAGCGCCGCGGTTTCGGTTTCGCCTGAAATTTACTGTGGCTGACGTTTTCAGAGAAGTTTGCGATCGTCTTCAAACCCGCAAAAAAATTGCCCCATCGCCATCGCCAGACGCCATACCTTTCCGGAACGACTATTGCCTGGAGCAAGGTCGCACTTTCCCTTCAGAATCGCGCAGAGGGTCATTACCAAACACCTTGATCTAGCTTCTTCCCGACGACGTCCCGCAACACCCCGTCAACCGCCCTGTCCCGGTCGCATTTCCGAGAGCACTTCGCAAACCCCACCACCAACATAACCACACTCGTGAACACTCTGCACTCCTTTGCTTCTCTCAATTCACAAGCCCCCTTCCCACCTCAAGATGTCGGAGCAGGTTGATCTCACCACGATCCCCATCTCGCCCGAGGGCGGCAACGTCGATGCTGGCGCTTCGGAGGATCCCAACAAGCTCGTCACCGTCTTCCACGACAAGGACAACTTCAACGTCAAGCACCCTCTCTCCAACCGATGGACACTATGGTTCACCAAGCCTGCCAGCGGAAAGGTATGTCCTCTGCCGCCCCGCAACACGAGTGGGGCTGCCTGTTCATCTCGACCTTTGCTAACCAGCACATCAGGGCGATAACTGGAATGACTTGCTCAAGGAGGTTATCACCTTTGAGTCCGTAGAGGAGTTTTGGGGAATCTACGTATGCATACCCATCTCTGCCCCGGCCTTGGGTTGAGCCCCCCGACGCTGACTGTACGCGACCTGCAGAACAATATTGCCCCCGTATCCGGTCTCGCACTCAAGTCCGACTACCATCTGTTCAAGGAGGGTGTGCGGCCAGAGTGGGAGGACCCGCAGAACAAGCATGGTGGCAAGTGGTCCTACCAGTTCAAGGACAAGCGCTCCGTGAATATTGATGAGCTGTGGCTGCACACTATGCTGTCCGCCATCGGCGAGACGCTCGAGGACGAGGAAGACGGTGAGGTCATGGGTGTCGTCGTGAACGTACGCAAGGCCTTCTTCCGTATCGGTGTGTGGACTCGCACCATCGGAAAGAGTATCCCGGGCCGCGGCGATGGCGACATTGCAGGCGGCAAGGGTCGCACCCCCGAGAAGGGCAAGGAGATCCTCCAGGCTATCGGCATGCGCTTCAAGGAGGTCCTCAAGCTGCCGCCTGCTGAGCTGGTAGAATTCTCCGGCCACACCGACAGCGCTCACAGCGGCAGCACGCGCGCCAAGGCGAAATTTACAGTCTAGTCGCACCTTCACGGTAGCACCACCCTCCAGCCGTCCCCGCGGCACTGCAAGACAAAATACCTTACTCACCCTTACACGAGACTCGCATTACTCTCTCCCTCACCTTTTTGCCGCGAAACAACATAGATTTCTCCATGATAATACGATTGCGGTGGGCGACGACCCAGATATGACGACTGTGGAATACTTCTGGCTCGTACAAATGGGAAACTACACCCAAAAGTTAGCTCTCTTGCGTTGCCAGGCCTTGAGATATGGGGGATCCGGACGTGGAGAAGGTTGCCCTGTAATTGTTCCTGATTTTATTGATAGGACGTATGCGGGGGGTTTTCGTGGCGTTTTCTGCACTTGAACCTTTTCCTAGGTACCTACCATCTTAGCTTTTGCAGGATTCCCATTTAGAGCCGACTTCATACCCTACCCAAGTTCTCATGTGTGAGGCGAATTGATGCACTGCTGACTTGTAAATTCCATCCGAATGCCCCCTTGCTTTGAACTATCACCACCATCTCGGTTTGCCACTAGTACTGCCTGACACGGACGGATAGGAGTAAGTAAACAAACACTGGGCCCTCCTGTCCTGTCCTTTTGCCACCGCCACAAGGGACATGTCAACACTCGAGAATCTCAGACAGACATGACAGGCGTACGACTATAACTGATCAATACTCCGGACGTAGATATGTACTAGGTATGTTGTTAATGTACAGAATGCCGCCTCTCTACCGGGTTTCGCCTCCCCTTAGTTTCTAGGGTAATGATGTGATGATGCTTCGCATGCCGAACCAAACCAACCAAACAGCCATTCATCCAAAGCGCTGCCCGGGAATTTGACTTTTCTCCAAGAACTGATTCGTTCTTGGGTCTAATTACATCTCGTCCCCGCTGAATTCATCTTGAAATATGTCTTTTACGAGCTGCTTCTTGTTGATCTTACCCATCGCATTGCGCGGGATGTGCGAGACGACTTTGAGCACCTGCGGGATCTTGTAGTTGGCCAGTCGGCCCTTGAGTGCGCGGCGCATGTCGAGCGGTGTCCAGCGGCCCTCGGGGAGGTGGTCTCTATCGATGATGACGACGGCGCCGACCTTCTGTCCCCATTTTCCTGAGGGCACTGCTAGCACGGCAACCTCGGCGACCTGGGGAAGGGCGAGCATCTCGCGCTCAACCTCCAGGGCTGAGACCTTCTCGCCGCCGCTCTTGATGATGTCGGCGCTGCGGCGGCCGAGGATGAAGTACATGTCCCCGCGAGTCCAGTCACGCTGGCTGGGAAGATTGCTGCGGCCAGCTGTTTCGACGGGCCTGCGCACGGCGACATCACCGGTCTTGAACCATTGGCCGCGACCGTCCTTAGAGTCGACGAATTCTTTTACTGTTGCCTCGGGATTCCGCCAATATTCGGCGAAGATGGTTGCGCCGCGGAGCTGGATCTCACCAACCCGCTCGCGACCGTCGGCGTCGCGTTCATGTCCTTTTTCGATAACTTGGTGATTGTCCACATCGATGAGGCGGGCCTCAACTCCAGGCAGCGGCCACCCGACGGAGCCGTCAACGCGGTCTGCCACGTCTAACCCACAGCTGAGCGCCATGCCCACCTCAGTCATGCCGAAACGCTCCAGCAGAACGTTGCCCCCGCTCAGATCAGACCAGGCACGCTTGATTGGTGTAGGTAGGGCGGCAGAGCCGGAAATGGCGAGGCGGAGATTGGCCGGGCTGATGGCGGTGCGCGTTGCGCTCTGCATATCGGGGTCTAGGAGCTTGTGGGTAGCTAGTAACCTGGAGTAGACCGTAGGAACAACGGTGAAAAACGTAATCTTTTCTTGGTGGCCGAACGAGGATCGGGAGTCGGGGTCGGGCGTCTGGTCGGGCGTGAGGAAAGGGGCAGCGAAGCGCTTCCAGACCGCGTCCGCGTTAAAGGGGAACAGGAACTCGACGCTGCTGCCAGCGAACAGAGGGGTGAAGACGGCGTTGATCGTCCCGTGAATGTGATGTAGCGGGAGGACATGGAGGAGGTGGTCTGAGGGCGAATACTCCCACGCCTGTATGAGAGAGCGCGCCTGAGCCGTCATGACAGACTGTGGCAGCAGGACTCCTTTCTATTCCCATTCCCGCATGTCAGAAACAATCCGGGTCTCTAAAAGCTACGCTGGAGCACAGAGGGGGTTCCATACCGGTCTATTAGTGGTGCCCGAGGTGTAAAGCATCATGCCCGCCTGTCCAGGTTTCGCCTTTTCCAACGAGACCTTCTCGTGGCATCCGCCACCCTGAAACTTGCAGAGCTGCAGGTAAATTGGCTCGACATCGAGTTCTGTCCTTAGCACTTCCTGTGCTTTCTGGGCAAACTTGGCTGACGACAAAAGCATCAAGGCCTCGCTATGGTTCATGATGTACTGGAGCTCTGGCGCGGGGAAGGCCGGGGAGAGCGGCACGGCAATGGACTTTGCCGCGAGAATAGCCAGTAGGGTCACTTTTCGGTTTATTTGTCAATTCAACTTCGCCTGCAAAGAAAAAGGGGGCAGAGGGAGACATGTCAATAACAAAGGGGGAGGGGGCTGTGATCGGCTTACCTACATAATCGTAACTGTTTTCGACGAGGAAAGCGATGCGCTCGCCGTCGATGTCGGTTCTTCCCGCGGCGTCGTACAGGCGATTCCGGGTCCTGCAGACGTCGCCAAGCAGCTCCCCGTAGCGGAACCGGCGGCCGCTGCCGGAGTGTACGACCACGGTCGAGTCCGGGTCATGGCGAGCGATTGCCTCGAAGACCGGCAGACGGGGGAGCGAGAACGAGGACAGCATCCTGACGCCAAAAATGCCGACTACACCAACTACGCCGGCGCGGACGGGCGCGGCGCGGCAAAGGCTGCTGCGGACAGGAGCAGGGGCGAGGGACACAGCGGACGCAACAGACGACGACAGCTGGGCACCAAGTCCAAGTATCCTGCCACGGGCAAAGGCAAAGGACATTGGGAGGGGGAGCGGGCCCCCAGAAGGGGGAAAAGGGGTGGCCCTTTGTCGGACTTATAGCAATCGGAGCCTGGGCTGCTGGATGGAATCTAAAACGAGTGTAGCACCTACTCCGTAACTTACGCAGTAGGCCGGTCGACGATAGGCACGCTTACTCGGGTACTGCCCACGCGGGCTCGGCCGGTAACAGAGTCGCACTATTACAGGGATCTAAGCATGGCCTCCGCGCTCTGGTCGGTCTTCTGATGCCGGGTTTGCGAGTCCGGCGCACCCTACATTTTTCTCCGGGAGGTGCAGCCGGCAAATTGGCTTTTTTTTCGGCCTGGGATGACGACACGGAAACTGCTTCTTTTTTGGGCCTTTCGAGATGGAGAAGCGTGGGGAACTCCTTTGCGTTGCACCGCAACTTACAGCGCGTTTCTCCGCTGCTGCAGCCAGTCCCGCCGCTCGGGCCCCACCTGATTGGTCCGCATCACGACCTGGGGCCTCGCTTGGCTTTGGCAGTTGCGTTCTGCCTAATGTATCTACTGCCGTCGACTCCCGCGCCAGCTCCCGCGCCATAGTCACCGTAAGCCTCCTGCCCGTCGTTGACAGCGCATCACAAAACCTCCGATCTAGGCCTATCCATGTTCCGCCGCAGTGCTGTCAGCCTCGCGAGAGCAGCAACCCGACGGCCGCTATCCAGCATGGCCACGCCCCAGACGCCCGTTGAGGATACCATCCGGGAAAAGGTGCGTGATTCGTCCTTCCAACCAGAAGACATACTATCTTCCCTGCCCCCTCCTACCCCTTTCCCCCCACCCACCCAAAAACACATCGACTGTAGAGTGTGTACACCCGCACTAGGTGAGCTGCGGCTGAACAATATGCCGTTGCCTTCTTCCAGATCACCGCCGCCCTGCAACCGTCGACACTCGAGATCTTCAATGACTCGCACCTCCATGCCCACCATAAGGCCATGGAGGGTAGCACTTCCCGCGAGACTCACTTCCGCCTCGTCATCACCTCTGAAGCTTTCCGATCCAAGATGCAACCAGCCCGTCATCGCCTTGTATACTCCGTCCTGAAGGATGAGATGGCCCAGGAAGGCGGGATTCACGCCCTTCAACTACGCACCATGACGCCGGAGGAAGAGGAGAAGCGCAAGCAGGCCGATAACTCCACGTGATGGAGGCGATCACCAATTCACATAGAACTAACTAAAAGTTAATGATACCCATAGAATTTCAAGGCGAACGCCATGGTCCCAAGCAATATGTCTCACCCGCCCATCAATTCCAGACAGGGTATGCTGTGTGGCTACCTAAGTTATAGCCTCTACTCGTGAATAGCTAAACGCTGCTAGTCGTCGTTCCTTCTCGTAACACCTCCCCTACTTTGATACGCCCTGCACCATGCTATGTATGTACGAAATTTCAACCAAACCTGCCGCCCTCACATTTGTCATTACCGGCCCATCGAACTTCTGGGTGCCGAGCTTGCGATCGTTTTTTCGAAATGTTTCCTGAGACGGATAGTTCGTAGTTCCTGTGCTGATAGTTCTTTGTTTTTTCTGACAACTGAAGACGCCGAGTCGATCGGTGGCCGATTGGAGTCTTTTGGCCTCAGTAAGGTCTCTGGGACGGGCGTGTAATCTTCGACAGGCCTTCGGCGTTTGCTCTGTTGACTGGAGTGAAGTGAGAAATCGGCTTGGGTCTGCATGCGACTCGCTACGGGTTCGACATGCTCACGACTCGCTGCTGACGTTGATGCCCGGGGTGGGAGGTTGGGTGTTTGAGGATTAGGAATGGACAGGTCGGGTGACGGGAGACGAGACTCCCTTCTCGGTTGCGTGTTCTCTACAATCTCAATCGGGTCTGATGCCAACTCGGCGACATGAGTTGCTCGTGGCGTGGGCACAGCGGCAGACGCACTGGGTTTGGGGTTGCTGCTTAAAGATGCCGGAGGCAACGCTTCAGCATCCTTAGCAGGATCTACTCTCGCAGGATTCTCGGAATGTTTCCCATCGGGATCGGGGTGCTGGTCCAGGATACGATCCAGGTTGTCTATGGTGAGAATACCTTGCATGTATTGGAAACTGGAGACGTTACGGTTGTACCATCGTACTAAAGTAAGGGGCTTTTCTTCAGGACCAAGTTTTTCGATGTAGTCCATATAGTCCCCACAGAATACTCGCATCAGGTCGTCGTAAAGAAACGCAGGAAGGCGTTCCCTGTCGCGAACATCCCGGATGGCCTTGACACCGCGAAGAAAGGTGTTCAGAGTGCACTGGTAATCACGATAGGCTACCATGAAGGCAATGAACGGAACCTGTGACCTGGGCCCGTTCGGGGGTGGTACTTCCAAATCACCAGACAGCGGTCGAGCCGTGCAAGTGGCAACTGGAGCGTCCAAGGGAGCTTGGCCGCCGGCACCTGATAACCGCGACACACTAGTGGAAGAAGTCGTTTGTGGCACGCTATAGCTTGGATCAACCAAGAGCGCTCTTGCCGGGAGGGATGAGCTCGGAATACGAGAAGCCGTCCAAGGCAGCTGATTGGACAACGATTCGGTAGGGAGCGATACTTCCGAGGGCCGGTACAATTCGGGACTGAACTTCCTCTCTAAGGGTTTCATGAGTCGTTGACGCTTGGCCGGCGGTGGACGGGCGGGAGTACCTCCATCCGCACACGTGCCCGGAATGATTTGCGCCGAAGGCGGGGTTGGCTCGGGGATGGAGACAGCGGCCACTCTTGCAGGCACTGGGACTACTGGCTGTGCGCTGTTCGTCACGGTTACCAGTGGCTCATCCTCTTCTAGGTCAAGTGAGACCACGCTGCTCGACGTGGGCATTGGCAGGTAGAGGGCCTTCGAAACTGGCTTGGGTGTCGGGTGATGCGTTGGGGGACTTGAGGAGCGGGGCTCGGGTAGTTGTGGCTGAGATATGGGCTCCTCCGCGGGACTCGGGCGTCGTACAGGGCGCGGTGGCGATGGGGTCCACGGAATAGGGGTTCCCGTTTCTTCGCCATTTGCCTGACTTTGTCGGGGATCTTGAGCCAAGCCTCCTAGGCTCCGGTCGTGGCTGGAGACTTCTTGACGCGGGGTCTCCTGAGCTTGAGCCTCTACCTCTGAAGGAAGTGTCGTCCTATCTTCTACCACCGCCGTCGAAACAGCTTTGGGAGCAGGGATGCTTTCCAGGGCCGTCAGAACGTCGCGGGGCACTCTGGCGGAACCGGCAGACCACGCATCCTCGCGGTTCAGCAGTGTTTGCTGCTTTCTCGAAATTTGTAAGTAGCGTCGATGGATTCTCTGCTCCTCTGCGCTGGGCGACCAGGTCTGCACCAGCACCATGCTGGAAACGATAGTTGATGTATATGGCGTGTCTACGCGGAACAGGTTACGGTGGATGCATCAAGAGTGGCACGTTGGTAGCGCGCTTTTGCAATGTGGGGACGCGACTTGGACAAGGTTCCTTCCTCTCTTACTGACACCAAACCACGTGACACCAGCCATCGTCCAAAGACTGTAGCCAGTGCGAAATATGCCTTGTTACTGTGAAGACCACCCACGTGTTTAGTTATGGCAGCCATCTCCCATTTCGAAGAGAGGCCTGTGATGCGATAACCCCAGGCCTTGCCGTTTCCGAAGCAGAACTGTGTGAGGATTCTAAGAACCCATTTTCGCACTGGGATAATAGACCCTTTCTTTTGGGCAAGAGCCTTGTACAAAATTAGGTGTCCAAGACACCGGTGATCTGCGCCTTATACCTGCATTTTCTGTACGACATCAGCGGCAAACAGTAGTCCAGTGACGACATCCGATTCGCACGTAGCTCTCCACGAACCATGTGGATGACAATCCCGCCAGTTGCCCATCCAGGACCCGGCCTTGGCATCGTGACTAGACCAGCCAAAACCGAGCATGTGAGGCGATCCAGCTGCGTCTCGCGGTCCACGTCATTCGCGTCTTTTTGCTTTCGTTCCTCAACATCTCTGCGTCGTCCCTGTTGTCGCATCACGCCGGCCCGGGATGCTTGCCCGTCAGCCACTCGAAGGCTTATCATCCTCTCGCAGGGCCTTCGACTCTCCCCTCCCCCGCTAGCTTTCCGCAACGCCCCATTTCGGTCCTTTGGAGCCTAAGACCGAGCACTCCATCCACGGCGGCATGGCTCACGCCAACGCCAACGCCCCCTTAGCGACGCCTCCTTCCCCTGGCGCCGCCCGAACTCGCCGAGACTCCCTGGCCTCGACCTCAGCGTCCTCGCAGGTCGATAAAGCTCAGCTTGCTCTGACCCTCGACAAGATCCACACGTCAGCCAGCCAGACGGGTGTCTTAACCACATTTAACGACTTTGCTCCTCCCCCGGGCAGCCTTCCGGTGGCAGAAAGCAAGGGTACCGCTGGCGATCTGGTGCAGCAGGGCTTGAGCGGCCTCTACAGCAGGTTCAAGGAGGCCGTTAGTGCCGTTGGGAAGGCGACCGTTCAAGAGCCGGATGAGGGCGACGGCCAAGATGGCGCGTCAAAGAAGAACTCGGCCTCTCCCCTTCCACGAGGGGAGAGTGGGGCCACACACTCAACCTTCGATTCTACCGCGTCCTCAGAAATACCGACGTCTGGCACCATGACTTCGTCTGGTGCCATGACGGCTGACTCGTCTTGCCCACCTCAGTCATCAAAAGCTTCGTCCATCACAACAGCGTCGGCCCCCAAGACGGGCCCTTCAAGCGCGCAGAGCTTAATCAATATGGCCAGGGGCGTTCCGACCACAGCCAGCGGTGCTGTTGCGCCGGTGGCGACAAAGGGGCTGATGGAGATGGAAACTTCGCGCGGCGTGCCCAGTCAGTCCGAAGAGCAGTCAATACGAAGCACCGGTCGGAGGAGTCTAAGCAGACCCGTTGAGGGCACTCCGGCCCCCAGCCTCTCTGGAAACCCCAGCTTAGACAGCCTGTCCATCACCGACAGAACAGCCGTCACCAATCGATCCCGACGAGACGATGCCCTCAGTATTGATGGGAGCACCGAAACACCGACAAGCCCAGTTACCAATACCACCGAGATGCGGATCTCTTCAGCTTCATCCCGGGTGCCGCCGGGGGATGTTATGAGAAAACCTACAGTGATAGACCGCATTGCCTACTCAGGGGGCGCTACCCGCTCGCGATCCTCATCTATGGAACCAGGAACAGCCGAACCGAGTCCTGTCAGCACCTCGGCTCACAGCTCGGTGTACCATGATTCCTTCGCGCACAACGAAAGACCGCAGAGGCTGCAGTCTGGTGCTATGAAAATCCCCGGTACGACGACGAACGAGGGCGCCCCTGAAATGGTCAATGCGAGGTTGGAGATGATGCGCAAACAGGTCCTCAGCAAGGAATTCTGGATGGCCGACGAGACCTGTAAAGAGTGCTTCCTTTGCGGCACGCCTTTTTCGGCTTTTCGGCGCAAGCATCACTGCCGGACATGTGGCTGCATCTTTGACTCAAAATGCACCTCGAGCATATCTGGGCAGAAATTCGGTGTGCAGGGCTCCTTGCGTGTCTGCAAGACCTGCCTCAACGTCATCAACCGTCGATACGACAGCGGCTCGGACGATTCAGGTGATGAATACTTCCCTGCAATATTCCGGCCAAACCAGCCCACAGCCCAGGCGGGGGCAGCTAAACCAAGGACCGACGACGAGATGAGCATCTCAGAGCGGACCGAGCAAGCGGATGACAACCGGACTGCAACCACGCCGATGATGGCTATTCCAGCGACACGGCGAGTGGGCGATGGCAACCGCAATTCTGCGATCTTGGAAATAGACACGGGCATGCCACAGCTCAGTCGCCCAAGTTCATCCCGATCACTCAAATCGCTCTCAAACAGTCGACCACAGTCCTCGGGCCATCGTAGGCATCACTCTAAACACAACTTCCTCACGAGGTTCAAGGCCACTGCCGAGGAGCGGGCTCCGTTTCGCAAGCCGGTCAATGACGAACACGGGAAAAAGTCTAAGCTGAATGCCTTCCATGACGATAACATCATCGACCCGGAACTCGCTGCGTTTATGTCTGACGAGTCAAGCGGCGACGAGCAAATGGGCATCTTCGCAACCATGAATAGCAACGACATTCAGCCATCCAGCCTAGATCCAGACAGATCTAGCTTCGGGCCTTACTTGAACGCGGGGAAGAAGCACCGGTTTCGACATGGCGAGAAAAGTGTAAGCGGGCTGAGCTTCACCAGTCGCGGCCACGATGAGAGCGGGGGGCTGCCCAACCTATCAGTTCACACCAGACCGCCAAGACGGAGAAACCTCAGCACGGCCAGTGCCAGCGTGCATCACCTGCGATCCCCACGCCCAAAGTCGGGCATCTTCAAAGGAGTCACGATTTCGGCTGATGCTTTGTCAGCCTTTGAGCAGCCCGGGGTTCTCGACTCTGCAGTCATGAATACAGGCGATCCCGCTCAAGATGGGAGACCACACGAGGCCGGTCTGAACCCTGCAAGTATGCAGCACGTGAAGAAACTCTTCCGCCAGTTGCTTGCAGACGCTGACGTCTCTAATGCTGGCGCGTGGGAGAGGGCGTTGATACCAATCCTCGACAGATGTGCTGATGATGTCGATCCTAACATCCGCAATGGGGATGACATGGACATACGGCATTGGGTCAAGTTGAAGAAAATCCCAGGTGGTAGGCCAAGCGATACTTCCTACATTCATGGTGTCGTCTTCACCAAGAACCTGGCACTCAAAAGCATGCCTCGAAAAATCCACAATCCCAAGATCGTCATCATAACTTTCCCGATCGAGTACCAGCGGCATTCTGAGCAGCACTTTATGAGTCTGCAACCGGTCATTGAGCAGGAAAAGGAGTATCTCCGGATGGTGGTCAATCGAATCCTCAACCTTGAGCCTCAGGTTTTATTAGTCGAAAAAAGCGTTTCGGGGGTAGCGCTACAATACTTAGCAGAAGCGAACGTCGCAGTCGCATACAATGTCAAGCCTTCGGTGATTGACGCCATATCGAGGATCGCAAACATGCCAATCATCTCGTCTATGGACATGTTGAGCTTGGGTGTACGCGTCGGCTCTACCGAGCTCTTCGAGGTGAAGACATACGTAAACAACGAAATCAAAGGCAAGAAAAAGACATACATCTACGTCGCCGGCTGCCCAAAGGACCGCGGTTGCACGATTGTCCTTCGTGGTGCCTCGAGCCAGGTGTTGGCACGGATGAAGAAGATCACGGAGTTTATGGTTTATGTTGTGTACAACCTGAAGCTCGAATCTTGCCTGATGCGCGATGAATTTGTGCATATCCCCGAAGAGATTTCCATATCGCCGCCTGCCTCATCGAGACAGCAGACCGACGAGAGTCTTTTACTGCCAGCATCCGACGGTACACCAGAACAGAACAGCCAGAATCCGGCTGTCTTGGTGACAGGCCCAAGTTCAGAAGGCGAAAATTTGTCCCAGTCTGTCGCTAGTGTCGCTGCGGACGGTGAACAGCCCGCTCCTGTTGACCCAGTTCGGCCCGTGCTAGATCAGACCAAGAGACTTGTGTCTCTCCACGAGTCTCATACAAGCGTCTCGCAGGAGAGTCAGGTGCCAGAGGACGTGCCAATGCCGACATTCTACAGCGACATGGTAGCAAAATACGAAACAAGGATCCTATCCGCATCGCCATTTGTGAAGTTCACGCAACCATATCTACTCATGAGGGCACGAGAACAGGAGAGACGCCTGGTTTACTTGAAACGCCTCCGCGACCAAGATATTGTGGAGGACCTAGGCGAGAAGCAGGAGCTCACACAGCAACAGTTCCAGCTTATCAAGCCTGAGATGGTCCACGAGATTGGTCAGAAGGCCCCGCGCCAGATCATGGAGGTACTTCATGCCGTCCATGACGTTGAATACGATAAGGCCCTTCATAATTACCAAACCCAGACCAGACAGTGGGAGACCTACATCCAGGGCAGCCTTGATCTCTTCGACCCTTACTCTCATCAGAACATCGTCGTGCTCTACTCGGTTACCTGCAACGCCACGAAAATTCCCTGCGCGGAACCCGGCTTGATCGCGATCGAGTTCTATAACGAGCACGCCGACGCCAGCGGTAACCTGGATCCGGACTTCACCTTGGGACAGTACATCGAAGATGTGTGTGACAGTGCTGATTCAATATGTCACTCCAATGGCTGTGACAAAAAGATGGCTGAGCACCACCGAACCTATGTCCACGACAACGCGCGCATCACCGTTATGGTTGAGGATGCGCCGAAATGGCCTAGTAACTTCCCCGAGAAACCCCAAGAGAGGGATGGCGAGAAGGACGGAACCGGCATCTGCATGTGGAATTACTGTAAAGTGTGTAACAAACATTTTGGTCTCATGCCGATGTCGGTCAGTACCTGGAAGTACTCGTTCGGGAAGTATCTTGAGCTGTCGTTTTGGAACAGGGGACTACGAGTGCATCCGCAAATGGAGTGTGAGCATGACCACCGCACGGAACACATCCGGTACTTTTACTATCTGTATCGCGATATTGCCATCAGAGTGCACTACGATCCAATTGATCTCTATGAGATCATCGTTCCAAGACCCAGGATCACATGGAAGGTGGATCTCGATTTGAAGCTCAAAAATGACATATTCACCAAGGCGGAGGAACGCTGGAATCGGTTCATAAACTCGGTCAAGGCTAGGCTGAAGAGTATCAGGATCGACAGCGTCCTTCCGGATAAGGCCGAGGGTTGCAAGACTGAAGTCGAGCGGTTGACGAAGAAAGCTCATGAAGACCAGTCCGACCTTCTCATCACTCTTCAGGCTGCATATATGAACTCAAAGTACTATGAAATCATCCCTCTCAACGTTGTCGTCCGCGAGATGCTCGAGAAGTCGTCGGACTGGGATGCCGCCTTTGCCAAATTCGAGGCAGATTTCCTCTCCGATAAAGACGTTCGGCAGTTGACAATCATCCAGCTGAAGAAAATATTTACGGATAACGAGTCTAAGGAGTCTTTGCCGACTACAGACGGCACTACGTCGGTCGGGTCGGAGTCGGAAGAGAAAACAACACCTACGACGACCCAGACGAGCATATCTGAAATCGACGAGAAACCATCTCAGCCGACTGATCAGGAAGCGAGCCCGCTGCCTGAGACGCCCCTGTCCCCTACAAGTGATGTGACTCCGTTGGCAAAGGAGGCCGCAGCCATGCAAGCGGATCAAATCCTGGACAGAGTTGACCCGCTTGATCTTGCAACACCGCACTCACCGGGCTTGACAAGGAATATGTTGATTTCCCCGGATGATGCTACAGATTTATCGAAAGCGCACGATGAACAACTAACTCGCCCCACGCCAACACCACTTGCCACACCTCTTTCGAGACAAGGTGACGGCCCACCCGCAGCGCCGGCGCCTCATATGAATCTGGCAGAGAAGGTCGAGCAACTGCGTCGAGAGCACCGGGCGGCGTCGAGCGATGGGGGTAGTTCTATCGCCGGTTCCGAGAGCACGAGCGACGGCACACGGCCCGGGTTGGGCACTCTGTCTCGCCGGGCAGGTTTGACGGTGTCACCTCCTATTGCCCGAGCCATGTCCCAGCCGGTTGGGACGCTGCCTAGAACGCAGTCTGCCATCGGGAAGCTCCTTAAGGAGCAAAAAGCACAGGACTCGCAAGGTGCCGTCAAAGAAGAAAAGAAGTTCACCGATAGAATCGGGATTGGAGCCCTCAAGAACCGAAAAGCAGGCCCCTCGGGCATCCCCCGATACGTCCACAAGCGGGAATCCAAGGTATCTACCCTTGCCAGGCATTTTGAACAGCTTAGCCGGGAATTCGAGAAGGAGCGGATGAGAGATCGCAAGCAGCGTGCTGCGAAGATGCAGAATACGCGAGCATTCTTGCCTCGCACTTCCACAAAAGCAATTGTAGAAGTATACGAAGATGTAGACCAGGCTGTGCAGGAGCCCGGCCCATCAGACGATGATCATATTGACAAGAAGTCAATGGAGACCTCTACCGCTGCTGGGACGACGCCAGATGATTCTCAGACCAGACCCTCAGACTCGGGACTTGAGTCGCCGAAGGAACCGCCGTCACAACCTACCACTGAGGCAACCACTGCTGAGGTAGAGGTAAACGAGAACCACCATGAAAGCCAGGCTGGGTCAGACGATGAGGGCGACGGCAGTGATGCCGATCACTCCACGATTACTTTCGACGATATTATGCCCGGTGTCAAAGAGATTGCCGACTCTCTAGACCGGAACGAGGATATTCCTGAGCTGCCAAAGCATCAGAAAAAGAGCCTCATGACGATGTTGACAAACTTCTGGGCCGAGCGGTCGTCCAGCGGGTGGACGCCGCTAGAATATCCTATCAACCCTTCGGACCACATCTTCATCGACTCAGACGTCCTAGTAAGGGAAGATGAGCCAAGCTCTCTCGTTGCTTTTGCGCTGAGCTCTGAGGACTATAAGGTCAAGCTCGCAGACATCCGACAGCAATGGAAAATATCAAATCAGCGAGACACAGATGAGAGCAGCGATGGCCTAGAGATGAAAGCACCGCGGGTTCAAGACGCGAGGGGCCTGGCACCCGACGAGGGAGACCTTGAGAAAAGTCTGCTGCGGTCCACGGGAACCCACTTGAAGTATCAGTTCACTGAGGGTTCCGCGAGGATGACATGCAAGATTTTCTACGCAGAGCAGTTCGACGCGCTCCGCCGGAAATGTGGCGTTGCCGACCGCATCATCGAGTCGCTGTCCCGCTGTTTGAAATGGGACTCCAAGGGCGGAAAGACCAAGTCTGTCTTTCTCAAGACGCTGGATGATCGGCTTGTCATGAAGTCACTCTCTCCAATCGAGACGTCGGCTTTTCTCAAATTCGCGCCGCACTACTTCAACATCATGGCTGAAGCCCTATTCCACGACCTTCCGTCGGTGATTGCCAAGATGCTCGGCTTCTTCCAAGTCATCATCAAGAACCCATTCACAAATACGGAGATCAAGCTGGACCTATTGGTCATGGAGAATCTTTTCTACGATCGTTCGCCGGTCCGCACCTTCGACCTCAAGGGTTCGATGCGCAACCGAAGAATCCAGTCGACGGGAGAGGGCGGCGAAGTCCTTCTCGACGAGAATATGGTCGAATACATTTATGAGTCACCGCTCTTTGCACGCGAACACTCGAAGCGGCTGCTGCGGGCCTCAGTGTGGAACGACACGTTGTTCTTAGCGAGGCAGGACGTCATGGACTATTCGCTGATGATCGCGGTGGACGAGGTCAAAAAAGAGCTCGTCGTCGGCATTATCGACTGTATCCGAACCTACACGTGGGACAAGCAGCTTGAGAGCTGGATCAAAAACCGAGGGTTTGCTGGCGGAGGCAAAAGGGGGCCGACGGTGACGAGCCCGAAGGAGTACAAATCTCGATTCAGAGAGGCGATGGCTAGGTATGGACTACTATATCCCTTCAAAACAAAAACGCGGACGAAAGACAATAAGCTCACGTTCACCTTCACAGATACATCTTACAAGCTCCAAACTGCTGGCATCTTTTCGGAAACAGTCTCGGTCCGAACCCGACAACTCCTAGAACGAGATTTGAGGGTGATGTGTGATGACAAGTGTACAGGCGCAAGCAAAGCAGACGAGAGATACCCAGGTGTGGCTTTTTTTCGTTCCTTTTTTATGATGATGACGATATTTATGGCGACCATGGTGTTTCTCAGACGGTTTGCGTGACAAAATTTGGCTGGCATGGCGCTAAGGAGGGGAGAGGGAATTGAAAGACACAAACTAGAAGGGAACTGCGAGACATCTCGAGTGTATGGGCACATGGCAAGCCAGACACAAATGTCTGTTTTAGCAGTCATCATTTGCATGGATATCGGCGAGGTCTCTCATGTACAGATATCACGTATAGCTCGGCACCGTTTCTCATGACGAGAGGGCCGGAGCGGTGTGCTGAGCAAGCGCTATGAAAATACCGTTGCATTACGAAAGAAAATGGCACAAACGTCCCATGTCGCCGCAGAGATAGCACGAAGCAATCCACTACATCGTGATTAGACTACCATGGCAAATGCGAACTACGGGTTTCCGCGTTGTCATTTGCAGCGAATTGCTAGAATACCTTGTAAACGCGCGCTTTCGGGTTGATGAAGGCTGCCAATGTCGACAGTGCCCGATCCAAGGGATTTGGGGGCGGGATCCCTCATGCAAAGTTGATTTTGTGGAGGATAACAATAACATAAAAGACGAAATGGGTTTGGTTATGCCATAGCAAATCGTTCACAACCCAGAACCTACTAAATTGCTATCCCACGTCTACCATTATTGAAACCCTTCGAAACCCGGAACTAACCCGATCGTTACCGATTACTAGACCATCAGTGACAGATAGTCGAACCAACAACTTTGACAACTTCTCCCATATATCCAACAGCTCGAGTTGCAGAACTCCAAAACGGTGTGACATCCCCGAAACCCCCAGAGTAACCTTCACAGATGCACCTCATTCCCTGCCCAAATGTTCACTTCGCATACTAAAATAAGATGGTTGGTATCAAACTCCGTGACTCAGCTTTTTTTTCTGACACCCCAAACAAAACCCATGACCAGTCCGATAGCACCCTTATCGAGTCTGACAGCCAAGATCAACGATCCCTTGGCTTTCGTTCGTGTGCCTTCCCACCGCATATCCTGTCACCGACCACGGAACCCTGGGAGGTGCCGATTGGGTTTTGTGGCTGGGACTGCGCCATCACGACCCCACATGCCCCTGCCGAGTCCCTGGGCTTCTGGCCCTGCGGCGTCCGGGGGCGCCAAGAATGCTAATACCGGCGATCCTAGCAGATCTTAGATCTGCCGAGCCGTCGGCGTCGGGAACAGCATTGCTTTTTT
>Ga0247780_1000344_pt1 | contig 46257 bp, 52 predicted proteins | sample UWRJL079202R5_FD_179927 | JGI IMG/M metagenome (GOLD analysis project Ga0247780, IMG submission 179927) | Plant litter microbial communities from Arlington Agricultural Research Station in Wisconsin, United States - UWRJ-L079-202R-5 | ecosystem: Environmental > Terrestrial > Plant litter >...
TTTAGTTTATTTTATAGTTTTGTAGAACGTTGTCGTTCTTGTTTTCAATGTGCTGAGTTTTGGTGGGAAAACGGTGTTTGCACACAGACTTTTTGACAGGGATTGTAATGAGGCAAGTGGCTTTTGATAGTTGGGCCTTAGTTTTCGAGTCCAAGCCATTTGGCTGTTGATTCGGCGCCTCTTCGAATGGGGCAGACGCAAGAGTGGCCACTCTTTCCGTTCGGAGCCTTCGTGTCACCGCGTGCTGGCTGGAAGGTGCCTTATACGCCGAAAGATGAGACCCGCGGCCTGGATACGATATCTACATTTTTCGGGCCAAAGTAAGGTATGTATCATCACGAAGAAGAAGTAACTACGATTCTCTTACTTCCGTGTCTTTCAAGCCGGCGCGGGTGTGACCCGTCTGAGAATGTGTCCGATCACCCATCAGACTCTGGATCGGAACGTTCTTCTCGTTTTATCGGTGTAGCTCGGGCTACATGTACTTCACTGCCATCTCAGACCCAAAGACTACACGATATGGCGTAGCTGCTGGCTGGTCTTCCCCGTTGTAAGTGCACACCATCTCGATCTTGTCCTTGTCGCCTCCTTCGCCCACCTTCTTCACGAAAAAGGCCTCCGAGTAGCCTGTCGGAGCGAAACCCAGCCGCTGAAAGGTTTTCTTCCCTGCCGGTGTAGCAGTGAGAGCTATTCCCGCCGTTAAATCCCAGCCTCTCTGTCATTGAAAAACATCATGGGGAGGGACGTATTTAGGGAGGATCACCCACCCGACAAGCCAACAACCTTCCACTGCCTCTTCAACAATGCCCGATGAACAACCTCATTCACCGCAAACTCCGCGAACCCTCCCTTCCTAGCACCCGATGATGGCAACACATCATTTTCGGGGAACCGCTCAATATGAAAGACATGTAGCCCCACCTCCTCTTCGCCCGCAACCCCCCGGCCTCTTGGGAACGCCACATCCGGATCAATATCCGTCTCCTTGAGAGCCCCGCAAAGGAGGTCATCCCAATGGGGGCGCCGAATGGGCAAGGCGATCACGACGCCTATTGGCGACGATGTGCCATCTCGCCGGAAGCAGATCGATAAATCGGGACATGCATTGACCCAGCTTTGTAAGTGCGCGAAGGTCAGTGGCGCGGGATACATGTCCTGGTCTGAGGCGTATACGGACTGCAAGACGTCATCGCCAATACGGCCCCGCAGGGTTGCGTCGAAGTTGGGGTGGGAGGTCATGGTTGAGTCGGGTGGAGAGGGGAGGTTGAGAAAGAGAGCAGCGCAGGGAAGCGGCAAGTAAGATGAAGTGGAGCGGCCATTAGTACTAGGTCTAGCCAATGAGCGCATGCCACCCAACCCAAGGTGCTTTATCATGGCAGCCAGCTATCGCCGTTGCTCATCACTCCAGTACTCGTTCCGGATATTCCAGAACTCAAGTAACAGGGTCGGTCTCGGGGCCTGTATTTCAAGCAGACCCAAAAGTTTCCATCCCCGCCAGCTGCACATGTCTTGTTGTTCGAAACTGCACGGGTCCCAATTCACTTCGTACCATCAAAATCAAATCAATTCAATTGAGAATGTCTCGTTGCACTTTGACCTCCGTCTCATTTGCACTATGATCCTACATACAACCCTAGCCGCACTGCCTATATTTTGATATAGAAGATTATGCGCGTTTTTGAGAGGCCTTCCTGCATCTTGAAGAGGCCTATTCCAATGCAGTCAAAGCCTCTCATCATGCGGGCAAGGCTTGTTGTGTAGTAGCCTAGGCCTGGTAGTCCTAGCCGTAGGGTTGCGAATGGGACTGAGCACGCCTGAGATGATAGTGCGAGTGAGACGGAGGCCACAGTGCGCAGAGACGTTCTTAAATAAAAACCGTTTGTCCTCGAGAATGCCCCAGAGTATCACCGTCATCTTTCTCGCAAGTGCTAGTTTAATAAGAAATTCAGACTGTTTTTATTCATTTACGAGGAGGTTCCCAAGTCTCTTCAGAGGAATTACCATCAATGCGAGTCATTGATACCTATAACAGCAGCCCATTGAACAAACTGACATATTCGGGTCACGGCACTGGGTACACATGGAGGCGTACCCATCACCAAAAGCCGGGGTTCGAGTTAGTTAGATGGCGACTAGATATGAGCCAGGTAAGCTACTGCCAGGCGACGTCGAGAATCATGCGAAAAATGCGACCTGCGATATTTACTTCCGTGTTGATGGTAATCCTAGCGGCGCTCGCCGCCCTGGCTAGCGGTACCTTGCGGGCCCCGCCGAGCAGGTCCATCGGTCTCCGCCAAGTCGTCACGGGCCCCTGAGTCCGCCGCCCACCGAAGACCAGACGAAGGCCCGCTTTGACAGGTTTGCGGACGCCTTCTTAGTCACAAGAGCTTGGCTCAGGCGTTTTTGTATATTTCGTCCACTTACATCGTAAGAGACCTGATCTTATTCATCCAGCGTCTGCGTGCGGGTTGGCAAAACTACCCGCTGACTCCGTAATAGCAACACAAGCCCTGTGCCAAGAACCGCCCGAACTTTTCCCTCGACATTCTGGGCTCCATCACAAGGGATGGGGAATGAATTCCGTGTTTCTGACGGAACAGATTCCGGATTTCTGAAAGGCAGAAATGCTTGGAAATGTGGGGATTTCGAGCCCCACACCTTGTTGCTCTGCCTGTCCCATCTAGCCAACCGCTACCATTATGAACTAGTAGTAGATGACCACAGAGGGGATTGTAACTAGCTGAAATACAAAGTCAGCGCCTTCCGGGAGATTGTAGACAGATATAAATTCGAAGCCGGATACATCACCGAGCACGTAGTCCCGAGCGCACTGACCCGTCGGAACGTTGTCGCCGACTCCCGGGCCAGAGTAGAGTGGAGTGCGAATTGTTCCCCGGTGAAAAAGGCGAGAGCTAAGGGTCGCGGGTTGCAACAGTAGGATGAGGGAGAAGTATATCCCACGCGGTAGCGAATCTGCTGTGTCATTGGTCAATATCGGTCCTTAGATCATCAGGAGTGTAGGTGGCGAAATAGCACCGATGTCGTAATGGCGGGATATCTCCGAGATCCTCGGCGCCATTACTTCCAGGGAGGGTGTCCGTCTCCGAGCAAAGGATTGATACTGAAGCCAGGCAGCTCAAATCGTCGGTTAACGACGGTTCTAATCACCATCGATCTGAATTGAACGTGGTTCTATCGACGTCAGCGTTATTTCCACCAGTCCCTTGAACCGCTGCCGGGTTAGGGTTGCATCGGTCTCAAGCGGTCTGTGCTACCGATCGTTACCCCTGGCTGGGGCAGGGGGGGCGAGAGAGGCGGGGTAAAGGGTCCACCATCTGCGAACTGCCCGCCATCCATTGTTGCCCCTCTTTCCACTTCGCGCGTTTGTTGAGAGGACGGAGTCGTCGTCATTGATAATATTGGCATCAGTAATGGGTTTTGGGAGCTGGAAAGGCCTCTGTAGCTGCCGAGAGAACAACAGAAGGATGGGCTTGGATGAGCATTAAAAAGGAGAGAAGCGGGATCCGGCGTGGTCTGATAACGTTTGGGAGATGGCCGGGAGCCGGTCCAAACGGATGTCGCCAAGCTCCGGTGAAGCACATTCACGCTTCCAAACGGTTCCAGAGACGAGCGGATTTGAATCGGCAGCGCGCTCATTGGGTTGGCCACCCCCACCCGCTTTCGCCCGAACCTCCGAGCTCTCACGGTAGGACAAAGGTGACGTATCGGCGGGTACCTCATCCCCGGCGTTGGAGCAGCGTGGCGAAAGGTAGATTGGATATCGCGTTACTACACCAACTTTGGGTACCCAGGCAACCAGGCAGAGCCGGAGGGGTTGCACCCGTCCGTTTGTAGTCGGTGTTAGGAGGCACAACCACTGCGGGGTTGTATGGCGCGATGTGATGCCTCGGGCAGTCGGATAAGAAGGCGCTGTGGGGTAATCCTCTCGAGCTCTCTTTCTCGTGGCACCTTCCCTCTCTTTCTCCCTCCTCAAACACAAACATCCCGCCGAGCGATTGCGAGTTTTATCTTCCCACAATCACCATTCCCTCATCACACCCCTCCAAGCTCAGGAAGTGATCCTTAAAGCCGACATCATGGGCGAATGTCCCGTGCAGCACTCCAACGTCGGCGGCGGCGGCACCAAGAACCGCGACTGGTGGCCCAGTCAGCTCCGTCTCAACATCCTCCGCCAGCATACCGACGTTACCAACCCCTACGACAAGGGCTTCAACTATGCCGAAGCCTTCAAGAGCCTCGACTATGAGGCCCTCAAGAAGGACATCAACGCCGTCATGACCGACTCGCAGGACTGGTGGCCGGCCGATTTTGGTCACTACGGCGGCTTCTTCATCCGCATGGCATGGCACAGCGCCGGCACCTACCGTGTCTTCGACGGCCGTGGTGGCGGTGGTCAAGGTCAGCAGCGGTTCGCACCCCTCAACAGCTGGCCCGACAATGTTAGTCTCGACAAGGCCCGCCGCCTCCTCTGGCCCGTCAAGCAGAAGTACGGTGACAAGATCTCTTGGGCTGATCTGATCCTCCTGACTGGCAACGTTGCTCTCGAGTCCATGGGCTTCAAGCCGTTCGGCTTTGCCGGCGGTCGCCCGGACACCTGGGAGGCCGATGAGGCTGCCTACTGGGGTGGTGAGCAGACGTGGTTGGGCAACGACGTCCGCTACGCCAGCGGCAACCCTGGCCTTGCTGGGGAGGGCGTTGTTAGCGGCGACGAGCACAAGAAGGCCCACTCCGACATCCACACCCGTGAGCTGGAGACGCCGCTGGCGGCCGTCCACATGGGTCTGATTTACGTCAACCCTGAAGGCCCCGACGGTATCCCCGACCCCGCTGCTTCTGCCAGGGATATCCGCGTCACCTTCGGCCGCATGGCCATGAATGACGAAGAGACCGTCGCCCTGATTGCCGGTGGCCACACGTTCGGCAAGACACACGGCGCGGCCTCGGCCGACAACGTTGGCAAGGAGCCTGAGGCAGCCCCCATCGAGGCACAGGGCTTCGGGTGGGAGAACAAGCACGGTACCGGCAAGGGCCCCGATACCATCACCAGCGGTCTCGAGGTCACCTGGACCAGCACTCCCGTGAAGTGGAGCCACAGCTACTTCACCTACCTCTTCAAGTACGAGTGGGAGCTTACTAAGAGCCCTGCTGGTGCCAACCAATGGGTGGCCAAGAACGCCGAGCCTATTATCCCGAATGCCTTCGATGCCAGCAAGAAGCAACTCCCTACCATGTTGACCTCCGATCTTGCTCTCCGCTTCGACCCCGAGTACGAGAAGATTGCCCGCCGTTTCCTCGAGAACGAGGAGGAGTTCAAGACTGTCTTCGCAAAGGCGTGGTTCAAGCTTTTGCACCGTGACCTCGGCCCCCGGTCTCGCTGGCTCGGCCCTGAGATCCCGTCCGAGGTGCTCAACTGGGAGGATGCCGTCCCCCCGGCCGACCACCCCCTGATCGACGAGAGCGACATTGCCGCCATCAAGAGGGAGATCCTGGCGACTGGCGTTGCGCCATCGAAGCTAATCTCTACCGCCTTCGCATCCGCTTCCAGCTTCCGTGGAAGCGACAAGCGTGGTGGTGCGAACGGTGCCCGGATCCGACTTGCCCCCCAGAAGGACTGGAAGGTCAACAACCCTGCACAGCTTGCCGAAGTTCTCAAGGCGCTCGAGGACGTCCAGAGCAGGTTCAACGCTTCGGCCTCTGGCGGAAAGAAGGTCTCTCTTGCCGATCTCATCGTGCTCGCTGGTGTTGCCGCCCTCGAGCAGGCTGCCGGTGCCCCGGTCCCTTTCACACCTGGTCGCACCGATGCCACACAAGAACAGACCGATCTCGAGTCCTTCTCTCACCTGGAGCCGTACGCTGACGGTTTCCGCAACTACGGCAAGGGCACTGGCCGCGTGCGGACTGAGCAGTATCTGGTTGACAGGGCGCACCTCCTTACCCTCACTGCCCCTGAACTGACTGTCCTTCTCGGTGGACTGCGCGTTCTGGACACTAACTACGACAACTCTGCCCACGGAGTGCTTACCAAGACGCCTGGCAAGCTGACCAACGACTTCTTCGTCAACCTTCTGGACCAGAACACGACATGGAAGGGTATCGACGGCGAGGAGGTCTTCGAGGGCGTGGACCGCAAGACTGGTGCGACGAAGTGGACGGCCACACGCGCCGACCTTATCTTCGGCTCGCACTCGGAGTTGCGTGCGGTGGCTGAGGTGTATGCTAGCGCTGGTGGAAAGGAGAAGCTGATCAAGGACTTTATCAAGGTTTGGGACAAGGTTGCCAACTTGGACCGTTTCGATGTAGGAAAGGGTGCTAGCGGGTCTACTATTTCCAAGCTCTAGATTGCTTGATGGGAGGAATGTCTGAAAGGAAAACGGAAAAAGGTCTGCTACGGCCGGAATGCGTGATGATAATACAGAGTTACGAAGAGATGAGGTAGCTAGCAATGAGTTTTGACACACCCTACACGCCCCAACTGTGATTTCAATGACAGTCACCCGACTGAGCTAACGCGTGGCTCATGGATAGAATCTCCTCCAAAGTTATCACATCATGGGCATGCTGTCTGACCGAAGCCAGCCCAAAGCGGTCCCCGGCTATATGAGGAAGGGTGTTTGTTACATTGGTTTGTGTTGAACATGTCCAACAAGGTCCACCCCAACATGGCCCTAGCACCAGAGTGTGTCACACGGCTATCAAAGTTCCGACGCAGGCAAACAATCACGACCGCGTTCATAGTGAGTAATGCTGCGTGTCAGCCGGTACAGACTACCTGACCTACAGTGGCACTTTCATGCTGTAGAACCTAAAATATCCGATCCTAGTACTTATACTGCGAAGCACAGGGCGAATATCCCGGAAAAGACAACAACAGACTGGACCATTCGGCCGCGTAATCCTCCGTTCACTACGTGTCAACTGTCAGACATGGAGGCTCTGAGGATGCTCATTGGCATTGACGTCTAGGACCAAGTTGCTCTCGGGCTGTTTCTTTTGGATTCTTGGCTGAGAAACTGAGGGTGAGATGGACTGACGGCCTGGGAATGAATCGGAGAAGGGTGATCGAGACTTGGCTTAGTAGATGAGTATCTGACCCTCTGCTAGGGACGAAGATTGACTTCGCTCACTGGTTCAACTCGGCCTAGTCTCTGATCTGTTCTGCTCGACCTAGTCACACATACTTTGTACGACGCTGACATCGTCCATCTACAAAATCAGCTGGACATTGGAGGGACTACTCAGATTGCATAACAAGCGATACCTCTCAAACTCTGAGGTTCATGCCATGGCATACATGGTAATTTTTACTGTATTCCTTCTACTCCAATGACTAGCAAGATAGTCTAATAATCTCGCCTACTTTTTTCTTATCCCTCACCGAACCTGCCGCATTTCGACATCCTCGTCCCTCCGTTCAGTATTCGCCGCCTCTCTTGCCAGACGCATCTCGGTCAGGCTCAGCCTCAAGTCTCTTTGATATGGCGCAAACTCTGTGACAAGTTGGCCAAGCGCCTCCTTAAACGTGGCCAAAACCCCCTCCACCTCGGGACAGCTTCTGGTGCTGTTAATATCAGTCCAGTGTGGCGCCAAGCCAGCAGAGAAATCTTCCAGCTTCTTGGTGATCGTCGTCAACGTCCGGATAATCGTAGCCACGTCCCTTTGGACGTTTCCGTATTTGTCTTCTGTCAGACTGTGGCCCGCTAGTAGGCTTAGCGCGCTCACGGCGTTGGTGTAAATGCTTGGCTCGCCATACGGTGCGCCAAGAACCGCGTGAGCAAGGCGGCGGCCATACTCCTGTCGGAAGGGCCACCCCACAGCAGAGTTCAACACTTTAAGGGCCGTGTCCTTAAACAAGCTCTGCGGATCTTCCGAGCCCGTGACTTCCTTCTGAACCTTTAGGAGTTGGGTCTTTCCTGAAGCCAAGGCCTTCTTGGCCAACGGGCTCAGTTGTGACCCCTGACCCGGCGCAACCGTAGCCTGATTGACGACCTTCTCAACCTCTTCCAAGAACTTCGGCTTTTGCGGGGTCGACTGGAAGATGGGTTCCTCTCTTGGGGGAGCCGTTGTTCTCCTTTTCGGTTCGACCTTCTCCTCCGTTGAAGTATCCAGGGTGGGTGGCTTGCCGTAGTTGTCAATGCGAGTTTCAATACCCTTCAGGACCTCCAAGCAGATCCCATAGATCTGTGTCCACATTGGTCCACCTGCGCGGTCAATGTCCTCATAGATCGCCTTGCGCCTGTCCTCGTAGTCCCGAGCGATGAAGGCCAACTCCCACATAGCAAAGCACTATGGTTGTTAGTTGAGCAAACAAAAAGACATTTCAGAAAAGAGAATACACACCCGAATAGGATCCTTTTTGCTCTTTAGCCCATTCAGCAAGCTGCCGTTGGGGTCCTTGGAATCAGAACTTAACGGCTTCCCATTCTTCAGAGGTTCTTTCGCTAGGAAGATGGAGAATGCGGCGTTTCCGGTATTCAAGAGCACCAACAGAAGAAGACTGGCGAAAAAGGTGCGAGAGAGGGCGCTCAGCGAGAAGGGCAGGGAGGACGGAAGCAAGTTCGTCCGGGGAAGGTTGTAGATCGGCCTCAGGAAGAACAGCATTATGCGCCAGATAGTTGATCGCACAAACACCGTGTAAACCAGCATGCTCAGGAAAATTCCCGCCAACGACTGGTTAACAGACATTGCAGCAACACGGGGCAACTCCCCAACAACCCGCCAAATCGGGCTCTCCACGGGGGGTTGTTCGCCATTCCCGTTCCCACTCTTCGGCTTGGCGACTCCGAGAATAATCCTGTCATCATCCTTAAATAGATGGGTCAATCCCTGATAGAGACCGAGAACCACAAAGTGGGTGGTGAAGAAGATTGCCTTCTCGTTCAGCCGGGCCCTGTCGGGTGCGAAATACGTGATCCATCCCAATCCTGCGCTCTCGGGGAGCGACCACAGATAGACCTGGCTGAAGTAATACGCGGCGAAGGTGTACGTGAAGAGCGCCTCGGCCGTCTGGATCTTCACCGCATGTTGCACAAAGGTGTGGAACGCCGAATCGGAGGTGCGTCGGCCGACATGGTACTGGGCGATGCGCAGGATGAGGAGCGAGAAGCAGGTCGGGAGGAGGAAGCAGGCACGCAAGCCAGCAGGCCCTATGGGAAACCAAGACCACAGAACTTGGATGCGATGTTAGCGGCCACCGGGCGACTGGAAAAGAGGCCTTTGCAGGCTACCCACAAGAATTCCACCTCCCCAAGAGGATCGAACAGACATATGCGATGGCGCCCAAAATCAGTGCCGTCGTTGTAAATCGCCGGTGCAAAGCTGGCTGAAGGACATCCTTATACGAGGGCCTTCTGACTGTTGCCCCCGCCATCTTCGCAGGGCATCGTCGAGCGAGCTGTTGGTGTCGGGTTTTCGTCGGGTGGTGGGTCGCGGAAGTTTGCCCTTTGTAAATAAAAAATGGGGATTGCCTGGTCGCAACGGGTGACAAAACAGCTTGGGACGCGCTGGGTACCTGGCCGCCCCACTCACACTCCACGTGGCTCCTGATTGGCCGCGTGCACCAATTACGTCGTCCCAGACCAGGGTCTCGCAACCGTCACAGGCAACCTCATTCCATCACCTGCCTCGCCTTGCCTGCCCTCGATAAGACCTCCAGCCTCCCACATCGATTCCGCCATCGGCCAGCCTGCAATCGTTCATTCACTACCCGATTTTGCGTTCAACTCTATGCACCCCCATTCCGATTGATTGACACCAATTCCGACGCAGCCGGGACGCAAACGATGTCGTTCGACCAGCTCTCGTCGCTCGAGGCGGGGCGCCGCCGCGACAGCCCCGGTTATGCCGATGACCCGGAGTTCGCGCGCCTGTCGCAGGAGCTGATGAACAAGCTGTTTCGACTGAACGGAAACAACCAGCGCCTCAACTCCGAGATCAGCCATCTGGGGACAAAGCGGGATACGCCGCGGGCACGGGAGCGGGTGCACGACCTGATCGAGGAGTCGCGAGACAGCTTCAAGGACGTGGGCGAGGGCGTGAAGAAGATCCAGACATGGGAGGATGTCACAGTATGCATTTTCACTGTATATTTGTTGCAAAACTCCATTCTAACGTACATGTGCTAGCCCACCCAAAAATACATGCAACAGAAGCTCTCCCGCGAATTCCAGACGTCACTATCCGAGTTTCAGAACCTTCAGCGGCAAGCGCTCGAGAAGCAAAAGGCTTCGGTTAATGCCGCTCGCGCAGCCATCGAGTCTGAGGAAGGGGGTAGTGCGGCGAGCCCACAGCCGCTCCAGCTCCAAGAGCAGGAGCTAACGAGGCTGGCGGCGCAGGACGACGTCGACTTCCAGGATGCTCTCATTGTCGAGCGCGAGGAAGAGATCCGCAACATTGAGCAGGGTGTTGGCGATCTCAACGTGTTGTTCCAGCAGGTCGCGCAGATCGTGACGGAGCAGGGCGAGCAACTCGACACCATTGCCGATAACGTCGAGAATGTGCGTGATGACACGAGGGGCGGAGACCGCGAGCTGCGCAGCGCCGCGCGTTACCAGAAGAACGCGCGGAGCAAGGCGTGCTGTCTGCTGCTTGTTCTGGCAATTATCTTCACAATTGTTTTGCTTGCCGTTCTTGTCTGATGCGGAAGTATGGCAGGTTGCGTGTCGGCGATATGTATAGCGAGATTAATTCATGGAGGCGTTCGGGCGTTGGAAGCCCCCTCAGGTATAGCCAGGCAGGCCGATTATGTTTACATGGTTTCAATATATACAATCCGAAGTGCCAGTGCCCCGTCATCTCGCCCTTACGCCGAAATTATAGCTGTGGTGCTTGAGGGCGAGCCGGCCGCAGATACACCGTTGCATTTCTGAGACACGGCTTGATCTTGGTTTTCGGTATGGGCATAATCTTATTTAGGAGGTCGGTTTGGATGAGTGTTAATGCTGATGAAGATAGCCAGTAGAGATGAATGGCTGCAGGGAGATCCATTGTTGCTGGCCCAATGGCTACTGCCATGATGAGGAAGACCCTGGTGAGTCGCACGGAAGCATTGTCCTGGGCTACTCCTATTTGGTTTGTGTCTAAGCCAAACAGTCGCCGAATTCCTTCCTGCGATCTCGGCAGAATATTCAGCACGAGGACTGCTGATAGAGCAAACGGTAGGATGTGTAACGGATCAGCAACCATGAGATCCGGGAACCACAAGCAACCGCCGGTCGCGAGAGACGGGTCGGCCCCAGCGGGGATATTATCGAGGACACTTGATGATGCGAGATCTGTCACCGACACAGCATCGCTTGGGTTGGAAGATGCAGCCATCGCCTCTCCGGGGGAAGTTACTGCCGCTTTCTCGTCGGGGCCGAAAACCAGTGTACCGATCAGGCCGCGAGGACCGCCACACAGCCTGCGGAGTGTCTCAATGCCGACCAGCCAGAAGGGCAAGACAGAAAACCCGGCGAAGTCCTTGAACCTCTGTACACCCCATATCTTGTAAACCCTCTTGGAAGTGCGCTTCACGCGCTTGACAACCTCGGCTTGACGTTTTTTGACGGAGAACGCCGCAGTCTTTGGGTCGGCAGCAATATCCTTTGCGTGTCTCACCTCCCATGCCTGCAGAAGAGGTGCAAGCTTGGCGCGGCGCTGGGCGGTGCGCCGTGAGAAGATGCTCATGGGGAAGCGGGTGACGAGATTGATGGAGAGCGCTATGAGCGGGATGGTGAGATACCAAGGCGTGCCCGTGAGGCTGTGGAGCTCGGTGAAGACATGCTGGGTAGCGGTGAGAGTTGTTTCTAGGGCCGAGACAGCCAAGAATCCCCGTCGTGAGTGGTGCTGAGGTCGTGTGTTGAAGGGGGTGGTATGTGCCGGCCCTGGGCGACAGGATGCTGCTGCTGCGAAGAGGACTGATGATGAGTTCTGCTTCAGTTGCAGCGCATGGTATTTGCGCGTCGCTGCCGGGGCATGGGCCTGTATTTGACGGGCAAACACCCTCCTGCTCATGAGCAGCGCGCTTCCAGATGCTGCCATGGTGAGAGGGGCCCGTTTGGGTCAATGACCGTGAGAAATGAGTGAGTGTTGGCTGCAATATCGAAATCTCAATCCGAGATGGACATGAGGATTGATCGAGGTATGCGCCGGAGAGGGTTAGGGTTGAGGCGTTTCAATCGGATTGGCCCGTGCTCCCGCTCCGCTGTTTTCGTCTCCATGTGGATTTTCGAAGCATCTACAATTGACCTCACGACCACCAGCCAATCCCGCCCAAAACGCGCCACGATGAAGCACAACGCTTCGTCGGCGCTGATCAGTGCCTTCCAAGGGCTGAGGATATCGCCCGCGACAGCATTACGCCCTTCCTTGGCCTCGGCCGCCTCCCGAAGACTCCTCTCCCCACCGAGCGCATCCGCGAGCATCCCCAATGTCAGGCTGTTTTCCGCGACGGCAACCCGGGCTGGGTCATGGCTGGAGCCAATGATCGATCGGAAGAAGAAGATGATGAAGGGGCGGCCTAGAGTGCCCACAGGCGGATCAACGAAAGGCACAACGGTGATCTGGGGCGACTGGGGTCTGCGCATGTGGGATCACCACCGCAGAATCAGCGCTGCGCAACTCAAGCTCGCTGAGGATACGATCAAGAAACGGCTGCGTGGAGAGAAATACTTCTTGTACAAGAGGGTTGCTTGCAACGTCGGCGTCTACGTCAGCGGAAACGAGGTGAGAGGGCACCCCTGGGATTGCAGGAGAGCAGCTGCTAACAATGGATGAAAGGTGAGAATGGGTAAAGGAAAGGGCTCTTTCGACCATTGGGCCGCAAGAGTGGCTATCAACCAGGTCGTATTTGAGATCAGGGGCAATGTGCACGAGAAGGTCATCCGCGATGCCTTTCGACTTGCCGGTGTCAAGCTGCCAGGTAACACCAGCTCCCCCCTCGCTTGCCCTCTCCTAGAGAAACTAATGTGTCCATAGGCCAATGGAAGGTCGTCAAGAAGGGAGATCCAGCTGTTGTTGGTATCACCGAGTTGGCTGATGGCCTGACTCTGGAGGACTTGAAGAGGCCAAGGAAGAAGCTTCCCGAGATCGAGATTGACACGCTGTCTACCACAGAAACCGCCAGCTCTGTACCACCACCTTCATAGAGAAATGGGTGGTGGTCCTCCAGTTGTATAAATAATGTAGCGTAGACTGACAAGGGCTGTCCCTTTGGATGACCATGGCACCAGACAGGACAACTCCTGACAATTCTCTAAGCGTGACTGATCACAAACTGATGTCAATTTGAGAGCTGATAAACCTCAAGATTGAATATGGGCGTACTTGGATCGACCCGTGTGGCCCGTCCCGAGCTTCAATGGGGCCCGTCAAGCCGCGATGCCTCACCAGCCGCGAATAGTGTCACGTACTGCGGCCGGGGATGCGCGGCTGATGCCCCGTATATGCGGGTCAGCGGTTCCCTCAAAGCTACAAATTAAGCAGTTCCTCATTCTGAATGAGAATCTCTGAGGATTTTCTCACAAAACCGTCACAGAACAAAGTGGTGATTCTGCAACACACCCAACCGCATTAACCACAGTTCACAGCAACACAACACTTAACACATGCACAATGGATTCCGCCAAGAACGACGAGTCCGTGCCCACCCTGTCGCACCTGGCCTTATCGGAGGATAACGAATTCGGGTCTGTGCGCGCAGCTGCCGCCAGTGGCTTAATTGATCTTGGCCAAAGCGCGTCAACCTCTCTTCCGACGCGTCTTCCCGAGCTGCCCATTTTCTTGAGCCCCCTCTCGAACGGCCTCGCCCAAGTCGGAGACCAGAAAGTCAAAATGGCGCTCATCGTTGACAAGCATCGGCCCAAGTCGCTTGACGACCTCACTTACCACGACGAACTTTCCCAGCGCCTGCGCTCTTTGGTATGTGGTCCCTTGCAGCAGCCCCTCCCAAAAAAATGACGGGCATCCTGACCGCCCTTACAGGCCCAGTGCGGCGATTTCCCCCACCTGCTGGTCTACGGTCCTTCCGGTGCCGGCAAGAAGACTCGCGTTGTCGCTACACTGAAGGAGCTGTTTGGCCCCGGCGTGGACAAGATCAAGATCGATGCCCGTGTTTTCCAGACGTCCAGCAACCGGAAGCTCGAGTTCAACATTGTCGCATCGGTCTATCACCTCGAGATTACCCCCTCCGACGTTGGCAATTACGATCGCGTTGTCGTGCAGGATCTGCTGAAGGAAGTTGCGCAGACCCAGCAAGTTGACCAGGCAGCCAAGCAGAAGTTCAAGGTTGTTGTCATCAATGAGGCCGAGAACCTCACTCGTGATGCCCAGGCTGCCTTGCGTCGCACCATGGAGAAGTACTCTCCTAACCTGCGCTTGATCCTTCTCGCCAACTCGATCTCGAACATCATCGCTCCGATCCGATCTCGTACTCTGCTCATCCGTGTCGCCGCGCCCACTCACGATGACATCTGTAAGGTGCTCGCCGTCTCCGCTAAGAAAGAGGGATGGCCTGTCGTAGCCGGCCTGCACAAGCGAATCGCCGAGGAGAGCGGCCGGAACTTGCGCAAGGCGCTACTGATGTACGAGGCGGTCCATGCGCAGAAGTATGTTTCCATATTCCCAGTTGACCAGGTCTTGCTGCTAACTGTCGAAAAGTGAGAAAGTTACCGACACGACCCCGATCCCTCCTCCTGACTGGGAGGTTCTCATCGGCCAGATCGCCAAGGAGATTGTGGACGATCGCACACCGGCTCGCATCTTGGCTGTGCGCGGGCAGTTCTACGACCTGCTGACCCACTGCATCCCGGCGACCAACATCATTAAGACGTTGGCTTTCAAGCTCGTCGAGCTCGTCGACGACGACCTTAAGGGCGAGGTCATCATGCACGCGGCTACCTACGAGAGCCGCATCAAGGAGGGCACCAAGGTGATCTTCCACCTTGAGGCATTCGTGGTGAAGTTCATGAAGATGCTGGAAGAGTATCTCATGAGCGTAGATATGTAAATGGGGCGGTGTCTAATTTTTGTCACGGCATTCGGATACTACATCGGCGTTTTGGGCTGTAAGCGGCAAGCGGGGCTGAAACCGGCGTCTGGTCTGGGGGTTATGATTTTCAAAAACTGCATCCGGAGGGCATAGCTAGATGGAATTGAACGATTTCTCAATCTGCAATCTGGCATCCAGACGAGTGATACCTTCTAAACATAACACGTGTGTGCATCAGATGCGGGTGTGTTGGCTCCAGGCTAATTGTAGCACCGACTGATGCTTACGTACTTGCCCAGAGCTATTATTGAAACGTCGTTGATAGGTATGCGCCAAGATGTTTTTGGTCCCTGATTCAATATGCCTCAAAAAAGGAGCAATAAATCTACACTAACGATTTCGAGGTCTTCGTGAGCTCCGTCTTTGAGACCTCTTCAGATCATCCAATGAAGGAGTATCCTCGGGTCCCGGATCCCTTTGTTCAAATTCATTGTTGGAAATCTCCAATCGCGAAGTGCCCTGGTTTCAGGCTGGACGACAGTGGAGTGGAAACAGCTTCGGCAGTTTAGTGGGCCACGATTGGCCCGCCCCTGGGCAGGTGGGCCTGAGACTTCAGACGTGCATCATTGAGCTAGCGCAGCCCAACTCTCCCGCTCGCCGCGACAGGGATGAGGTGTGGCCATTTCCGTTGAATGTGCCCCAAAAACCGCGTTCGTGTCCTTTCGAGGAAAAATAAGAGAAGCCTTGCAAGTTGACCTTTTTGCGCTTCTGGAAGCAGGATACGTCCCCCACACGCACACACTGCACACTCACTTCTAGACTCAACATCGGTCTTTCCTCAATCGCTGCGCCGGCTCCCTCGACGCTGCGTTGCTGCTTCGAGCGCGTTTCAATTGTTGCCGAATTGCTGGGTTAACGACTGGTTTGGCCGAGCGTGCCGGCGATCCTCCAACATGGCGCTCACCATTTTTCGCGTCCTCGGTACGACGATGGCATCCTCTTTGTTGCGACGAATTGTGGGAAAGATGACGGAGTACTGACATGGGTTATGGTTAGGGGACTTTTCCCACTTGGCGTCGATTCTGATCCTTCTTCATAAGATGGTTCAGCTCAAGGTACGATAGAGCCATGGGACAACGGCAGCAGAGGTCGCGATGGGCAGGACGAACAAATATTGACGATATTCTGTCTCGCAGAGCTGTTCCGGCATCTCATTCAAATCGCAAGCACTATATTTCCTTGTCTATGTCACAAGATATCTCGGTACGAAACCTGAATCCCCGGCGCTGGGCGAAATCGGGAGCGCAAAGCTCGAGGAGAAAGAGTACTGACTAGATCTTCGAAAAGACTTGTTCTCAACAACAAGCTATTACAACCTCGCCTTCAAGATCCTCTTCCTCGCATCGCAAGGTTTTATCATCTACCTGATGACATCGTCATACAAGCCGACGAACGACCCGAACCTCGACACGTTCCGCGTGCAGTACTTGCTGGGCGCAGCAGCCGTCCTGGCGGTCGTCTTCCCCTACGAGTACACGGGCTGGGAGATCTCTTGGGCCTTTTCGATCTGGCTCGAGGCAGTGGCCATCCTGCCGCAGCTGTTCATGTTGCAGCGAACTGGCGAGGCTGAGACTATCACCACGCACTACCTGTTTGCGCTCGGCATGTACCGCGCCCTGTACATCCCCAACTGGATTTACCGCTACCTCACCGAGACTAACCATAAGGTGGACTGGATTGCCGGAATCGCGGGCCTCATCCAGACTGTTCTGTACAGCGACTTCTTCTGGATCTATTACAAGATGGTTCTGAAGGAGGGCAAGAGGTTCAAGCTGCCTGTTTAAGCGAGCTTGGCTGGACACGAGGACGGAAAGCTCGTAGAAGTGCGACTTTACCGACTCCACGCCGCGAAATCTATTTGTTGAAGTACTGTTAGCAGAAGGAAGAAGGTGTTTGACCAGACAGCGGGCTGGGGGGATCGGGGGGTTGGGATACGCTAAATGAGAGGACAGGACAGGACAGGCGGAAAACACTGGCACCTTTGCCGGTGGAGTTGTGCCAAAGAATAATGCATGAATGGCGTTGGGTTTTTTTTTTGGAAGCTTCCCGGCATTAACTTTCCCCTGGGCTATCCTGGGAGAAGAACACCAGAATGGACCGGCTCCGGGAGGCTCGCTTAGGACGTCCCGGTGCAAGGTCTGCCTGTTTGTTGCGAACCGGGAATCTCTCAATTTTCTGGTGTACATATCGTTAGGGAACCTTGGAATTTGCAAAGTGGTCGATAACATCTTTACCCCAGGGCTGATGACGCGAACAAGTGAACCCTGGCCAACCTGGAACCTGTCACAGCTACCCGGATCGGAAAACCCTGGCGACATGGATATGGGTTGAAAGGACAACCGGGGGGCGCGCAGACGTAAAGATTCGATTCCGGGGTCTAGTCTCACAGCTTCCAAGGGTTCTCAATTGGCAGGCGAGCCAACGGCCAGGGTCGAAAACGGCTGCAGTGGCTCGGGCTCCAGAATTACCACCATTTTTACAACACCCTTCTGCGAGACTTAAGCCTGATTATTTCGAGCGCATTTTGCTTCGTGTATGAGGACTCAGTCGACTTCAGATGAATCTGTGACGGGGGTGTCGCAGAGGCATATATAGATTCTATGCAAATAACTATCCAGCGAGGACACTCCAAAGATGAGGGAAGTTGCGCGGATCTGTAAAGCCTTGCTGGTTTTCATAATGACCCCCGCGCTACTTTATCCGGGCTGGCCAGCAGCCGGCTGCCGGTCACGTTCGGTATGTCGTCGTCGAACCACGGTAGGTAACATCGCCTGAGACAACTTGACAGCTCGGCAACTGTGCAGAGGACAGAATGGGCATGGCTTGGGGGACAAGCCCTTTTGAATTGGACGACTCTATCGGACGAGGTCGGGAAGCATGAAGCGGGCGGTTTCCAGTTGGTTTGGTGCCCTGACCTTTGTCCCGCCAGACCCGGCCAACGCCGAATCAGGAGATCGGACGGCGGGTTAAGCGAGCATGGGTCCGAATCGGAGCCAGGCAAAAAAGATCCGTGCACCCCGGTGCTGAAGGCTCCGTCACACGGACCTTCAACCTGCAACCTGCAACCACCTGCATTGCCCTGACGGACAGCTTTTCTGGGTCCACAACCCCTGCTTCCACCGCAGAGCCCCCAATGGACCACTGACGAGCACACACCACCGCATCATCGCATCACACACCACTCTGCTGTGGGAGAAAGCATCTGCCGGCAGTGTTTCGTTTGACGGGCCAACGCCATGCAGCGCTCTGAAGCTTCTGGTGTGCTGCCCCCGCGCTCGCGGGAGGTCTGCCTGGCCTTGCCAGCGCCCGGCTGCGACGTCAGTTGCTTTCCGGGCAGGCCTGCTGCAGTAAGGGGGAGAGCATCCTATGCCCTCAGCTGTTTCGATCGCTGATGCCCGCGATCTCCGACGCAGCGCTACCCAAAATACCTACCAAACTCTACCATCTCCCGCCCCTTCCCTCTCTTTTCGCCCCGCTGTTCGGCGAGGCCGTCGTGCTTTTAGAGGCCCAGTGGCCCGTCTGTTTGTTTCCCTCTGGTTTTCTTCCCTTCTTCCTGTTTTCCCATTCTGCCTAATAGTCCCCGACCAGACAGACCAGGAAGTGATGATCGCCAGGCCCGGTGCCATCGTCGCTGCTGTTTACTTCTCTTGACTTCACCCGCCGGGCGGTTCGTCCACTGTTCACTCAGTGTTTACCCTCTTTTCTCCTTCACATTTAGCCAGAACCCGGTGTTCGGGTCTCCCTTTTGCCCAGGATGGCGGCCCACAATGACAGAAGCAACCATGCAAGGCCATTAATACGACTTTCGATTCTCTTTTTAATATTGTGCTCGTCGGCAAGCTGCGCTTTCGCCAGCAGCAACAGCAACCAGGAGGCACCAGCGTGGAGGATAATCAACAGGAGGAGGCCGGATGGTGCCGGCGTCGAGGGGTTACGGCCCCTGCCTCGGTCCCCGGTGGCCGCCCCCGAGCCGGCGCATGTCGTGCGGGACTGCCAGGCAATCATCACGCCGCCGCCATCACTCCTGCGCCGCCAGGATAACGGCCAGATTCAGGCCCTCAGCAACCAGCTATTTCAGATCAGCGAGCAGTCCCGGGCTGTCAGCCGGGCAAGCCAGCAGATTAGCCAGTCTAGCCAGCAGCTCAGCCAGTCCCTCCAGCAAGTCAACCAGCGCCTGAGCGAGACGCAGCGCCAGTTCGACAGTGTGCGAGCTGGCTCAGAAGCTGCGACACAGGCCTCGCGGTCGATGTCTCAGCAGGTTCAAGAAGCCTCGAGGCAGATGGACGAAATGCGCCGCAGTGCCGACAGGGCCATCTCTGAAATGTCGCGCAGTGTGAGCAACGACATGATGCAGAATATGGCAGCTGTTACTCAGTCTCTTGGAAGCGTCCTGGCGCAAGCCAGTCGGAGCGCCGCGAGTGTTGCTGGCTCCGCTGCCAGCTTGGTCCAAAAGGCGCAGGCCGAAGCTACTGCTGTGAGAGTAAGCATCATATTTTCCCCCTTTGCAAGCCATTCTCGGTACTAACTCTCATCCTCAGGGCCAGGCAACAAACCAAGTCCAGGAAGCGCAGGGCGCCGCCCTGTCTGTCACGCAAACGGCACTCGCCGTGGTTGGCGGCATCGTCGGCTCTTCACTTCTGACGGTAGCCGCCTTCTTCCTCATCATGCGTTACCGCCGCTCCAAGCGGGAGAAGTCCGGTGGCGCCACCCGCGGCACCAACATCGGCTACCCTGATCTCAAGAATTCATCCAGCAATCTCACAGGCGGCGGCCGCATTGGCGGTGGCTACAATTCAGACGATGCTGAGAGCGTCTACAGCACCGACGCCAACGGATACCGTGCCGACCTCAAGACACCCCAACCTATCGCAGTGCGAACCAGCCTCAACCCCGGCATCAATGGGCGCGGCACACCCGGCATTGGCTACGCCGTGAGCTTCTACGCACCAAAGGTTGCAAGCACCATTGTTAATAATAATAAATCCTCCATGTCGGGCACAACCGCCACAACTGCCAACAGCGGGGGATTCCAGCTAGCAGACCCTCCAAAGAAGCAGTTCAGCCTTTTCCCCAAGAGCAATGAAAAAGGGGACCTGAGTAGTCCGGACGCAAGCCCCGGAGATGGGAGGGGCACCCCACAGATGACGCTGCAGAGGACGTCGAAGGGGTTTGTCACCAGCCTGGACGCGTGGATTCGTGCCGGCACTGTTAGTCCGTTTGCGACGCTAAAGAGGTCGCCGACGGGTGGGAAGAAATGAGGGAAACGTAGGAGACAAAGATACCCAAGGGGAAAGGAGGTTGAATGAAGGTGCATAAGATACCGTGTAATGGGGAGACGGTGCATAGTTAGGTACATAGCGATGATATCCCATCTATTATAATATAAGAAGATATATAAAACTCTGCTTTCCGTTTGAGTTGTGTGAGTTGGGAGTCGGAGCGGATGTTACCTTACACTGGTGGCTGGGTGGGTGACCCCAACCCAGGCATAGGTCTCCTTTGATGCTAAAATTGCAGTGCCCACGCAAATGCAGCACAAAATAATTCGTAAGGTATGGCGACCACACACTGCAGCGACGAAGATAGTACATGGTGCCCCACAACACTGGTTGCTGAGCATGCCCGCCGTTGGTTGAGAATACGCTAAGATTTCCAAAGGTAGTTATATAAAGACCTCGCCTGTTATATTAGGTATAAACTTGTACACAATAGGAATTAATATGAGACTTTGGCGATCTCTTCGTAGTGTTGCCACGTAAAGTGGTCGCAAGATTGAACCTTCCGACTTACACTTCAACCCTAACCCTGTGCACACAGAAGGGCTCTGAGTGAAAGTCCACAAGATGTGGCAGACAATTACTTCAGGCACGAATTACTCTAATCATTGTAACTTACTGTCCAGGCGCTTCCAATCTACCCATTGTTATTTTGGGGCTATCGGGGCGTTCAAAGTATCAGCAAGGCGAGAGAATATATCCATCTCCATTTCATTACGTTCGACCCTAACCCTGGGCATCACTCTGCAGGCGCTCAAATTGCAGTGCTGTATTAACGGTTGTGCGGGAAATGATAATCTCTCGACCCACGGCTCCCAACCTCAGCTTTGTCAAGCTCAAACTCAATGTCGACCCAACTCAACCACCTCGTCGCATAGCCTCAGTCACGACTCTCGTCTCAACCCCCAGTTCAGACTGCCTCGCGCCGCCATGAACCCCTCCAGCTCCGACGCGTGTGCCCAGCTCCAAGAAGCACAGTCCTCCATCTCGAGCCGCCGATAAGCCGACAAAACAAACAAACCAAACGAAACAACCCCGGCAGCCATGTCGACGGCGGCGTCCCTCGCCTTCCGCATCGTCTACAACTTCTTCTATTACTTCTTCTACCTCGTCCTACTCGCCTTCGTCATCGTCACCCCCGCCGATCTGATCTCGCAGGCGGTGAAAAACAGCGAGAATCTCAATATCCTGATCGTCGCGCTTTGTTACTTGGCTACGATCCTGCTGGTATGCTTTATCTATGCCACTAGGCTGTGGATGAACCGCTCGGCGATTGCATCGATACCGAAGACATGGATCCCCATTGAGAAGGGCGACGTCCCGCGCGACGTGCGGCAGATGATTGTGGAGAGCTTGAGTCGGAGCGCGGCATTGGCATACGAGGCGCGCCCGCGGCTGCCGGCTGTGGTGCCGGTGCCGACGGAGGGGGGGGGAGATGGTGGCGAAGGGGGTGTGAGGGTTGGGAAGCGGTTGGTTTGGATGGCGAAGTTAATGAGGAGCGAGAAGACAGTGGAAGAGGATGAGAGTGTGGGGATTGATATCCCACGGCATCGTGCGGTTTGGGGGGAGATTGAACATCCCGGCTGGGCATCGCCAGTATCGCCGGACTTGCCAAACTTGCAGTATGAGACGGTGATCTCGGAACTGCCGAATTTAATTGAGGCCAAGGCGCTGACGCTGGCTCCGCCAGATCAGATGTCGCAGGCGGATCCGCCGTTGTTGGACGGCGAAGCGGTTGCGTTGCTCCAACGGCCCGAGAGTATGGGGTTGCGGGAGTACTTGGGGCATCTCACAGAGCTAGCGGTTCTCGCGCCGTTACCCACCACGGCGGAGTTTCTTGCGAAGTATGAGGGTGCGCGGTTTTCGACTCGCCCTGTGTCGAGTGAGCAGTTCAGGAGCCTCATGCAGCTGTTCGCCGAGATTTTGCGGAACATGTTCCCGCTGAGTGCAGCGGCTCTGGCGAGATACGGAGACGGAGACGATGGCTCGTCCGGACATGCGCCTACGGAAAGCGACATTGACAACGACGCACCAGAGGGCTCGAGCCCGTCAGGCTCTAGCACGGCTGCGCACAGCGTGCGTAGGAGCACTCGGGGTCAAGGGACCTCTGTTGATGGCGCCGCGCAGCCGACGACCCCTAGTACGGCCAGCTCGGGGCGCGCACCACACAGGCTGGGTGTGACAGTGCGCACCTCGTCGGCCAACACGTGGCAGCAATTCCGCACAGCGCCAACAACACCAAAAAGCCGTCATACACAGCTATCGCGGGCGTCGAGCACAGATACCTTTGCCCAGACGAGGCACCCGTACCCGATCAGCCAGGCTTCTAGTGCGAGCTTGCGGTCGGGGGCGAGTGCAGGCGGGTCTGTTATTCGGCTTGCTACGAGTGAAGATGCGACAGACCTCCCCTACGTGTTGAGGCATCCGGCAAGCCTGTGATAGAGGCGACGAAGGTCACGAGGTCTATGAGTCAGATATATGATTATTGTCTAATGCTAATGTTTTTTGAACCGCGCTCTGGCCCTGGAGCAAGGAGTGCGAGGTGGTGTGATTCGGCAGAAGCCCGCCCTTCCAGATTTCCCGCCTCCGTGAGGCTCTGCAGCCCTCCGCCCGGTGGTCTGCTTCGAGATGGTGGGTGGCCGGCGGTCGTCCACGTCACGGTGAGGGGGAAGGAATGCGGTGAGCGGTGAGCGAAGGCAATGAATGGTACTGGTACGCCGTCGCCGGGCAAGCTTGTGCGTCGGAGTTAGGTGCGGCTGAACCGGCAGTTGCCAGTTGATGCGTTCATTCCCCGGTTTCATGACCCCATCACCGATCGACAACCGGGAGACCACTCCGGTATCCCCAGGCAGCCGTCGTTTTCGTGGATCGTCGAAGCAGAGCCAGCGTGAGGCAGGCTTATCGCTAGGCACACCGTCCCCAGCAACACAGCATCATTCGCATCAATCGCCCAAACTGAGGTCAACAAGCACAGCCCATCCCAACAGAATCCGGAGATTAGGTTGTCTAACGCCGTCGCGCCAATGAGGGTTTTGAAGAATGCTGTGGTCGAGGCCTCCATGTGGAGGCTGACGCTCTCCGCAACGATTCACTCACATGACACTGTCACTTCGGGGGCAGGGCTGTGCGGAGATGCGGCACGGGGCTGCAGCTTCTCTGCAAGTCTCATGCCCCATGCAGAGAGGTAAGTGGCGCTCCCTATATGCAAGGCATTGGGATGACGGAGCATTTTGCTTGGCCAGTGACATCATTGCCACTGTCGCCTATCACCAACCAAATCTGGGGAACATCAGGGAGAAAGTCATCAAGGATGAATGTGTGCCCGGCAGGTCTGCAGCTGCGCTCGAGAAACCAAAAGAGAGACATCTCTCTGCTTCCCTTCCGTGCCCTCGCTTCCCTTGGCCTTTCTTACACAGTACGTGCCTCGCTCCTTATTCCCGAAATTGGTGCGATACAACGCTGGCTTGGTGGCTTAGCTCATGTCGAGTTGATCGGGTTTCAAATCACACTCATACCTAAGGTGTCTACACTATTCTATGGAAACAGCCTTGCAGCATCGCGTTGGGTCGCACGCCTCTTTATAATAACGGCCTCAAGTCCCCACCCGCAGCACAACTCTTATGCTCTTGCAACCGTTGCTCGGAGCTTTCCACAATCGCGAACACTATATTATCCCGCCACCGATTAAGGTTATTAACGGTTCACTCGTCCACCGAGAGACCACCTGACACGGCATCCGGAGAAACGGGACACAGATCCACCCCGACGGTTCCGGCTCAGCCTCGCCGCTCCTCTCTGCCGGCTCTACCCATCGGCCAGGAATAAGTCATATTGCCCTGTCTGGACACAATTCCCACCTTCATCGCCCATTTTCCAACATCAACACCCCCCATACCAAAAAGACACCCCACCATACCGAAAAACAAAACCGAAACAATGTCTCACTACGGTGGTAACGACGACGATCACGACCACGTTTACAACAGCCGGGGCGGTTCCAACCACCGCTCGTGGTCCCCAGACCACTACTCCGGCGGCGCAGGGCCTCGCGCCCCCTACGCAGCGGGCGCAATCCCCTCCCCCTCCCAATTCGAGCCCCACGCGCCCTTCTACGCTCCCTACCCACCGCCACCCCCAAACCAGCGCACCCTCCAGGTCCCCTACCCGCCCCACCACCGCCCGCGCTCCGTCCCCCCTCCCGGCTCCGGTGCTCTGCTCCACGCACCCCGCAACACCCGCCGCCGCGACAGCTACCCCTCCGAGCCAGACTCCGACTCCGAGTCCCACCGCCCCAACAGCCCGCTAGCCAAGGCCCGCCACGTCCTCGAGCAAAGCTTCAGCTCGTCCACCTCCGGTCTGGGCGTCGGTGTCCTCGGCGCCATCGTAGGCGGCCTTGCCGCGCGCGAGGCAAGCGAGGCAGCCGGGAAGAAGGGCGGCGGCCACCACCACCACAGCAAAGACAACAAAGGCGCGCTCATCTCTACCATCGTCGGCGCTGCTGTGGGCGGTTTGGGCGCGAATGCCATTGAGAAGAGGCTGGAGCTGTCGAGGAAGAAGACCAAGACGGAGCAGGACGCGTGGGAGAAGAAATGGGGCCGAGAAGAGGGGAATGGGAATCGGAAACGGGGAGATGATAGGGATAGCAGGGAGTTGAGAGATGCGGAGGAGGGGTGGGGGAGGAGAGGTAGGAGAGGAGAGGATTATTCGAGTGGGGAGGACAGTGATTATGAGGAGGATAGGAGGAGGAGAGCTGCCGCTGCGACGAGGGCGAGGAGTCATGATGTTAGGGATCGGCATTAGTTAAGCTAGGCTTGTGTATTGTTTGTGTTTTGAGTGGGTGAGTGAGTTACATGTAAGCGATGGGCGGCATGCGGGTTTATTCCTGTTGTTTCCTTTGGGTGGTCTTCAGGACTGTCGAAATGACATTTGTTGTGGGATAGGTGTTTTGGATAACTTGGATGGCAGGGGGTTTCATTTTTCCTTGAGGGTTGGCTCATGATGATGATGATGATGATACAAAACGCCCGATTGCAGGCAAGATACAAAACAAGACGGGCCTCACGGTTATTTCAGCGGACGGTTTATGATACAAGTACAATTGTGACGTTCCCTACACTACTCGTGGCCGACTCAGATGGCAGTGATGCCGCCGACACACGTATCTATCTACATAAATTATTTTTCTACATAAGCGAGCGGATATGAAAAGAAATCCAAGCTCGCCGATACAGGCGTTCTGCTAAATACAGGAAACCCTTCCTAATTGGGACGCTCTGTCAAATACAGAAAACCTTCGTGATCTTCGTTAACGCCTCACGGCAATAGCTAGGCGTTTCGTTAGATACAGGAAACACTCGCTGACCGGGGCGCTCTGCCGAATGCAGGAAACCTTCGTGATGTTCGTGAACGTCTTACGGCAGCAGCCCGCAGCCCAGATACAACACAAATAGGTATCTCCGAAGTCAAAAGCTCGATATTTTCTTCTCTCATGTGTCTTCATATTCCGACATGAACGTCGTAGCCTCTGAATCGAGGACGTGATAACAAACGAAACACCCCTGACAAACTATGTAGTCTGTCTAAAAGATGTCATCATCGTAGTTGGACGGGTCCATCTTCAGTGCGCCAACCGAGGATCGGCGTTTGACAGTGCCTGTGGTCGAGTTCCAGTTCTGGCCCGAGTGGCTCTTCGCATAGCGCAGCGACAGATCCCGTGCCTGTGCCTGTGCTGTCTCGTGCTGCGACACGCGCTGCGATTCGCGCTTCGACAACAAGCGCTCGCGCTCGAGGGCGGCCTTGAAGAAGCCCGTAATCTCGGCAAGCTGGAGCTGCTGCGGCTCAGGGCATCCAATGCAGTTGAACAGGTTCTGCGAGTCCAAAAGCTGCTTCGCAATGACGGTGTCGGGCTGGCAGAATGTGCGAATGCGCAGGAAACGAGCGTCGACCTTCATCATGTCGATGATTCCCAGAATGGCGGTGTTTGTAGCAGCACGGCCATAGAACTTGAAATCGTTGACGTGGAGCCGCACAAGGTCGAGTTGTGTCTCCATATCATACCGGAAGCTGACGACCTTGGGGCGACCCTTCTGCTGCCAAGCCTCGGCGATCTTCTTGAGTTTATCCGCATCAAGGCGGCCGGCATTGAATTGGGACACAAGATAGTCGTTCAAGGCCGAGGCAAGCGCGTACTCCAGCTCGCAGTACAGGAGAGCCTGTTCGCGGGGGCTCAGGGAGATGGCGAGAGAGCGAGGACTAGTCTGACTCTTTTCCGAGCTCTGAGACTTGCGCTGCGCCTTTGTATCGGTCGCGTCGTTTGTCTGCGATACTTATTAGCATTCATATGCGGTCATCCTTTGGCTTGTTATCAATCATACCATCATTCCCTTTGCCTTCTTCATGATGTTGTCGAAGAAGCCAGGCTTCCGGGTCGGAGACGAACTCGGTTTGGAAAGACCCGGCGTGGTGCTCTCCAGCCACCCATTGTGTCCGATCATAGTCTTGGAGCTCTTTCTTACACCCTGCTTCTCATTGCTGAGGAGCGATGCCAGAGGCGAAAAGGTCGAGTCCAATGCATTGGAAGAGCTGTTACCATCGGTTTCCTCATGGGCGGCCGCCGCTAACAGAACTTTCTGCGACTCAGAGCGCGGGACACTGGGGTCAGTCCGCCAAACACCAAAACCTGGCAGAACGGTGGTAGGCTTGGGCGGCGAGCCGTCCTTGCTGACACGGAGCGGGCTAACATGGGATGGGTAGCGGCTATCATGGTCTTGAGAGTAAAGAGAGTACTCCTCGGAATCGTAATCAGCAAAGCGAACAGCCGGTGCCTCTACCAGCTCGTGAGGGTGGTGGATGATAAAGGTTCCCTGGGCGTTCTTTCGCTGCACAGACTGCTTGGCATGATAACGAGCAGCGTCCGTATCAATAGAGATCGGAGGTTTTTTGGCACTGCGCTGAGAGACAGGCGACTGGTAGGTTTGAGAAACGGGCGGCGACTGGTGTGGTTGAGAAGCAGGCGACCGATGGTACTCAGAGGCGGGCGTCTTGTGATGCACAGGAGTCGTGGATTGTTTCAATGCCGACCGCAGTTCTTTGTTCTTGCTGGGAGACTCGAGGGTGGTACTGTCACGAAACTCGAACCTAGCAAGACGAGACTCCGGGCTGTTGCCAAGGTTGGCAAACTTTGCGGGAGACCGAGCGCGCTCGCGAGAAGGAGTTCCAATCTCACGATTGGCCTTCGCCGGCGAACGGGATCTCATGCTGGACTTGGGCGTCGCGGTCTGCTTGTGGGGCATTCTCTTTGCTAGGTCGGCATCCTCGGCAAGCTGCCCACGGCCACGCGCCTCCCGCTCTCGAGCCTGAGCGATGGCATCAGGTGAAAAACTTGGAAATCAGTTAGTTGGTGCGCATCGGTAGCCTCTAGATACCATCACTTACGCCACAGTAATCTTGTCCGTCTGCGAGAATGTCTGCGAGTCGGTCATGCTGAGCCGGAAGCGGCTGTTCTGCGAGAAGCGGTCGTCCTGCGAGAAGCGGTCGTCTTGCGAGAAGCGGCCATCATGCGACATACGGCCAGATCGAGAAGGAGAACGGGATCTAAGAGACTTGGAAACCGGGACGAAGTTGCCACGGAGGGCTCTCTCGGAAGCTCGATCCATCGAGGCGCGCTTGTTCAAAGCACCGTCCAGCGAGACAGAGTCGTCGTTGAAGTAGCTTGATTCGGGCTTCAAGGGCGAGTCTTCCAGATTGTAAAACAGGAAACAAGTTTGCGAATGAGGGATGTCGCCAGGATCACCAGTCTTCGGAGTTCTCGGGGAGGGTTCCTGTAAGGGCGCAAGCGTGAGAAATGGAAACTGCGCTTTTGCGCTGGAAAATAAATACTTACGGGATCTGTAATAAAAAGCTCGGGATCTGCGCAGAGCTCTGGTTTGAGGTTTGAGATCCAGGCTGCGGTGTTGGCGTGATGGTCGCGTGGTACCGCTTGTTTTCCTAATGGTAGAATATCTGGTCAGCAATTGGCTTTGGTGTGGTTGTGGCTGCGGCTGGTGCGAGCCGCAATCATGTTGCTCACCTAGAATGGAGATTCCCTCGGCGAATTTCTTGCGCAGCTTGGCTTGTCCCCGGGGAGTCTGGGACTTCAGGAACTCGGGGAGCTTAGATTTCACCGCCACGAGTCCGGGCTTAATGGTGGTTTCGGGTGGGGTTGAAGGGGTGGACGAGGTCGCCATGGCGATCTGGGACTCGGCGTCGGCAAACTGAAGAGAGTATTTTGAACTTGTGCGAAACTCGAAATAAAACGGCCCAAGCTTTCTCGGCGAGTAGAGATCCTCGTCAAAAGCCGCACGGCTGGTCATACCACGGGGTGGTGTTACGGCTGTAACGGAGGGGGGGAAGGTGCGGAAGTGGTTGAGGCAGGTGGCAGAAAGTCCAGACCTGTGCGCGACAGAAACCCTTCTGGCCGTCGAGGTTCCTGCTTGTTTTGCCAGCTTGTCAGGCCTGAAATTTTCGTCCAAAACTCTGCAACAGAAAACCAACCATTGACTTCATTTACTTGCGCAAGACTCCCCAGCGCAGTCTTCTTCTTCAACTTCGCCAGCGAAGTACCTCTCGTTCATATGTCAGCATCATTGGATTCTCTCACATCCAAGTCCATTACTCAAGGCCCTCTTGCCTTTGTTTACCATCCCCTGAAGATAATGTACAGCACGACTTCTGTACCTAGCGGGTTAGCCAGAGATTATTGACGACGCCCATGCAACATTGGACTCAGGCCTCTCTCCCCCATGAGGCCTACCCAACGAAGCATACGGCCCTCTGTGGCGTCTCTTCAGCACAACCAGCCTTGGCCTCACTCGCGTAATGCACAGCTCCCTGGCAGAGCATATCTCGCGGTCGTCCCCAACACCAAATCCTATGTCCTCAACTCTGGTACCTGATGGTTCATTCCCAGTCCAACAAGTCAAGTTATCGGTATCGAAGAGGCAGTATCTGTGTTAATACATTGCATGCTAAAAGCTGTGCGTCTTTCGGAACTTGTGGGATGCGAGGCTAGGGGAGAGATTGTACTTGCTGAGAACGACAACAGCTTTTGTACAGATGCCTCTGTTAGGGACCCTGCATCACCTTCAGGAAAATACCGGCTTCGTTCAGTGAGTAACGTAAAAAAGCTGGTGCTGTCTTCGCCTCAGCTTTGGTGGCATTTTTCTCCCTTCCTCTGTCGATAGGAAAGGGGGCTCTGTGATGGCATCACCCCTTATCACCCACATGATGCCCAACAGCGGGGTGAAACAGAACGACGAAAGGGAAAAAGACTGCACACCCCGTAGAGTCTCAAATTTTCCAACAGCGTCTGCTTCATGTTATCTGCCGCGCCTGCCCTTGCTCGAACAGACCTTGTCTATTCATCTGGGGAAGGAGCGACAGAAAGACCACCTGGGCTCACTGGTCTCTTTCAGCACTGGCAAACAAAGAAAAGCGGAAGCAAAAAGTGGAAGCATGTCTGAATCAGCTCCATAGTTTATGAACCTACCATGCACACACAGCTTAGGAATGCTTGGGTGGCCTTGCTCGCTGCTTTGCGTATTCCTGTCGTCTCATACCGCATAATGCTGTCACGCATCGCAGCACCACTCCAATGGAAGTCAGTATCACCCCAAGTTCTCGACAGGGCACATTCTGAGCCAAGCCTCGCTAGGTTGCTCTCGGGATCCACGCAGCTGATGGATGCGCACCGATGCTCAACGATGGGCGCGTCACGCATCACCCCTGGATCTCGCTAAATATATCCTGCCAAAGTAAACAAAGGGGGTCGGGTGTTTTGATCGGACAAAGCCCAAGTCTAGTGCTGCCGCAGCCTCTTCATGGGAAAACGATGGCGCTTGAGCATCGAACACCGGAGTAGGGCCTGGCAACAGTGCAGTGGAACTGGGTACCTGACTAGTCACTAGAGGGACGCCGTCAAGGCAGGTTCGGAGGCTGGCCAATTAGCACCGTGTCAAGACATGGGGTAAGATGAAGACAATGTCCACTTCCCCAGACCACCTTGGGGCCGGTCACTGGAGCAAGAACAGGCCCGAACGATCAACCGGCTAGTTTGCCGGTTGTCGATGTGGTTGTCGATGTGGTCGGAGTTAGGTATTTGTGAGGGTCCGGTGGCGGCACCGTCCGTCCGGTGCAACCGACGCGCCAACGCACACCATGGCCACGCCGCTCTGGCTGGCGCTGCGTTAGCGGCAGACGACCCAAAACCCGGAAAACGAGATCGGAATATCGGAAAGTGGACGAACGCCTTCCGTTGGGCGGAAAGTGGACAAATGCGGACGACTGCATTCCTTCTGCGCATTCATCTTCGATCATGTTTGTGTGTCTGCATGATCGGCTCAACGACCCGGCTTCTGCGCTCTGTTTGGCGCGCGAAGCACCGAAGACCGAGCGGGAATAAGCGACCCACACCACGATTGCAGCGAAGATCAAGTCTTGGTCTTTGCACATCATGTGGCAGCGGGCCCGTTTCTCCATCCATGGTGTCGCTCAACTTTTTTACTCGGCGCGCGATGGCTAGGCGCACGACTGGCGGCGAGTGGATAAGCCGGGCTAATGCTGCAATAGAGCACTCGCTGCGCCCACCGACTCCCGACAATTCAGCCGTGCTCCCCACCGGCGGCCCCACAAGTGACTCCCGTGTCTAAGTCCCGGCCTGCCCCTCACCCTTTGAGCCAGCCATACCCCAGCAGGCATGATAGCTTCCAGAAGCTGGTCATCCAGGTCATTGCAAGCAGGCACGACAGACAGCGCGACACAACGCCTACCGCTCAGCCGGCATCCCACTCCGTGCCTCCTTGTGCTCCTTACCCCACGAGGCCCTTTGAAGGGCCTGGACCAATGGGTTCCATCGGTCCCATCTCTTGGCAATCAGCTGCCCACCGCTGCGGGCGCGGCTCTTGATGTTTGCCCTCGACCACGGCGGGTCGGGCGTGGCTCTCCCGAACTCGTTGCCGCCCCTCTGGGTCCTCCCGTGCAAGCGCGTTAGTGGTTGTGCGCGGATTGACACCCCTTGCGGCTTGCAGTGTCAGTGTTGCGGCGACCCCATCGCTCGGGACCTAGCCCGGATCGTGGTACCTGGAAGGCCCGCGGTTCAAATACTCGGGGGGCCACCAGCGTTGCAACCTGCCTGTGAATCAATCCAATCAATTCATCGCCTTCTCCCCGTTGCGTCACTTTGGCTCCTGTCGAGATACCCATACTTATATCCTCCGCCAGCCACACTTCAGACCTCTCTCTCCCTCTCCCACTACACTTCCACACCACACACACGCAACACACAATGGCGTCACAAGGAGAGAGACCAGCAAACCACTATGACGTCGGTAAGTGAACCGCCTCTTGGGCTGTCTGGGCGGCGCGGCTAACTGGAGCTGGCAGTCATCGTTGGCGCGGGGCCGGTTGGGTTGATGATGTCGACCTGCCTGGCAAGATGGGGGTACAAGATCAAGCACATCGACAACAGAGCTGAGCCGACGGCGACGGGCCGGGCTGACGGCATCCAGCCACGATCCCTGGATCTGCTCCGGAATATGGGGCTCAAGTCGGCGGTTATGGCTCACAAGCCCGCTCGTGTCTACGAGGTCGCATTCTGGGACCCGCCCAAGACCGGAAACGGCATCGTTCGGACGGGAACCTGGGCAAGCTGCCCGGACTTTATCGACGCCAGATACCCCTTTACGACACTCCTCCACCAAGGGTTGATCGAGCGCGTATTTATCAGTGATCTACAGAAGAACAATGTCCAGATCCAGCGGCCATGGACGATCAAGGGCTTTTCCTCAGACGAGCAGGCAAACCCTGAGTACCCGGTCGAGGTCAAGCTTGAGCACGTGGATGGAGAGGGGAGCGAGACTATCCGGGCCAAGTACCTCTTCGGCGGTGAGGGCGCGAGGTCGTTCATCCGCGACCAGCTGAAGATCGGTATCACGCACAAGGACCCTATTGCCTACGTGTGGGGTGTTATGGACGGTGTTGTCAAGACCGACTTCCCGGACATCAAGGTGCGTCAAGTGGTTTCACGCCGTGACTAACACAGGAGGTGCTGACAGTCGCTCAGATGAAATGCACCATTCACTCCGAGCATGGGTCTATCATGGTCATTCCCCGTGAGAACAACATGGTTCGACTCTACATCCAAATCGCCTCCTCCTCAGACCCCGACTTCAACCCCAGGAAGACTGCGACGATCGAGGAGGTTCAGGCCTCAGCCCAACGTATCCTGCAGCCCTATTCCGTGGAATGGGAGAGAGTTGAGTGGTACTCCGTCTACCCCATCGGGCAAGGTATCGCGGCTAAGTACACGCTGGACCACCGGGTATTCCTCGGCGGAGATTCCTGCCACACCCACAGTGTGAGTTTAATATCGCGCAGCCCCTTTTGATGTCGCACAACTAACAGCCCACGCAGCCCAAAGCCGGTCAGGGTATGAACACGGCGTTCCTGGACGCCCTGAATCTCGCATGGAAGATCCACGCCGTCGAGGCTGGCTTCGCGAACCGCAGCATTCTTGAGACATACGAGCCTGAGCGCAAGGAGGTCGCCGAGACCCTTTTGTCATTCGACAACAAGTACGCCAAGCTCTTTTCGCAGCGGCCACCCGCCGCGAGCGAGGTTGCCGCAGCAACAACCACCGGCGGCAAGGCAGCGGAGGAGGAGAACGAGTTCATTAAGACCTTCAAGGAGTCTTGCGCTTTCACCAGCGGATACGGCGTATTCTACAAGGCCAACGCCCTCAACTGGTCTCCATCCCACCCCGCGCAGTCGCACCTTATCCTCGACCCGGCCACCGCCGGCACCAAGCTGCAGCCCGGAAGGCTCTGCATCAACTCAGACGTTACCCGCATCACCGACGCCAACGTCGTCCACCTCGAGCAAGAGGTCCCGCTCAACGGCTCGTTCCGCATCTTCGTCTTCGCCGGCAAGCCCTCCGTCACGGCGCGCGCCCTCAAGGACCTCGCAGCCAACATGGCCCGCAAGGGCTCCTTCTTCTCCGCCTATACCCGCCCCGACGCCGACACCGTCAGCCACCATGAGAAGCACAACCCCCACAGTTTGTTCTACACTGTATGCACTGTCTTCGCTGCTCCTCGCGCCGAAGTCGAGATCTCGCGCGACGTTCCCCCGCTGCTGGCACGCTACGTCGACCACATCTACGCCGACGACCGCTGGAACCGCCACGTGCCCGATGCCAAGGCGGCGGCACACGCCAAGATGGGTCTGGATCAGGAGCGCGGTGGTGTCGCAGTCGTCCGCCCCGACGGTTACGTCGGTGTCGTGGTCAAGCTGGAGGAGGGAAGCGCCACAGTGGATGCGCTGAACGCATACTTTAACTCTTTTACCACGAAGAAGCTGGGCGACACATTGGCTAGCCTTTGAGACGTTTCATCAACTTTTTTATGTCTACCTCCTGTAAGGAAAACTAATTTACCTGGGGCGTGCAAGCGTTGCAGCGCTTCCTTGATGGAAGAAGGGATGAGGATACATACACGGCAATGGCTTGGGTAGTCCCTGGGAGTCACTACTATTTGGCTTGCGGCTCTGGAGCTGGGTGGGGGTTTTTTTTTCTTTGTACTTGTACTTAACGACGATGCGATGCATACCCGAATCTGAATTTTTTGGTCATCTTGTTACCCCGCGCTTGTTTTGAACTTTTGTTGTGATCATATGAGACTGTCCATGACTCGGTGAAACCGTGGAAAGGAACACGGAGATGGGTGGCAAAGTCTCTAAATCGCATGAATCTGAGTAGAGCTCCCAACATAAAACTGCGGAAAATGCGAAAAAAGGTACAAAGATCTGGGGAACCCAGCCCATACGTCTGCCATGGACGTTCCAAAAAAATAAAAAATAAAAAATATCGTGCCAGTGTGCTAAGCTGAAGGGTTGCTGCTGATATAACCAGTGGGTAGGGTACCCGCAACAACGCAATATCGTTTTAAAAGACGGCAGTTCGCATGCTGTCTTGTCTGTTGCAGAAACCTCCGAGGTGTGGCTGCGCGGTAACTTCAGGGGTAAGACACGGCAGATGATACACCCCTGTCTGTGGAAACCCCTGCCTGAGTCGGGTACCGCCGCAATCGCAATCTCAACTTAGCAGGCGGCATGAGTCTTGCCCGTCTTGCCCTGCAGCGAGTGCTTCTCCTTCTGTTTTTCGTAGCAGAGATGGTCAGTATGTGTCAACGAGGGATTACCGACCGGTCAAAAGTGAGAAGCTAAAGCAATGAATGGGGCTTACCCGATATTTGGGGTGGCTGTGCGTCGCTTTTCCGCTGGCGGTGTGGTATTTGTGGATGAACTCCTGTTGCTTCTTGATGCTCTCCCGGTCCATTTGGTCAAGCAGCGTCTGGCACGCCTTGATGTCGGTGATGAGACCATCGCATCTGTTACGGGTGAAGTCTTCACGCACGACGACACGGAGCATCTTGAGGTTCTTGGTGTTGGGCGCCATGGTGTAAGCCGGGACGACCCATCCGCGGACACGCAGCTGGTGGGCGAGGGCGAACTCATCGTAGTTGCGCTCCTCCTCTCCCTCTTCAGTGGGGGTCAGGCGGAAGGCGACGAGCGGAAGACCCTCGCCCGACTTCTTGGACATGATGATGAAGCCAAGTGCTTCGAGTGAGTCTGAGAGGTAGTCGGCTGTGCGCGTCAAGTTGGACATGATGGCTCGGTAGCCATGCTTGCCGAGGCGGATCAGCTGGTAGTACTGCCCGATAACTTGACTGGCCCCCTTGCTGAAGTTTAGGGTAAAGGAGGCCTGGTCAGCGCCAAGGTAGTTGATGTTGAATACAAGCTCCTTTGGGAGGTATTCTGCGCCGCGCCAAACGACCCAGCCGACACCGGGGTAGACGAGGCCATACTTGTGGCCTGAGACGTTGATCGACACGACTCGCTCCAGGCGGAAATCCCACTCCAGATCGGGCATTACAAACGGCGCTACGAAGCCACCGCTTGCGGCGTCGACGTGGATAGGAGTATCGAGACCTTTCTCGATCAGGAGGTCGTTGACGGCCTTGACATCCTCATACTCGCCAGTGTATGTGGATCCAAGAATGGCGCAGATGCCAATGGTGTTCTCGTCAACCAGGTTCACCGTCTCCTCAGGGTCGATGACGAAGCGCGTTTCGGTACAGTACACGAGCTTCTCTTCAATCTCAAAGTAGCGGGCAGCCTTCTCCCAGCAGACCTGGACGGCGGCTGACATGACAATGTTGGGCCTGTCTGTTGACTTTCCTTCCGCAACCCGCCGGTTCTTCCACCGCTTCTTCATGGCAAGGACAGCGAGCATAATAGCTTCAGAGCTGCCGACGCAAGAGGTGCCGATGGCTCCGGCGCTCTTGCTATCTGCGGGCACCGGAGCATTGAAGAGACGGGCAATCATGGAGACGCATCGGTTCTGGATGTCAGCCGACTGGGGGTACTCCTCGTAATCGATGAAGTTCTTGGCGAATGACTCGGCCATGAGCTTCTCAGCCTCCTCTTCCTATGGCAGTGTAAGCAAGCGCACCGTCTTCTTGGAATTATACAGCTCGCTTCGTATCAGCGAAGATATCTCGCGTGCATACATACCATGTAAGTGGTGACGAATGAGGCCAAGCTATCGGGTTTAGCGCGTCAGTTTGGAACCCAGGTATATGGTACCAGAGGACGGAACGCATAGGCTCACTTCAACATTGGGTTGTTGTCCATGCTTAGCTCATCCTTGATCATGCGGTAGGCGACCTCCTTGGGCATCTCACACTCGGGCATCTCATGGCGAGGGAGGTCGCAAGCGGCAAACCTGGAGCCATAGACACTGGTGGTGAAGTTGTCTTCATCATTGGCCAGCTGCAGGTGAACTTTCTTCACCGCACTGACTAGCTTGTCGTTGATGTCGTCGTCATGAGGGATGGCTGAGAGGTGCACCATGGTGTATTTGTGGCTAGCTGCCGAAGGAGGATGCTCTGTGTGAGGAATGCAGAAGGCCGAGTCCAGCAAGTGTTGGGCTGAAGACTTTATTTATGGGCAGCAGCAAGTTTGCCTTCAAGTGCGTCAGCCGTCGTACCTCGTTTGCAACCTCTTGCTCCGAAGTGGGGGCATTGCACAGATGAAATCGCGATACTGGGTGCGATGGGAAAAGGACTGTACCTGGGAACACGAAGATCATAAGATGAGGGGATTGAGACTTGGCGAAGCCGGAAAAGCGGGCAAACAAAGGGAGGCCGCTGAAGGGAGGGGAGGCACGATGATGATCGTAGAAGACGGCGGCACCGCACACTGGCTCAAGCGTGGCTGGCACCGCATGTTGGGCAGAGCCTGGGCTGTTGGTCGATTGCTCGCTAGTGACGCAGCTTACGTACATGCCGCAAAAGCTTGTCTTGAACTTGGGATGATAAGTGGTGATGGAGAGCAGCCATCGAGAGTCGGGCTCCAGTCTGGCCCCGCGAATCAGCGGCCATATCCAGGCTATGCTCTAGTGTTGCGGGCCACTAGAACGCCTCTAATTCGGCCTGCTGCAGCACACAAAGCGGGTGTAACCCCGCCGGCCCCTCAGCTCTCTGCCCTTCCCTTTTTCCACCCCTCATCCCCCGCACCTTCCTTTCCAACGTTGGTCTCACACCGCTGGACTGCTGGAATGGCCTGTTATTTCCGTTTGCCCCCGAGATTTCTTGAGCGGGACCCAATGTGTTGCAAATGCCTCAATCGCCCCTCGCTTGACTGGTGGTTCGACACAGGATCACGATCATGATCACGCTCCGGAAGTCTAGTAAGTTGCTCGCCTGCCCTCCGCCCGAAGCTCACTCAGCAGCAACGTTTCTCAGCAGCGCAAACCGGGCTGGATGGTCCACAAAACCCCTGTCGCTGTCTTGGAAGCCCGTTTGGCGTTTTACAACTCCTCATTTTTCTAGAAGTAGGAGCCGCAGATGCGGGACGAAGTCCGCCCTGATGGACTACTTACCCCTGATTCTGAGACTGGGCCGTGCCGGTTGGACTCAGATCCCGACTGAGCTGCTCGGGAGCACCTGTTGTCGGCAACACAACCACGACGTTGGAATACTGTCGTGACATCATCGGCTTATGTCGTGCCATCCCGGTTAACGCCCTGTAGGTATCTCGAAGTTTCACGGCCTGACCGCCTTGAAGCTCCCTTGAAGCTCCCTTCAAGCCCCCTTCTTGAACCCGTCACTCCAACCCCAACACAACCCCCCACAGTATCTCTGTCATTCTCCCCTCTCCCCTCTCCCACATCTCATCATGCCCCCCGCCAGCCTCCATCTCCCTCACCTTCACGCCCCCGCTCTCCAAACATGCCTTCATCCCCTCCAACTGCTCCCTCGGCACCAACGTATCCTCGCCACTCTGCACCAGCACAACCCCCCGTGACGACCCCTTCCACTCTCCAACCCACCCCTCTACCGTCGCCGGACACACAGCCTTCCAAACCTCCTCATCATCCCCAAACGCGCCTCGCGTAAACTCCTCATACGCATCCCTAAGCCCTTCATACCCCCCCGGCGGCCGCTTCACAAACCCCGCCAGATCATATAGCCCATTCAACCCCAAAACCAGAGCCGGTTTTCTCACCGCTATGCCCAGCCCCCATCGTGCCGGATCCATCACCGCCTGAAATGCCAGCGTCGCGCCGCAGCTGTGGCCCGCCAGGACGTAGTCCCCTGTCGCAGCGCCCAGGCGCTGCAGGAACGCAAGGCCACTAAGCACATCGCCGATGTGATCTGGGTGCTGTGCCTTGTAAGCCGGATCGTCAGAGGGGCGCCCGGGGTACGGCGAGAGGCGGTAGTTGAGGGATGCAAGGCCTGCGATCCGGGATCCCTTGGAGGTGGAGGTAGAATCTTGGTTTCGGAGAAGGAGAGCCGCTGCCGCGCGGTCGAACGCTGCTGCTGTCACGGCCGGGTCGCGCCAGGCGCCGCCGTGGATGAAGATGATCCAGCGGCCCGGGCGGCGGGGGAGGGAGGCATCGTCCGGGGGAGAGCGGTCGCTGGTAGCTGGGACCCAAGCCGTCAGTGTCTGGAGGGAGTTGGTGCTCTCGGGGATGTAAGCGACGTGTTTCTGCCAGCCGACGGTGGTCTGTGTTTCGGGTGATGTGGTCGGCGTCCAGGGGGCCGAGCCCCAGGCCGACCGGTCGTCCGCTGATGACATTTTGGGGCGTGTGTGGTGAAGTTGGAGGAGGTGCGTGGGTGAGTGGGGAACGGGGAACGGGGGTGGTTTATCATTTGGATAAACGCTCGATTATTCCCGCAGTGCGGGAACTGGAGGGGCTCTCCGGACCCCTCAGTAGTACAGCGGGTGGGACGGGGGAGGGATAAAAATGAAACTCTACGTGCAAGCGCATGGGTTGGCGGAAGGTTATGAACTACCCCTTTGGAGTTGCAGGGCGATAGGTCTCTTCAGGTCGGCTCGAGCCGAAACTCCATCTTGCAAATATTGAATGTTGCTTGCGCCTTCTAGTGGTCGGATTGCGCTAAAATGCACAGGTAAGTTTCAAAGTACGGGCAGCAACGTCAAAATACATACGGTATTACATTTTGGCTGCCCTGGAATTTGTCCAAAATATTGTTGGTTGAAGCGTGCGTGGCCTTGCACCTGCTTCTCGCTCACGGGGGAATTAGAGAGGTTCAATTTTAGTTTCCATTAGCCTGAGTCAGTCAGAGCAAGCTAGAGTTTCAGTTCCCACTGGCAGTTTGCAAAAGTGTGGGGCAGAGAACGAATATTACCTAGACTTATCCTTTAATGAAGACTAAATGATGCAGTTTGAATGTAAGTGCCTACCTACGCATAGTTGCATGTCTCGTGGTGGTTCAATGTTGACGATGCTGGAAAAGCTTGACTACCACATAGCTAGTACCTGACTCAGGTAGGGGTATTGAAACAGCATAACCCTCCACGTCCAATGGCATAGTTGCAGATCAAAAACAAAAGATAGTGCTAGGTAGTCTGGTCATCCTTATGGGATGATGTAAGCAACTTGCTGTTGTCAGCATGGTTACACAGATCGATTCAGGGGACGCCAAGACGGTTGCCGAAACACTAAGGAAACCATCATGATATAAACATCCAACCCAGCCGAACATATGTAAATCCGACAGTCATTCATGTAAACACAAAAAGCTAATCAGCTTTGCTACAATTGAAAGCATACATGATTAACGATCCTCGGGTCGGGACGGGACAAAAATGAGACCGAAAAGAAATGTAAAAAGGGGGGAAATACCGCTTTTATTGACAAGTTGCTGGCTGGCTTGGGTGTGAAGGTGACAAATCAGATTCAAGTGCTGTAAAGAGAATGCAAAGATACAGCTATACACCTACCTACGTAGCTTGTGAACCGGTCATGAGGAGAATTTCAACCGTACACTTCCCAGTTCAGTGTCCCGAGAGCAGTTGAAAAGGCGGAACATCGAATGATGCATACCGTATTGGGTTTTTGATGGCTGTGACACAATCTCTGCTTGAGTTTCGAGGATGCTGCTTTGTGGTCACCTTAGGCCGTCACTTCACTTCACTTCTTTATCAACAAGTTTGCTTTCTGGCCTAAAGGAGGCTTTTGTCGTCCGAGTAGCGTGATATTGATTTCAAACGTTTACTTGATCAGCAAAGTAACATACCTGCTACATCTCATTTCTTTCTCTACCTTAAGTTGGGGTAGCTTGTCCACATATCCCAGAACCTCCAACGGTTTGGCAGAGACCAAACGCCAGAATTTTAATATACCTAGTCCAGTTCAGGTTGTCAGCATGAGTGGGTATTCATATGTTCAGGACTTGCGCTAGTCTTCTGGTTCGGCTCACAACAAGAGCACAGATCCATCCTTAGAACTCTCCTACTAACGGGGCAATCAGGCAACATGAACATCAACAGACATACACATGGCCATCATAGGTAGTTATTCAAAAGATTCACCACACCAATACGGCGCAGCGTTGACATCATCAACTGTCAAGGTAGATATATACATCCTACACCAGGTAACCACTCCCAATCCCGCCTAGCTCTCACATAGGTACCTAGGTAGGCAGCCACTAGCCAACACGGCCCTTCTCTTCTTTTTAGTCCAAGCCCCCAGCATCGAACGTGACACCCCAATTGACCCCTCCACCAGTAACTATTACCATCCATCCATCCATCCATCCATCCACCCATCCCGTACCCCGATGCTCGCTCCTCTTTGTGTGTGCCCGTTCCTTCCAACCTAGCAGTCACAATCGCAGAAAAGAATTCCCATCATGGTATCGCTTAAAAACCGGTGCCCAAAAAGAACCACTGCACCTGCATCGCCGCCTTTGCCTTTGTCTCCAACATGACGGACGCTTCGTCATCCCCTGTCTCCATTTATGTATTATATCATAATGGGCGCGTCCCTTTTCCGCAGTGCCGTTTCGGCAATGTCTCTTGCCGAATATCCATCGTTCATCCTGTCGGACCCGGTCAGAGCCGACAAGCGTTTCGGGCCAGAGTCGCCGGATTCTGATTCGATAATTCAAATACTTCTCGTGGCGTGGTTGTGGTCGTAGTCGCGATCATGATCGTCGATGTCGGGGCGTGTCTTGGTTTCGGTTGGGCAGGGCTTCGCCTCCCTACTGAAATACCGGTAGGTTTTCGCCATCTGCCTCCCTGTGTCCTCCCGTATTCATTCAAATGATGTTGGCGATGCTGATTCTCTCCTGACTCCTACTTTTCGCCACAGCCGGGTTTGTCCCCGCTGCTGCTACCGTGGGGCTATGGTTGAGAGGGCTCGCTCCCCCGCCCCTGTGCATCATCCCCCCCGGCGACACACCCGCGGGCTCGAGTTTTGGTTGGGGGAGGGGCTGTTGCAGGAGGGATGGGAGCGTGGCGGCTGGCCCCCACCCTTGTTGTTGCTGTGGTGGTGGAGGCGGAAGTGGTGGTGGCTGCTGTTGTCTCGGGGGCGGGGGCCCCGATGCCGGAGCAGTCGGGGCAGTGGGCGTGGTCTGGCCGGATGCCAGGTTCCGTAGCAGGTCCTCCAGTCTCTCCCATGCGCCTGGGGCGGTCCACTCCCACCGCTCGTCGTGCGTCAGGCTCGTCCTTGCGTCCAGACTGAACAAACTCTCCTTTGGTGACGAGCCGGGCTGCTGCTGTGGTGGTGGAACATGGGTCTCGCGCTCGCCGCCAATCCACACCCACGAAGTTTCGGACCCGGCTTGGAGATCGGCACTGATGTACGCGAGCAGCTCCTCGTCGCGGAGGAGCGCGTCTTGCAAGTCGCTTGGCGATGGCCGGGGCGGTGCGAACGGCTGTGCTGCGTGGCCTGGCGGGGCTGCTTGGGTGAGGAAGGTCGCGTACTCGGCACGTTTCGATGAAAGAGTTGTAATGAAGAATGCCACGAAGCGGAGGGCGGGAACAGCTACCTCCCGGTGCGCATTGATGGAGGTCAGGGTCCGGATGCAGATGGATGCCTGGTCTAGATAGTTTGTGAGCAGGAGGAAGAGCGCGCAGCGGAAGACGTGCGTCGTCAGGAGTGCTGTGGCTCCGTCAGGGAGTGACGAGGACGTCCGGGAGAGAAGAGATGCCGTCTCTAGGGCCGTGTGCGTGCATTGCTCGACCGCGGTGTGCCGCACGTCCGGGGGACACGTTGGCGTAAGGTTATGCCGGTGAAGAAGCAAGCGGGCATGGAGGAGATAGACGAGGGGGTTCAGCAGGACAGGTGAGAGCGTTGCGTTGCTCGAAGGGTCACAAGCCTGGGGGAATGTGCGGAGGCACGAGGCGAAGTGCTGGTCAAATGTCGCGAGACGAGTTGGCGCAATGACATGAGTCGACAGCGCCCTGCCAAGTGCCGTATAGGATCGAACAACATGGATTATGGCGAGCAGGGAGTGCGTGAGGGGCTCTGCGCCGTTTGGCACCAGCATGCCGCCGTCATGGATGAAATGATCATCGACGCCGGTCGGAAGCGACGTATCGCAATCCGAGTCATCGATCAAGGGCGGCCTCCCCAACTCAAGCGCCAGGCTGCGATCGAGAATGTAAATAGTCCACCACGTCCTCCTGCGCATCTCGCCGTCGATGACTGGCCAGGCCCCAGATTCAGAGTGCAGGCCAATGTCCTGGGCCACTCTCACCGCGCTGCCAAGCCAGTTCCACGCTGCGGATTTGAGATTCATCTCGTTGAGAGCGATCGTGATGAGCACAAGGGCCCGCGCATTGTCGAGCACGTAGTCGTTGTTCCAGGGGTCGATTAGCGTCCTGGCGGTCTCGATTAGGCTGGCAGCTGAAAACCCGCGCAGTTGCTCCTCTTCGGCGATGAAGAGCCTCCCAACCGCAAGCGCTGCAAAGAACATAGACATGAAGGCTTGGGAGACACGCAGCGAAGCGCCCTGCTTGTACAGGCCATCGACAGTATGCTGGAAGGTAGGCCAATGAATGGTGGGTGTCATGGTATGCGCTGAAGAGTAGTACGAGCGCAGCAGCAGTTCAGTCGTCTGCCGCGGTGGCAGCAGGTGCTGAAAGTCTCGAAGTTCGGGGGATAGGGGCTGGCGGTACTGCGCAGGCGGCTTCCAAAGGCCCCGCGAGAAGTTTCGCAGGTTGGCCCGAGCCCGAGCCATGTCGTGGATGGGTGCTGGCCGCTTCTTCCGCCTCGGCTCCCCGCCGATCTCCGGGAGCTGGAGCGGCAGCTGCTCGACGCCATCCATGTCCACGTCGAGCTGGCCGTCCCGCTCCTGGAGCATGCGGCGCAGGCTGCCGTTCTCGCGGCGGATGCGCTCCATCTGCTTCTCCAGGTCCTGGACCTGCTTGATGGACGACATGCGCCGGTTAGTCTCCTTGGTGAATTGGCACTTGACGTTCCTGCTGGAGCACTCGGAACAGCTGGTCGTCTCGGTGGCGTCGCACTTGACCTTCCTCTCCCGACAGGCGTCGCAGCTGGGGTCCTTCCTCCTCTGGCGGTACGCGCGCTTCTGGGCCTGGGAGGCGCCGGACGAGGGCAGCGGGGCGTGGGACGGGCCCGGCGTGCCGGCGGCCGACTCGCTGGAGGGCATGGACTCCCGCCCCATGGTAGAGTTGGCCGTGACGGGCGTGTAGGGCTGGAAGGCGCCCGGCAGCGGCTGCTGCTGCTGGTGCTGCTGCATCGGGGGCAGCGGCGGGATGCCGATGGGGTGCGGGACGGGCGCTGGGTTCGGCCGCCCACTGGTGCTCGTGCTCATCAGGCCGCCGAGGTACTGTGCTGGCGGCTTGGGTGAGGTGGCCGACTTGACGGACGGTGATTCGTATGGCCGGGCAGAGAGGTTGGGAGATCGGGAATATCGAGTGTGCGACGCGGTGGCCATGGTGTTGGTAAAAAAGAGCCTGCTTCCGGCAGGCTGATTCGGATGTGTCTCCACACGGTCCCCGATAGGACCGTCTCTGGGGAGCTGCCGGTCAAGGAGCATGCAGACGGGATATGGGGTGCTTTTGGGAATGGGAAGGTGGGAAAGGGAAACCAAGCGCAGGCCCGCGTTGTGCGTTCCCCGTTCCGCCCTAGCCACCTGCTACACACTCCGCTCTCTCTCTCTCACGCGCTCTCGCGCTCTCTCTACACACCACCACTGTCGCCTCTGCACATACACCAAGTACACACACGCACGCGCAAATCCGTCTCCAGGTACCAAGAATTCCTAGCCGTGGGTTTCCTGCCGTGGGTTGTCGATCAGGCCCAGGGAAGCTGGCGAGAGCGGAGAGCGTCGCCAGCGCCGTTGGGGACGGTCAGGGGCCTTTCCGCTGGCAGAGTCTGTTGGTAGGGGGCAAGTGGGTGCGCCGTGCTGCAGTGCCGTGCAACCTCAATGCCGCTATGATCCGCCGGTTTCCTTGCTGCGGGTTGCACGTCTGGCCCTCGTCCTCGTCCGTTTCTGCTCAAGTTACTCCAGCGCTGTCTGTCCGGGCCTCGAGGCTGCGTTCGGGAGCAATGCCGCACCGGATGGCCCCGAGACAAGAACAATACAACCTGTGATATTTGGACGGACGTTTTAGTAGCGCCCGTGGATATCAAGCATGCTATGATCCCAGAAATGTGTGCGGGAGATGTGTGGGCTGGGCTGTGGATGAAAGTCGGCGCTCGGCAAAAGCGATCCGGCAGCTGGTTCGCCGGCTCAGAGGGGAGGGCCAAGGAGCAGAAGGCCAAGCAGCAAGTTCGTCGGGCCCCGTTCTTGTGAACGACGAGGAGGAGGCGGGAGTGTGTGAGGGGGTGTGGACGCGGCCGAGGCAACCACAGGCCACAAACTAGGCAGGGCAGAGGAGCAGAGAATCAGGAGAACACACGCAACAGCCGCTGGCGCTGGCTGGCTGTCAGAAGGGAGCAAGCGAGTGAGCAAGCAAGCGCCTGGCGATGATGATGGGCCGCCAAGTGTGCGATGTGAGGGGATAAGAAGGGGGCACCAGCGGCGACGGGTTGGGATGGTATAGTTGCTACGGCTGAGTCCGGCCGGTGGAGGCGCTTCTTCTCTTGGCCATGTCATCCAGCAGTTCCCCATCGCCGCCCCATGGGTTCGGCGTGCGGAGCCGTTTTGTAAATCTGTCTGTCGGGACTGGACCCTCGCCCCCATGGCGTCCAGGATGGCTCGCCATGGGCCTCTTCGTCCTTGCCAGGGACTGCGCGCGGGGGCACATCGCCTGCCCTACTAGACGTGCTAGACTAGCCACCTGCTTGTCTCGCAAGCCATCCCTGTATCTGTTGATGACAGACGAGGCTCGTGAGGCCGGTGGGTGCCACACAGCGAGCGGCGCCGGAGGAGCGCCCCAGTGAATCGGGTTACGCCCAGATCTCGCAAGCGCGTTCTGAGCCGGCTTCTGCCAGTTTCCTCACCCTCGCGAGCGAGCCTCGGACGGTGCGCTTGGCTGAGAGCCAGGGGCCAGGGGCCAGGGACCCCGGACCCTGCCAGCAATCCCCCAGCACCCCAGCCTGGCCCTCAGCGAATCGGCTACCATGCGAGAATAGTCTACCTTGCGGCGCTGTGCCGCGCCTCATCAATGACATCGACACAGTACCCGTTTTCTCCTTTGGACCCGCTGCTGGTGTCGGCGCATCGTGCCCGGGGCTTCAGGCCGCCGTTGTATGTGTCGCTACGGTAGTATTATATGCGGCACGTAAGACGGACCGTGTTTGTCTGTCCAGTCGTCCACTCGAGGCCTCAGACACCGTGTTTCCCGGCTCTTGATCTCGGCTCTTACAGCTGTCCCTTTGCCCTGCTACCAGTGGCCGTCTTGAACATCAGGTCGTCACGCTGCGGCTTCTCAACGCCCTCATTGGATGTTATTCTCATGCTGGTTGCGCTCCCTCAGGCGGGAGCCCACTGTTCGAGCTGACACTGGCTGGAGGATTAGGCTGGCATCAGATCAACCGAGCCATGGCACTATCGCCAGTCATGCAGGAGGAATCGCCCGTTCAGCTGGTTTTGGAAGGGCTGTCGGTATCTGTGCCGGGTCTGGATGCGGAGAGGGTGTGCAACGTGCACGGAAACCAAGCCTTGCCTTGCATAATACATTTGCATGTCCTCCAAACGCAGTTGGAAGTGTGGCGCGCAGCAGTGATGAGCCTGACAAACTCACGATTCCTCTTCCCCCAGTGAGATGGGCGGCTCCCCGCTCAAAAGCCACACCCGCCGTTGTGTCGTGCCGAATATCTGCAATTGTTGCGCGCTGTGCAGCAGTCTGCAGCTCTGCAGTAGTTACAGAGGGACCGCAGGTGGCTGAACGCGCTGGGGCTGGGATTGAGAGCTTGGGGCGCTGCGTCGGCCGCTGGTTCATTGGTCGCGTCTAGTCTCGGGCTAGGTCGTGCATTCCGAGAAGCCCCTCCACATCTCCTCCTTGTCCACTCGGCATGGGTGCCAGGCCAGTTCCGGGCCATGATGTGCATTCGGAATCTGAGAACAATTTGTGCGCGCCGCCCCCCCCCCCCCCCCCCCCCCCCCGGCCCCC
>Ga0247780_1000345_pt1 | contig 46207 bp, 44 predicted proteins | sample UWRJL079202R5_FD_179927 | JGI IMG/M metagenome (GOLD analysis project Ga0247780, IMG submission 179927) | Plant litter microbial communities from Arlington Agricultural Research Station in Wisconsin, United States - UWRJ-L079-202R-5 | ecosystem: Environmental > Terrestrial > Plant litter >...
CCCCTCCCCCTTTCCCCCCGATTTCACCACCTCCTGGATCACCGACCTCTCTCTCCTCCACCACTTCACCACCGTCACCGCCAAATCCCTCTTCCGCTCCGGCGCCACCCCCCGCGACCGCGAAACCCTCTGGCAGATCGCCGTCCCGGCCCTCTCCTTCTCGCCCAGCCACACCTTTCTGCTGCACGAAATCCTCGCCACGGCCGCCTTCCACCTCGCGTACCTCCGCCCCGCGGAACGGCGGCACTACCACGTGCTGGCGTCGCAGCACCAGACTGTGGCGATACGCGGGGTGCGCACGGCTGTGGAGAGGATCACCGGGGAGAATTGCCATGCGGTGTTTGCTGCTAGCTCTTTGTTTTTCATCACTGCGCTGGCGGCGGCACGGCCGGATGGGCGGTGGGTTACTACGGTTACAGTGGGGGATATCGTTGATATTTTCCTGCTGGTGAAGGGCATCGGGGGGGTGTTGGACTCAGCTGAGACGGATCTCCGAAAGGGGCCGTTCGGGAAGTTTTTCACACCGAGGGTGGGCAGCGGGGAGGCCAAGCTGAGCTTGACGCTGGGAAGGGTGACGGGGCAGCTGGGGGTTTTTCTGGGGAGAGTGAGGGGGCTGCCGGAAGGGGATGAGGTTCGGCAGGTGGTGGAGAGGGAGGTGGAGTTGTTTAGGGCGTGTGTGATGAAAGCGGCGGAGGTCACGGCCGATCCGGAGTATAGGGTCATCGCGTCGTTTCCGATCGTGATGACGGAGGGGTTTGTGGGGTTGTTGAGGAAGAGGAATCAAGTGGCGCTGGGGCTGCTGAGCTATTATTGTGTGGTGGTGAACGCAACTGAGGAGGGCTATTGGTTCACTCGAGGGTGGGGGCTGGGGATTATGAGGGATGTGGTGGGGGAGATGGGCAGTCCCTGGGATCAGGACTCGGCGTGGGCGTTGGGGTGGATTGAGGGGCATGAGGAGGGGGGGAGGGGGAGTGACGGGGAGGAGGGGATGTACTAGTAGGATGTGTGTTAATAGGGCTAAACATCTTGTAATAATAAACTGTCCATTCTAGCTGTGACCGCAGGGAGCAATCTGGTGGAAAGGTTCGTTATTGTCGAGAATAAGAAGCTTGCAGGTGCAATGGAGTGGTGCCTGCAAGCGAGAACTATTTGAGTGAGCTACGGAACAAAGCACTAAGTGGCCTAAGCGCTGGCACCTGTACACCAGGTGCCGACAGAATGCCAGATGCCGTCACAATAGCTCTCGAGAGAAGACACATGCCTTATGTAAAGCACAATAATTACCTACAAGGTAGTTGAGCCAAACTAATTGCAGTTCAGAAAAATGGAAGAGAAGAGCGACGGACGGTAGCAGAGCGGCAATGCCCCGCCCGCGCAACGATAGTTTGATAGTTAGCTGTAGAGGGACCGCTTGAGCTTATGGGCGGAGCTTTCAGCTCCTACGGTGTAAGACAAATAATAATAATAATTTCTTACAAGGTGTTCGCCTCTGAATACGCCGGCGGCACCTCCTCCTCCTCCTCCTCCTCATCTCCAACCTGTCCCGCTCCAGGTACCCCCAAGCCACCAACACTCGCTCCAGCTAACCTCCCTCCAGCAACCCCCCTCACATCCTCCGCCCCCTTCGCCTCCAACAACCTCACCACCTCCCTCGCCCCCATCGCCCTCGCAAACACCACCGGTCTCACCACCCCTCCCAAATTAACATCCGCCCCTGCCGCCACCAACGCCGTCACCACATCCATCCTCCCCCCCTGCAGCGCCTCCATCAGCGGCGTCCTCCCCTTCCCATCTCGCCCATTCGGATCCGCGCCGTGCTTCAAGAGGAGTAAAGCCTGGTCATCCCGCCCTTGCTCCAGGGCATACAGAAGGAGAGTCCCCTGGTCGCGGAAGGGGGTGTTGGGGTTAACCCTGTGCTCGAGGAATGTGCGGAGGAGGGGGGTGGATCCTTTTTCGAGGACGTGGCTGAGGAGGGGGGTTCCCCAGGAGTCGGTCTGGTTGGGGTCGGCGCCTTTGGTGAGGGCTAGGCGGATGAGGTCGGGAACAATTTCGTCGGCGGTGGTGCTGTTGGGAGTTGGGATGGGGTTGGGGGTGAGGTTGACCAGGGCGGCGAGGAAGGTCGTGCCCATGAGATCGCTCACGTTTGGATTCGCGCCGCGGATGAGCAGGGTTTTGACGAGGGGGTATAGTTTCTGTTGTAATGCGGAATGCAGGATGGATTTCCCGGTGATGCTGACGGAATTAGGGTCAGCGCCGTGCGCAAGGAGGAAGTCGATGATGTCGAGGCGGTTCTGGCCAAGTGCCATGTGTAAGGGAGGTTGGCCGGTGATATCCGGGGTGTTGGTATCTCCGCCATGCTCGTGCAGGAGACGGAGGCGGTCGAGGCTGCCGCTTCGGAGGGCGTCGACCATGATGGATCGGCCGGTATTGCTGGTGGTGTTGGGGTTGGCGCCGTGGGTGAGGAATAGCTTGAGCATGGGGAGGGGGGAGCTGGAGCCTACTTCGACGAAAAAAGGCTGGCCGAGCCACGAGGTTTCGTGAATGTTTGCGCCGAGGTTGATGAGGGTCTCGGTGGCGGAGAGGTGGCCGCACTCGGCGGCGTGGAAGAGGGGGGGTTTCTTCTGGCCGCTGTGGGAGTCTTTGGCGGCGATGTCGGCGCCGGCGGAGGCTAGGTAGTTGATGGCGTCGAGTTGGTTGGCGCGGACGGCGCAGATTAGTGGTGTGTGGCCGTCTTCGTTTTGGCCGTTGATGTTGACGCCTTGGGAGATGAAGCCCTTGAGGTGTCGGATATCGCCGTCTTTGGCGACCTCGCACATGGCGATGACCATGGGCTCGGGCTTTGCACGCACCAGGTTTGTGGCCACAGTGCGGAAGGAGTCGGACAGAATGGCCAGGAAGCCACTCGACTCCTTGGATTTACCCTTGATGTCTTGAGAAGGGGAATACGGTGGCAGCGGCGATGCTGGACCGTCATCGGGCGTGGAGTTTGACGCAAGTAGGCCGCCGAGGGCGTTACTTCGTGCAATGGCCTGTTGCGAAGATGCAACCCCTTTTTCAAGAAGTTCCTCGCCGTCAAGCGATGCGAAGGCTTCCTCCTGGGCTCCCATGGAGGATCTGCAAAAATGGAATATCAGCCACGGATACCGCATGCAGTCGATGACGGAAACCAGACTTACATCTGTAAAATTTGTGCGAACAGTGCGAACAACTGAGCGTTGGCCGCTTGGTGGTCCTCATATTCCAAAACAGCAGCGGTGTCGATCGCGTCAGCAGTGAAGCCAGATTGAAGCCTGATGATCTCCTTCTCGATCGTGGCAGAAGCACTCGAACATGGCTGCAGGGAAGTGCGCAAGCCGCTTTGCACCACGGGCGATACGACTGTCGCGGTCGAAATGGATTCGCGGAGAGTCTCGACTGCTTCACGGAAGGCGCTGAGCCGTTCGGACAGCGCTAGCAGTCTCTGCACACCTGAGCTTGCAGGATCACCGCTTTTGACAAGCCCGTCAAGTTCTGACAATGTCGAAATGACGCGTTGGCAAATGGTCGAGCAAGCCGAATCAACGGCCGCCGTGGAGAAACTGGCCATGGTGATTTGTTTAGATGAAGTCGGAATTAGGTTGCATGAATGGCCTCTAGACGGGTAATCGGGAGGCTTGGGACGTGAGCCATGGCTCTGGTGAGGCCGCCTTTCGTCGCGCTGCCTAATTAGGAATGGTGCGTAAGCATCCACGTTGGCCAAGCAACATCAGACCTAATCGGGTGGGAAGATGCGGGACCGCGAGCCTCAATACAACCCTGGTTTAGTTGTTAGCATGGAACTTCAATAGCCGTTTGACCAGTAACAATGAGCTTAACTTATTTGCAACAAAGAAAGTGTCGGCTTCGATGCAGAACAGCTAACAATGCTACAGAACATAAGAGTACAATTTAACCAAGCCCGCAAGTTTGGCGAACTTTAGCGGCAACGCTCTGACACGAGGGAGATTGGAAGATGCCAAGCCTCCCGAGTCCTGTGGTAACAAGTTGGTTGTCTGAGACGAATCTGGGCCTACAAAATTTCCTTTTTCGTTTGCATTCCTGAGCTGGGGTGAGCTGTAGCTGATTTGGCCTGATCATCGAACCCACATCGATTGATAGTAATAGACTCACGACACGTCGCTGTCCCTTCCGCTATTCGCTCAGCTCCCGGACTAGTCTCTCCCGGCTCGCCACCAGTCCCGAATCAGCCAGTACGCGGGGCCTCGTGGGCGGCATGCGAAAACATATGTCGAGGATATCATCATCTACTGCGTCTGCATCCATTTCGACGGCACTCACCTTGGGCCCGTCCTAGAGACTTTCAAGATCAAAAAGTTTGATGGGTAGAAAAGCGTGACGGCATTGGATATCTACCCACTACGCTTTCGTGTCCTGAGGGATCTTGAAGTGCGGACGGCCAAAAGCAAGCACGGGGGTTCGGAATTCGAGGAGTTGGTCTCAGCCAAGGTCGCGGAACTCCGACGGAGTCTCATCAAGCGGGGAACATGTTCGTTGAAGCGACGGCCGTGAAGCATATGTATTACTCGGGCTTGACAGTGGACACACGCGACGAGATTGAGAGCCAAGTCATGATTGACTTTGGGGAGGCGTTCTCTGTTGAGCGAAACAAAGGGTGGCGTCCGCAGGTCACACGACTCTTGGGAAAAACGATTGCCTCGGACGAGGAGACCAGCATGAAGGAGCTCAAAGGGTGCGAAGCCAACTGCTGTTGGCAGGAAGCCGTTCATAACGATAGCGTCTATGTGGAGGACAATCGCCAGCGAGATTTCATGAACAGCATGATGGCCGAGATCGAGAATCATCCGCTGAAGCTACCATCGGCAGCCGTCTTCCCCCGGACTGTGGAGGACATCAAGGCCGGGGCAACCCCTCTGACAGATGACGAGTTGCTCATCATATCTCATCGAGTGTTTGGGTTTGTGTTGCGGGACCGAACTTGGGGTAGGTCTTGACCGCCTGTGCTTTCTTCGACCGACATCTAACAGTGTATTTAGCGCACCTAGACCTCACCCATCTCACAGACGTCCTTGTGTCAGGTGGGGACAACCCAGAAGCGAGCGAGAGTGATGATGAAATGGATGCAGACGATGACAAGTCAGCTTTTGGTCGACTTATCCTTCCTGATGGCCACAAGGATATAGTTCTCTCCCTCGTCTCACAACACTTCAGAAATAAGAGGACATAGTAAGGGAAGGACGAGCAGGTTGACATTGTTCGAGGAAAAGGTAGCGGTCAAGCTCCCCTCCGCCACAGCTGCACGACCTTAACATTCAATTCTAGGCAAGGGTTGATCCTCCTTCTCCATGGTGCGCCCAGAGTGGGAAAGACCACTACAGCTGGTAAGTGACCCAAGCACTTCAAAGGTTTGTTCAGAAGACCAAGAGTCATTGTAGCTAACAAAAGGACTCAATACAGAGGGAGTGGTCGAAAAGTTCAAGAAGCCTCTTTTCCAAATTACTTGCGGTAAGACAATCAACCCCCAACGTCTTCGCTTGCGGCAAAGCGACCAAGCTAATTCGCAATGATATTCAAAGGTGACCTCGGGGCAAATGCCAAAGACGTGGAGTCCACCTTGTAGATGAACTTTGCACTGGCTCGCAGGTGAGACTGCATCCTCTTGCTGGATGAGGCAGATGTATTCCTTGCCGAGCGACGACAGAACGACTTCAGTAGGAATGGGCTGGTAGCGGGTGAGTAACGTCTTACCTTTTACGACTGTTACTTTTGATATGGTGTGCAGAGAGGGGGGACTAACTACTATGTGGAATCTTAGCCTTCCTTCGAGTGCTGGAGTATTAAGCTGGCATTTTGTGTCTCACTACCAACCGTATCGGCGGCTTCGACGAAGCATTTGCGTCTAGAATCCACACGAGCTTGCACTACCCAGCACTCGATGAGATATCAACCATCAGGGTCTTCAAGTTAAATCTCGGCATGATCAAGGCAAGGTACAAGGAGAGCGGTAGAAAGCTTAAGATCGACGAGGTCGCAATTATTCACATGGCTGGCGAATTCTGGAGGAAGCACGACAAGGCAAGGTGGAACGGACGTCAAATCCGGAATGCTTGCCAGACGGCGCTCGCCCTTGCGGGATTCGATGCCCAACCGCCGGGCAGGAAGTACGATCTCACGCAAACAGCGAGTGCGAGGGTTCATCTGAACACCTCCCACCTGGACAAAGTCTCAAAGGCCTATCTGGAGTTCATGGAGTACCTGAAGGCAGTCCATGGAGCAGACGCGGATACATATGCAAAGGAGTCGGGAATCCGTGCGCTAGAGACGGCCATCGCAGCGCTGAAGGCTGGCAAGAAGGTCGGCAGCACAGTCTCGACCCAGGAAGGGGCAAAAGCCGAAAAACCCCTCCACACGTTCAAGCTCCCCGCCAAATCATCCCCCCAACCGCAGCCGGCCGCCGCGGCTCCGCAAGCACCTGAGCAGGCAAACCAGCAGCAGCAATACCGAGACCGACCTCGAACGCCTCAGTCGTCCCAGTACAGCCAAAGGCCAGCAATCGCCGCGCCACAGCCGATCAATCCCCAAACAGGCGCTACCCAAACCCCCGCATACTATCACCAGCAGATGTTAGATCCCAACTATACGCAGCAGCAATACCTTACGCCATCGTATACAGTGCCGCACACCCAACCCCACGGATCTCATGGACAAACATTTGTTGCGCAGCAGAACCCTTATCAACACCCAGGGCCGGGGGCAGCAACATTTGTGCCTCCTGGACCTACCTCGGTGCACCCTCCAGAAGCTGAGTTACCTCCGGGGATTGGGAACAACGGGCTCCAGCAGGCTGGACAAGGCGGGCCCCCGGGTGGAAATATTGGCCAGTGATTAATGCACATTTGGTACGGTACCGGGATATTTTGGGCGGATGCATTGCTTTCTCACGGCCCTGCGAGATTGACCATCTATTACTGCCTGTCAGTTTCCTTATTTCGTCGGATATTTCCATGGGATTTCCAATTTCCCCATTTGGGCTGCAGTCGTTGAAATTCTCATATTGTGTCCCGTATAATCCCAACGTATAATGATTTCAATTTGAATGGCTTACATGGTGTGCAATCGAAAAACATAGCGAGGGTTCCTAATCCGGCCTGTCAGACTTGTCGGGCCAAAGTCAACCTCCTCTCGCTCGCTCGACCACTCCTCCTGTTAACCACCTCAACCGCTCACACGCAAGCGGGTGAATCCTCTGCAGTCGTCACGTGCGCTTGCACCATCCGCAAACCATCTTGCTTAACACTACCCCGCCTGTTCGCCATCCCCAACTCTCCCACTTTGCCCCCCATCCTCTTCTTCCTCCCCCTCGAAAACGATCCCCTAAAATCCAAAGACCCAAAGACACAAAATGTCCACCATCGCCCTAGACCACATCGTCATCCTCGCCCCCCCCAAATTCCTTACCTCCCCTCCCGTGTGGCTCACCACCCCCTTCACAATAATCCCTGGCGGGCGTCATTCCAACAATCTCACCTTCAACAAGCTCATGCTCTTCCAAGACGGCGTCTACATTGAACTCATTGCCTTTGTCGAAGGGACGTCCCTGCAGGATAGGGAGGCTACGCGGTGGGGACGGAGAAGGGAGGGGAGCATTGTGGATTTTGCTTTTACTTTGCTAGCGCAGGAGGATGAGGGAGGGTTTGATGCCGAGGGTGTGTTTAGGGATGGGGTCCAGAAAAGGGTGAGGGAGGGGAGGACGGGGTTTGAGTACCTCGACCCGGTGGCGGGCGGGAGGGTCACACCTGAGGGGACGGAGTTGAAGTGGGCTGTTGTTGTGCCGAGGACAGTTGGTTCTGGTATTGACTCTGGTTTTGGGGCGGATGGGAAGATCCGAGAGGGGAATGGAGAGGGGTATGCAAGCGGTAGGTTGGTCGAGGGGGAACTGCCGTTTTGGTGTCTGGATAGGACGCCGCGCGACTTGAGGGTTCCGTTCCGGACAAGACCGGAGGCTGCAAGGCATGCGTCTGGGGCGGTTGGTGTGGCCGGGGTGGATCTCTATGTCAAGGGGGCTGAGGCCCTCGGGAGCTTGAAGGCGGCGTATGAGCCTTTTCTTGGGGAGGGAAGCTCTGCCAGTGCTGATGTTGTGGGATCGAAGGCGAGTTGGGAGCTGCAGGTGCCGGAGCGACATCCCTCTAGGCTGTCTTCGACGTTGACGCTCCAGGGGTGGAAGGAAGCGCGCCCCGAAGACAAGCAAACGGATGGGAACGAGGAGCCTGCGCGCATCTCACTGAAGCTCTTCACGACTGGCTCTTCCGGCCTCGTGTCTGGCGAGATTGCTCCAGGGCGACTCCTCGAGATTGAGTTGATTCATATCCAAACCTAGCCACCCATAGACCCCTAATAAGGATACCCCCCCACCTCCTCCTCCCGACTCAAATCCAACCCCCTCGTAACCTGCTCCCCATGCTTCCGATCTAAATACTCCAACAACACCTCCCCATACCTCTCCCTCCCCTTGTACCTCCCAACATCCTCCCCCCAGCTCCTAACCGCACTCGCCAGCCGTCCCGGGACATACTCCTCCTGCGCAACCTCCACCACCGGGTGAAAATACGTCCTGATCGTAAACACCACCCCCCCACTCTTCGGCAGCCTCCTCAGCGTCTGCCTCTCACTGCGAAACCAATGGTGCTCCACCGCGCGATTCTTCTCCGCCGTCGCCCACCCTATCGCCCCCTTACTGTCCTCGTCGCCAATACTCCAGCTCCACGCCAGATCGTCATCCACCTGCAGGAAGTAGTTATTCCGCGCCACCATCTCCTCTGGCTTCACCCGCCGGAAAAAGTTGGTCATGCCCTTCTCGAGCCGCTCCTTGAACTGCGGCACGTCGCCGGAGGTGTGGATTTCTGACAGGCCCATGCCGAATTTATCTTCGAGCCGCCAGAACCCGGGCAGGAGGATGGCGCCTGCGAGGAGGTAGTACTGCCCGTCGGGGCGCTCGATCATGATGGCGAGATCGTCCTGGACGAGGCGCGCGCACATGGCCATGGGGTCCTCGGGGAGGGGGTTTGCGGCGATGGGGAAGGTCTCACCGGAGTAGAGGTTGGTGAGCACGGAAGAGGGGGCGTCGAAGGTGTAGAGGGAGGGATAGCGCGCGGGGAGGTAGCGCGCGAGTTCGGTGAGGAGCTCGACGGCGGCGGGGTAGGCTTCGGGGGCGGTGATGACGCAGCGGGGGCCGCGCTCGGCGAGGCGGCGGGCTTTGTCGGCGTGGTATTTGGGGAAGTGGTTGTCGAGCTCGATCCAGTCGGAGGAGGGGACGGTGCGCAGGCCCATGGTGACGTGGTATTTTGGGCCGTAGCGGAAGGGCCGGTAGGGGAGGGGCTTGGTTTCGGTGAGGGACCAGTTAGGGTAGGGCGGGGGGATGGGGAGCTCGTAGGGGGAGGGTTCCCAGTGGCCGTATACGCGTTGCGGTTTCTTGGTGGGTTGGGCGGTTGGGACGGGGCGAGAGGTCGTGCGGAGGTAGCGTAGGGTGGTGAGAGTGAGGATAGCGGCGATGAGGAGGAGGGCGTAGTAAGGGGGAATGGAGCACGAGAGCTGTCGAAGCTCGTCGAGGGCTTGTTGGAAGTCCATTTTGTCTGTTTGCCAAATATCACCTCTTTGATTAGTACCGTTGTGCTGTAGCTGCCCGGCTTACTGCCGCGACGAGTGAGGTACGGCACTCAGTCTGAAAGTCTCAAATCGAAGATAGACAGACTCGGGGGCGAGATGAAGAGCAATGATGTCAGAACGAACCCAGCGTCTATGATGCCAACGGTACGACCATCGCTTTATCATGTGCTGCAATGCCGAGAGCTTATCTCCCTTAGCTGGGTGGTGGTGCTGCTCGCTTATCTGTAAGTGGTGCTTATCCGGACTTTTTGACTCGTTTGGGGAAAGCTCCCTGCCGATCAATGCCGTTGGTGCCCGCACCAAACCCGGGGTCCACCTCGGGGCCCTCCGAAAAGCGTCGGAATGGCTCCGACATCACGGGGCGAAATACCAGACAACTGGTCAACCACACGATAACGATCTCAACCCATGGTCACACCCGTGACGCCTCCCTCAGGGTATACCGTGTAAGATTGAACATACCAACGCGATGAAACTTCCGTCGGGAAGTTTACCCACCATCAGTCCAAAACTGCGACTGTGAAAGGTGAGGCACTAGATGAGCGCATGCCATTCCCGCGAACCATAGTTTTTCGTCACGACAGATGCCTCAAGATCCACCGTGTCGAAACGAAACGCTCCAAATAGGGGCGCTGCCGAGGCCGCCGGCTCCGGCCCGAAATCGACCTGGTCTCCCGGGTCTTCCGGCGAGCTATTCCTTGGCAGGGATGGGTACACCTGGCCCAAATAGCCACCAATCTTGATCCACCCTGCACTCAGCTTTCCAAAGGGGAGGCTGTTATCCTCCGGCACGATTTTGCAGTCGATGATTTGGCCCGCTTGAGGATCTCGGTCGAGCTGCCAGGTCGAAGTGAAGTCGATATCGCCGTCGACGCTCATAAATGACCACGACGGACTCCTCCAGACCCCAGGCCTGGTCAAACGACCACTGTAGAGTATCGCCTCCCTCCAGAAGGGCTGCCCCGCAAATTTTCGTTTTGAATAGCCCTGCCAGGTACTGGCTTGCGAGCAGGTCAGAGAAGTAGGCGGTGATGCTCGAGATAGCGGGGAGCTTATTCAGAGGCTCGGTCAAGCGGTGCGGCGAGTAGTTCTGGGGGAGACTGTGGGAAACCCAGTTTCAAGGCAGCATCTGAGTTGCCTTGACATGTTTTATTAGTATTTCGTCTCAATTGACTCCCTGACAGACGTGGCAAGTATCATACCGATTTCTGAACATAGGTTGAGCTTAATCTCCTCAACCCTTCGTTGTTCGAGGTCTAGTGTGATGATTACTGGTGGATCTCGCTGGACATTTTTTTCTTGTGCGACAAAGATTACTTATCTCCCGCACGCTCTTCAACTAAGAGGGGAATAGGTAGGGAGGGAATAAGGAAGTCTGGGCGGGGAGGACGGACGAGAACCATAATGCATGTGGGGAGAACAGGCTGACAAGCGATGATCCGATGGCGTGCATGAGAGGGGAAGAATGGGAGATAAGCCAACCAATCTCCGTTGTCGGATCCAAAGCCCACGAATTCAGACATGTTTGGTTCAGACACACATGCAATTGTTTGCGAGTGTATTTCTGCACGATGCAGCGACCGGAACTCCCAAGAACCATGTACACTCACCCCTATCTCATCAAAATCGAACCCGTTCCCTTCTCCTCCTTCGGGAACTTCCTAAACATATCCTTCATCTTGTCCATTGGCGTCGACAGCATACCCGCCACCGTCTCATACGGCGGCTTGTTCGGCGCATCGGGGTGGCTGTGCGTGGGCACAAAGTGTTTGGTGCGAGCGAAGCTCATGGCCAGATCCTGCGACTCAGACTCCTCGAGCACTTGCTCCAAGGCGGGAAGATCCTCGTGCTCTTCCCTCTGAAGTGCTCCAGCATGTTGCCCCACATGCTTTGCAACACGGGCATGAACTCGCCGCTTTGGGGATCCATGTCTTGGAACGTGTACAGTTGCTCCTTGATCTGTTTCGAGCGCTTAGTACCTATGACCAAACCATCATGAGAAAAGCAGGCGTACTGTCTGATGCTGCGACCGGTCCTTCTCAGCCATCCCCTCTCCGTTAGGCAGATACGTCTCGAACGCCGGGTATACCACAATCTCCTCGGCAACCGAGTGTCTTGCCAGCTCCCACGTGAACTGGTTCTGCCACCGCTTGATCGTGTTAACGTCCTTGCTGACCATCATGTTGTTGTAGCACTTCTCCAACTCGCGGTGGTCGCGCTTCACCGGCTCCGATACGCGCGGGCTAGAGCTCTGGAACCGCACCTGTGCGGCATTGCCAAACGGATGGCCGTAAATTCCGGCATACCTGCGTTGGATCGCCCGGGCGATGGTGGCAGGTCGCATGCGATACATGATGGTGGCTCAAGATTAATCATCCAGCCAATTTGAGGCACAATGCCGAGACAAACTCCCTCGCTTCGATGCTGGGCGGCAGGGTGTTATTTTCCCACGGAGAGGCCATCGGAAACGTCACCGGCACGACGCGAGCCTTACGAGAGAGTGATACATGACTCAGTGAATGGTTGGTGGGCTTTTTCTGGACCTTAACGTCATCTTGCCATATCTCGCGGAGTAAGCGAAATGTTGTGGACGCCCAACACCTGATCGACAGAGGGGCTGCCGGTTTCTACCCGGCCATAACTTGACCTGCAATGGCGATGATTAGTTGGACTGCTGCAATATGGAAACCCGTTGCCATTAGCTGTTCCGACACTCGCGATATCTGGTTCCAGGGATTTCTTGGTGGGTAGACATCAGGGTGGAGGCTCGGAAGTCATCGCGCGCTCGAGCAGAGGTTAGGCTAACGTGTAGCGCCTCGCGCACCGAGTCGTCCGAAACCGTTAAGCCGTTGCGTCGCTAGCTCCTCGCCGGCGTCACAGCACGGACCTTAGTGCCGCTTATCTGGAGGTTAGCTCCGGGCTTTCGTTGGTGGCCTCGCCGTCTCGGCTGCAATGGGCTCAAATTTGTATGTTCGAGAACTGGAAAACGGGGAGGCACTTGGTATCGTCCGTTATTCCCGGCAAGCAACTCTGGTCGGGTGGTGGGTGCGGCCGAGAAAATGTTGCTGGCCAATCGGCAGTAGACAGCGCCCTGCAGTGAGACAGTATTGACATCGAGAAGCTGCTGCGGTGAGCGGTGCATGTGAAAGCCAATGGGCCGAAGGTACGCCTGCCATGTCGCGACGCGACTGCTCCCGAACAGTCTGATGTTGGCAGCGGATGAGAAAGCTTAAAGAGCGCCATCGCTCGATTGGATGTAGGCCAGAGAGAAAGCCCTTGAGCCCTCATCCCGTCCAGCTTCCACCTTCTGTTGTCCAGCTCTTCAAGCCATCCAACGCCTGGCCCCGTGCTCTCCTACCTACTTTCAGCAAGCCGACATTCATCTCGAGAAAGAGCTGCATCACCTCCAAGATGAGCACACCGATCCGCCGAGCGAGCCTCACCATCCCCATTGAGGGCATGAGCAAGAACACCGACACGGCCTTCGGTAAACGCCTCATAGTCAACATCATCGACGAGCGGGCGTACGAGAATCCCGTGCGCGAATGGGTCTGGGTCCCCCGGACGAACAACCCCAAGGACGGATGGAAGGTGATCACATACGTGCAAGCTGCCAATGCCATCAACCGCGTGGCGCACAAGGTCGTCGCGACGTCGGGCCTGCCGAAGAAGGGCGAGTTCCCGACTGTTGCCTTTATCGGCCCCAATGATGTGCGCTACCTCATCTTCGTGCTGGGCTGCGTCAAGGCGGGCTACCAGGGTCTCCTGATCTCACCGCGCAACTCGATGGAGGGGCAGCTAAACCTATTCGAGCTGACCAACTGCCGCACGCTGTGGTTTGACGGCATGTTCAAGGAGGTGGTGCAGTCGTGGCAGCACGAGCGAGACATGCAAGCCATCATGATACGGCCCCTCGACAAGTGGTTCCCGGAAGAGCGTGTCGATCCGTATCCGTATAAGAAGACCTTTGAGGAGGCTGAGTGGGATCCGTTATTGGTACTGCACACGAGCGGGAGTACGGGGCTACCCAAGCCGGTTTTTTGCAGACAAGGGATGTTGGCAGTCGCGGACAAGTTTCACAACATGCCTACATATGAAGGCTACACCATGGTTCTGCCGAAGATGGCGCAAATTTCGAAGAGGATGCTGCATCCCAGTAAGTCTCCCTAGCAGCTAGGAAGTCGAATGCGTGCTAACAACTCTGGAAGTGCCACTTTACCACGCGGCGGCCATGTACATGTCATTGATCATGATCCATTACTGGGACACGCCAGCCGCGCTAGGAATTGGCGATCGCCCCCTGTCCTCTGATATGGCCTTGGAGTGTCTCAAGTACTCCCACGCGGACTCGGTGGTTCTGCCGCCCGCCATTTATGAAGAGCTGAGCCAGATCGACGATGCGATCGATGTGCTGAAAGGCCTGTCCTTTGCCGCATTCGGAGGCGGTTAGATACCCCAACCCTCGATGTGCTGGCCCACGCTGACAACATACCAGGCAACCTTGCACGAGAAGCAGGAGATAAACTCGTGAAAGGGGGTGTCACGATGATGAACTTCATAGGAGCAACCGAGTACGTTCGCAATGCGTTTGTCGTTGGGACTTTGCTGATCAGGCAGGTTCTGCCCCTTCCCCCAATATTGGCAAGAGAAGCGGGAAATGTGGCAGTGGTTCATCTTCAACCCGGAGATATTCGGGTGCGACTGGAGAAAGGTCGAAGAAGAGGATGCGTATGAGATGGTGGTCGTGCGCAAGGATAAAAACCCAGGTTTCCAAGGCTTCTTTTACACCTTCCCCGATGCGAAGGAGTACGACACCAAGGACTTGTACAAGCCACACCCAACTCTGAATAACCATTGGATCTATCACGGCCGGTCGGACAACATCATCGTCTTCTCGAACGGCGAGAAGCTCAACCCCGTCAGCATCGAGGCAATCATAATGGGCCATCCCAAGATCAAAGGAGCCCTGGTAGTCGGCTTTAACCGGTTCCAACCTGCACTTATCCTCGAGCCGATGGAACATCCAAAGACCGAGGAAGATCACAAACAAATCATTGACGAGGTGTGGCCGCTAGTCGTGAAAGCGAACAAGGAGACCGTCGCTCATGGTCAAATTGGACGTTCGATGATTGCGCTGTCGGAGCCAGACAAGCCGTTCCTCCGAGCAGGGAAGGGAACCATCCAGCGGGCTGGTACGGTTCGGATGTACAGAGAGGAGATCGACAAGATCTACCGAAAGGCAGGAGAAGTTTTATCATCTGAGATTCCGAAGCTCGATCTCAGCTCAAAAGAGGCGCTAGCGACCTCGATCAAGACGTTATTCGAGAAGACGCTTCAATCGCCAAAGCTCGATGCAGACACCGATTTCTTCACCGTCGGCATCGATTCGATGCAGGTGATCTCAGCTTCCAGGCTCCTTCGCGCAGGTCTACAGGCGGCGGGGATCGAGGTGGACGCCTCCGCCGTGGCAACTCGGGTGATTTATGGCAACCCAACCTCGAAGCGGTTGGCGGAGTACTTGTTCGCCGTCGTGCAATCCGGAGGAAAAGATGCCACAGGTGTCGATGAGCTGCAGGAAATGCGGTCCATGCAGGTGCTCTATCAGAAGTACACGGCAGACATGAAGAGCGGTGACATGAACAAGCCTCCACCGGCAGACGAGGACCAGACCATCGTCATCACCGGCAGCACGGGCGCTCTTGGCTCGTACATGTTGCACTTCGCATCGGCTTGCCCTCGTGTCAAGAACATTATTTGTCTCAATCGCTCGGAGGACGGGAAGACGCGCCAAAAGCGTGAGAGCTCGAAGCGCGGGCTGAGCACCGATTTCTCCAAGGTCGAATTCTACCACGCGGACATGTCGAACATGGATCTCGGGCTGGGAAAGAGGGTGTACGATCGACTCCTGAAAGAGGTCGACCGTGTGATCCACAACCAATGGCCGGTAAACTTTAATATCCCTGTTGAATCGTTCGAGCCGCACATCCGAGGCGTGCGCAACCTAGCCGATTTCAGCCGAAAGGCCGCGAAGCGGGTTCCCATCGTGTTCATCTCGTCCATTGCGACCACTGAGACTTGGGATAAGCGGGGGCCCGTCCCGGAGAAATCCCTGCGTGATTTCAGCACGGCTGTCGGCGGTTATGGGCGTTCCAAGCTTGTCAGCAGCCTCATCCTCGAGAAGGCTACAGAGGTGGCCGGTGTTCCCGGCGAGGTAATCCGTGTCGGACAGATTGCCGGGCCCATAAGCGAGAAGGGATTCTGGAATCGGCAGGAGTGGTTCCCCAGTATTGTCGCCAGCTCGGTGTATCTTGGCATGCTGCCGGACAATCTTGGGTGGCTGAACACGGTCGACTGGACGCCCATCGAGGGAATTGCGAACGAGGTGCTCGAGATTTCGGGTGTCACGTCGAAGGTAGCAATCGAGGACATCAACGGGTACTTTCACGGCGTCAATCCGGTCGAGGAGCAGTGGGCTTCGCTTGCGCCGGCGGTGATGGAGTTCTATGGCGATCGCATCAAGAAAGTTGTTAGTTTGGACGAATGGGTCAACGCGCTGGAGAAGAGCCAGGGGGAGACGGAAGACGTCACCAAGAACCCGGGTATCAAGCTGATCGATACGTACAAGGCGTGGAACGAGGCGGCTAAGTCGGGCCACGGCCACGTCCGGTTCGACATGACGCGGACGAAGCAGTGCAGCAAGACGATGCGCGAGATGCAGGCAATCACGCCCGAGCTGATGAAGAACTGGTGCAGGCAGTGGGCGTATTGACCGACGGGTGTGCGCCGTGAGGGAAAATTGACGTATTAAAGTTGCAGATAGACTAGAATCCAACTGAGCCGATTCGCATTGCGGTGCTCGAGCTGAGTGCAATGTTTGTGCCAGTGCCGGTGGGAAATCGTCTGACAGATTGTGGCATCGGCAATTGCGGAGGCCCGCGATTGTGCCCCGCATCGCCCCATATTCAACGCGTCACGTCTGCCCCGGCCCCACCCCGACGTTCATCGTCACTGCAGTCAGTATTCGCGGCTTTGCCTTGTCAATTCATTGCCTCGTAAAAGTCGGCGTCCAGCTCTGAAGACGTAGGAGAGACCGGTGGAAAATGGGGGCTTTCTGTCGGCCCCTCGTCATCGAAGGCGTCCCTGGCGACGGTTGGCTCGAAATAGGTCACAGATATGCCGGTACCCTTCTTCTGTGCCAGGTCGTGCAGGGCGTCCATCCTGTCCCACGGCCAAATTGGGGGCGCACCGCTCCATACATCTGGCTTGAAAATGATGTGAATCTCCTTCAGAGGCGAACCGCAGGCAGTTGCGGTGAGGATAAATTTCCGCACCCAGATTGTTTCGGTGTTGCTAAATTCTTCCAGGTGTGGACCGATCTGTTGGTCGTTGCTCGCGAAGTCCCACGTGAACTTTCGAAGGCGAGGTGCAGTAAGGATTTCTTCCTGTCCCACCCAGCCTCCAGTGTTGCGGTATGGCAGGGTCAACTCTTCGAGGCTCGTGAACCTGGCAAGATCCGAGCCAACTAACCCCACTTCAGAGTTGTAGAGTGTTCCGATTTCGATGAAACGAAGTGTTTCCCTATGCGGTGCGAGCAGAGAGAATACCCGTGGTAGCGTCCATGGCCCATCGGTCGATTCGTCGTAATACTCACTGTTTTCGTGAGAGAGATGGAAACGGAAGCGCTCGAGCTTAAGGGGGCCGCGCAAGAAGTACTTGAGATTGGTGGGCCCATCAGGAAAGGCATAAATTGCGAGCGAAGTAAGAGATGAGAATCTTGTCTGGTGTAAAGATAAGCGTGGCTGCCAGGGGGACAGGAGCACAAGCGGTGCGGCGAGGCTTGATAACACTCACCTCCGGGTTGCTTGCGCTGAGCCACGGGCCGGACTCTACGATACAGTGTGCAACAAACAGGGACTTGAGGTTGGGAACAACACCTAATGTCTCACGTATGTCGCTGAGTGTGACTTGGCAGCAACCTACGAGGGCCACCTCCTCCAGCTCGTCCATATGACGGGCAGCTGTGCAAACCACTTCCCACAGTCCGTCCTCTGCATCCTTGATGCCGAGCCCCCTAAACAGGCGGAACTGCTTGGTCCGGTCAAGAAAGCTGGCCAGGTTGATAACGGATTGTATGACGCAATCGAAACCCACGGGCGAATAGGGGTCGAATTCTGGAGCGTTAGACAAATGAATATCAAGCGAGCGACAATAGTTTCGGAGCGGAGGGTTTTCCTCGAATGAGCGGAACAGGTGAAAGGCTCGTCTTCTCATCAGCTCGCGGTCATAGTAGTAATTGTAGGTGGTTGAGAAGCCAATTCGGAGCCGTTCGTACAGGTACGGTGTGGTGATGCTGCGGAGGCGGCGGCAAACCAATGTGAGCGATCTGGCGAGCTCGGAGTCGGTCGCGACAGGCTCGTCGCCCCAGACGAGGAGTGCCAGCGGTTTCTGTGTCCGAATCGCCAATTCAACAATTTCCACGAGCAACTCGTTTGGCAGCTTGAGTAACATCGCGGGCGGCTTGGCGGCAACGGATTGGTCCGCTGCGTCCTCAGGCTCGACAACAGTTCCATCGATCCGAGATTCGGGTTTGGTTCCCCGCTGGACAAGACGGGTCTGATCCATTTGGCGGGGATATCACGGGATGGATGAGGAACGTGGGGGAAGTCTTGACGGTAGAACCAGGGGCCGGGAAAATGAGAACTTGCTGAAATTCATTGTGTCGCACAAACAGGCAGCAACCTGCGGTCTGAAAAATATTGACACAATGTTTGCCCATTTGCCCCTGCCTAGTCGGTTTTTGGACTGCTCTGCCGGGTCACCCCTACGGCGATTGGCTAGATCTGGGTTAATCGCGATAGGATGGCCCAGACCTTCCCCGTTCGGGACATGGTTTCTTGGCAGTTGGTCAATCATCGCCAGTGGCAGTCGTTGCTTTTGCACACGTTTGCACAGTTTTACACCAACAGCGCTGCAGCTTTTGTGCAGGCCGTCAGCCTCTGAAATGTCTCGGCTCGGCAACCGCAAGCCCCTCTCGGCCCTATCGGATCGCCGACCGCCAATGAGCGGCAACCCTCCCGCACCCTCAACCCTGGCCGTCTGTTTAGCCCAACCCGGATTCGTTGCGAAATGTGTAATGTGTGATAACCACCCGATGGTGTTGTGGCAGCGTCTTTCCCTCGAGTGAGGGTGCGAAGTCTTTCGGCGACACTTTCAACTTACCTTACCCCCCGCCGTCATTCAAGGAGTTGTCCTTTTCGTTTTCCGTCGACCATGAAGCTCACGACCTTTATTCCGAGGGACGTTTCGGCTGACTTGGCACGACTGTCTCACACCATCCATCCCAATTGGCGGTCCATCTCCTGCCTCCAGCAGCCGCCACAACTCCCACCGCATCCCGATCACGAACGTCCGAGTCCACCCCGCTCAAACCGCAAATACCTCTCCTCCCTCCATCCCGGCCCCCACCTCCTCACAACCACCACCGCCGGACTCGCCGCCAGCACCACCAGCCCCAAGAACAAATACGTCCACCCATACCCCCACGCATCAATAACATACTGCACCACCGCCGTGCCCACCGCACTAAACGCCGCCCTCGTCAAGTTAAACGTCCCCGACACCCGCCCCGGATTCATCGGATACAAATCCACCAACAGCGTCGTCAGCACATTCACGGGGCCACTGACCCCCGCCCCGGCAAAAAACAACACCACCAGCGGCGCCGCCAGCCCCGACCCTGAATCCACCACCCACCCCCACGCCGCAATCATCCCCACCGCCAGCGCTGTCCACGGCCACACCAGATCCAACCTCGCCCTTTCAATCGGAAACCGCCGCACCGTCTCAGCCGAATGATCCGCAGGATCAACGCCAATACTCCTCGCCATCCGTGCATAGTTCCAGTTCATGAGCTTGCCGACCGCCGCGGCGCCGAGGACGGACCCCGCAGAGAAAGGGATGAAGCATAACCCGACTTGCAGGTCGTTGAAGGTGTAGCGGCGGCGGATGACGTCCTGGAGGGGGACGAGGAGGGCGTAGTTGGCCATGACGAAGAGGGACATGAAGAGGAGGAGGGGACCGACGTCTTTTTCGAGGACGATAGCGAGGGCGGCAAGGATGTTGGGGAGGGGGAGTTTACGGCGGAGTTTGGTGGGAGTGGTGGCGGTTGTGGCTGTGGTTGGGGGGGATGGAGACGGGGAGGGGGTTTGGCGGTGGCGTGAGGATAGGGAGGAGTTGAGACTGGGAGGGGCGATGGAGCCGTTTCCAACGATGTTGCGCGCTGTCTGGGAGTTGCGTCTGGTCAGGGATTGCTAACTTGTCTTGGGCAGGGATGGAACTCACCTCAGGAACGAACGGGACATAGATGACGAGAAAGACCCCCGCGCCAATAACAAGGAACCAAAACGTCGACCGCCATCCAAGGAACTGTGTTAATATACCGCCGATGATGGGAGCCAGAGCTGGAGCGAACATGATACTGGCCTGCACAGCCGTGATGTACCCGCCGCGATCAGCAGCGGTGGTGAAATCCGCCATGACCGCACTACCGATAGCCACCGTGGCAGACGAGCCAGTGCTCTGCAGGGCTCGCAGCACCAAGAGAGCGGCATAGTTGTTCTGCATGGCCAGTCCGATATTCGCGCCGATGTAGATGATGAACGTGGCGATATAAACGGGACGGCGGCCGATTCGATCGCTGAGATCGCCAAAGAAAAGCGGTGCTATGGCTTGCATGACCTGGTACAAGGTCACGGTAAGGTTGATGTCGGCGACGGAGAGGTTGTAGGACTCTGCGATGGGCGTGATGGCGGGGAGGTAGATGAAGGAGGAGAATGGCGAGAAGAGGGTGCTGAAGACGGTCATGAGGACGAGGAAGATCTTCATCCGGGGGGAGAAGATTGTGTAGGGCGGTGGTGTTGGCTGGCTCTCGGCGGGCGCGCTGTTGAGCATCGCGGTGTCATTTGGATTGTCGTCATTGCGCCCAACTGCTGCTTCGATATCGGAACTGCTGTTCTCGGCGCTTGTTCTTGCAGCTCGGCTGGTGATGCCATCGTGCTCGGGGCTCTTCTCATTGGACATCGCGGCCGTTGAGACAAGACCCCGCATTCAAGACAAAGATGCCTCGACAAATGTCCAGGATTTCGCCAGAAGGCTTGGCACACCTCTTGGTAGTTATACTCGAGAAGCAAACTATTTTGATGTTTTCAAAGGACCAATTGGCTGTCATCATCGAGGTGCGTGTCGTGGGTTTGGGCGTATGGAGTTAAGGGAGTTAACAGAACACCAGCGGCACGGTGATAGAGCTTAGTAACCCCGCCGTTCGCCGCCGTCGGCACCGATGGCGAATGAGAGGCCGTCGTGGCTCGCTGAACGCCGCCGGCAGCGAGGCTGCTTGTCTATCAAAAGGCTGCCGCATGATAATGTAAGTGATTCTGAGCTGTTGATGACGTTCAAAAGTCATTTGCTTCACTCATGCCACGGGTATATCAGGCTGCGGTGGCGGGATTGTCATGAGCACTGACAAAAGACTCCAGGTTGACAAAAGAGACGGATTGAATGATATTGTCCAGAGGTCCCATTCAATCTTCGCGATGAAGCAGCCTTTGAGTGTCGAAAGGACCATCTCAGATTCCAAGACAGCCATCACTCTCCGCATTCACTTCCCCGAAACACTCGTCCTCGAGCCAGCCAGCAACGTCGCTGCAACGGCCGCTGCACCACCGCCGACACTATCTTTATCAGCATACGCCATTGAGAAGTCAGCTACAAAGTCAGGAGCCAAATACCTGGTCATCTCTCTCGACCTGGACGCCCCATTCCCATCCTTCCCCATCCTCAGCCCGATCTTACACGGCATCCAAGCAGACCTTGTTGCCGGGACGGTCGACGAAAATGGCTTCGCCCCCTTGGAAGGTCCCCCCAACTGGCAAGTGATGCCGTACATCGGACCGGGCCCACCCAAGCTGAGCGCACCCCACCACTACGTGTTCATGGTATTCGAACAACCCGAAGGAACAGACGCCGCCAAGATCAGGAGCGCGCTTGGACTGGAAGGCCGTGGGACCGGTTTGATGCCGAGGATGCGGTGGGATCAGGAAGCGTTTGAGAGGAAGCTGGGTCTGGGTGACGTGGTGGCTGGCAATTTCTTCTTCTCGAGGGGCTGATTGTTATCGGGAAATTAGGTAACACCATGCTTGGCTATGCGCTTGATATGCCCTCATCCGGTGGGAAATCATGTCATCGAAGGTCTGCGAGGCTCGAATAGGGCCGCGCGTTGCCTCGGATACGGGACATACCAACCTTGTATCAAATGACATGACATCCGATATCTTAGTGTAGACTGTGATCCACAATCCATCATCCTACTGGTAACCCAACAGGGGCAGATATCCTACAACCATCAAAAGTCCCCGAAACGCCCTAGCTGAAGGAATAGGAGCGTAGCATACGGACCGAACCTCGGACTCTGTGAAAGCTTAGGCGCTCGGATAAAGGACGTGTCGCTGTGCCGCGAAAACCGTTTGCCCCATGGCAGCCTGGCACATGCACGTCAGCGGCGAGACCAAGTACCTCTACTCCCGACCATGTTTCCATGTTATCCAAAAATCTACACCGTTGTACCGAGACTTGCCCCTTTTCGCAACGGCGCAGCCTCACCGGCCAAGAATCTCGTGGACTGACCTTAAAGGCCCAACCACACATGGCGTGTCTGCACAATGAATTCACCACTTTCCCAGCACCATCGCCACTCACATCACCCATACCTTCCAGGTTACTTAACTAAGAGAACAAAACCTTTTGCTACCTACCTCACCATCCTCCCCTGCAACTTGAACTTCTTTCAAATGATCCCCTTCTCAACCATCACCTACTCCGACTTTTCCACGCTCGCCAACACCCTCACCGGCACGATGTCCTCCCCCACCCCCAGCCCATCCTTCACCCCTCCGGCCACCCCAAAACCCCCATCTCCATCCACCTCCACCCCCCGCCTGCAACGCATCCCCGCCTCCGCCGGCGCCTCGGCCGTGCTCTCTGCCCTCCGCGCTGACGGCGCCGTAATCATCAAATCCCTCTTCACCCCTTCTCAAATCGCGTCTCTCAACACTGAAATCTCCCCCGCCATGGCGCCCGTCCCCCCCGGCTCGCAGTCCGCCTCTCCCTTCCTAATCTCCTTCCACGGCACCAACACCAAGCGCCTCAACAACATCGTCTCCCTCAGCCCGACCTTCCGGCACGAAATGCTCGAACACCCGCTCATCCACGCGTGCTGCGAGGATATCTACCTGGCCGACGCAGGCGGGTACTGGATGAACTCGGCGCAGGTGATTGACATTGGCCCGGGGAGCGTCGCGCAGCCGCTGCACAGAGACCAATGGCAGTTTCCGATCTTCACGCACGCGGGGCCGGATGCGCCCGAGGCGAGCTGTAATTTCATTGTGGCGATGAGTGAGTTTCGGGCGGAGAATGGGGCTACGCGGGTCATTCCGGGGAGCCACAAGTGGGCGGACCTGAATGCCGAGGGGAGGGAGGAGGATGCGGTCGCGGCGGAGATGGAGGTGGGGGATGCGTGTTTTATCAGTGGGAAGGTGGTGCACGGGGGAGGGGCGAATGTTACAGAGGGGGAGACGAGGAGGGGCGTCGCGATGGTGTTTCAGTGCTCGTATTTGACGCCTGAGGAGGCGTATCCGTTTAATGTGGACAAGGAGATTGCAAAGGGGATGAGTGAGAGGGGGCAGAGGATGATTGGGTATCGGTCGCAGTTTTTGAAGGATAGTCCCGGGGTGTGGAAGAGGGATTATGGTGCGGTGGATGAGGTTTATTGCTGAGCAGCCGGCACTGAGACGGGGCAGAGGGGCGACGGACAGGCACTGTAGCAGCACATGTGAAATAGGGAATCGAGAAACTGCCTAAATTGAGTTTGGACATTCTGTTTGGTCAGTCCGAGGACAAAAATAAAGTGCAAAAATATGATGACAGAGGTGGGATTCGAACCCACGCCCCATTTCTGAGACCAGGAAGCATTTGAATGCGAAATTCAGGTGGGCCTGAACCTGGCGCCGTAGACCGCTTGGCTACTCTGCCGGATGATTGTTGAGCTGTGGAACGTTATTGGGCCTCAATACCTGCCACAAGTTTGATGCTGCAATTGCGGGTGGCGGCAATGGCAACACTTTTCCACCCCAGCGCCACACCTTGTCTCTGTTTATCAACTCATTTTCTCTTTGGCCTGTCACAGCGTAACATAGCACCATTTCCATTTCATCAGAACAGATCTGAAAACGCAACGTGAAATTCCAAGTCAAGGCTCTGGACTTCTACCAGAGTACGATATAAGAAGCGTGGCACGACCCAAACTACAGTAGACGCCTGCAATTCGTCACACAGCTTATACCTGTCTCAAAACGCAAGATCAAATATAGGTAGCGACGTAAACTGTAAATGACGTAAACAGACAGAACCCCCCAAGAAAAACTACCAACAACCCACAACTCGCAACCCATAACACGCTTCTTCTCGGCTATCTTACAATTTCCCACTCTTCGCCCCCTCCCCCTCCCCATTCCCTTTCCCATTCACACCCTCAACTCCTTTTTTCTCCTCCCTCCCCCCCTCCCCAACCGAACCCTCCATCCCCTCGTTCACACCAACACCCAAACTCCCCTGCAAAACCTCAAGCACCTTCCCATGAAACCCCTCCACCGCCCCCTCCGCATAAAAGCTCTCATTCCAACAGCTACTCACCACTAGTTCCCCCCTAAACCCCCACATAAAACACTCCAACCACGGGCCCCTCGCCGTATCCCCAAACCAAACATCTTCCACTGTCCACGTTCCCTTCTCCCCAGCGTACTCGCCGGCTATCATCCTATCCACGACGCCGAGACTGGACAGGCCGGGTGTGGAGCCTTCTAAGACGGGTTTGGTGAGGGTGGGTGTGAGGAGGCGGACTAGGTGGGGGAGGGAGGGGAGGGTGGATGGGGAGGAGGTGAGGTTGGTTTTGTAGAAGGTGTCTAGTTCTTTGGCGAGGATGAGGAAGGGTTTGGGTTTGGGGACGTCAGCGGGGGCGGAAGAGGGGACGGAAGAAGGTTTGGAAGGGGGGGAGTCGAGCGTGGAGACGACGTAGGGGAGGATGGCATGGTGGTTGGAGATGGAGTGGGTGTCGTCCGCGGCGGAGGAGGAGGGAAAGTACCGGCGGAGATCGAAGTTGCCAAAGGTGCCGAACTGGGTGCCTGCGGGAGAGGTGGAGGAGGCAGCCTGGATGGATTGCGTGGCGAGGACGACGGCGGCGTGCCAGGCAGCGGTGACTGAGATGCGATGGGCTTTGCAGGCTGCGGTGATGGCAGCTGTGGTGGCTTTGTCGGACTTGAGGAGGTGGGTGGAGTTGAAGACTGAGGGGCCAGGCAGAGGCGAAGGGACCGGGAGGAAGATCGGGGAGGTCATAGTGTTCATGGGGCCAAGGAGCTCCATGGCGTGCTGCTCGCCCCGGCCGGGATAGGGGGATCTCATGGGGAGGAGGTCCTCGGAGCGAGGAGGGAGACGGGAAACCTCAGTGCCATCGGTGCGCCAGAGGTCGTGGGGACTGGCGGGGGCTGCGAGGGCGCGGAAGAAGCGCTCGATGAGGGTCACGGCCCCACGGCCGTCCAGAGAGTGGTGCTCGCCCTGGACAAAGATCTGGCTGGCTTCCGGACAGAAGTGCATGGTCATGTATTTGGTCTTGACCATGGCCCTGTACAGATCCTGCCAGGACTTTCCCGGGGCGACGATGAAGGTTTCGTCGAGCCATGCCTCGAGCTCAGCTGGGGACGATGGTGACGTGTAGACCTTGCATTCATGTCGGTTCTCAGTTGCAAGTGTTGGGTATTGCTGGCGGACTTGCAACCAGGCGTTGCGGAGGAGAGGAACCAAGTCGTAGGCAGACCGCGTACGACTGGTAGAAGAAGGCGTGAAGCTGAATGTGACCGCGGTGCCAACGAGGTAGAGACCTGGTGATCCGGGTGTCACCGAGATGGCATTGTACATGACTTCCTGGAAGCCGTACTGCTGTGAGTAGGTCTTCTGAACCCAGGAAGGGTGGCACTGCATGGTGTCGTCGATAACTAGCGAACCCATCGTGAATGAGATGCAAGGAATGTAGAATTGCGCTCGTTTATTGAGAGAGATACAGTATCCAGGTTTGAATCTGCTACTTGCAAGTCTGCTCTACAGCCGATGACTTATATCGAGACAGGACGGGAAAGAAATCCACCATTATGCTCAACAGGCTTACAAGATGATGTCCAAAAAAGAAAGTGCCCAAGGAGCCAGGCAGCCTTGAATCCATCAGCAAGGATGGAAGCCAAGAGTACGCGAGGGTCGCCGGCGGATCCAACCCAACCTTCGGAAAGCAAACCGACAACTCGGACTCGCGCTGAACTCGTGTTGTTGGCGAGACGCTCGTAACCTGGTGGGCAGCGGAATGTAACATGAAAGACTATCCGATCAAGAGACAAAAGAAAACGCACATACGCCTGTTTATGCGCTCATGTGGCGCGGTTTTACTTCGAGGTCGTTTTGTGATCAGACCCCCAAGCTTCCTTGATCAGTTCCCCAACTCGCCTTGGCGGCGGGACCTTGCCATCAAACTGTTTAACAAGGTCCACAACATGCAACCTGTCTTCAGCGTCGCCGATAACCCCGGTGAGATCGAACGCGCCAAGCCCAACGGCCGCCTCGAGGTTGTCGATGAGCTCTCGCAGTTGTTGCAATCCCCCGGGAAACCGGTCCGGATACTCCTCCGCCAACTTCTCATTCGTCGGCAAGATCCCCCCCTCGTGCTTCATAAGCTTCTCGATAGGCTGGTGGGTGACCTTGAGCTTGCGCCCAAGAGCCCTCTCGAATAGGTCGACCAGCCCATTGGGAGAGATGCTGCTTGTCGCCGTAACCATGACATCCGGCCACTCCTCCAGCTCCATCGCAAGAGCGATGTACCGCGCACAGTCCTTGGTGTGGGAAATGTACATCCTAGCTTCGCCGTCCCCAGGGATCAAAGCCATGTCATGTTCAGGATCAACGAAGAGCGCTAAGGGGCGCAGCGCGCTCTGGACCTTCGGCATTCCGAAGTAGTCCATGAACATGCCGGGGTATATGAACGAGTACTCGAGCCCAGTGGTCTTATCAAGCGCTTCGCGGGCCAATACGTGGTATTCCTTTTCCGGATACGGGAAATGGTCGTCATCGACCTCGTAGTCGACGTTGAACTCGGAGGGAATGAAGCGCTTGACACAGTTGCTCCGATCCGCAGTACGAATTAGGCGTAGCTGGGCGTCTGAGACTTCCTCGTTGTCCATGATGAAAGTACAGATGATAGTGCTGATGTTTCTCACTGCGAGCTGGGTGGCTAGAGCGGTCTCGGAGGAGTAGTCGGTTTGGATGATGGGATCGTAGGATTTTCCAGTCAGTGGCGAGACGCGGGTCGACCCGTCGCCGGCCTGTGGGTGTCTCGTCAGTCGGCCAATCAGAAATGCTGCTAGGCAGATACGCCCTGCGAGGAGGGGGCGTGAGTGGCTATACTCATCGCATGGCGGTCCTTTTGCAATCTCGTCGTGGTTGCATCGGGGCACGGTGATGTGGCCCGAAGGGGTGCAGCAAGGGATCGGAGGAATGCATTTTCATACCTTTCTGGACATGACGTAGACCTCATATTTGCCTGCTTCCTCTAGCGCTTCTCTGACCAGGCGCCCAAAGTCGCCGGTGCCGCCCGCTACAACGATAGCCATCATCGTGGTCGTTTCGTGGCTGATTGGCTTCGAGTGGGAGGCGAGAATATCAAATTCGGAAGAATGCGGATGTTGGAGCTCTTTGCGTTGGTTGGAGTCGGGAAGATTGGAGCCTTGGAACTTAGTGAATCTGTGGAGGCCTCTGTTGCTGTTGCTGTCGCGCCTTCCTCGCCCTCCTCGGCCGAACATCTTGCCCCGTCTTATCTTGTTTCGCGCCTTGGCGCTTGCGTCCTTTGGTTTGCAGCAAGCGAGAAGGAACTTCTGCTTTGACATCCAAATCCTGCGCAATCCTTCATGAGAATGTGAGTTTTTCGGATCTCGGATGCTTGGAAACCTTTCACGCGCGCCCTGAGGATGGTTCATCCGGTGGCGCAATTTTCGGGCCGTAACCTTTTCTGTCATGTTGCCGCCCGCTGGCTCCTTCAGCGCCTGCGCAAGTTGTTGCCTGCCGCTCTAATATCCCGGGCAAGGATTCGGGCTGTAGATTGCGACGCTACGATCCGTCAGGTCGGTCAGCCCCCATGATGTTCCCATCAAAGTGGGGCGAAAGGGGTTTATAAACAACTGAGCCAATCAGACTTTGGAATCTGGTCAACCATCGCGTCGCCACTTACACGTCGCCCTCTTTGGACTTTCTCACCGTAGCATTCGGAAAGCCCAGCCTTGGCTCCGGCAAAGCAGGGGCAAGTTTTATAGGCCCGTCCTCGGATAGATTGAATCTAGTGACTCCTTATCACTTGCCTCTACGGAACTCGGACAGAGCACTGTGATGGATGACTGTGACGATGCGGCACCGCCTTGTCACATGCAAACCATTATCTTGGGTCTCAGAGTGTGCATCCGGTTGTCGTAAGCCTAGTCGACCGATGTGACAGTCACACCGATTAGTAGAATCGGTAGGGCGACCAATTGTAGGATTGCGAGGTATTACACAACAGCAGTCTGCAAGTCGGATCTCCTCTGGATACCGCCGAATCCTAGAATGCAGCAGTCATGCGGCCCTTAGTTTCCCCTGGATAGTCTTACCAGCACTATCACATCCTGCCGATTAGACGTTTACGGCACCAACCTGACAGCTGAGATATGCCGAAAGCGTCGGGATTGTCAATCAGCTGGCCCCCACGACTCGCGGCTGGCTGGATACGTTGCAATGAAGGAATGCGATGAATTAGAACCAAGGGGCAGTTTGTCGGATAGCACGGACGTCGAAGTGCGCGGCCTCAGAAGGAGCTGGGAATGCCATCAGGTGGAGCCAGTCATCTCCACATCTCAGCCTAGTCATCGTACGAAGGAGCTCATACCCCTCAATTCTTGCTACAAACGCATCGTTGCCTCCGAAGTACTGTACAAAGGACCAGATATTTCGCAGAATCCTTTGTTGCGGATGGAAATAGCCCCTGAACTAGACCCTAACCCTCCATGACTTGACGCAACGTGTGTGCCTCGTGGCGAAGTGTATCAGCAGTCCCGGTCGGTAGGTATCGGCCTCGGTATCGACAGCATAAAGAAGGGTAGTTCAGAGCTTAATTCTTGTGGAAAGACACGAATCCTCAACCGTTGAATTCTAATCTGCCTCCTGCACTGCCGTCATCAAAATGCGTCTAGTTTCTCCAGAGGACGACCAGGACGGCTGGCATAGTGGTATCAATGGTCTCCACATCAAAGCCACAAATGGGACCGAGGCCAGGGCGCCGACAACATGCGCTCACGAACTCTTGGAGCGTGCGTCCGAGACATACCCCGACAATATCGCCTTAGTCTGCGGGGATAGCACCCTTACATTTGGAGAACTCAACTCACTCAGCAATAGTGTCGCCAAGGCTCTTATCGACCGCGGAGTTAGCCATGGAGATCTTGTCGGCGTGGCACTGGATCGGTCCGTCGAGCTGGTGGCGGCGCTGATCGGTGTTCTGAAGACCGGTGCAGCATATGTTCCCATCGACCCGACCCTGCCAGAGGAACGGATCAGCTATATGGTTGAAGATGCCGCACCAAAAATCCTCATCACACAAACACCGAGCATGGCCGTATCAGGAGGGGCCATCACCATCTCCGTAGACTCCATCAAGAGCTCAGGGTCTCCGGACGCGAACATCACCGTCTCTCCCACCGCTCTCGCCTATGTGATGTACACGTCCGGCTCAACAGGCCGGCCCAAGGGCGTCGAAGTCACTCACACCAATATCGTCAACCTCCTCCAATCCATGCAGAAGGAGCCAGGATGCAAACCCACAGACCGCCTTCTCGCTATAACAACCGTGTCCTTTGACATGGCCGTGGTCGAACTTTTCCTCCCTCTGTTCACAGGTGCCACTGTCGTCATCGCTCAGCGGCACGAAGTCAGAGACCCAGCAGCACTGGTTGCTCTGATGAAGCGTCACAAGGTGACGATCATGCAAGGTACACCGGCCATCTGGCAAATGCTGCTCGACAGTGGCTGGTGTGGAGAACCGCGGTTAGAGAAGATCATTTCCGGTGGAGAGGCGCTACCTCGAGTGTTAGCCGACCGGCTGTTGGAATGCACGGACGAAATGTGGAACATGTACGGACCAACGGAGGTGACCGTGTATGCGAGCATATGGAAGGTGAAACGAGGAGGTGAAGTGACCATCGGAGGACCCTTAGAGAACTACCACCTTTATGTTCTCGACGACAAGCTATCCCCAGTACCGAGAGGAAATCAAGGGGAGGTGTGTGTTGGAGGCGTGGGGGTAGCACAGGGCTACCGAAATAGGAGTGCGTTAAGCGAGGAGAAGTTTGTTCGGAATCCGTTCCATGGAGGGATGATGTACCGGACTGGGGATCTTGGAAGATTTCTGGATTCTGGGGAGTTGGCCATCATGGGTCGCATGGATGGGCAGGTCAAAATCCGGGGTCACCGGGTTGAGGTTGGCGACATCGAAGCAGCCATCGCACGACACGAGTGCGTCTCTGGTGCAGCCGTTGTTTGTCGAGATGACCGCTTGGTCGCATATTTTGTCCCGAAAACGGCGACAAAACCGAATACAGAGCCACTCGACCGCGTATTACGGCCGTGGCTTGCCGAAAGATTGCCAGGGTACATGGTGCCCGCATTTATCGTCGAGATAGAGAGTTTTCCCGTCACGCCAAACGGCAAAATCGACCGAAAGGCCCTCCCCGAGCCAGGCACTTTAATCCGGACATCTCCACCTCCAGCTAATGTTGGTGCAACCGATATGGAGGGGATGATATTCCGCGTTTGGTCCAAGGTCCTAGGACACGATAACTTCCGGGCCGAGGATAGCTTCTTCGATGTCGGCGGAGACTCGGTGCGTCTGGTCCGCGTTCAAAAGGAGCTCGAAGTGCTCCTTGGTCTCCCCATTTCAGTGCCAAATCTCTTCGAATACTTTACTATCAAAGCTCTCGCCACCCATCTCGTCGGTTCGTCAGAAAAGCATGAACAGAAAGCTCAGCCGACATTGAGCCCCAGTGCGAGCGGAGATATTGCTATCGTGTCAATGGCTTGTCGTCTTCCCGGTGGCGTCACTACCCCTGAGGAGTTCTGGGAACTTCTCGAGAATGGCGACGAGGCAATCACGGAGGTGCCTAGAGACCGATGGGATGCCAACGCACTATACGATGAAAGCCCACAAGCTGCAGGAAAGTCGTACTGCCGGTACGGCGGATTCGTTTCTGACATCGAGTCTTTCGACGCCGCATTTTTTGGAATATCACCGCGGGAGGCGCGTAGCTTAGATCCTGCGCAGTATCTGATGCTCGAAACCTGCTGGGAAGGATTTGAAAGGGCCGGATATACGACAGATCAACTCCGAGGTAGCCAGACAGGCGTCTTCATCGGAACTAGCAATATCCTAGGACACCTTGCTCTCCACAAAGACGGCTCCAAGGACGTCGCAGACTTCGACGGATATACTGTCACCGGAACAGCTGGTGGCACAATGTCTGGTCGCATCTCGTACCAACTCGGTCTTCAGGGTCCGACAATGACAATCGATACCGCATGCTCTTCTTCGCTTGTCACGACGCACTTGGCTTGCACAGCACTGCGCCAAGGCGAATGTGACCTGGCCGTGTCAGGGGGTGTAAGCTTGATGCTCAACCCTGGACTGCATGTGGAATTCTCCCGGCTTCAGGGGATGTCGCCAGACGGACGGTGTCGCGCGTTTTCCGCCGATACACAGGGTACTGGATGGTCGGAGGGGTCCGTAGCTGTGGTGCTTAAGCGTCTCTCTGACGCCCAGCGCGATGGCGATACCATCCATGGCGTGATTCGTGGGAGCGCTGTCAATCATGATGGTCGCAGCGCCAGTTTGACCACTCCCAGCGGTGCGGCTCAGCAGCGCCTCGTCCGTACGGCGCTCTCTGCAGCAAAGCTGCAGCCATCCGATATCGACTATGTTGAAGCACATGGAACCGGGACGAAACTTGGTGATCCCATCGAGGCCACGGCATTAGGCGAGGTGTTCGGCCCCGGTCGTGCGACAGGAGAGCCTCTGTTCATCGGATCTGCGAAGTCTAACATCGGCCATACCCAAGCTGCCGCTGGGCTTGTTGGGCTGCTGAAGGTCACGCTGGCAATCCAGAACGGTATGCTGCCAGAAACATTACACGTGACAAAGCCTACCCCCGCCGTGGACTGGCAGGGTGCCAACATGATGCCAGTTATGAGCAACCGCACTTGGCTGGCAAAGCAGATGCGGCCGCGCCGCGCAGGGATCAGCGCCTTCGGTATCGGTGGAACGAATGCTCATGTCATTGTTGAGGAACCGCCGAGACGGGCCACAAACGGGGACGCTCCAGTTCGGAAGGTGGCAACTCGCCTCCCCGATAGGCTACCGTTTCTTCTTTCTGGGGACTCTGACGTAGCCCTTCGTGAGCAAGCCGATAAGCTTCATCGCCACATCATCAGTACCACGGATGGCCTCAGCGATATGGCATACTCTTTGACAACGACGCGCAGCCACTTCAGGAAGCGACTGGTATTGACGGCGAGGGATGAGACTGATTTGTTGGGGCAGCTCAGTGCCATTGCTCGCGAAGAACCGGTCTGCGACACTGTCGAGGCAACAAAGTTAGTAATGCTGTTTACTGGCCAAGGCAGCCAGTACCCAGGCATGGGCAAGGACCTGGCTAAGACATACCCAGTATTCGACAAAGCCATCCGTGAAATTGCTGTGCAGTTCGACGCCGAATTGACAGTACCGCTGCTCGAAGTGATGTGGGGTGAGCCCGAAAGCGCAATAGCCGCATTGCTGGATCGCACCGACTTTTCCCAGCCTGCGCTGTTTGCGCTGGAGGTGGCTCTTTGGCGACTGTGGAAAAGCTGGGGCGTGTCGCCGGAATTCGTCCTTGGCCACAGCTTGGGCGAGTTGGTGGCAGCGCATGTGGCGGGCGTGTTTGACCTCTCGGATGGGTGTCGGTTAGTCGCTGCGCGTGGGAGGCTGATGCAAGCGCAGGCGGGCAATTACGGCATGGTATCCCTCGAAGCGAGCGCCGAAGAGACGGCGGTGGCCATTGAACGATTGGGTCGCGGCGCTGAGGTTGAGGTTGCGCTTCACAACACAACGGACCAGACAGTCATATCTGGTGTCAAGGACGCCGTCGACGAAATTGCCCGCGACTTCGCTGCGCGCGGCCGTAAGGCAAAGACCATCGTGGTAGGCCATGCCTTCCATTCGCGGTTCATGGACGGCATGATAAAGGAGTTTCGAGCTGTCGCAGCAACGGTCGACTTCAACGCGCCGTGTCTCAAAATCATCAGCAGCGTCAGCGGAAGAGAGATAGAGCCTGGGGAGATGGAGAAAAGCGGATACTGGGCCAAGCAGATTCGAGAGCCTGTTCGGTTCGCCGACGCAATCCAGACATTGGGAAGGCACAACGTCAATGTTTTCCTTGAGCTTGGGCCGCAACAGGTGCTTTGTGGGATGGGCGCCGCGTGTCTTTCTGTTTCCGGAAAGAACCATCTGCAGCCTGCTCTCTGGATGCCTTCGCTCACGCGCGACAAAGACAACACATTGCTTCTGCAGCGCAGCCTTTCTCATCTGCACATGCGCCATGTCTCCATTGACTGGGAAAACTACTTCAAGCCATTTGGCTGCCAGCGGGTGCAACTGCCCACCTATGCATTCCAACGAAAACCAGTTGTCCGGACGTGGGCACACAGCCAGGAAGGAACGGTTGCTTCCTCGACCAACTCCGATACCGATTCAGGCAATATGGACCGCCAGGCACGAAAAAACTACCTGGAGGGCCTCCAGTTTGGCATATCATGGCGTCAAGTGCAAGGAACTGGTCACGGTCCCAGCGGAACGTGGGGTTATGTGGTTCCAGCGAGCAACAACACACTGTGGGTGGAGCAGATGATAGCCGGCCTTCATGCTGCCCACCTCGCTCTCGTTCATCTTGAGAAATTTGAGGATACCGCCCAGCAAAGCGAGAAGCTCGACGGGGTCTTCTGCCTCTGGGACTCAGAGGCCGCCGTCATTCAGCAGGCGGAAGAGCTCGTCCCTATCGCGTTGGGACAGCTGCAGATGGCCGCTCGGACCCAGTTCTCCCTGCCAATTGTGTGGCTGACGAATCATGCTATCGGCATGGGAGAAAAATCAGACGACCGCGACATCAAACCCGGAGTGGGGCCGTTGCTGTGGGGCCTGGCCCGGACCACCCGGAGCGAACACCCGGAGCTGCGGTTGCGCCTCATCGACTTGCCCAAAGACATGTGGTACACAAGTATCGCATCGGCTTTATCTATTGAATCGGAGCCGGAGTGTGCTGTTCGTCGCCATCAGGTGTATGTCCCACGCATGGGGCCCATCTGGTCACCCCCAAAGCCAGAGAATGAGCCTCCAATGATCCGAACCGACGGCGCCGTGTTGATCACCGGAGGTCTAGGCTACTTGGGGAAGTGTGTAGCACGGCGGTTGGTGCGCGATCATGGTGTTCGTCATCTGGTACTCATCTCTCGCCGTGGCACGGAGGCCCCCGGTGCTGATACCCTGACTGCAGAGCTTGAGAAACACGGCGCCAAGGTCACGATCTTCGCTCTGGATATTGCCAACGCAGACGATGTCAACAAAGTGATGAAGATTTTCAACAAGAGCTATCCTCTTCGAGGTGTCATCCACGCCGCTGGTGTATCAGACTCAGGTGTCCTGTCATCAATGACGGGAGATCGATGTGCGACAACAATTGCACCGAAGGTACACGGAGCATGGCTATTGCATGAAGCGACTCAAAAGATGGACCTGGACCTATTTGTGATGTTTTCCTCAATATCTGGCGTTCTGGGCATGGCCGGGTTGGCGAATTACGCGGCGGCCAACAACTTCCTTGATGCGTTGGCTTATCTCCGCCGTGGGAACCGATTGCCCGCTACCACTGTAGCGTACGGAACATGGGCAGGAGACGCGGGCATGGCTTCCAAACTTGCTCGCACCGCACACTCCCACCTTGCCCAGTTTGGCCTTGGACCCCTACCACCGCATGATGGACTGGGGGTGTTGGAGTATGCAGTCAGAACCCATCGGCCGTTGACAGTTGGGGCCGTGCTCGACCTCGAGCGGATCCGAAGCTATTATGAGGAACAGAGTGGTGGTGTTCCGCCGCTGTTGAGGGAGTTGCTGCCAAAAACTCAAGGCCCATCCACCAAGACGAGCGCTTCCACCCGCATTGACTTACGCAAAATGTTGAGGCAGTTCAAGGCGGACAGGCACTACGATATTGTCCTCGGCATGGTTCGCCGGGTTGTTGCCAAGACACTGGGCTTCACTAATCCGGACGAGGTGGAAGTTAACCGCCCTCTGAAGGAGATCGGAATAGACTCCTTGACAGCCGTGCAAGTGCGCAACAGCTTGGCATCGCTGACGGACTTGACACTCTCGGCAAATATCGTGTTCCTCCATCCAAACCTCAGAGTGCTAAGCCAGGTCCTCCTGACCATGGTCCTGGCAGCTGAATCCAAAGAAAAAGAGGACGAGTTGTTGGAAAGCGCGTCTGAGACAACGGCGGCCAGCGGCACTTTGGACGCGACGGCCATCAGCAGTGGTCGCCTCGACGCGAATCTGACATTTCCCAATGTCACAGATAGTCCCGCCTGTTTCCCAGGGGACGTTCTTCTCACTGGCGCCACAGGCTTCATGGGCGCTTTCATCTTGCACGAACTCCTCAAACACAACATCACCACCCGTTGTCTCGTCCGTGCCGCTTCTCCTTTGGCTGCCCTCGAAAGGATCACCGCCGTCCTCGAGTCTTACTCCCTCTGGTCACCAGAATTTACACCTCTAATTGACCCTATCCCAGGAGACATCTCTCAACCGCTTCTCGGCCTGACAGAGGACAGTTTCGTGGACCTATCAACGAGTGTAAACACCATCATCCACTCCGCCGCTCTCGTCGATTGGCTCCTCCCTCTGGAGTCCTACGTCGGGCCCAACATCATTTCCGCCCACGAAGTCCTCCGCTTGGCAAACTATGGCCTCCCAAAGACAGTCCACCTCATCTCAACCATCTCCACTCTCCCAATACACACGGGCCTCGGTCTAGTCGAAGGCGACATGGAGTACGGCTACGGCACCTCAAAGTACATTGCCGAGCGCCTCTTCTCCGCCGCTCGCTGGCGCGGTGCCAAGACCTGCGTATATCGTCTTCCATATGCCACGGCATCGAGTGCAACAGGTCACTTCCGGCGGGACCGCGGCGATTTCCTACACAACCTTATTCTAGGATGTCTGGAATTGGAACAATTTCCTGATGTGGACGCCGATATGGGCGCTGTGTTGCCCGTGGACTATCTCGCGCAGACGATTGTTGCCATCGCAACGCGGGACTTTGAGCGGGTGGGACGGGATTACGACTTCCTGCATAAGCGGGCAGTGAGTTGCGCTGACTTCTTCAGGACTGTTGGGGAGGTTAGGGGTACGGAGGTGGATATCGTGCCGTTTGGGGTATGGAAGGAGCGCGTTATGGAGTACGCGAAGAGTCATCCGACGAGTGCGCTGGCTCGCATTACGGCGGTCTTGGATAACTTCACGGAGGTGAATGCGGCTTCGATATTTAAGGGGTCTATGGTAGGGAAGAATGTCTTTGGGGGAGATCAGTACCCTGCTCCGTCTCTTAATGAGGCGTTTGTGAAGGCGTATTTAGGTCAAATTGGAGAGTTGGGCACTGAGAGTGTGTAGAGCTTAGTTGCGTCTACGGCTGTCGAGTTGGGTGGGCTTGTTCCACCTGAATGGATATTGTATCTCATAGATTCATAGTGAGCAATGGCAAACTGTCACATTAGAGAAAGAGGCAAAGGCTGAACTGAGAGGCTGCTAGCTACTCGTAAGCGCGCCTCGTGTTCGGGGAATTGCAATCCCGCAACTGGGCCAGCTTGGGAGAGGCATGGCTGCAGTATCTGCACTTCTCAAAGAGAAGTCGAGTGTCCGGCGCCTAGAAAAGCGCCCCGTTTATGCCAAAAGAAGTCGGGTAGTCCTTTTACTAACCTCCGTTATTGAAGTGTTTCTGAGTACAATATCCATACGCCCTGCACCTCCACCCTCCCTCAGTAAATACCGCTGAGGCGCTACCAGGGTCTTCGTGAGTACCATCAACATGATGGTAACAAACGCCCGCCCGCCCCACGTTTTGGACAACTGCAGTCCGGGAACTGGGGCAGGAAAGCTACACCGACTCAAAGCCGCACATGGCCAGCATCGATGATAATAGCACATTGTGAAGCGACACAGTTGATCAAAGCCAAAGAACATTAGTGTACCTCGAAGAACAAAGCGTACGACGTCGCAAAACGTCACCGGCAACAAAGTAAATGGATTATCACGGACGTAAGTGTATTTACTACAAAGAATAATTACAACATGAAATTACAGGTCCGGAACAACCAAGCACGGGGCCCACTATAACTACGCTGAATCACCTAGCTAACAAAAATTAGCCATGGTCATCATGACCGACTCTCGTGTTCCACTTGTTATTCCGTCACCGATAAACCCCAACCCCCCTCCCCTAACACCCGTCCATCCCACGGAGACACGCTGTGAATATACGCCACCCTCTCCGTCATAATTGGCCAACGTTTCTCAGGGTGTAAATCTCACTGGTGTCGTGAGAGGGGAGGATTCTTGCGAGATCCTCCCCCACAGCAGCTTCATTCAATATGGCCTGTGCCTTTGGATCTTCAGCTATGGCCTATTGCACCCTGATTCTGGAGAAGAATCGGTTGATCCGGCTCACATCAACCGGAACCCCTACCAAGCCGACCATGACTAACGTCGCCCCAGCACGAAGGCGGTCAATGAGGGCCCTCCAAACGTCTCTCTTTCGAAGGGTGGTCTCTATAACGATGATGAGAGTAGGCAGAGCCTTGGGACCTAAGGCCGCCCTAGTATGATTTGGGTTTGTGCTTTGCTAGCGCCTAAACTCCGGCGGCTGGGATAACTGATGATAACTAAGCCTTCGTCGGCAACTAAAGATCTGCCTAACCCCAAGAGAGAAACAACGGTGCGAAAAGGTGAGTTTGGCAAGGAGGCGACTGCGAGGTAGGGCTCGATGAGATGGCTCATGGTTATATAGGAGGTAAACGGGAGTATAAAGGTGTTTTGAACACTTGATCGTTTAAAATAACAAAATCGAATTCGTGGAACATGGAAGATGAAAGTGTATCTTGGGAAATGAGTATATAATGTCGGGATACATCACTGCCCGTCGAGGTAGCCTTCTGACAGTAAGAAACTCGGGGTAAATATAAACAACAAGGGTATCTTCGCTCTATACGCTGCACAACACAATTTGCGAGAATACAAAAACTACAGACAAACATTCTCTATCTATGTGCCCTGCTAGACAGCGAAGCCGCATATGACCAGAACAATTGCGTCAAATACAGCTTGTTCAAATACCCCCCCAATCACGCCAATCTTTCCTTTCCCAGCCTCAGTAAATGCCACTGAGGCCAGTATGTAGGCATTATCAAGAACGCCACCCGCATCGTAGTACCAAACGTCCGTTTGTTCCACGTTTTGTATGCTGCAAGTGTGGTACCCATTCTCCACTGGAAGTTGGCTAACTAGACGCTCGCCAACTGCATCGCGGTTCAAGACAGCATCCGTACGATAATCCTATCTGACAACCCACGGCAACCCCACGCGCGCCAGGAAGTTGTTGACCCGATTCACGTCCGTGATACCGCCAGAGAACTCCGCGATCATAAACGTCGTTCCGGCATGTAGATGATCGACGATGCGAGTCCAAACCTCCCGCTCACGAAGGAGGTCCGTGTGGGCAATGACGATGATATCACGCGGGAGCTCAGGGTTCAGAGTGTAAAGCGCGTTGTCCTTATTGTAGACCTCGACAATCTCGGATTTCTCATCAAAGATCCCATACATTTCGCCGCTGCCGAAGAACATCTGGTTTTCGTCCTGGTAGAAGACAACGGTGCGAAGCCGACGGTAACGGGGCTCGGCCACCGTGCGTAAGGGTCCGATCACATGATCTCTGAAGCGCTGAACGGACGATTTGAGGGCGGCTGCCTTTGCAGCCTTGTCAGCGTCAGTGTTTTGGTCGCTGGAGATCTTCCAAATCATGACGAGAAACCCCTCTGCGAACAACTGATCCATTTCGCCTAGAAGAAGGCCCCACATCTTGATGTCGGTTATCATGACAGGGGGGTTGGGGTTTTCGTATCTGGGTATGAACCTGTGAGCAGCACCATCCGGGCCAGAGAATACGGCATGGTGAAAGGTCTCCCAATCCTCTTGCCAGACATGGTTGCAGTAGTAAAGGATTAACTCTACTTCCTCAACCAAACCGAGGGTAAAGGCCTAGGGAGGATGCAAGAAGTGCTACTCTCTGTCAATAAAAACTCCCCAAAGGTTCGGGTTTCTGTCATGAATAGTTTGGAAGAGACTCTCGAACTGGTGCTTCAACATTTCGATTGTCTGGGGGACGTCGGGGATTCCTGGGCCCTGCATTGCTGCTTGGATGGTTTCTCCGACCTCTCTGCGCCACTCCTCGGGCTCAGATTGGTAGCGCTGAACGGTCTCCAGGTCCATGCGCAGGTGAACTTTGAACAGCGCGAGCATGACGAGATGGGCGAGTGGGGCCTGGCGAGAAATAACGTCCGTTGCCTCAAATAGATCGTCGGATGCAGCGTTGACGCCCGCATTGGTGTGATCTTCCTGGTCATTGTCCTCCTGGCTGCTATTCCGCTGCTCGGCTTCTTGCTGGTCTTCCAGCTCCTCGCCATCCGTGTTCTCGTTGTTGCCCTCCTGCTCTTCGTCTTCCCAGGAAGCGGGAGTTTTGCCATGTATAGCCCAAGACCTGACAAACTCATAGAATTCCATTTCCTGACCAAGTCGCAAGAGAACGCAGGGATATATATTTGCGGCGCCCAAGTGATCATGTTTGTTGAGGTCTAACATGTCGTAGAAATGCAGGAACGCTTCCCTGATTGCGGCAGTGGTTTGGACTGCAAGCAGGGCATCAGCGGCATCAAACTTTGCTACTATGAAGGCTTGCGTTCCCACGATCTCCTAGAACCGCCCAGCGCCAGAATTGAACATGTCGGCGGGTGTAAGAAAGTCTCCGGGCCTGACTTCGAGCGCAGCGCGTTCAAGTTCCAAGACCTCTCGGGTCGTCCTGATTCGCGAACAGGCTGCTTCATGTGTGTCGCGATCTAGGTACTGATGCTCGTCCCCGCAATACTGCACAAGCTGGCAGCCGGCGCACTGTACCTGGACTGAAGCTGATCCGCAGAAACTGCATTGGTTTTCTAGAAGCGCGAAATGGCTGGCTCCTCCGCTCTCCATCGTGATTACCTAGCGTTTCTGTTGCGACCCTCTTAGCGTGCTGATGCTGAGCTCGGCAGCTGTGAGATCCAGCCGACGGTTTACGCGACTCCCCGCTTGCCGGTTTCGGTGCTGTAGCGCCTCGAGGGCTCAGGGACTCGGTCGGGGGCATCAATGGTGTTGGCTAGGAAGATCGAGCAGGGACGGCTCGTTGCGACGGTAGAGAAAACAGTTGCGGGAGTCGCGATGGCGGGGCAGGAATCGGAGGCTCAATCGGTCGCCTCGCTCCCCTCTCAAGGCCATTGAAGGAGCTGGGAAAAAGAAGTCAGCGGTTGGCCGCTCTCAACATGTCCGATCAGAGTGAGCAACTTCTCGTACCTCAGGTTTTGTTGCCCAAAGGCTGATTTCGCAAGAATGACGCGAGAGATTCTCGTGGTTCTGGAGATCTTGATTGAAGAAACAGGAAGGAGAATTTTTGGAAGGTTGCAAACAGGCACCCCCATAATCCCGTGATGTCTTTGACGAGGTATTTGGTAGCTTGATTTTCGCCCTAGCTAACGCGATCGATCTCAACGTCGAATATAGCGTTAAGGGCTTTCGTTTCGGCCTGCCTGATGAGTTGCAGTCGATATAAGGTCTGGCGCTCTCGTGTAACGAAAACACCAGACGCTTCTGGCCGGGAAATAGTTTCTTCACATCCTCTTTCTTCTGTCGTCTCATTCCACTTCAAAGCCAAGTCTTCAAGACCAGCTGCCGATAATCTTTCCATTTTCCCACCAAGTGACACTAGCGCTGAGTCGAGGCGATCGCTCCAGTCCAGAACTTTAGGGAATTCACGGTCAACGTCTTGTACTCCAATCGGCGGCATCGGGATCATATGTCTGAGTGTGGCAGCACCAAAAGCTCCGTTCCCGCTCTTTTGTTGTTGCTGCTGGTGTTGCTGCTGGCCCTCGAAGATGAATAGGTGAGGGTGCCCAGCCTGCATGGAACGATCACGCAGGCCGGCGGCACTCCAAATGTTACGCGCAACAGACCAGCCGTCAGGGGCGAAGACAAGAACTCTCATGGTGAGTGAGCTCTCCGCTGAGAACCGAGCCTTGACAGGAGCCAGGTGGAAAGCCCAAGAGTTAGCCTGCTTTGACCGCGGCGGCTCCAGTTTTAGGAGATCCAGCCACGAGTTATTTCGGTAGTCGTAGATATAGACATTGCCTCTTTGTGGCCTGATTCTCCCATTCTTCAGATCTCGCGCCTTGGTACTTGTACCGGGGGTTTGAAGCCTGAGAACAAGTAGAAATCGCGCAGAGTAGCTAATGCTGAGGATGTGACCGACTCCGGGGACTTGGGCCGTGTGTCGCACACTCCTCGTCTCCACATCCCACAACTCAATGAACCTTCTGTCGCGAATCATGGCAAACGTCTTGAGGTTTCCTACCATTTTCGAGGAGCGGTAATGCGGGCTCTTTAGGAAGAAGGCCTTCGACTCCGGCACCTCATCGCCCAGGGAGACAAGTTCTATCGGTGTGGCAAGGGAAGATGAATCCGTAGAAAACGCAAGACAATCGGTATCGTCCACTACCCACATAATGTCGGCCTCAAAACTCCGCAGCAGAAATGAAGACAGACCAGGCAGTGATCCCAGGAGATTGGTCCTGGACACGCCTTGGTAGTCAAGCCGTACTACCAACACGTCACGGCGTAGCGGTCGAATAAACAGGATGGCGGAAAGTGCCCGTGTCTCATCCCGATCGGCCTCGTTCTCGAGTCCCCACGCCATCATGGCCCCTTTGGTGTTCAATGTGCTCAGCTGTAGACCCCGGCGGAGACTGGCAACGTGTCCTGTGGTGTGTTGGTCAAGTTTAGGAGGGTGGCAAACTAGAAGAGCAAGAGCGCTTTCATCAGGGGCTAGGGTGGATCTCTCGCAGACCACATCGCCTAGAAGCGCCTCCGCTACGAGCAGATTTGTCTTAGCGTGGTAGCATTGAAGATAGCCTTGTTGAACGACGTATGCGAAGTCCCGCTCCTCGTCCACCGCAACGATATTATCCTGCCACGTCCACCCCAGGGAGCTGCGAGTGCGAAGCTCCAAATCGCCGAAGCGAATCACGAGTTGTGCTACTTTGGCATCGACAAACCAGCGAAACCGGTTGTTTTTCGAGAGTATGTCGAAGTGTATAGAGTAGATGTACCCGGGATCCCTCTTCAACACGTCACCCCAGTCGAGCATAAGAGTGAGGAAGTCCGTACTGCAGGCCTTCAATTCTTCCTGACTCGACACTTCCAGGGCGCTTCCTCTTTCTTGGATCCAGCTCCAAAGACAATCCGTAACATCTTCGAGAAACGCGTATGTGTCCGTACGACGACCGTCGTTTGACAGCATGGTCGTGAGAGCAGCAACAATCCACATAAGTGATGAGTCGGAACCGAGGAATTCGAATAGAGCGCTTTCCAGTGCGACTTTGGCACTTGTCCCACTTGCCTTCAGGTGTCGGTACCAGCTCAACACGGCATACTGGTGAAGTTCCTAGCTGCGTATCTCACAGCGTCCTTGCGTCTCAGCCAACTCGCCCCCTGCTTCACTGATCGGTGCTTCTGGGATGCCGGGCAAACCGAGAAGGGTTAGTAGTTTGGTTGCGATCATCGGGTGGGCGAGATGTAACTCCAGCCGGTTTCCGGCCTCACCGTTCTGATCGAGCAACTCCCGAAGCGTCGGGTGGATGAAACGTAGATGCGCTTTGCCCTCGCCATACAACTCTATGAGAGGCCCGCACGTGTCCTGGACGAACTGATCCTTGGGCTGGTCAATAATTCCATCCTTGTTGAAGGCCCCATCCGCAATCGCAAGTCCGTTCTTGATTTCGTCCCAAGTTAGGGGTCGTGTGGCAGCATGAATCCACCAGAAAACCTCCCAGACTTTCTCCTCAGAGACAAGTTCCAACTGCTGTTCGTATGTTCGAAAATGCCTTCGGGTAAGGTCTTGAGCGTAGACTCGATGGCGCGTTTAGAGGCAATCTTGGCACCCTTGAGCTCGTCCAGTACTAGACTTGCATAGAGAAATATGCCGTCCGCGCGCTTGCGCACGGCCTCGATGATTTCCTCCCGCTGCGCCTGAGATTTGTAGGCTAACGGGGAACTAGGTTGGTTGACTCTGTACTCAACGAATGCTTTCAGGTCGCCGGCGGTATCCTCTGTCGTGAGTTCCATTTCCCTCACATCGGGTGGTGCGCCTGCGTCGCCAGCGAGCGGGGCCAGACGATGTTGAAAGTCTGACTCGATGCTTCGCCTTGAGGTGAAGAACATGTTTACCCCGCCCTTGGCTTTAGACTGGAAGATGGACGAGATCAAAAGGTGGATTGGCGAAGGCAGTGAGGCGCATCCGTCGATGCCATCGATAACCATCGTCGGTTTCCCTTCCGGCAAACTCAAGAGATCCCCGAGAAGTTGTAGAAGAGCCGCAGTGAGATCTTCGGGCAGCTAGCGAATGACAAGGTCTAGCTATTCCTGCGCGCAAACAAACTTTTCGGCTCCATCAACCACTCTTTCATCGCCCCCCTGCTTCATCTGAGCCAAAAGCCAGCAAACAATATCATTGAGCGTCGTCTGCGGACAGCGTTGGCGACAAAAGTAGTAGAGCAGAAGATAGTAGCTGTTATCCGCCGCCCTCTTAGACAGGTAGTCCACCACCACCGAAGCCAGGACTGACTTTCCTGCGCCGGGGCGTCCCTTTAGCCATAGGACACTCGAAGAAGCGCCACCAAGTGTCTCCTTGAACTCCTGTTTCTCGAGCAGCCAAGCGCAACTGGTGTATCCAATATCACGGCGCTGAAATCGCTTCGACAATGTGTCGTGAAGGTCGTGACGCCGATTAGTTGCCGCTGTGGCGCTAGAGAACCACCGCCGGCAGAACTCCTTCCTAGTTTGCAGAGACTGTGTGATGGTGTGCTGTTGCACCGTCGCCTGAATGACGGCCTCGTTGGATAAGGACAGCTGCCCCAGAGTGTAGTACCTTTTCGAGTTGTTCTCCACATAAACGAGCGCCGTAGCAGCCTCATCCAGGGCTGAAGTGACAAACGGCTATCCGATATAGGCCATGGTCTGTGTCGCCACATCGGCTAGCTTCTGAGACTCAGCAAGCTTGACATCCTCCAAGCCATGTTCCACTGTGAATCGGAAGTAGACACCGCCGAGGTGGCGATACTTGCGGTCCATGTCGTCCGCCCTAGCATCCGAGTCCACAACAATCCACTTGAGGCCATTTGTGAGGGTCCGGGCGTCTTTGAGCTTGCTGGGGACAAGATTCCTCTCCAGTTGCCCCAGTTTGGACAGCCGGTTCGTGTTCCGCTTACCCGTCCCCAAGCTGATGATGCAGGCAACGTTCCTCGAATGGCTAAACAGACGTTCAGCTTCGTCATGTAGCTCATATACAGGGTTGTTGCATCCTAGCCCGGCGTCCAGAAAGCTCTCACGTCCCTCGGGTGGCCCTATATTAATGGAAGGATAGTACGTAGGGGCAGCGGAGGTCGTTCTGGCGGCTTCCCATATCGCGCAGTCGTGCTCTAGGTTGTCGCCAGATTCATAAGACCTAAACAGGCGAACACGTGAGACGTTTCCCTTGCATACCGCACAGACGAATCTGCGATTCCATACTTTCGTCAGCGTTCCGCGAAGTTACGACCGTGTTGGAGCACGTAATCCGAATCACAGAGACTTGCATCTTGCACGGCAGCTCACCAGCCGAGCGCAACATGTCGATCGACAACGCCGCAAAGGCCGTTGCTTCCTCGATTGTCATTCAGAGCTTCCCAAGCATGATGGCAATGAGTCTACCTCGGGGTCAGCACACGTAAATCGTGGTAGCAACGACGAAGTCGGAGGTCACACACCCTCCCGCCGAGGTTCCAGCAATGAGATCGAAGTCTCAGCCGAGAGTGGCGGCGCGGGAGGTTGCAGCTGTTGCTGGATTCTCTTCATGATGGCCTCGAGTATAATCAACTCAGAGTAGCCCCTTATCCCTCCACCGTCTGCAGCTGTCAGCTTGGAGATCGACGGCACACAACGGCCAGACGGACAAATAGCGCATACCCAAGAAGAGCAGCCTCAGCGGCTGCTGGCTCGCCATGGTGACCAGCCTGTCAGGCAATCTGCACTGCTGGAAGTCTAGTTCGGACTGAAAAACTGTCCCCACAGTGCCAAGCTCGTTGCAGGAGTCGATTGCAGATGTGAGCAGTTCAAAACCCAGCAGCTGAGAGCACGATTGTCGATACTTGCCCAGTATGCTGGCGCTTTTGGCTGGAGTGACGGAGAAGGCTGCGAGGGGCAATTCCAGCGGGGAAGTTGCCATGGCGAGAGGGTGGGGAAGGGTTGCAAGAATTGATACCGTTCTACTCATCGCAAGAGCAGTTTCCTGAAATGATTATCGGCGCTTGAAGAGGCTTGGTCAAGCCATCCGGAGGTACGAAGCACTGACTCCAAACATGGAAGGACCCGATATCGCCTACAACGACCTTTGGATGCTCTTCAAACCAGGAGACCTTGTCTTCGCAGGCTCGGGACACACAACAGCCATTCTCGAGGTTGTACGCGTCACCTACAAAGCGGAGGTCCAAACAAAGTTTGGATACCAGGAACCCATGTTCGATGTCACTGCTAGATTTCTTTCTCATGACGGGAAACTGTTCGGCTACTTGGAGAAGACGATACCCATCCCGTTGTATACAGGAAGCGAGCAAGTCGGCAAACTATCCGCCTACCCTCTGAAATACCACCCGGAAAGGGATACGGTGCGGGCTGAGCTCGTAGTGAGAGGGAAGAAGTTCTACAACCTTGCTGGAATACACCACAGGTACTACAGCGGGACAGCATTCTCAGTGAAACACGAACGATCCCAGAGCATTTTTTTCTCGCAAGACCGATATGTGGAAGAGGGGGTCCGGATAGATGGGCGAGTTGTTGTGGATTGCATCGCATTTGCTGAAAACACGTCGATCGACTTTATCAAGCTGGGTAGCATCAAGGCGGAGGGGA